>Ga0316576_10000345_pt1 | contig 20908 bp, 19 predicted proteins | sample S0NA_FD_203075 | JGI IMG/M metagenome (GOLD analysis project Ga0316576, IMG submission 203075) | Rhizosphere microbial communities from salt marsh grasses in Alabama, United States - S0-2_050615r3r5 | ecosystem: Host-associated > Plants > Roots > Rhizosphere | place: USA: Alabama | collected...
CCCTGGGCGACGAGTTCGTCCTTGGTGGCAGCCGCCTGAAAAACGGCGGCTGGCGCCGTGAAATCGACCTTGCCTCCTGCCGCGGCCACTTTTACCTTGAGCGCTTCCCTCAATTCGACGCTTCGACTGATCAGTTTGACGAAGCGTTCGGCATCGAAATTGACGTTGGTCAGGGTGGAAAAAATGGCTTCGCAGGTAAACCGGTCGACCTCGCTACTCCTGACACCGACCTTGCTACCCTCCACTGCATAGAGGGAGAGCCCTTTGAGCGCATGAATCAAAAGATCCTGCAGGGCGGCCGTATCGGGCTGCTTCCCGCAAACGCCTATTTTGGTGCACCCTTCGCCCTTTGCCGTCTGCTCACATTGAAAACAAAACATGGTTGCCTCCTTTACATTAGAAACGTTCAGTTATTTTTTTAGGGTCATTACCAATTTGCCAACGCTTTTCCTTAAACGTGATACCGAGTTTATCCTTATTTCTAACGCTAAAAATTATTGTTTGATGCTTTTTCATCCATGCACTCAAGCACCAATTGCCTGATGTTGATGTGCAGTTTATGGGATCGTGAACAATTTTTCCTTGACTTAAGTCAACACCAAATAAAATTTTTAACGCTTGACCATGAAAATAAGGCGTGAAATAATGCAACCCGCTTATATCTATAGTAAAAATTAAATCAAAAAAATATTCACCACAAAATTTTTTTTGCGGCGCAGCCGCATCCAATTTTAACGCGCAGCGATAAAATTATGGAAAAAATACTTGAAATCATAGCGCAGATTCCGATTTTCGAAGGTTTGTCCGAAGCGGAGTTGAAAGAACTGCGCCGGATAGCCAGGGACAGGTTTTACAACAAGGGGCAAACCGTTTTTTCAGAGGGTGACGAAGGAAACGGCTTTTACGTCGTGGCGGCGGGCAAGGTGAAGATCTACAAGATGTCGCAGGAGGGCAAGGAGCAGATCCTGCATATTTATGGACCGGGCAATCCCTTTGGCGAGGTGCCGGTGTTTTCGGGTAAAAGGTTCCCGGCCAATGCCCAGACCCTCTCGAAAAGCCACCTTCTGTTTTTTCCCCGTACGTCCTTTATAACGTTGATTTCCAACAACCCATCCCTTTGTCTGAATATGCTGGCGGTGCTTTCCATGCGTTTGCGGCAGTTCACCGTCCAGGTGGAGAATCTGTCTCTCAAGGAGGTTCCCGGCCGGCTTGCGTCCTATCTCCTTTACCTGGCGCGGGAACAGGAGAACGGGCACGTCGTTTCCCTGCCCATTTCCAAGGGGCAACTGGCCAGTCTTCTGGGAACCATCCCCGAAACCCTGTCCCGGATCCTGGCAAAAATGAGCGGCCGCCGGTTGATAGGGGTGGAGGGCGGCCGTATCGACCTGCTGGACCCTGCGGGGCTGGAGGAACTTGCCGAGACCGGGAAACTGTAATTACGAATTTGCGAAGTGAATTATTTTAACTAGAAATTGCATTTATTTGTGGAAGAGCGATATCGGAATCCGCAGGATTTAGGCAAAATTCCCCAATACCCTGCAGTTTGCTGCAGGGAGAGGAATTTTGTTCTTTCGAACAGGAGCGACGTAGTTGCGTTTCATAAAATCGTGAAACACGATTTTATTTTGCAGGATAATTGATTTCCTGCAGTTTTTCCTTGATCAGGGCCAGGCTTGCCGGGGCGTCCCACTCCACGTGCACGACCTTGGATTCCGGGTCTCCGGAAACGGCGCCGACACCCTCCATTTCACTCAATTCATTCTTGATGGCGGCCACACAGTGGCCACAGGATATATTGGGTATGGTTAGATCTTGCTTTTCCATGGTTTTTTCCTTTCCTTTTCGAATTCAGCGGACAATTTTTCAAAATCGGCAGGTTGCAACAGGTTGGCAAATCGTTGGCCTTTTTCGCTGTGCCGCTTATAGAAACTAATGCAGTAATCCACGATGGCAAGTACGTCGCTTTCGTCGAATATGCCGGGCAATTCCCTGGCCAGTTGAGGATGCCGCCCCAGTTTGCCCCCCAGAAGAACCCTGAACCCCCTCCTATCTTCGGCGATGGTGCCGGTTGGACAGGCAGCGATACATTTGCCGCAGTGCATGCAGGCATTAACGTCGATCGTCGGCCGGTCGGCCTCGGCGGGCAGTGCAGCGCAGTCGTCGGGACAGTCGTCGACACACGCGCGGCAGGCCGAGCAGGGTTCATCGGTCACCTGCGGTACGGCCGCCCCGATAATACCGATGTCTTTGATCTGGGGCTGGGAACAGGCATTGGGGCATTCCGCCAGGGCCACCCTGAATTCATGGTGGAACTTCAGGTCCGTGCCGACCTTGTTTTTCAAAAAGGCCAGGATGTCCGCTTTTTCGAAAATCCGTTCGATTTTTTCCAGCAGACGGTCGGTTTGCAACACCCGGTTGGGGCATCCAGCCCCGCCAAAACAGGTGCTCACCTGATAACCCTTCACCTCTTTGCCCATGTCGGCCATAAAGCGTTCCCGCGTTCGCTTGACGTCGGCCAGGGAAACGGTCTTTTTCCCGGCCCCGGCAGTCTCCGCCTCCACCCGCGTACGAACTTTTTTGCGAACAAAGAAGGGTACCTTTTTTAAAGCCTGTTCGGCCTCCTGACTCCAGCGCATAGCCGTTCACTCCAAAACACCGGCGGTTTTAATAAATCGTTCGCAAAGCGTTTGGTATTTTTTCAAATCTATAACCGTTAACAAGGTAAAAGCCTGCCGGCCGGTGCGGTATTATTCCTCGGCAATCGTTGTGCCTTATTTTGGGCTATAGGCCCGGATTTATAAGTAGCTATTCTACCTTCCTGAATGTTGATACGCCCCCTACCTGTTGCTACGGGCAAGAGGACACAACGCCCGACACCCGTCACCGTTGTTTGTCCAGCACTTCCTGGGCCCATCCCATGGCGGCGATCATGTTGGGGAAGCCGGTGGTGGTGATAGACAGAAGGATAGCTTGCCGAATTTCATCTTCGGTCGCCTGCGATGCGAGCGCCTTGCGCACGGCCGACATGACGGCACCCCTGGAATTCACCCCCACGGCGATGCCGAGTTTGATCAGATCCTGCGATTTGTTGTCCAACGGTCCGGCATCACGACAGATGCGGCCCAACGTTTTGTAATGATCGGTGATTTCGGGATACCTCTTGGAAAAATTTTCGAATGTTTTGGGTAGATACATGGGGCCTCCTCTGTTTGGCGTTGCGGTGCTGTTTATTTAAATGGTCACTCGAGCCCTTTATGTCAACAAAAAGCTGTATCAACCTAGTATAGGCGGCACCCCCGCCATAGGCGGGTAAGCCTCGACAACCCCTCAAGGCAGGCCAAAATTATCTCTTGGATATTGGAATTTATGGAATTGACATAGGTCGAGGTAATATCTATCTTGAAAAGATATTCCAAACGTGAGGAGATACATGAAAAGCAACCATCCGGTCTGGAAATTATTCGTGTCGGTAAAGCTGACCGTTTTCCTGCTGCTCTCCCTGGCCGCAACCTCGGTTATCGGGACGGTTATCAAACAGAATGCCACCCCGGACTATTATTTTCATAAATTCGGTCCGTTTTTTTCCCGCCTGTTCGATGTGCTGGGCATTTTCGACATGTACCATGCATGGTGGTTTCAGCTGCTGTTGATTTTATTGATCGCCAACGTCGTGGTCTGCTCCATCGATCGGCTTACGGCAACATGGAAACTGGTTTTTCCTAAAAAGAAAACCTTCAACCCAACCCGCTTTGAAAAGGTTAAAGAAAAGCAAACCTTTTCCACAAAACGCCCGCCGAGTGAACTGGAAAACGCGTATTCTTCCTTCGCCGCCAAAAAAATGGGTCGCCCGCAGGTGGAAAAGGCAACGGACGGTTTCCTCGTCTTTGCGGAAAAATGGCGTTGGACGCGGTTCGGGGTATATATCGTACACTTCAGCGTCATTTTGCTCATCGTGGGCGCCATCATCGGCAACCTGTTCGGCTTTAAAGGGTTTGTCACCATACCCGAAGGGGATTCCGTCGATCGGGTTCAGATCAGAAACAGCCGGCGCATGCAGCCGTTGGGATTCACGATTCGCTGTGATGATTTCTTTGTCAGTTTTCACGATACCGGGGCTCCCAAGGAGTTTCGTTCCAGCTTGACCATTCTGGAAAATGACAAGCCGGTGATGACCAAAGACGTCATCATGAATCACCCCCTTCGATACCGGGGCATCAGCATCTTCCAGTACAGTTACGGGGAAATGGCGCCTGAAAAAATGCCGGGGCATGACTTTTCCACCGACGACATTCACTTGAATTTTACCGTCAAATCCTCAGGGATGGTATATAAGCGCAGGGTGGAGATCGGCAAGCCGGTAGAGATCCCTGAAGGGTTGGGGCGTTTTACCCTGATGGAATTCAGACCTTCGGCCGATTTCAGAGGGCAGAACATCGGGGCGGCACTGGTAGGGGTGCTGACACCGTCGGACGGAGCGCCGGTGGAGGTGCTTTTGCCGCTGCACTTTCCAAATTTCGATAAAATGAGGCGTGGCGCAGTGGTGATATCCGTGGCCGATCAGAAAAAGGAAACCTTTTCACCGGCGAAAAAAGAACATATCCGCTACTATACCGGACTGGAGGTGAACAAGGACCCGGGGGTCTGGGTGGTTTACAGCGGATTTGTCATTATGATCGTCGGGTGCTTCGTGACTTTTTTCATGTCGCACCAGCAATTCTGCATAAAGGTCACGCGCAGCGAGCACGGCAGCAGCATCGAGGTCATGGGGGTCGCCAACAAAAACAAGATCGGCATGCAGCGCAAGGTGGCGGCCATCGCCGAGCAACTCAAAAAAAATGAACCGGGTGTTTCAGAAAAAAATAAGGGGTAGCCGATGAACAGCTCTCAATTATTGTCCTTTGTCACGTTCGCGTATGGTTTTGCCGCGACGCTGTATATCGTGGCCTGGGTCTTTAAAAAAGCTTCGCCGGCTCGGATTGCCAAATGGGCCCTCATGATCGGCGCCGTTGCCAATGCCGCCGGATTTTTGCTGCGGTGGAAAGAATCGTATGCCATCGGCTACGGCCATGTGCCCCTTTCCAACATGTACGAATCCCTGGTCTTTTTCGCCCTGACCATCGGAGCTATCTACCTGTTCATCGAGTTTCGCTATAAAACACCCGTGTTGGGTGCCTTTGCAACCCCCATCGCTTTTCTGGCCATGGCCTACGCTTCCCTGTCGCCCCACGCCAGTGACAAAATCCAGCCCCTGATTCCCGTTCTGAAAAGCAACTGGCTGATCGCCCATGTGATGACATGCTTTCTTGGCTACTCGTCCTTTGCCGTGGCTTTCGGCATCAGCCTCATGTACCTGATCAAACACCGGGCGCCGGACCGGGAGGGCGGGATTTTGGGACGGCTTCCCGGGTTGAAAGCACTGGACGAGCTTACCCATCAGATGGTCATGTTCGGTTTCCTGTTTCTTTCCGTGGGCATCATCACCGGTGCGGTGTGGGCCAATTCCGCCTGGGGCACGTACTGGTCCTGGGACCCCAAGGAGACCTGGTCCCTGATCACCTGGTTTGTCTACGCCACGCTGCTGCACGCACGCATGATGCGGGGGTGGTACGGGAAGAAAATAGCCTATCTGTCTATTATCGGATTCGGCGCTGTGATGTTTACCTATTTCGGCGTCAATTTCCTACCCGGGTTGCACAGCTACGGGTCCATGTAGCCCCAAGCGCTTCATACGGAACACCTTAATCTCAGGTTTTTGCAGCACTGAGGTTAAAAATGACAATTTTCGCCACAAACGCTTGCTTTTTTGGGGGGCATTGGGTAAAGGCTGACACGTTTTTTCGAGACGATCGAATATCAGCCAGTTTTACCAGGAGTGTTAACGATGCCCAAGTTCCGCAGGGCCTACAAATCGAACAAGGAGATCGGCTGGTTTCCGGGCAACGGAACCTTCGACCGGGGCGTGCATCCTCCCGAACGCAAAACGTTCTCCGGTGACGCCGCCATAGAGATCGTACCCACCCCGGAAAAAGTGGTTTTACCCCTGCTGCAGCACATTGGGGGCCCCTGCACCCCCGTGGTCAAGCCCAAGCAGGAGGTCCTTTTCGGTGACAGGGTCGGCAAGGGGGAGGCTTTTGTTTCGGCTTCTCTGCATGCGCCGTTGAACGGGATCGTCCAGAAAATGGAGGTGGCCACCCTGGCCAACGGGAGGCACGTGCAGGCCATTGCCATTCGAAGCCACGGAGAGCAGACTTCCGGCCAGGACCTGTGGGACCAGATGTACGGAGGCAAGTGGCCCCAGAAAACATACCAGGCCATGGATCCGGAAAAAATCAGTGCGGCCATTCACGACGCGGGTATTGTCGGACTCGGCGGTGCGGCTTTTCCCACGCATGTTAAAATCTCTCCGAATGAAAAAAAACCCATCCACACGCTGATCGTCAACGGGTGCGAGTGCGAACCGTATCTGACCACGGATTACCGGTTGATGGTGGAAGCGCCGGAAGCGATCGTGGCCGGGGCCATGCTTGCACTGCGTGCGGTGGGTGCCAAGAAAGCCTACATCGGCGTCGAGGACAACAAGGTGGAGGCCATTGCATCCCTGCGACGGACAGCCGCCGGTGCAGGGATCAATATTGCCATCTTGAAAACGAAATATCCACAGGGCAGCGAAAAGCACCTGATCAAGGCGGTCCTGAACCGCGAAGTCCCTCTGGGCGGCCTTCCCTCGGATATAGGGGTCGCCATGACCAATGTCGCCACGGTCACATCCATTGCCCGGGCGGTCATGCGGCGTATACCGCTGACGCATCGGGTTGTCAGTGTCACCGGCGGCGGCATTGCCCAGCCAAAAAACCTGCTGGTTCCCATCGGCATATCCATGGGGGCTTTGATCGAATTCTGCGGCGGCCTGCGTAAAACAGCCGCCAGGATGGTGGCCGGAGGCCCCATGATGGGCTTCTCCTTCAGCAACCTGAATATGCCCGTCACCAAAGGCACGAGCGGCATCACGGTGCTGACCCACGCCGAAATCCGCCGGGTGGATCAAACGGTTTGCATCCGGTGCGGCCGGTGTGTGGATGTGTGTCCCATGAATCTGGTGCCCACCAAGCTGGCCATGGCTTCCCGCCTGCAGGAACTGAACGTGGCACGGACCTATAATATTATGGCATGCTTCGAGTGCGGTTCCTGTGCCCATATTTGTCCTGCAGGCCTGCCGTTGGTGCAGCTTATCCGCACCGGTAAAGCCATGTTGGCGAAAGAGGCAGCGTAGCGCCATGATCGATAAGACAGACACCGCTTCGCCGGAAATTCACGTGGCGCCGTCGCCCCACGTGTCGAACATGGGCATGACGACCCGGGGGATGATGCGCGATGTGTTGATCGCCCTCGTTCCCGTAACCGCAGCGGCATTTCTTTTCTTCGGGTGGCTGGCAGCCAAGCAGCTGATAATCTGCCTTGCGGCGTGTCTTGCGGCCGAAGCCGTTTTTACCCACATGCGGGGAAAACAGTTGTCCTTGACGGACCTGTCCGCCATCGTCACCGGTTGCATTCTGGGGCTTTCCCTGCCGGCAACGGCACCCTGGTACGTGGGCTGCATCGGCTCCATCGTGGCTATCGGCATCGGCAAGATCGTGTTCGGCGGGTTGGGCATGAACATTTTCAACCCGGCCATGGTAGGAAGGGCGTTTGTGATGATCGCCTTTGCCGGCAGCATGGCGGCTTCCGGATATATTCTTCCCGGTGAAAGCGTGGATGTTATTTCTCAGGCAACGCCTCTGACGGCTTTCAAGCAGTCCGGTATGGTGATGCCGCTGGCGTCACTGGTTCTGGGTAGCGTCAACGGCTCTCTCGGTGAAACCAGCGTGGTGGCGTGTCTTTTGGGCGGCATCTATCTTTGTTGGCGCCGTGCGGCGGCCTGGGAAATACCGGCCGGCATTTTGACGAGCGTGTTGGTTCTCGCCGGGATAGTGAACCTGGTCAACCTGACGTCCGACTGGACGGTCCTGCATCAGATGGCCAGCGGGTCCCTGCTGTTCGGCGCTTTTTTCATTGCGACCGATCCGGTCACGAGCCCGCTTACCGCGAGGGGCCGGTGGATTTACGGAGTCGGCATCGGCGCGGTGATCATGCTGCTGCGTCTGTTTTCCGGTTATCCCGAAGGTGTCATGTTTGCGGTACTGCTGATGAACGCGCTTACGCCCCTGATCAACCGGTGGAACATACCACGGCCCTTCGGAGGTGCATAAGTGACGCAGGCGCAGACATCGGAAAACGGTAAAATGCCGGCCCCGAGGAAAGGCGGACATCTTTTCCAGGCCTGGCTGGTGTTGCTGCTTGCGGTTATTTTCGGTGCATGTTTATCAGCCGTGCATGTCAGCCTGAGCGGCAGGATTTCCGATAACAAGCTGAACGAAAGCCTGGAAAAGATTCCCGAACTGATCTGGGGCGGTATGAAGCAAGGCGCCCCTCCTGACCAAGCGTCGATAGATATCGCCCCGGGGAGGATAGCGGTAACCAGTGGCCAACGCACGACCTACTATCCTGTTTTCCGGGTGAATGCAGAAGGGGCACTGGCAGGATGGGTGCTCAAGGCCGCCGGGCAGGGGTATGCCGGGAAAGTCGAGCTTCTCCTGGGGCTGAATCCGGCCGGAGACAAGATTACCGGGCTGTTCGTACTGGGGCAGTCGGAAACGCCGGGACTGGGCAACAAGATAAGCTCCCCCGAATGGCTGGCCCAGTTTGCAGGGCAGCGGACGGCCGCTCCCCTGAAAGTGGTAAAGGGCGGCGAGCCCGCGCCGGGGGTTATCGATGCCATAACCGGGGCCACGATCTCATCGCGAAGCGTGACCGGCATCGTCAACCGGGCCATCGGGGAAACGCGGGGCCTCCTCACCCCCGAACAGATGAAGCTCACTGAAAGGTCGCAATGATGGCAAACCTTCCAACCCCAATGGAGCGGTTCGTGCAGGGCATACTGCCCGAAAACCCGGTATATCGTCAGTTTCTGGGGCTCTGCCCCACACTGGCGGTGACCAACGGGCTGAAGCAGGCCATGACCATGGCCCTGGCGGTGGGCGTCGTCCTGCTGTGCGCCAACACCATCGTCAGCCTGATTCGCAACCTGTTGAAGCCGCACCTGCGCATCGTCGTTTTTACCCTGACCATCGCTACCTTTGTCACCGTCGTGGACCGGGTGCTGGCAGCCTACATGTACCAGATGAGCAAGACACTGGGTCCCTACATCCCGCTGATCATCGTAAACTGTATCATCATCTGCCGCTGTGAAGTGTGTGCTTCGCGGCAGTCAGTGGGCACCGCCGCGGCGGACGCCATCGGGCAATCCATCGGATTCGGGCTTGCCCTTGCCAGCATCGCCACGGTGCGGGAAATCCTGGGGACCGGCACGCTGGCCGGTTTTCAGGTGATGCCGGACAGCTGGCCGGCCTGGGTGGTGATGGTGCTGCCGCCCGGGGCTTTTATGACCTTCGGCCTGCTGGTGGCCCTGGTCAACTGGATCGACAGCATCCGTCGTAAAAGCGAGAGGAGGGGATAGGCCATGGATTATTTGTTCGACATCCTGCTGATTTCCCTGAGCGCGGCGTTGATAAACAATTTCGTACTCTACTATTTTGTGGGTATCTGCCCTTTTATCGGCGTGTCCAGGCAGGTGGGCATGGCCGTGGGCATGGGAAGTGCGGTCACCTTTGTCATGACGGTGGCGGTATTCCTGAGCTGGTCGATCACCACGCTCATTCTGGTGCCGGGAGCACCCCTCTCCAGCTGGGTGGCGGGATTTTTCCTGCCGGCAGAGCAGGCAGCCGCTATCGATATGACCATTCTGACCTACATTGTTTATATATTTTCCATTGCCTCCTCGGTGCAGTTCGTGGAGATGTATGTGCGCAAGTTCTATCCGTCGCTGTACAAGACCTTCGGTGTGTTCCTGCCGCTGATTACCACCAACTGCGCCATTTTGTTCGCCTGCCTGACCGTGATGAGCAACATCGTCGGCGTTGAGAATCCGGAGGAGGCCTGGGATTTGGGGCGCGCGCTGGCCCTGGGATTTTTCGGCGGAGTCGGGTTCACCATTGCCATCGTAATCATGGCGGGAATACGCGAGGAACTCGATATGTGCGATGTCCCCAAGGTTTTCCGGGGAACGGCCATTACCCTCATCGTGGGGGGAATACTGGCCATGGCCTTCATGGGGTTCACCGGGGTCGACAGCGGCATCCGGGTGGCGGTGACCGGTGCCCCGTGATCGGGTTAGCAGGTGGTCAGAAGGCGAGTCGGTAAGCGTGTCTACGGCCGCTGAGTTGACTCCCAACCTCATGGACGACTGACCACACACAGGATTTACACTGAATAATGAAAAGCATGCAAGTCGGACTGAACGAAGATAGCGGGAACCACTCGCATGGGGTGGCACGATGACCTGGGTGACCATTGGATTGTCGGCCGGGACCCTTTTCGGCATGGCCATCGTGCTGACGAGCATCCTGGGATGGGCCAACAAAAAATTTTATGTCGATGTCGACGAGAGGGTGTTGGCCGTTCTCGACGCGCTTCCCGGGGCCAACTGCGGCGGGTGCGGTTACGTGGGGTGCGGAGAATATGCCGAGGCCGTCGTGCTGGAAAAAGAGGCGGTGAATCTGTGCACCGTGGGGGGACAGAACTGTGCCGTGGCGGTGGCCGGCATCATGGGCGTGGAGGTGGGCACCATGCTGCCTTTTCGCCCCATTATTCACTGCGGGGCCCACTATGACGACCGCCTGGGACGCAGCGCGTACCGCGGCGAGGAACGATGTACGGCCGCCAATCTGGTGACGGATGTCCAGGGATGCATTTACGGATGCCTCGGGTTCGGTGACTGCGCCCGGGCGTGCAATTTCGATGCGCTGCACGTTGTCGACGGACTGGCCACGGTGGATTATGAGAAATGTGTGGGCTGCGGCGCCTGCGCCAAGACCTGTCCGCGCAATATCATCACGATGACGCCCTTCAAGTCCGACCGGGTGCTGGCGGTGACCTGCTCCAACAAGGACAAGGGCAAGGACGTCATGGCCGTTTGTAAGGTGGGCTGCATCGGGTGCGGTGCCTGTACCCGAAAATCGGACTTGTTCACGCTTGAAAACAACCTGTCCACCATCAACTATGACGCTTACACGGCCGAGTGCCCGCTGGAAGTGCTGGAGGCTTGTGAAAAATGCAAACGCCACCGGCTGGTGTTCGTGGGCAAGCCAAGTGCGGACGATATTGAAAAGACAGCTGACAAGGAACTCCCGGAGGTGGTGGAGCCCGAGTTCAAAACCACGGTGGATGACATGGAGTGGAGAGGCTAATGCCCGAACCTCAAGGTTGCAATGCTGGGGTGAATTTTATACGCTATTTGTCTGGGATCTGTAATCGGTGACAACCATATTTTAGGAGGCTTCGTGGAAAGCAGGGTCAAAAATAAAATACTTTTGGCCGTGGACGGATCGGACCAGGCTCTGGAAGCAATCCGCTACGCCTGTGCCATGATGCCGGTCGAGCAGACGGAATTCGTCCTGTTTTATGTGGGCACGGGATTTCCCGAAGTTTTCTGGGACATGAATGGAAACCCGCTATACCGCACCAAGAAGGTGGGGGTCATGGGCTGGTTGGCAACCAGCCAGCTGGTCATGGGTGAGTTCAAGGAAAAAGCCTTCAAGATACTGGCTGATGCCGGTTTCGGGCGGGACGCCGTTCGCGTCAATACCCGTGCCAAACGCACCGGCGTTGTAAAAGACATTATCCAGGAAACCTACCAGAATTACGGCGCCATCGTCATCGGTAATACGGGTATGAGTCGCATAAAGGACCTTTTGGCCGGCAGCATGGCCAAAAGGCTGGCCAACAAAGTGAAACACATGCCGTCGGTGATCGTGGACGGCAAGCCGGCCCCGGGCAGGATTTTGATCGCGCTGGACGAGTCGATAGAATCCATGCGCGGCGTCAGCAGTGTTGCCGCTTTGATTGGGGCGTCCAACCCGACAGTGACCCTGTGCCACTGCCTGTATCCCAAAACGATTTTCCGTTCTTACGAAAAATCACAGGATATCGACGCTGCCGAAGAGGACTGGCAGGCCTACCACGAAAGCCGGTTCAAACCCTACATGGACGAGGCCACCCAGCGTCTGGTGGATGCCGGCATCGCCGCGGAGAACATCAGCCGGGAAATCGTTCTGACCAGAGGCAATATCATCGAAAAGATCATCGGGGTGGCGCTGAAAGGGGATTTCGGAACCATCGTCGTGGGGCACCGGGAAGCCGCCGGATTTTTCGAGGCCCACTTCAGGGGGCGTTTCAGCGACAGGATTATCGATTCACTCGAAAACAGGGCCGTGTGGGTGGTGTCCTGATGGCAGCCCGTATCAACATGACGCGCTGGTTGTCTAAAAAGATTGCGGGCCACCTTCGGGACTTCCATCGTAGGATGGACCATCCACTACATCGTCACTGTGTAAGCTAGACTTGATCCGCCATTTCGGTATGACACTATCTGCATTTTTTGCCAAAGTGGGAATATCCTCCATTGTATCACCGGTCAGGGCATGGCAGGATTAAACACAAAACACCCCGTTCAAGACATTTGAAACATCCCATTTCTTGACCCATCTTAACAAATCATGTATATTTCTAATAATCACTTAAATCATAGCTGATTTGAAGTCGAATCACCGCAGTTGAATCTGAGCTCATCAGAATCTTGACCTGTTCTCACCTTTCTTTTTTGTATCATCTTCTATTAATCTCTAAATGCTGAAACGAAGGTGATCTCCATGCCTCCTGAAGAAAAAGTCACACGTAAACTGAGTGCCATTCTTTCAGCCGATGTCAAAGGCTACAGTATTCTGATGGCTGACGATGAGGTTCACACAATTCAGACCTTGAAGGCATATCGGCAAATCATTTCAGATTTAATATCCGAGCATTCAGGTCGTGTCGTGGACAACCCCGGTGATAATATCCTCGCTGAGTTCAGGAGTGCGGTAGATGCCGTTGGGTGTGCCGTTAAAATCCAAAGAAAATTGGATCAAAAAAATTCTAAATTTGTCGAGGAAAAAAAGGTTAGGTTTCGAATTGGGGTCAACATTGGTGATGTCGTACAGGATGGAGACCGTATTTATGGCAACGGCGTTAATGTCGCTGCCAGAATAGAGGGTTTGGCTGAACCTGGTGGCGTGTGCATATCACGGAATGCATATGATCACATTAGCGACAAGCTAAATTTTGGATATAAGTATCTTGGCGAGCATTCTGTTAAGAATATTAAAAAGCCGGTCAGAGTATACAAACTCCTAATGGCTGATGAAGATGCTGGAAAGTTAATCGGTGATGTGCCGAAACCTGTCGTAAAAAACTGGATATGGGCAACCATCGTGGTTGCTGCGATTGTTATCACATCAGTTGCCTGGCAAGTTTATCAGAAGATGGCTAAGCCGGATTTTGAACCTGCGAAGGTTGAAAAAATGGCTTTCCCCTTACCCGACAAACCATCTATTGCGGTGCTTCCATTCGCGAACGTTGGAGCAGATCCCGAGCAGGACTATTTTAGCGACGGGATCACAGACGACTTGATTACCGATCTTTCCAAGGTTTCAGGGTTGTTCGTCATCGCCCGTAATTCGGTTTTCACCTACAAGGGAAAGCCCGTCAAAGTGCAGCAGGTTGCGGAGGAACTCGGTGTTCGATATGTGCTGGAGGGTAGTGTCAGAAGAGGGGGCGATAAGCTGCGTGTGAACGCGCAACTTGTCGACGCCACCACGGGTCATCACCTCTGGGCTGATCGCTATGACGGCCACATCGACGATGTATTCGAGCTGCAGGACAAGATAAACCAGAAGATCATCGCGGCTCTAGCTGTACAGCTGACAGTTGGTGAAAAGGAAACCGTTGATCGCAAGTATACTGATAGCATTGCGGCTTACGATGCCTTCCTGCAAGGTCGAGCCCATTATCTGCGGCGCACGCCGGAGGATTTCGCAGAGGCGGTCAGATACTTTAAAAAGGCCGTTGAACTGGATCCCGGCTATAGCCGGGCTTATGCCATGCTGGCGCTAACCTACTGGGAGAGTCACCATAATTTTTGGAACCAGAGCCTGGGAGTGCCGTGGTACGGGGCGCGAATCAGAGCCCAGACCTATTTGCAAAAAGCCATGAAGAACCCTACCGCTTTAGTATACCAGGTCGAGTCCAGAATATTGATCGGGTTGCATAAACACAAAGAGGCCTTGAACAAGGCGGAATGCGCCATCTCCATGGATCCCAATGACGCCAATAGCTACCTGTATATGGCGTATGCACTGATACACGCAGGCAGACCGGAAGAAGCGTTCGACTTCATCAAAACCGCAATTCGAATCGATCCTAATTATCCCGCCTATTATCTGTTTGTCCTCGGGTTGGCACACTTCAACTGTGAGCAATTCAAAAAGGCCGCTAGCGTGCTTGAAAGAGCTCTTCAGCGAAATCCTGTAAACTATGTCCCGCTAATTTACCTCGCGGCCGCTTACGCCCATCTAGGTCGTAAACAAGATGCGAAAGCAGCCATTCAGAAGCTCAATGAGTGCCTGCCAGTCGTATCCGTTGATTTTGAAAGCCATCCAGTCATGGCAGGCAGATACAAGCGCTCCGAAGACAGGGATCGCCTGCTTGATGGGTTACGAAAGGCAGGGTTGCCGGAAACGCCTTATGACATTTTACACCAACTTGGAAATGGCTGAGGATAACGACAAGCGTTTACCCCCAACGCAACCCGTTATTTAAAAACAAGGAGTTATAAGCCCATGAAACGATTAAGAAACAAAAAGAGGCAGGGGAGGCATATAGACAACATATCCAGGAGAGATTTTTTAAAAACGGTTGGTACGGGATTGGTTGCCACCGGGTTGGGAAACGACATCATCCGTCCAAGAAGGGTTCGCGCGGGCAAAAGGCGGCTGAAGATTCTTCAGTGGAGTCACTTTGTCTCCCCTTTCGACGATTGGCTTGACAACACATATGTCAAGGAGTGGGGAGAGAAGAATGGCACAGAGGTCTCCGTGGACCACATAAGCTACGCCCATTTGAAGTATAAGGCGGTTTCTGAAGTCAAGGCACAAGAAGGGCACGATCTGTTCATGTTCGTAGATCCGCCCCCAGCCTTCGAGGGACAGGTAATTGATCACGGCGATATCTACAGGAAATGTGAAAAAAGATATGGCAAGGCGATTACGTTGGCCCTCAAAAGTACGTACAACCCCAGGACAGGAAAGTATTTTGGCTTTTGCGACAGCTACGGCCCCGATCCGATTAACTACCGGAAGGATCTCTGGGAAGGGGTAGGCTTTTACCCCGATACCTGGGAAGATGTGCGCATCGGTGGTGCCAAGATAAAACGTAAATACGGCATTCCGGTCGGTATTGGTCTTTCCAAAGATATAGACTCCAACATGGCTATGAGAGCCATTTTGTACTCTCATGGAGGTTCGGTTCAGGACGAAGAGGGAAATGTGGTTCTCAATTCTAAGCAGACCCTGGAAGCAGTTAAATTCGTCCGCGCACTTTTCGAAGAAGCGATGACGGCCGAGGTCTTGAACTGGGACTCCGCCTCCAACAATAGCTTCATGCTGGACGGCAAGGGTTCTCTGGTTGTAAACGCCATTTCCATCAGCCGCACTGCAGAAAAAGAGGAGGAGTATGACGAAATTGAAGGTAAAATTTGGCTGGCCAAGGCACCCGCGGGTCCTGTGAGACGCGTAGGTCTGGCACACATCATCAGCGTTTATGTTATCTGGAAGTTTGCCGAGAATATCGAGGGTGCCAAACAGTTCCTCGTCGACTATATCGGTAACTTCAGAAGTGCGTTTCTGGCAAATGAGTTCTACAATTTCCCTTGCTTTCCCGACACTGTTCCAGATATCGACACGCTCATTGCCGAAGATGTCAAGGCCGAACCACCTAATAAGTATGCGGTGCTTGGGGATGTAACAAACTGGACCGCCAATGTGGGCTATCCCGGACATACCAACGCCGCCATAGACGAAATTTTTGGTACCGGTCTGATTACAACCATGTTCAAACGAGCTGCCACCAATGAAATGAGGCCGGAAGATGCTGTCAAACAGGCAGAGGCAAAATGCAAGGAGGTTTTTGCCGCCTGGAAGCGGAAGGGGTTTGTATAATTTCAAAGGAAAATGATTCATCTTCCCAGTAGACTTGCGATGGCTCCAATTATCTAATGCAATAAGTCTCCCCTGAGAGCCTGCAATACCATGCTGTCAAGTAAAGTCCTGACCTTGGCCTGTCTGTCTTTTAACTGTTTGTGAGATGGTCCTAAGGTTTCAGTTGTCCGCCAAACGCTTTCGGATCCGTGGTTGGTAGTTTGCAGGCGTTGCCTACACACACGTAAGCCGTCGCTTTTCCCTCCAGCAGCGGGCGGTTGCGGACAATTGGGACGGCGGCTTCCACGGCGTTGCGCTTTTTGCCATCCTCCACCACGGTCAATACCCGGTTGGGAGTGAACTGTTTTCTCAGGACCCCGAGAAAAGGCTCGGCCAGGTCCGGCCGGCCTTCAGGGGTGACGATGATGATCTCCCTGGGCTGATCCAGGCGGAAATCCAGCGCCGTCAGCAACGCGGCAAAACCGGTGGGATTGGCGGCAAGCAGGCCGGAGAGCGACTTGAACGCCTTGTCGGCCCTGGCGGTGTAGGACGGGTCCGACGTAAAGGCGGCCAGACGCAGCAGGTTCATCACGGCGACCGCATTGCCGGAGGGCATTGCTCCGTCGAAATTGGGTTTTTCCCTGGCGATCAGGGTTTCCTGGTTGTCGCCGGTCATGAAAAAACCGCCCGCCTCCCGGTCTTCATAGTGTTCGGCCAGAACATTTTCAAGTTCGCGTGCCCTTGCAAACCACCCGAGGTCGCCGGTGGCTTCGTAGAGGTCCAGCAGAGATGCCGTGAAAAAGGCGTAGTCGTCCAGGTAGGCTAAATGGCGAATCCGGCCCTCCTGGTAGCTGCGGTAGAGCCGTCCCTCCACCTGCATGTGGTCGACGATGAAGCCGGCGGCGTCCACCGCCGACCGGATATAGGCATCGTGGTGCAGGGTGAAGCCGGCCCGGGCAAACGCCGATATCATCAGGCCGTTCCAGGCGACCAGTACTTTCTCGTCCCTGCCGGGAGACGGCCGGACCTCTCTTGCCGCTTTCAACCGTGTCCTTATTTCCACAACGGCTTCGACCAGCTTTTTTTCACTGATGCCGAGGCGTTCGGCAACCGCTTCGACGGAGGCCTGCCGGTGCAGGATGTGACGGCCCTCGAAATTGGGGGCGGGGCCGACGGCGTAATAGGCTCTGGCCACGGATGCGAGCTCCTTGCCCAGGACCGCTTCCAGCTCCTCGGGGGTCCAGGTGAAAAAATATCCTTCCTCCCGGCGCCCTTCCGGGGTGAGGCTGTCCGCATCGGTGGCAGCGTAAAAAGCACCTTCGGGGGACGTCATGTCATGCCGCACATAATCGAGGGTTTCCCCGGCGACACGCCGGTAGCGTTCGTCACCGAAAACCTGGTAGCCTTCGATGTAGTCCATGACCAACAGGGCGTTGTCGTAAAGCATTTTTTCAAAGTGGGGAACGAGCCAGCGGGCGTCCGTTGAATAGCGGTGGAATCCGCCCCCGACGTGGTCGTATATCCCGCCGTCGGCCATCTTGTCCAATGACAATCTGGCCATGTCCAGCACCCCGGCCCCCGGGTTGCGGCGCTCGAAGCGGAAGAGCAGTCTCGACGAGAGGGTGCTGGGAAATTTCGGCGCGCCCTGGAGGCCGCCTTCCAGGTGGTCGAAACGATTCCGGAAGGTGTACACGGCCTGTTGCAGGATGTCGTCGCCCGGCAGGCCGCTGCCGGTTTCCGGGCGCACCATGCGACGAACGGCGCTGGTCAGCTGTTCGCTCGTCTTTTCCACGATATCCCGGCGACCGGCAAAGCTTTCGCTGATTTTTTGCAACAGGGTCAGGAAACCGACGCTGCCGCCGCGGTCGCCGTCCCTGGCGGGGAAATAGGTGCCGGCGTAAAAGGGCTTCTTATCGGGCGTCAGCCAAACGGTCATGGGCCAGCCGCCGCCGCCCGTCAAGGCCTGCACGGCAGCCATGTAGACGGCGTCCACATCGGGCCGTTCTTCCCGGTCCACCTTGATGGCGACGTAGTTGTCGTTGATGACCCCGGCGATCTCTTCGTCCTCGAAGGACTCCTCTTCCATGACGTGGCACCAGTGGCAGGTGGAGTAACCCACCGAGAGCAGCACCGGCCGGTTTTTTCTCCGGGCCGTTTCAAAGGCCTCGTCGCCCCAGGGATACCAGTCTACCGGATTGTGGGCGTGCTGAAGCAGATAGGGGCTGGGCTCCAGGAAGAGCCGGTTGGTGTACCTGGCCCAGCCGTCCCGGTCGATGTGGCGTGTGTGCGGTCTGTAGCCGGGTCCCCGCTGCCTTCTCATTTTTTCATACTGTTCGGACAGATTCATGGTCGCTCCTTGCGATAGAAAAACATGCAAAAGCGAAAACATGAAAAAAGCCGGTTTTCATGTTTTCGCTTTTGCTAGATTTCGCGATGGAATCAACCTCAACGTTGCAACGGTGAGGTCAAGGCTTGACGAGCGCATACCCCTGACCGACCCAGTCCTTCAGTCCGCGCTCCATGTTGAATATTTTTTTAAACCCCAGGTTGTCGATAGCCTGCATCAGCCGGCCGCTCCGGCTGCCGCTGCGGCAATATATGAGATAGGTCTTGTTGCGGTCAAGTTTCTTGAAATCGTCGACAAAGGACTGAGAGTAGAAGTCCAGCATGCGGGCACCGGCGATGTGTCCGGCCTCAAACTCGCTGGGCGTGCGGATGTCCAGGATCATAAAATCGGGGTTGTCCCGGTTTTGTGCGATCAGGTTGGCCGATGCACTGGCGCTGATGTTTTCAATGGATGATACCCCGGCGGCCGGACAAGCCAACGGCACCAACAGCATGAGGGCGATTGCCAACCCGATGTTTCGGTATGTCGCTGATTTTTTCATGACGAAAAATAATACCACAATGTAGTATTGTCAATCGGATTGAAAACCCGCGTATGATTTTTCGAGGACCCTTCCCGTTTGCAGAGATCGCTAATTATAGACACCCCCTTATTCCAGTATGTAAAACCTTGTCCTCTGGGGCAGGATTCTTTAATTTTGGGGAACCGGCCTTATTCTATGCATGACAACACCTTCCGCCGGATCGAACCGTCAAGAAAAAGAGGCGTCTCCGATGTTTTCTGCTGAACAGCTACCGACGTATCCCCCTTGCGGCTGAAATTTTTCATGCATCTCACCGGTGAGCCCGAATTCATATTACCGTGTTACCGTTAGGAATGGTATTTTTAGCAACTCCGGCGGGTTAAGAGGCTGGAGCATACCATACCCCAAAGAGGTGCAACATGGTGGGAATCAATCGACGCCAAACCTCCCGTCAAAAGGAGGATGCTTTGATAGAGATTTTGTTCGCCACAGGCAGCGGCAGGGATGAAGAGGGCGGAACCGCACGTCCATATCGAGGGAACGCTCGAACCGGAACGGATGATGCAGCTTGCCGCCAAAAACGGTATAGCGATTCCATTCGAATCCATTGCCGATACCCGCAATGCGTTTCAGGCGTCCTTTCTGGATCCAGTGGAGAAACGGAAATACCCGAGCGAAGTCGACGGGTTTGTGTCCTCGATAATGTAACCCCAACCGTTGCAACGCCGTGGTAGACCCACCGTCTGCAACGGTGAGGTGAATGCTTTCCCTCAACTGATTGCTTGGAAGTGATTCTATATCACATGTATCGCCCTCGTTATGATAAAGGGCAATGCTCCGGGGAGAAAGTTGCGCATGTCGGCATGGTGAGCGGCATATTCAGGTGTCGTTGCCGAGTGGCGCATGGCGGCCGTGTTGTCGAACCACGTCTCCGCCACACCGTCATAGGCAGGCCGCGGCGATTTCCCGTACTCGCTCATCAGGACTCGGGACTGGACATACCGTCTGATCACTTCGATCCTGGCCGCAATGGGTCCGTGAACGTCTTTCCAGTATTTCCGGAACGCCTCCAGCGGCATGCCGGTCTTCCGCGTCACGAATTCGATATTCTTGACCATATCGGCGTGCGTCGCCCCTTCCTTTACGACGATCTCTTCGGTGAGGATGCGGATTACCCGCGACGTATCCGTAAACGTTTCCAGATCCGCGGCGGCCGACCGTCCCTCGGCAGAGGTTTCCAGGGCCTCGAGGGCCGCCGGGGAATCGAAACAGAGCTCTTCGACCCCATCGGCGGGCGGCGGGACCGGCCTTCCATAGCCCGACAGCAGGGTGTGGCATTGCGTGTAGCGCCTGAGGCCCGGTATCTTCCGGACAAGATCTCCATGAGCGGTGCGCCAGTAATTTTGGAATTCCTCCACATCCTGTCCGGGTTTGCGATGCATAAAAAAAACCGCCTTGATCATGATTTCTCCTCAAACGCCCAGATAGGTTTGCAAAATGTCCGGGTTCTGGTTCAGCGTATCCGTATCCCCCTTCCAGCGAATCGTCCCTTTTTCCAGGATGTAGGCCCGGTCCGAGAGTCTCATCACGAAGCCTGAGTTTTGTTCGGAAAGCAGTATGGGCATGCCTTCGTCTCTCAAGGTGCGCACCTGGGCTTCCAGTTCCTTGACGATGAGGGGCGACAGTCCTTCCGATGGCTCGTCCAGAAGGAGCAGCTTGGGGTTTCCCATGAGGGTCCGAGCAATGGTGAGCATCTGCTGCTCCCCTCCCGAAAGCGTGCCGCCTTCCTGTGAAATCCGGTTTGCCAGGATGGGGAACATTTCGCAAACCCTGTCGAATGTCCAGGGGCCTTTTCTGCCGCTGCTCAGTCCC
>Ga0316576_10000346_pt1 | contig 20897 bp, 20 predicted proteins | sample S0NA_FD_203075 | JGI IMG/M metagenome (GOLD analysis project Ga0316576, IMG submission 203075) | Rhizosphere microbial communities from salt marsh grasses in Alabama, United States - S0-2_050615r3r5 | ecosystem: Host-associated > Plants > Roots > Rhizosphere | place: USA: Alabama | collected...
CCCCGGAAGTCTAGCGCAGATTCATGTGGGCGAGGCGGTCGATGAAGCGCGCCGGCAGAGGACGCAAGGGGAGGCGAAATCGAAGGCTCGGCCGCGGGTTCCAGGTATCAAACAGAGGACGACCACCTGTATGATCCCGATGTGGAGACCGGGTTCGAGGACATCGCGACGCTGCTCGTCCGGCAGGCCCGGCGCTCCCCCGGCGCGCCGGCGCTGACCTGCGCGGGGGAGTCGGTGACCTGCGCCGAGCTGGGCGAGCGGGTCGAGCGGATCGCCGGCGGCCTGGCGCGCGACATCCGCCGGGGCGAGCCGGTGGCGCTGCTCGCCGAGCTGTCCATCGCCCACGTGGCCGCGCTGCTCGGCGTGCTCCGCGCCGGCGGCTGCGTCGTGCCTCTTCCGGGCCCGCCGGCGTTCACCGACGCGGCGCGGGCGCGGATGATCGCCGACTGCGGGGCGCGCGTGGTGCTCGAGCGGGCCGACCTGACGGGTCTGGACGGGCCGGCGCCGGCGATGGCGGCGCTCGAGCCCGACGCGCCCTGCAACATCATCTACAGCTCGGGGACCACGGGCCAGCCCAAGGGCATCGTGCAGAGCCACCGCATGCGCTGGCATCAGGTGCGGCGCATGGGCCGGCTCGGCCTGGAGGCGGGGGCGAGAGTCCTCGTCGCCACGCCCCTCTGGTCCAACACCACGCTGATCACCCTGCTCCCCACGCTCTGCCGGGGCGGCCACGCCGTGCTTCTGCCACGCTTCGACGAGGCGGCGTTCCTCGAGCTCGCCCGGCGCGAGGCGGTGACCCACACGATGCTGGTGCCGGTGCAGTACCAGCGGATCCTCGGGCACCCCGCGTTCGAGCGCGCCGACCTCAAGGGCTTCCGGCGCAAGCTCTGCACCGGCGCCCCGCTGGCGCCGTCGACCAAGCGCGAGCTCCTCGAGCGCTGGCCTGGCGACCTGATCGAGATCTACGGCCAGACCGAGGGCGGGCCGACCACGGTGCTGGACGCGGCGCGGCACCCGGACAAGCTGAGCTCGGTGGGCCGACCCGCTGACGGGGTGGAGCTTCGCGTCATCGATCCGGCGGGGCGCGAGCTCCCGGTCGGCGAGGCGGGCGAGGTGGTCGGCCGGGCCGCGAGCATGATGCTCGGCTACCACAACCGGCCGGAGCTCACCGGGGCGCTGACCTGGCGCGACGCCGGCGGGCGCGCCTTCTACCGCTCGGGCGACATCGGCCGCCTCGACGCGGATGGCTTCCTCCACCTGCTGGGCCGGGCCAAGGACGTGATCATCTCCGGCGGCCAGAACGTCCACGCCGTGGATCTGGAGCAGGCGCTCGGCGAGCACGAGGGGGTGGCCGAGGTGGCGGTGATCGGCGTGCCTGACCCGCGCTGGGGGGAGCGGCCGCTGGCGGTCGTCGTCCCGCGCCCCGGCGTCGCGCTCGAGGCCACGGCGCTCGCGGCCTGGGCCAACGCCAGGCTGGCGCCGGCGCAGCGGCTCTGCGGCGTCGCCCTGGTCGCGGAGCTGCCCCGGGGCCCGACCGGCAAGGTGCTCAAGACCGAGCTGCGCCGTCTCGTGGGCGCCTCCTGAGCTTGTCCCGGGCCGCCTCCTGTGACAGATAAGGTCCGGAGGGAGAGCGCATGATCCGTTACGAGATCCCCCTGGTCCCCGGCCCGACCCGCGTGCCCGAGGTGGTGCGCCGGGCCTACCTCGAGGACTACGCCTCGGCGGACCAGGAGCCCGAGTACCTCGAGCTCTACGCCCGGGTCCAGGGGCAGCTGCAGCAGATCCTCGGCGCCCGCGGCCGCCTGGCGATCATGACCGGCGAGGGGATGATCGGCCTTTGGGGGGCGCTGAAGAGCTGCATCCGCCCGGGCGAGCACGTGTTGGCCGTGAGCACCGGCGTCTTCGGCCACGGCATCGGCGAGATGGCCGCCGCCATCGGCGCCGAGGTGCGCACCGTCGAGTTTCCATACCACCAGGTGCTGGACCCGCAGGTCGTTGACGATGCGATCCGCGACTTCGCGCCGAAGATGGTCACCGCCGTGCACTGCGAGACGCCGTCCGGGACGCTCAACCCGGTGGAGCTCGTCGGTGCGCTCGTGCGCGAGCGCGGCGTGCCGCTGTTCTACGTTGACGCGGTGGCGAGCGCCGCCGGCGCCCCGGTCCGCGCCGACGAGTGGAGCATCGATCTCTGCCTGATCGGCAACCAGAAGGCGCTCTCCGCCCCGCCGGATCTGTCCGCCGTCGCGGTCAGCGACCGGGCATGGGAGGTGATCGCCGAGGTGAGATACCCGGGCTACGACGCCCTCTCCCCCCACCGCGACGCGCTGGAGCGGGGCTGGTTCCCCTACACGCCGGCCTGGGCCAGCCTGGCCGCGCTGGAGCGGGCCGCGGGCCTGATCCTCGACGAGGGGCTGGAGCAGGTCTTCGCCCGCCACCGGGCCGCGGCCGGGCGCTGCCGCGAGCGGGCCCGGGCCATGGGGCTCGAGCTCTTCTGCGACGAGGCCCACGCCTCGCCCACGGTCACCGCGCTGAAGGTCCCGGCAGGCCTCGGCTGGGACGAGCTACGTCGGCGCCTCGCAGACCGGGGCCTCGGGGTGGGCGGATCCCTCGGGCCCCTGGCCGGCAAGGTGTTTCGCATCGGTCACATGGGGAGCCAGGCCGACGTGGCGCTCGTGGAGCGTGGCATGGACGTGATCGAGGAGGTGCTCGGTGCGCGCTAGAAAAAGAGCGCGCGGCCGGGCCCCTGGCGATCTATCCTGTCGGGCGCGATGAAGACGCTCCGAGTCCACTGGACCGCGGCCTCTGTCGACGAGTTCCTCGCCCGCCACGGCGACGTGATCAGCGCGGAGCGGGTGTTCCTCGTCACCGGCCGGCCACTTCCGGAGAAGACGCGGGTGCGCTTCGATCTGCGCCTGGGCGATGGATCCACCTTTCTCTCCGGCACGGCGACGGTCGCCGCCACCGCCGAGCCGTCGACGGGCCGCTCCGGCATGCTGCTCCGCTTCGAGGAGATCGATCCGGAGCACGCCGAGCTGGTCTCGCGCCTGCAGGACGAGGTGGGCGAGGGCGCGGTGGACCTCTCGGAGCCGGAGGGCCCCTTCGCCGAAGAGGAGGACACGCGGCCCGACGCCCACCCGGCGGGCCTCAAGGTGCGTTAGCGCAGTGCGCGGTCCAGTCAAGCCGCACCGCCGGGGCGGACGGGCCAGGGTCAGGCCATGATGGCGACGAAGCGGAGCAGGGGCTCGAGGTCCGCGGGGTCCCCCTCGATGCAGACCCGCGGCCGCGCCATCTCCGGCGCGAGGCCCCTGGTCCAGAGCCGCCAGGCGTCGTCGGCGGAGAGCGTGATCAGGGTCGCCACCCTGGAATCCGTGCCGCTCCAGAGCGACCACCGGTCGGCCTGGCGCTCGAGCGTCCAGCCGAGCTGCACCGGACCGGTGATCGAGATGGCGATGCGCGTGCCCGCGGGTCGGCCGAGATCCCGGTAGGCGTGGGGTAACCCCCTGGCGAAGGTCTCGAGCACGGGCGCGAGCAGGGCGGGCTCGTAGAGCGGGGGATGGCCGGTGGCGTCGCGCAGCTGCTGCTGGTGGTGCCACTTCTCGGTGTACTCCCGCGCGACGTCGAACCAGCTCTGCGAGACGAGCTCGCCGGCCCAGACCACGCCGAGGCCCGGCTTCCTGGGGTCGAGGCCCTCGAGGAGCGGCAGCAGCTCGCCGTCGTAGAGCGCGATGAGCTCGACGAGGATCTGCGGGCTAACGCGGCGCATCGCGGTGATGAACTCGCGGTTGTCGCGCTGGATGAAGGCGACGATCTCCTCGAAGGTCTCGAGCCGCGGAAGGGGCGGACGGTAGCCGTCGCGGATCGTCGAGACGCGCCGAATGCTGCCGTGGAGCAGGTGCGCGGCGAGGTCCTTGACGTCCCGGTCGGGGTGCACCGTGGGTCGGCTCCAGTCGTCTGGCCCGAGCCTGCGGAGCAGCTCGAGGAGCGCGGCGTTTACGAAGCGGAACGGCCGCGCGACCGGGATCCGGATCGTTTCGTTGAGGGGCTGCATCAGTCCATGTGCTCCAGCTCGAGCGCCGGCAGGGCCCATCCGTGGCGCCGCGCCTCGTAGACCGAGACCGTGGGTGGCGGGAAGCTCGGGTCGGCGAAGGCCCCCACCGCGACGACGACGAAGTCAGGCAGGCCGTCGGGCTCCCAGTAGACGGTCGAGCCGCAGCGCGGGCAGAAGTGGAAGGTGACGTGTCCGCCGCTGTCGCCGACGCGGGTGAATCGCGCCGCCGTGCCCTCGATGACCACCCGGTCCCGCGCGAAGCGGGCCTGGACGCCGAAGACGCTCCCGGTGCGCTGCTGGCAGGCCAGGCAGTGACAGATCGAGACGCGGACCGGCTCGCCCTCGCAGGTGAGCGCGAGCTGGCCGCAGCTGCAGGTTGCTCTGCGGGTGACCATCGTCGGAACGTAGCACACCGTGGGGCGCGCGGTCAGGAGGACACGATCATCCAGGGCCACGTCGCAGCACGCTCGGGAGATGCGCTCGCACACCTCGTCGGCGATACGTTGAAAGCTCGGGGGCTCGAGCACGCGGCTACCGGGCTCGCCGCGGCGTGGCAGCTCACCCGGTTCGCGACCTTCCGGATCGCGACCTTCTACCTCGAGGCCGAGCCGCCTGCATCGCGCTCTGGGCGGCGAGCGTGCAAACGTCGTCCGCGCTACCTGCGCAGCCCATCACCATCACCAGGAACAGGTTGCCTCCCCAGAACGTCAGTCTCGAAGCCATGTTGGAACCCTCCTCGCTGTTGTGCTGTCCAACCAAAGCACCATTTGTTGCCAGAAGAGAAAGCCAAGGATTCCGGGGCGGCATGGATTAGCCACCAGGGACGCCCCACCCCTTTAGGCAAACAGGCCCGCAGACCGTTGACGGATCGGGCGCGCCTGCTACCTTGATCGAGCCCGCCTTGACGGGAGGAAGGAGGCCGACAGTGCAGGTCATTGCCACAGTGTCCCTGTCGCGCCTCGGTCGTCTGCGCGCCCTCTAGCTCCGGCTGTCTGAGGCCGCGCCGCGGCCCGAGGTGCTCCCCGGTTTCGTTGACCTGATACCTCTGCGCGGAGCCGCGCCGCGCGGCGCGGGATCCGTGCGTCCGGAGCACCATGAGATCCAGATCAGATCGGTCGGACCGCAAGGTCCGCCAGCTATGCAAACAGACCTTTCGGGCGTTGAGCCCGACGATATGCGACCTGGGCTGGAGGTCCTGGGCCCGGGGGATGTACCTCGTCGAGGTCACCCCCGCCCCCGACGCCTCCCGGCTCTGCGTGACCGTGGCCTTCGGTGAGCGGTGCTCGCTGGAGGAGGCCGAGCGGGCCCTCGCGGAGCTGCGCCAGCGCACCGGGCGCCTGCGCTGGGAGCTTGGCGCGGCCATCGCGCGCAAGCGCGTACCCGAGCTCGTCTTCGACCTGCTGCTCGTGGGGGGTGACGATGAAGAAAGATGAAGCGCCGATCGCGCGCTGGGTGATCGAGCCGCCCGGCCCGGAGGTGGAGTGCAGCCTGAGGCGCCTGGCGCGTGCACCGGGCGTCCGGCGGGTCGCGGTGATGCCCGATGTCCACCTGGCGGAGCAGGTCTGCGTCGGCGTGGCCCTGGCCACGGATGCGCTGGTCTACCCCTCCGCGGTGGGCGGGGACATCGGCTGCGGCATGGCCGCGCTGGCCCTGGACGGCGAGGTGAGCGCGCTGACCGGGATCGACCGCCACGCGATCCTGGCCGCTCTGGCGCGGGCGGCGCCGGTGATCCGGCAGTCGGGGGCGGAATCCTCGCTCGCTCTGTTGGAGGGCCCGCCGCTGAGCCATCCCAGTCTGCGCCGGCGAGCGCGGCGAGATGCGAGCGTCCAGCTCGGCACGCTCGGGCGCGGCAACCACTTCCTCGAGCTACAGCACGACGAGGACGAGCGGCTGTGGATCACGGTGCACAGCGGGTCCCGGGCCATGGGCCCGGCGATCCGCGACCACCACCTCGCCCGCGCTCCGAGCGCTGGTGCGGCGTTGTCGTTCCTCGTGGCGGACAGCGACGAGGGACGGGCCTATCTATCAGACGTGGAGTGGGCCCGGCGGTTCGCTGCGCTCGGCCGGCGCCTGATGCTGGAGCGGGCGGTGGCGCGGCTGCAGGATGCCATCTCCATCGCGGCCGACTGGCGGACCTTCAGGGACTGCGACCACAACCACGTCCAGCTCGAGCGGCACGGCGACGAAGCGCTGTGGATCCACCGCAAGGGGGCCCTGGCCGCCCACGCAGACGCCCCGGGCATCATCCCGGGCTCCATGGGCACCTCGAGCTTCCTGGTCAACGGCCGCGGGCACGCGCAGGCGCTCCGGTCCAGCTCGCACGGCGCCGGCCGTCGCCTGAGCCGCGTCGAGGCGCGACGTCGAGTGACTCCACGTCAGCTCGAGCGCGAGATGGGCCGTGTGGTGATCGATCGTCGTCGTCGGTCACGGCTCGTCGACGAGGCGCCGTCTGCCTACCGCGACATCGACAGGGTGATGCGCGCCCAGCGCGCGCTGACACGCATCGAGCGCAGGCTGTGGCCGCTGGTCGTTCACAAGGGGAGCTGATCCGATTTTTGTGCGCGGCGGGAGGTTGACGAACGCGGCGGCGAAGCTACCCTGTGATTGAGAACGGTCGAAAAGGAAGGTGCTGGACTAGACTACCGACTCCCCACCACCGACCCGAGCCCGGGTCATGGACAACTGGCGGCGCCACGCGCGCCCTGACAGCACAGCACACTGCAGCGGGGTGGCAGGAACGGCCCCTGCGTCGGGTTAGTCACCCGGAGATACTGGTTCGACTCCAGTCCCCGCTAGAGCACCGGGGTGCGGCATGAGCGCGCCCCTGGTGCACATCTGCGTCGTGCGCGCCGACCTGCCGCGCGGTGTGCTCGCCGCGCAGCTGATCCACGCTGCGGGCGAGAGCAGCCCTGGCGACCTCCCCGCCGGCACCCACGCCGTGGTCCTCGCCGTCAGCAACGAGGCGGCGCTCGAGGCGCTGGCCCGGCGGCTGACCTTCGACGGCCTCCCGCACGTCCAGATCCGCGAGCCCAGCCCGCCGTGGAACGGAGCGCTGATGGCCATCGGCCTGCGGCCGCTCCCGCGTGGCCGGCGCCTGCCGGCCCTGAGGCGGCTGCGCCTGCTCACGTGAAAAGAACCAACACAGGAGAAGAACAATGGAGAACCTGGACATCGACAAGCTGAAGCGGGCCATCGCGGCCATCTCTGCGGAGATCCGTCGGCAAAAGAGACGGATACGCACCACGCCGCTGCCCTGGGAGCAGAACCTCTGGGCCGACCTGCGCCGGGCAAAGGCGCGGGCGACGCTGCTCTGCGCGATCCGCGCCCACGGCCGCGGACGACTGCACATGCGCACCTGCACCCGGAGCCACGTCCCGCTTGGTCTGCCCCAGATCGAGCGGATGACCCTGGAGCTCCAGGCGCGGTTCATCGGCGACCGCTGGAGCGAGTTCGCTCGATCGCAGGCGGCCGCCGGGGCGGCGTAGGAGGTGGGCGATGAGGCAGAGCTGGGTCAAGCTGGCGCTCGCCTCCCTCGAGCGGGGGGAGCGGGTCGACGTGAGGCCGCTCGGGGGATCGATGCGCGGCAGGATCGAGAGCGGACAGCGGGTCACGCTCGCCCCGGCACGGGCCGCCGACGTTCGCGTGGGTGACGCCGTTTTCGTGCGCTGGCGAGGCGGCTACCTGCTGCACCTGGTCAAGCGCCGCGAGGGATCGCGGTTGCTCATCGGGAACAACCTGGGCCGGGTGAACGGATGGGTCGAGGGCGACGCGGTGCTCGGCCGCGTGGTGGAGGTGCACCCGTGAGGGGGCTACTCCGCGGCGGGCGCGGTGAGGGTCGCGTGCTCGACGTTGCCTGTGTTGCGCGTGCCGGCCGGCTCGAAGACCAGGACCTCCACCTCCTCGTCAGCGCTGGTCCGGTGCTCGACGCCGCGGGGGACGACGACCAGCTCACCCGGGCCCATCTGCACCACGCCGTCGCGCAGCTCGACGCGGAAGCTGCCGCGCCAGCCGAGGAACATCTCGTCGGCGTCGTCGTGGCGGTGCCAGACGAAGGCGCCGCGGAACTTGACCAGCTTCACCTCCTGGCCGTTGAGGCGCGCGACCACCTTGGGGCGCCAGTGCTCGGTGACGACGGAGAGCTTGTCGGCGATGCTTATCTTTTCCATGTCTGGACGATGGAACCACGGCCCGCGGGCCCTGGCAACAGATCACCGGCCGGCGACGACCACCGGGAAGTCGAGGCGCTGCGGCTTGAGGGTCGGGGAGAAGCGCCAGCGCATCACCGCCCGGCGCAGGCACCCCTCGAGCGCGCGGTCCCCGGCGCGGACGACGACGGATCGGACCCGGCCGCGCTCGCCGAGCTCCACCGTGACGTTGGCCCGCTGCCGGACCATCGACGGGGCGTGGCGCGAGAGGCGCGCGTAGCAGGCGCGGAGCAGCGGGCTGTTCCTGCGCTGCAGCGTCCGGAGCTCGCGGTCGGTGATCGCGCGCCAGCCGCGTCGGGGCCGGGGGTGGACGTCGGCGCGGCGCGGCGCGGCGTCCACGGCGAGGTCCGGGGCGATCTCCGCCGTGGCGCCGTCGTCAACTCCCGCGTCGGCGAGCGCCGGGGCCGCGAGCGGCTGCTCGGGCGCCGGCTCGTCGGGGAGCAGCAACAGGACCAGGACCGCGGCGACGGCCAGCAGTAAGAGACCTCCCGCGGCGATCAACAGGTTCCTGCGGCGCGGCTCCATACCGGCATTCTACGGGGCGCCCGGCGCCCCGTCTACGGCTCGGGGGGCTGGAAGGCCAGCCCGGCGGCGAGCTCGCCCTTCTCGTCGGCCGTCAGCTTCAGCGTGCTGGCCGCGGAGCTGTCGAGCACGCTCTCCCCGCGGCTGGCGCCGGGGATCGGGATCACCACGGGAGAGAGCGAGAGCAGCCAGGCGAGGATCACCTGGTACGCCGTCACCCCGTGGGCCTCGGCGATGCGCCGGAGCAGGGCGTGGCCGCCCACGCGGGCGTGGCCGTGGTGTCCGCCCATCGGGCTGTGGGGCAGGTAGGCGATCCCACCGGCGTGGCAGTGCGCGACCACCCCGTAGAGCGGGCGCTCGCCGTCGAAGGGGTTGAAGCGGTTCTGCACGCTGACCACGTTGACGATCCGGCGCGCCTGCTCGATCTCGGCCACGCTGACGTTGGACAGCCCGACGTGGCGGATCTTGCCCTCGCCCTGGAGGTCGGCCAGGGCGCCCACGCTGTCCGCGAAGGGCACGTGCGGGTCCGGGGCGTGGAGCTGATACAGCGTGATGTGGTCCACGCCCAGCGCCGCGAGGCTGCGCTCGCAGGCCTGCCGGATGTGCTCGGGCCGCCCGTCGGTGACCCAGTCGCCGCCCGGACGCCGCAGCCCGCCCTTCGTGGCGACGACCAGGCGGTCCTTGTCCCCCCGCCACAGCCGGATCGCCTTGGCGATCAGCCGCTCGTTGTGGCCGATGTCGTTGTCGTCGATGCAGTAGACATCGGCGGTGTCGATGAGGGTCATCCCGGCGTCCAAGGCGGCGTGGATCACGCGGATCCCGTCGGCGTCCCCCGGCCGGCCGGAGAGCGAGAGCGGCATCGCGCCCAGGCCGATGCACCCGACCTCCATACCCGAAGCTCCCAGCGGTCGCGCCTTCATGCTGTCAAGGGTGACGCGGGAAGCGGGGAGCGCAAGCCCGGGCGCTCAGGCGCCGGCGCGCAGCTCCTGCAGCAACCTGACGTAGCCGGCCGCGCCGAGGATCACGGCCTTGTCCGGCGGGACGCTGATCAGCGGGATCTTCCCGAAGAAGCTGGCGACGCCGTCCAGCACCGCGGGGACGAAGGAGGTGCCACCCGACATGTAGACGGCGTTGAGCTGGTCCGGAGCGATCCCGCTCAGCTCCAGCGCCTGCTGGCAGGTCTCCAGGGAGCGGTCGACGAGATCCTTGACCAGCTCGGCGAGCAGCGGTCGCGTGACGGTGACCGACAGGTTGAGCACCCCCTCGGCGGTGCGGGCCACCGAGTCGAGCTCGATGGTCGCCTCGTGGCTCACCGAGAGCGCCCGCTTGGCCTGCTCTGAGGCGAACAGCAGCCGCTGCCACTCGACGGCCTGGTGGCGGAGCTCGATGCGTTTCTGCCGCCAGAAGGCGTCGGCCACGGCGCCGGCCAGCGCCTCGTCCATGTCGTCACCGCCGAGCCAGGTGTCGCCGGCCGTGGCGACGACGGTCAACCCCCCGGCCACGTCGACCACGGAGAAGTCGAAGGTGCCGCCGCCGAAGTCGTAGACCGCGACGAGCCCGCGGAAGTTGGGATCCCCCCGGTAGGCCAGGGCGGCGGCCGCGGGCTCCTCGATCACCTTGATCACCGACACGCCGCCAATCGCCGCGGCCCGGGTCAGGGCCCGGACCCGCTCGGGGCCGAAGCTCACCGGGATGGTGAAGACGGCGTCGGTGACGTCCACGCCGGCGTGCTCCTTGGCGTACATTCGGAGGCGGTAGATCACCGTGGCGCAGAGCTGCTCGACGGAGTAGAGCTGGCGGTGAGCGCGGAGCATGATCTCGCCCGCCTGCCCCTCGGAGGCCAGCATCCCCATGTCGGCGAGGTAGGGCTCGAGCTCGCGGTCGCGGTAGGCCCGTCCGAGCAGGCGCTTGGGCGAGGAGATCATGTTGGACGGGTCGGTGACCCGCATCGCGCGGGCCTCCTCCCCGACCACCGTGAAGCCGTCCTCCCGCACGCCCACCGCGGACGGGATGCACCCGGCGGGAGGCGGGAGGAGCACCGGCCCCTCGTCGCCGAGAAGCGCCACCGCCGAGTAGCTCGTGCCGAAGTCGATGGCCATCGCCCGCAGAGACGGCCCGGCCCGGCTGACCGTCGGGAAGCGCAACACACTCTGCTGCGGCGGCGTGAGCGGGGTCAGCTCGGCCAGGTCGTCGAGATCCAGGTCGACGGAGAACTCCCCCGAGGCCGCCGCGGTCCACTCCTCGAGGGACTCGATCACCGGCTGGTCGAAGGGGCGCGCCTGCGGGGGGGCGCCGCGCGGCTCCGTCGGCTCGCTGTCCGTCGCCGGCGGCTGCTCCCCGGTCCGTCGGCTGTGGACCCGCAGCCGCTCCATCATGTCCCGGTCCACCCGGTTGGTCGTCGCCAGAAACTCCTCCGGCTCGGCCGGGTCCGGGCCAGGCAGGGGGCCGAGGCGACTCTCGTCGCGCAGCTTCTCCAGCGTTCCGACGTCCACCCGGTCGGTCTCGTCGCCCCGGGGAGGCTTTTTCTCGGGAGGCGCCACTTCGTCAGGAATGATGCACGCTGGGGTTGTTCATATCAACTAATCCGGTCCTGTTGAAAACCGGACTGACCTGGGATACAGGTGCGCCATGCGCGTGCCCCTCTTGCCGCTCATGCTGCTGCTCGCCTGCAACCCGGCGCCCGACGCGGTGGAGCGCGTCTCGATCGGCGATCACGACGTCTGGCTGGACAGGGGCGGCCTGGCCATCGCGCGCGGCGACGGATCGGTGCTGCTGGAGAGCCGGCTCGACGGCGACGGTGGCGCGTTGCCCGGTCTGGTGGGCTGGCGCGAGGCCAAGGCGGAGATCAAGATGCTCTTCGCCATGTTCCTGTTCGACGAGCAGGCGCCGGCCTGGAGCCGCGCGGGCGGTCTCGAGCTGCGCTCGATCTCGTCCGATCGAGTCGACCTCGTCGCTGACGACGCGCGCTGCACCATCGAGACCGCGGGCGACGGGATGCTGCGGGTGACCTGGACCCTGGAGACCGGCGCGGCCAACCGGCTGGCCCAGGGCTTTGTCTGCGGCGCGGACGATCACTTCTACGGGCTGGGCGCGCTGGTTCACGGCACCGACCACCGCGGCGAGGTGATCCCGACCTGGATCTCGGAGCAGGGGATCGGCAAGCTGCGGCGGACCAACCCCTACGACGGCTACCCGGTCCAGGGCGACGTCCACGACACCTACCTCTCGGTGCCCTTCGTGCTCTCCAGCCGCGGCTTCGGGCTGCTCCTGGAGGACACCCGGCGCAGCCTGTTCCACCTCTGCACCTCGAAGCAGCCGGATCGCTGGGCCGTGGAGACCTGGAACGACCGCCTGCAGTACCTGATCATCGACGGTCCCACGCTGCCGCGGGTGCTGGAGCGGCTGACGGCGGTCACGGGGCGGCCGCGGGAGCTTTCCCCCTGGGCCCTCGGTCCCTGGATCGACGCCGTCCACGGCCAGAGCGCCGTGCTGGACGTGGCGGACCGGCTGCGCGGCGCGGGCGTTCCGGCCTCGGCGATCTGGACCGAGGACTGGATCGGCGGCGAGCAGAAGCTCGGCGGCTACCACCTCAAGTACCAGTGGCAGGCCGACCCGGCCCAGTACCCAGACCTCAAGGGCCTGGCCGCCACGCTGCACGGCAAGGGCTTCCGCTTCCTGGGTTACTTCAACCCGTTCCTCGAGGAGGGGCGGCCCCAGTGGAAGGAGGCGCTGCAGCGGGGCTACACCATCGAGGACGCCCAGGGACGGCCGCTGGCCATGGACGGGCCGCTGATGGACCAGGTCAGCCTGCCGGACCTGAGCCGGCCCGAGGTGGCGAGCTGGGTCAAGGGCTACCTGGAGGGCGCGGTCAGCCTCGGCTTCGACGGATGGATGGCGGACTACGGCGAGTGGCTGCCGCCGGACGCGCGGCTGGGCGACGGCACGGACGGGATGGCGAGCCACAACCGCTATCCCCTCGAGTGGCAGCGGGTGAACCGCCAGGTCTGGGACGATCGGCGCCCCGACGGGGACTACGTCTTCTTTGTACGCTCGGGCTGGGCCGGGACCGGGGGGCTGGCGCCGGTGGTCTGGGCCGGGGACCAGCAGACCGAGTTCGGCGGCCTCGACGGTCTGGCCAGCGTGATCCCGCTGATGGTCAACGGCGGGATGAGCGGGATCCCGGTGATGACCCACGACGTCGGCGGATACTCCACGGTGGGGCCGGGGGTGAGCCCGACCACCGAGGAGCTGTTCCTGGCCTGGGCCGCCCTCGGCGCATTCTCGCCCATCATGCGCACGCACCACGGCGCGCTGGCCGACAAGAACTGGCACTGGGACTCGAGCCCGGCCACCACGGCCGCGTTCCGTGACCTGGCCGCTATCCACACCGCCCTCTACCCCTACCGCCGCGCCCTGAACCGACAGGCCGCGGAGCGGGGGCTGCCCATGGTGCGCCACCTCGCCCTGGGCTACCCGACGGACCCCGCGGTGGCGGCCATCGCGGACCAGTACCTGCTCGGGCCCTACCTGCTCGTGGCGCCCCAGGTCACGGCGGGCGCGAGCGCGAGGAAGGTCTACCTGCCGAAGCAGCGGGGCGGATGGTACGGCTACTACCCGGACCACGCCCGCTTCGCCGGGGGCCAGACGCACACCGTCCAGACGACCTTCGCGGTCTTCGCGCCGGCCGGCGCCGTGGTGCCGCGCCTCCTCACGCGGGTCGACACCCTCGATCGCTCCACCGACCCGTCGGTGAAGGACCTGGACGACGCCGAGGCCGGTGGGCTGGGCATCGACGTCTTCCTCGGCGCGGACGGCGGTCTGATCCTCGCCGACGGCACGCGGTTGACCCTCGTGCAGAGCGGGGCGACCACGACCCTCACCTCGGTCAGGGTCGACGGCAAGCCCCGCACCGTCGACGTCGCAAACCGCCGGGCGACCGTCACCGTCGAGGCCACCGACGGGTTCGAGCTCGGCGGCGAGGGCTTCTCGCTCGAGGTCTCCGGCGCACCGCGCAAGCGAAAGTTCGAGGTCACCCTTTACTGGTGAGTGTTTCCGTCGTTAGATCCTGGCGACCGGCGAGCAGATGGAGGCAGAGCGCAATGACTGGAGAGAGACAATGACCGAAGGCAACGCGAGCAAGGGGCCCTTCGAGGCCGTGATCGACCCGACCCACGACCTGTTCCAGCGCGGGCGGCACCGCAAGGCGATGGACGCCATCTTCGCGCCGCACAACGTGGCGGTGATCGGGGCCAGCGAGCGCGAGGGGAGCGTGGGCCGGACCATCCTCTGGAACCTGATCAGCAGCCCGTTCGGGGGCACCGTGTTTCCGGTCAACCCCAAGCGGTCCGGCGTGCTCGGCATCAAGGCCTACCCGAGCATCAAGGACGTGCCCGAGGCGGTGGACCTCGCCGTCGTGGTCACCGCGGCCAAGTTCGTGCCCGGCATCATCAAGGACTGCGTGGACTGCGGGGTCAAGGGCGCCATCGTGATCTCCGCCGGCTTCAAGGAGGTCGGTCCCGAGGGCGTCGAGCTCGAGCGCCAGGTGATGGAGCACGCCCGGCGGGGGAAGATGCGCATCGTCGGCCCCAACTGCCTCGGCGTGATGAGCCCGGTCACCGGCCTCAACGCCACCTTCGCCACCACCATCGCGCGGCCCGGCAACGTGGGCTTCATCAGCCAGAGCGGCGCCCTGTGCACGGCGGTGCTCGACTGGAGCTTCCGTGAGAACGTGGGCTTCTCGTCGTTCGTCTCCATCGGCTCGATGCTCGACGTGAGCTGGGGCGACCTGATCTACTACCTCGGCGACGACACGCGCACGAACTGCATCGTGATCTACATGGAGACCATCGGCGACGCCCGCTCGTTCCTCACCGCGGCCCGGGAGGTGGCGATGAGCAAGCCGATCATCGTGATCAAGCCGGGGCGGACCGAGGGGGCGGCCAAGGCCGCGGCCTCGCACACCGGCTCCCTCACCGGCAGCGACGAGGTGCTGGAGACCGCCTTCCGCCGCTGCGGCGTGCTGCGCGTCGAGCAGATCTCCGACCTGTTCAACATGGCCGAGGTGCTGGCCAAGCAGCCGCGGCCCAAGGGGCCGAACCTGACCATCGTGACCAACGCCGGAGGCCCGGGCGTGCTTGCCACCGACGCCGTGATCACCGGTGGGGGCAAGATGTCCGAGCTCTCCGCGCAGGCGATGAAGGAGTTCGACGCGCTGCTGCCGCCGCACTGGAGCCACAACAACCCGGTGGACATCCTCGGCGACGCGGAGCCCGAGCGCTACGGCAAGGCGCTGGAGATCGCCGGGAGAGACCCGAACGCGGACGGCCTGCTCGTGATCCTCACGCCCCAGGCGATGACCGACCCGACGCGCACGGCCGAGGAGCTGAGGAGCTTCGCCAAGATCGAGGGCAAGCCCGTGCTGGCGAGCTGGATGGGCGGCTCGGAGGTGTCGGCCGGCGAGGACATCCTCAACCGCGCGGGGATCCCGACCTTCGAGTTCCCGGACGCCGCGGCCCAGGCCTTCAACTACATGTGGCGCTACTCCGAGAACCTGCGCGTGCTCTACGAGCTGCCCAACTTCTCCGGGGCCGAGGGCGAGGAGGCGCCGGACCGCAAGCTCGTGGCCAGCCTCATCGAGAAGGCTCGCGGCGCCAAGCGCACGATCCTCACCGAGGCGGAGTCGAAGCAGATCCTCTCCGCCTACGGCATCCCCACCGTGCCGATCAAGGTCGCGGCGACGGAGGACGAGGCGGTGGCGGCGGCCAAGGGGTTCGGCTACCCCACGGTGCTCAAGCTGCACTCGGAGACGGTGACCCACAAGTCCGACGTGGGCGGCGTGAAGCTGAACCTGGCCGACGAGGCCGCCGTACGCCGCGCGTTCCAGGAGATCCGGCAGGGCGTGACCGAGAAGGCCGGGGCGGAGCACTTCCTCGGCGTGGCGGTGCAGCCGATGGAGAAGCTCGACGGCTACGAGCTCATCGTCGGCAGCAGCATCGATGTGCAGTTCGGACCGGTGCTGCTCTTCGGCACCGGCGGGACGCTGGTCGAGGTGTTCAAGGACCGCTCCCTCGCGCTGCCGCCGCTCTCCGACAAGCTGGCGCGGCGGATGATGGAGCGGACGAAGATCTTCCACGCCCTCAAGGGCGTGCGGGGCCGCACGTCGGTGGACCTCGCCGCCCTGGACCGCCTGATGGTGCGCTTCAGCCAGCTGGTGGTGGAGCAGGCCTGGATCAAGGAGATCGACATCAACCCGCTGCTCGCCTCGTCCGAGCGACTGCTCGCCCTGGACGCCCGGGTGGTGCTCCACGGCGCGGAGATGACCGAGGAGCAGCGGCCGCGGGCGGCGATCCGGCCCTACCCCCACGAGTATGTCGGGCCGTGGAAGGCCAGCGACGGCACCGAGCTGACGATCCGGCCGATCCGCCCGGAGGACGAGCCGGCGATGGTGCGCTTCCACGAGACGCTGTCCGAGCGCACGGTCTACCTGCGCTACCTGCAGCAGATGCAGCTCTCCCAGCGCGTGGGGCACGAGCGGATGGTCCGCATCTGCTTCGCCGACTACAACAGCGATATCCCGCTGGTCGTGGAGTGGAAGAACCCGACGACCCGGCAGAACGAGATCATCGCCGTGGCCCGGCTGTCCAAGCTGCGCGGCGAGCGCGAGGGCCGCTGGGCCATCGTCATCGCCGACCGCTTCCAGGGCAAGGGGCTGGGCAGCGAGCTGCTGAGCCGCATCATCGACGTCGCCCGGCGTGAGAAGCTGGAGCGCCTCTCCGCGGACATGTCGCGCGAGAACGTGAGCATGCAGCGGGTCTGCGAGAAGCTCGGCTTCAAGACCTTCTGCGAGGAGGGGGCGGAGCTCTGCCACGTCGAGCTCCGGCTCTGACAGCGATGTCCGGATCCCGCGCCCGGCCCGCGTGACGCGCGTCACGGGCCGGGGCGCAACCCCCTGCCGACAAATCCCCGACTGACCTGGCATCGGCCTTGCGAGGCCCCTCGTCGTGCCTCGCCTGCTCCTGCCGCCGCTGCTCCTCCTGATCGCCGGGCCGGCGAGCGCCGCCGAGCTGGAGCTCGCCTCCGCGGGGCGAGAGGTGAGCGTCGAGCTCACGGTGAAGGGCAAGGACCGACCCCTTCGCTGCCGGACGCCCTGCACGCTCGAGGTGCCGCCCGGCGTCTATCGCGCCCGCGTGGAGGGCCTGAGCCGCACGCTCGCGGTGGGCGAGGGGCGGACGCGCTACCAGATCGAGCCGACCCGGCGGGCAAGCTGGATCACCGGGCTGGTCCTCGCGACCCTGGGCTGCTCCGGGCTGGCGGTGGCCCAGGCCCCGGACCTCGACGGCAAGACGCGGGCCATCACGGTGCTCGGCGGCCTGGCGCTGATGGGCCTGGGGACGCCGCTGATCACCTCGAGCAGCACGCGGGTCCGTCGGGGCGAGGGGGCGGCAAAGATCAGGCGCTGGCGCGGCCCGGGTCACGGCCGACACCTGGAGCTCGAGGCCGGCACGCTCGCCCTGCTGGGGAGCACGGTGCCGCCCGTCGCAAACGAGAACCGCTGGCGCCTGGCCCTCGGCGCGAGCTACTACCCGCGGGAGTGGCTCGGCGTGGGGCCGCGCTGGCGCCTCGGCGCGCCTGGCGGCATCGGCGAGGGACACCAGGCGCTGGCCGCCGCCCGGGCCCACGTGCGCCTGCCCCTGGTCTACCTCTATGGCGGCCTGGGCCTGGGCTGGGCCTCGGAGCGGTCGGCGCTGCTCGAGTCCGAGGTCGGCCTGCGGCTGGCCGCCTCGCGCTGGCTCGGCGCGTCGGTGGGCGCGGTGTATCAGCTGGGGGCGGGGCAGCAGTGGACCCACGACCTCCTGCTCTCGGCCGCGGCCCAGGTCACCTTCTGAGCCTTGAGCCTCCGTCGGGCAGCAAGTATCGTCGGCGCGTGCGCCGTCTCGTGATCGCCCTTATCTGCCTGGCCGCTCCCGCCTCCGCCGCGGCGGACGACGACCCATGGTGGGGCCGGGACAAGGCGCTGCACCTGTCGGTGAGCCTGGGCCTCGGCGGCGCCGCCTACGGCGGGCTGTGGCTGACCGGCGACGACGCGCCCGAGGTGAAGCTCGCGCTCTCCTTTTCGCTGGCCATGCTGCCCGGCCTGGCCAAGGAGATCTACGACGACGGTCAGCCCGGCAATCGCTTCTCCGGCAAGGACATGCTGTGGAACGCCCTCGGCGCTCTGGTGGGAAGTGGGCTGGGATACGTCATCGACAGGCTCTTTCGGCGGCATGTAGGCAAACGACTTACCTCTGGCTACTGGGGGCTTTCCTCCTGGGATTGGGTTAGTTGTCCTGGGGGTGCGTTGCGGAATTGTTTAGCCCCGGGCGCCTGAGTCCGCCCGGGGACCCCAATTAACGCACGCAGTGTGGTCCAGCGTTGCCACCCCGATCGACCACACACGACTTTCTGCGGACTTGGATCGGCCCATCGTCCTGGCATGCGTGTTGCTCTGGTCTCCCTCAGGAAGCGCCGATGAGGTCCGAAGTTGACGCCCAGTACCGTGTGGTTGCTCTTTTCTACGAGGTCGCGTTCCTCGACAGTCGACGACGCGCGGGGCTGAAGCTGACCCCCGACGAGGAGGAGCGGCTCACCGTGCTGATCGCCGCCTTGGGCGGCGATCCGGGCTGGGTTCGTCGGCGGTTTCGTCGCCGGATGATGATGCTGCCGGCGATCGTCAAGGGCCAGGGCATCGCGCGGGCGACGATCTTCAACATGTCGCCGGACGGGATGCTCGTGGCCGCCGGCCTCGATGTAAGCGAGGGGGACAGCGTGCTGGTCAAGATCGGCCGGCCGGGCGCGGACTCGGCGCAGCGCAGCTTCCCCTGCCGGGTGGTGCGGGTCGAGCGCCGGGGCGATGCCTCGTTGATGGCCCTGGCGCTGGACGGGATCCCGCTCGAGGTGCGCTACGGCAGCTACCAGACCGCCGAGCGGCCGAGCCAGCCGATGCAGATCCGCAAGACGGGCTAGGTCAGTACTCGATGCCGGCGGCGTCGATGGCGCGTCCGAGCAGCCAGCCCAGCCCGGGCGCGCGCATCGCCCGGACGAAGAGGCGGTTGTGCAGGCCGGGGATCAGCAGCGGGCGGCCGTTTCCCAGGGCGGCGAGGGACTCGCGCACCAGCGCCTCTGGGCGCATCCAGGCCCAGTCCGGCGCGCCCTTGTAGTCGAAGCCGGCGTACTCCGCGGTGGAGAGGAACTCGGTGCGGGTCAGGCCGGCGCAGACCACTTGGACCTGCACGCCGCTTTCCCTGAGCTCGGCGTGGAGCGCCTCGCCCAGCGCGTTGAGGTAGGCCTTGCTCGCGTTGTAGCTCGCGTAGTGCGGGGCGGGGAAGAAGGCGCCGAGGGACGAGACGGTGATCACGGCCCCGCGCCCTGCGCGGACCATGGCGGGCAGCGCGGCGCGGATGAGGCGCACCGGCGCGAGGACGTGGAGCCGGGTCTGGGCGAGGATCGTCTCCGGCGCGACCTCGACGAAGTGGCCCCGGGTGCCGAAGCCGGCGCAGCTCACGAGCATCGAGAGCGGCGGTCCGGCCGCGATGCGCTCCTCGAGGCGGGCCACCTCCTCCTCGCGCGAGAGGTCGGCGGCCACCACCTCCACCGGGAGCGGGTGCAGCTCCCGGGCGAGGGCCTGCAGGCGGGCCTCGCGGCGGGCGACCAGGATCAGCGGAGCGCCGCGGCGGGCCAGGCGGCGGGCGTAGGCCGCCCCGATCCCGCTGGAGGCGCCGGTGATTAACGCGCTCGCGCCCGGCGCGGTGGCGAGCGCAGGCCGGAGGTGGGGGAGGCAGGTGGCGCGAGCCGCGCGCGCCGCCGCTGCGAGCGCCTCGAACAGACCGCTCATCGGTCCACCGGGGGCAGGCGGCTCAGCGTGCCGCGGTCGGCGTCCAGGCGGACCCGCTCGCCGCTTCGGAACAGGCGCGAGGCCGCGCGCAGGTTCACCACGGCGGGCAGGCCGTACTCCCGGGCGACCACGGCGCCGTGGCTGATGGCGCTGCCCACGTCGGTGGCCAGGCCGCCGATGATCCGGAAGTAGGGCGACCAGCCCACGTCGGTCACCGGCGCGATCAAGATGTCGCCGGGCTGCAGCGAGGTGGCCTGCTCCACCGTGTGGACCACCCGGGCGACGCCCTCGACGACGCCCGGGCTCACCGGCTGCCCGCTCAGGGTGTCCCCGTCGAGCAGGTCGGCGGGCTCGTCGGGGGCGGGGGAGGGGCGTCCGGTGGAGAGCGTGGGGAAGCGCAGCGCGCCCTGGCCGCGGAAGGTCTGTCGCCGCGCCCGCGCCCGGGAGACGAGCGATGCGTCGCCGCGGGCGAGCTCGCCGAGCTCGGCGTGGCTCAGGAAGAAGACCAGCTCCTGCTCCGGGAGCGAGCCCCGGGCGACGAGCTGGTCGCCGAGGATCCGGTAGGCTCGCTTGAAGTGATCGGTGACCCGCACGAGCAGCGACTTGCTCCGCTCCCGGCGGCGCACCGTGCGCTGGGACCAGGCGAGCAGCGCCCGCGCCGGCAGAGAGGGACGCGGCGTGCGTGCGGGCTGCCGCCTCGCGTTGCCCGCGCGCCCGGAGATCTGCAGCGCCCGGACCAGCGGCAGGGGGTCGTCGGCCCAGCCCGGCTGCTGGAGCGAGAGCTCGCGCACGGCCCGGTGGCCATGCCGGCCGAGGAACGCGGCGAAGTCCCGGCCCGCCTCCCCGGACTCCGGCGAGCGCAGCCAGGCCAGGGCCTCCCGGGCCTCGAGGCGGGCGAAGTCGGCCCGCGCCCGGGCCAGGCGGACCCCCAGCTCGTCGAGCTCGGTGACCAGATCCGCGCTCTCGACGCCGCGGGCGCCGGCCAGCAGCTCGGCGAGCTCGGCCTCCTGCGCCGCGGTGGGGACCTCTCCCCGGGCGATCACGCCCTGGAGCACACCGGCGGTGAGGCCCGAGCCGGTCGAGGACTGGATGTGGACGCGGTAGGTCTCCAGCAGCACGGGCAGGGCGCGATCGATGGCCGCGTGCGTCGCCTCCGGGTCCGCGCCGGGCTCGATGCTGAAGCCCTGGAGGGCGCGCGAGAGGCGGCGGACCTCCGCCTCGCCGCGCAGGACGTAGCGCAGGTAGCGCAGAC
>Ga0316576_10000347_pt1 | contig 20815 bp, 17 predicted proteins | sample S0NA_FD_203075 | JGI IMG/M metagenome (GOLD analysis project Ga0316576, IMG submission 203075) | Rhizosphere microbial communities from salt marsh grasses in Alabama, United States - S0-2_050615r3r5 | ecosystem: Host-associated > Plants > Roots > Rhizosphere | place: USA: Alabama | collected...
CCGAGTCGTCGAGGGGCGGCCAAAAGCCCAGGTCGGTGATCTCCTTGGCGTAGACCTGGTCGAAGACCAGCGCGAGCTCCGAGACGTAGTCCGGTGTCCCGTCGCTGTCCGCGTCGGTCGCGGGTACAGCGTGGGTCCCCTCCAGGGTGTAGTGCACCCGGAACTTCCCCCCCGGGCTGTCGTGGTGGGAGACCGTGACGCTGCCGTAGCCGTTGTTGTTCCATCCCGTACCGTCGGTCGGTCGGATCTCGTGGCGGGCCGGTGGGCCCACGCGGGGCGGGCTCTCCTGGCCGCAGGCGGCGAGGAGCAGGGCGAGGAGCGCGAGCGCCCTCACGGGAGCTTGCTCCAGCGCAGCTTGAAGTTGCCGGCCGCGCCGTTGGCGCCGTAGTAGGTCTCGATGACGAGCTTCACGTGCCCGGCGCCGTCGGCGGTGCGCACGACGTAGACCTGGGTCTTGGGCATCACCTTGCTGGTCGTCGTGTCGTAGTCGTACCACAGGCCCGTGGGCTCGGCGAAGGCGGTCCAGATGCTGCCGATCGGGTCCGTCTTTACCGTGCAGCTCGCGTCGAGGAAGTCGTCGGTCTTGAGCTCGCCGCTCGCCGGCACCGCGGTGACGTCGGCGAGGGTCTTGCCGGGCAGGACCGCCACCGCCCCCTGCCCCGGGCCGCTGTCGCCGCCGTTGACCCGGATCACCACCCGCTTGAGCGCCAAATCCCAGGCCGTGGACTTGGTGGCGGCGACGTCGTCGATGTCGACGCGCTTGCCGTCCGTGAACGAAAGGTAGACGAAGGGGTTGTTCTGCGCCGCGGCCATTCCTCCGGCCGAGGCGTCGACCTGGGTCAGGAACACGCCGCCCCCCTCGTCGGTGGTCACCACGGCGCCGGTGCTCACCGTGCTCTGGGGGTTGATCGCCTGGTTCCACTCGCTCTCGCAGGGAAGCTTCTGCGGCAGGTCCGGCAGCCCGCCGAGGTCGGGGACGATCTTGCTGTCCACGGTGCCGCCGCTGTCGACCTTCCCTCCGCCGTCGTCGCTGCTGCAGCTGGCAAGGAGGGAGAGGGAAAGGACCAGGGCGGCGGAGAGGCGCCGGATTCGGTGGCAGGACATGTCAGGCTCCCAGGCTAACGCGCAAGTGCTCATGGCGGCGGCCGACGCTCGTCGGCGATGTGTAGCCTATTGGAGCACACTTCGCCCGGAGTTCAAGGCGTCGGGGCCAAAATCTGGGCGGGGTGCTAACGCAGGATGCTGCCGAGGCCAGCGAGGCCGGGACGCTGGCCGAGCTGCTGGGCCATCTGGGCCAGGTTGTTGAAGCGCCGGGTCTGACCGCTCCCCAGGCGGGGCAGGTTCTCCTTCTTGGACTGGACCTTCTGCAACCTCCGCGTGGCCTCGGCCTGCCAGGCCGGGTTGGCAGGCTCGCGGGCGAGCTGCTTGAGCGCGCTCCTGGCCCGGGACATGGACCAGCCCAGCGACCGCCGCTTGAAGAAGGGGACGACGTAGGCCCGGGCCGTGCCCGAGGCCAGACCAAAGGCGCCGCCCACCAGGCCGCCGGTGACCGCGCTGGGCACGATGCCCGCCGGTCCGCTCACCACGCAGCCAATGCCGCCCGTGGTCAGCCCATTCACGGCCCCACACTCCACGCCGCTCCAGACGATGCCCTTGAGCTTGTTGTAGTGCTTGCGGATCGTCTGCCCCCTGGCCTCGGCGAGGGTCGCCTTGGCGAAGGCCCGGTTGCTGTGCTTGTAGATCCCGGTTTTTCCGGAGCTGAGCAGGCTGCTCAGGGCGCCGCCCGCGCCGGCGGCCTTGACGCCCCAGTCCATGGCCACGCCCGGCCCGCCGACGAAGTAGCCCGCGCCCCCGCCGACGAGGCCGGAGAGCACGGCCCGGCTGGCGACGTGGAACCCGTGCCGGATGATGCCGCCCCGGCGCCCCTCGGCCTGTCGCTCGGCCCGTTGCACGGCGATGCGTCCGACCACGGGCGCGGTCCGTTCGGCGAGGGCAGTTGTTGTGGGGAGGGTGAGACAGAAAAGGGCCAGGGCAGCTTGACGCATCATCAGGGCTCCTTGCACATCGGCCTTCACAGGGCGTGCAAGGGACATACCGCCGGCGTTCAGGGGAAGTGTTCCGGGATCACACGGGAATGTGCTTGGTGACCCAGGCCGGGAGGTCCGGGAATCGGAGAGCTAACGCAGGGTCGAGACGATCCCACTGGAGCGCGGGCTGGCGGGCAGCTGGTCGAAGCCCAGGCTGAACCAGACATCGGGGGCCTGGCCCGTTGACCCGTCCTCGCGCTCGAAGGTCAGGGCCCGGGTCGCCGAGTTGCCGGCCGCGTCAGTGAACGCAAGGTCCAGCCGGCTGGCCAGGCCGATCGCCTTCACCCCCGCGTCGGCCAGGGGGCACAGCGCGCCGCCCGGCTGCCAGAGCTGCAGCTTGCCGTAGACCGGGTCCTTGGCGTCGATGCGACCGTCGTGGTTCGCGTCGTGGTGGGCCAGGGCCTCGAGCCCGTCGATGCAGATCGCCGCGCCGCACAGGGTCGCGTTGCCGAACAGCTCACGGCCACTCTCGATGCGGCCGTCCTCGTCCAGGTCCAGCGCGAGCAGGGCGTCCGCGCCGAGCAGCGTGGGGATCCGCGCCGTCTCGCCCGTCGCCGCGAGGTCGAAGGCCACGCGGTGCGCGCTGTCCAGCCGCACCCCGTCGCCGTCGAGGTCCAGCACGAGGGGGCTGCCCACGGCCACCGGCGTCGTGCCCTGGCACTCGGAGAGGGGCAGGATCGGCAGGCCCTGGTTGATCAGGGTGGCCGGGTGGGCCGTGCTGTTGGTGCGGAAGCACTGGGTCGGGCCCTTGCCGGAGTAGCGGATGTAGCACTTGCAGGGCACCGGCTCGCACTCCCAGGTGTTGACCAGCCGCACGCGCAGCGCCTCGTACGCCGAGCGCATGCCCTCGTCGAGCCCCAGCCTGCGGTTGGCCTCGGCCTGGGCCAGGTCCACCGCGACCTCCAGGTCCTCGGCCTTGTAGCCGGCGCAGACCGGGTTGTCCTGGATGAACCCGTCCACCTTCTTCTTCGCCTCGGCGAGGATCGTGGCCGCGATGATGTCGGTGCTGCACTGGGTCTTGGGGATCGTGGGCATCACGGTGGTCTCGGTGCCCTCGAGCAGGGCGCTGCCCTGCTGCTCGCCCAGCTTGTAGGCGCTCTGGACCGGCGTCGGCTTCTGGTCGCAGACCTTGAGCCCGCGCAGGATGTCGACGGTGTGGGCCGCCCCGGCGTCGATGCCGGAGTAGATCGCCTCGCCGACCCAGCCCTTGACGTAGGCCAGCTCGTCCTTCTTGAGCGTCGCGCCGTGGCTCGTGTCCACGTCCTGCTCGATGGTGTCGGTGAGGGAGGTCGAGGTGACCAGCGACTCCTCCACCGCGCGGTCCACCAGGTAGCGGCAGCTCATCGTTGCGCTGCCCGTGGGAGCCTTGATGTAGGGGCAGACGGTGGTCGGCGTGCCGTTGGTCAGCGGCGAGGTGATGCGCTGCTCCACCGCGTCGGCGGTCACCTGGTCCAGGATGCTGTTCTGGGCCAGCACCAGGTTCAGCTGAACGGTCATCATCTTCGTCGCCCGGGGACGGGTGTCGAGGATGACCTCGTGGGCCAGCTTGAACACCGTGGCCGAGAAGGTCGAGACCTCCACCGCGTCATCCAGCTCGTCGCCCCCGACCACCTTGCCGTCCTCGCCCTGGGCTCCGCAGGCCGCGACGAAGGGTACCAGCACCAGAAAACGCCATCTGCTCATTCCGTGATCCTCCCGTTTGCGGGTGAGGAGAGCAGAGACCGTGCCACTCCACCCGAATCGCCTTTTTGGGTAGTTGCAAGGCGACACCAGGGTCGAAAGACACCAGGTGGATGGTGTGATCTTGGGCGAAAGCCGCCTGTCGTGATGGACTGCTCCTCGAAAATCTAGCAATGACAACGATATCTACATGTGCGGTGAATGTAAGTGGGGATCAATGACCCCTGTTGGGGGACCGGCTCCACATCTAAAACCCCACGCCGGCACACTGGACGAGCTCGGCGCTATGGGAGTGGCAAGGGGTCACCCCGTGGACCGCGCCGCAGGTCGGGCAGGCGAACTCGAAGGTGTCCATCTGCATCGGCTTGCCGCAGTGGTGGCAGTCCAGCTCGAAGGGCATGGGGAGCGTGCCCTCCGAGAAGCCCATCATGCGCAGCTTGCTCACCACCTGCTGTCCTGTCGTGAAGCTACCGGCACAACCGTCGTGCATCGTCTCTCCTTTGCCTTGGGATCCGGTCAGATCTCCTCGAGCAGCTCGCCCTGGCGCAGGCGGTTGCGCAGGGCCATCATCCGCGCGTCGATGGCGCGCAGCTCGTCGACGTTGGCGAGCTCTCTCGGCGTGGGTTTGATCACCCGCTGCATCGCGCCGTTTCGCAGCACGACCCGGCGGTGGCCGTAGAGGGCGAGGATCGGGTCGTGGGTCGCCATCAAGACGATCTTCTCCTCGCGCAGCAGCACGTCGAGCGCGCGCCGCCGGTCGATCCCGGCGTTTTCGATCTCGTCGATGAGCACGATGGGCGAGCGCGAGAGCACCGCGGTGTCGGCGATCATCAACGCGCGGGACTGGCCGCCGCTCAGGCTGGTCACCGGCGTCTGCAGCGTGAAGGGCTCGCCGGCGAGGGCGTTGGCCGAGTCCCAGATCTCGAGGATCGTCTGTTCGGGCGCCTCGATCTGCCGGCTCTCGGCGTGCAGCGCGAGGAACTCCTCCACGGTCAGGTCCATGACGAAGTTCATGTTCTGGGAGAGCTGAGCCACCAGCTTGTGCTCGGTCGAGAAGCGCCACTTGCGCTCGGGCGTCTTGTCGTTGATCAGCACCGTCCGGCCCGTGGGGGTGTCGCCCTGGGCGACCCACTCGATGTCGGCGAGCAGCCGGCTCTTGCCCGAGCCCGTCGGCCCGACGATGCAGATCACCTCGCCCACCGAGACCGTGAGCTCCTGCACCGGCTCTGGGCTGCCGTCCTTGGCCCGCCCCCCGCCGATGGTGACCCGCTCGACCCGCTCGGTCTCCTCGCCGACGAAGTCCAGCATCTCCTCGATGAAGCGCCGCATGCGCTCGACGAAGCTGCCCGGCCAGCCAAGGGGCAGATCGGGGTTCGCGCGCAGGTGCTGCTCCATGGAGCGCGCCAGGGTCCACTCCGGGTCGTCGATGAAGTCGTCCACGCCCTCGTCGTTGAAGAACTGGGAGATGAAGGGGTAGCTCTCCATCAGCGCGCCGATGCGCTGGCCCTGGAGGTCCGCTGACGTGCTCATCGACATCTCCGCACGCCGCTACGGCGGCGGTACCGTCTCGTCCTTCGCTGCGCTCCGTCCTCGACTCTCAGCCGCCGGCGCGTGCTCATCGACATCTCCGCACGCCGCTACGGCGGCGGTACCGTCTCGTCCTTCGCTGCGCTCCGTCCTCGACTCTCAGCCGCCGGCGCGTGCTCATCGACATCTCCGCACGCCGCTACGGCGGCGGTACCGTCTCGTCCTTCGCTGCGCTCCGTCCTCGACTCTCAGCCGCCGGCGCGTGCTCATCGCTGCTCCTCCAGGTTGATCTTGCGCACGTTGCCCTGCTGGTAGTCCTCGCCGATCCGCGTCTCGCCCAGGCAGTAGGAGCAGAGCGCGGCGGGCATCGAGAAGCGCAGCCGGCGGCCCTTCACCGTCTCCACCGCGTCGGCCTCGCGCAGCAGGCTGGCCAGCTCGTAGCTCCCCTGGCCGGTGATGCCGTTGACGTGCATCACCATCGCCCGCGGGTTGACCGAGGCGACGGCGCGGGCGAAGACCTCGCGCTCGGCCTGGGAGACGATGTCGCCCTTGGTCACGACCACGATGTCCGATGACTTGAGCATCGGGCCGATCTTGCGCGGCGTGCCCACGCCGGCCAGGTTGTCGATGACGCAGACCGCGAGCACCTCCTTGATGTAGGGCGAGCAGCGGTTGCACAGCCCGGCGCTCTCGCTGACGAGCAGGTCGAGCCCGTGGGAAAGCCCCCACTGGACGACCTCCTCCACGTTGCTGACGAAGTAGTGGTCGGGGCAGAGGGCGCCGGAGAGCCCCTTGCGCACCAGGACGCCGTGCTTCTCGTAGACCTCGTCGTCGCTCGTCGCCAGGCAGTCGAACTTGACCACCCCGATCTTCCAGCCCTCCTTGCGCAGGTGCTCGGTGGCCTTGAGGATCACCGACGTCTTGCCCGTCGACGGCGGGCCGGAGACGGTGACGAAGCGCATCGCCTCAGCCATGGGCGGCCTCCTGGAACAGGCGCCCGAGCTCGGGGATCAGCTGGCCCAGGTCGTGCTCGCGGATGAACGGCCAGCCGAGCCAGTGGAAGCACGCCCCCTCGGGCAGCCGGTTGTCCACCTCGGGGTTGAGCACCGGGAACAGCCCGCGGTGGGCCAGCACCTCGCCCACCTCGCGGCCGAGGAACAGCCGGGCGACGGGCTCGGCGGTGGGCAGGGCGCGTCGCCGGAGCAGCATGAAGATCGGGCTGATGATCGCGCCGTCCTCGGGCCAGACCGTGCGCAGCACCTTGCTCTTCATGGTCATCTTGCTGAAGAAGTAGGGCACGACCGAGATCGCGGGCTGGCGCTGGGCCTTCTGTGAGAAGCGGCCGACGGTCTGGGACGGGTGGAGAGAGACCAGCATGTTGCGGGCCAGGGCGCGCACGCCGTCGTCGCCGAACAGCCGGTACAGGTTGAGCAGGATGCCGTTGAACAGATCGAAGTCCCCGACGGGCAGCGCCACGCGCTGCTCGTAGCGCGGGTGCAGGAGGTCCTGCCAGGTGCGCGGCGCCGGGTCGCCGTCGAGCAGGTTGTGGTTCACCAAAAGCACCGCGGGCACGACGCCGAGCAACGTGAAGTGCCCGTCCGGGTCGCGCAGGTCCAGCTCGCCGAAGCAGGGGTTCTGCGCGGTTCCTTGGACGGTCGCGTCGACGAACACGCCGCGGTCCTTGAACCGACGCAGGTTGGTCTGGTCGAAGAAGCTCTCGAACCCGGCGGAGATGAAGACCTCGGGCAGATCGTCCTCGTCCTTGACCCGCGCGATCTCGCGGTTGAGCTGATCCGCGCCCACCGAGGCGGCGGAGAGGCTCCAGGACAGCGTCGGGCCCCCGTCGGCGCGGAGCCGGGTCGCCAGGCTCTGCACGGTCTCCAGGATCGGGATGCGCACCGGGCAGGGGAGCAGCCCGCTGATGCGGACGTCGGCCTTCTCCTTCGGAAGGAGCGTTGTGCCGCTGTCGGCGAGCGTGACGTCGTCGGTGGCGGCGCGGCGGGCCACGGCGGAGAGACGGTCGAGCAGGGCGCGAAGGTCCAGCTGGCGCAGCTTGGCCGCGGCCTCGAGGGTCAACGCGCGGCCCTGGACCTTGCGCTTCTCGGGATCCCGCATCTTGGGGAAGCCGCTGTCCACCAGCACCTGGATCGTCTCCGGGTGGCGCTCGGTGATCTCCCAGATGGTCATGGTGGGCTGGATGCTGGTCTGTTCCATGGGGGCTCCCCTGAAGTAAAGAAGTACTTCAATACCTATAAAGGTCAAGAGGAGAATGAGCAAGATGAGTGCCGGGAGAATTGATCAATTAAAACGGCTGATTTGATACACGGACCACCCAAATGACGTTTTGTCTGGCGACCTTATTTGGGTGGAGACCGAAATGTGAACGTGATGGGCTACCTGGGAGGGTTGGTGGTGCAGTCGGTCTTGCACTGGGAGACGAAGGAATCCAGACAGTACTGCCTCCGACTCTTGCAGGTGTCGGCGCAGGGGTGAAAGTAGCCCGGGTTCACGATCTTGCCGGCGACCCGCCCGGGGCAACGGGCGATGCACTGCTCCTGCTGGACGTTGCACGGTCCCTCGAACCGCTTGTGCTTGCACGTTTTCAGGCAGGCCTGGAGCCGCGCGGGGTAGGTCGGATCGGACGCCGCGCTGTTCTGCGGCGCCGCGGCGGGGCGGGCGGCCGCGTCGCGCTGTCGTTGGAGGGTCGGCTTCAGGTTGACCCGGATCTGGGCGTTGTTTCCCTTGTGGATCGTCACCGTCTCGTCGACGTAGGCGTTGCCGTAGCTCAGCCGGATGGTGTGACGACCGACGGGAATGCGGACCGTGATCGGCGTCTTGAGCCCGGTGGGCTTGCCGTCGAGAGCGATGGAGGCTCCGATCACGTCGGTGACCAGCGTGGCCGAGCCGGTCACCAGGGGGCGCCGCCGCTTCTGAGGCGCCCTCGGCCTGGGCGCCTGACCCGCCGGTGCGAGCGTGAGCTGGATCCGCACCACCTTGCTGTCGACGACCTTCACCCGCTGGAGCGCCGTCTCGTGCCCGGTCTTCATCACCGAGACCTTGTGCACCCCGCCGGAGAGCAGGAGCTGCACCGGAGTCTTGTGGGGGGTGAGCTTCCCATCGACCGCGACATGGGCCCCGCCGGGCGTCGACGAAACGTAGAGCAACCCCTCCGCGTGGGCCGAGCCCACAAGGCCCGTCACCAGGGCGAATGTCACGAAAGCACGGGTCATGGTGCACCTCTGTCTTGGGTGTTCGGAGCTCTGGAACGGTTCTACGACGGCTGGCGGCCCGCCTTCCCGCGAACTCCGAAAATATATCAAGCGATTTTGAAACCGTAAACGGGGCTTCACAGTGTGACTTCACGATGGCGGATCCGAAGATCCCGTCATCTCGGGCTCCGTTTGCAACCTCGCAGAAAGCAGCACGTTTCCGTGTGGCACGAGGGATGCTTTTGACCTCCACGAAAAATAACTTGGAGGTGTCCTGATGAAGCCCAGATCCAAAGCCCTGCTCGCCGTGGTGGCCGTCCTCGCGCTCGGATTGTCGATCGCCGGGTGCTACGTGGAGACGACGGACCCGTACCACGAGCCCGGCGTCTACCTCGGCGACCTCGAGGTGAAGTGGCGCATCGATGGTTCCCAGGCGGTCGGCCACTGCGACGCCTACGGCATCGCCCAGTGGGTGATCGAGGCCCGTGGCCCCGAGTCCCGCAGCGTCGTGCTGGATTGCCGCCAGAACTGGTGGTCCTCGGAGAGCGACTTCCTCGCGATGTACGAGGGACGGTACTCCGTGACGGTCACGGCCGTCGACGCGCTGGGTTACTCCCTCGCCGTCCAGAGCGCCACCGTCGACCTGGTGGACGACGGCTACATCAAGGACCTGACCTTTCAGTTCTACCCCTTCGACTTCGGGTACTGAGATGACTCGGATGACGTTTTCGACGATAGCGATCACGAGCACGCTCACCATCGCCCTGGCGTTGATCGGTTGCGGGCCGCCGCCACCGCCGAGCACCACCGTGGAGCGGATCAACCCGCAGGCCGCGGTGGACCTGTCGGGCGAGTGGAACGACGAGGACGCCCGGCAGGTGGCCCAGGCGATGATCCAGCACTGCCTGAACAACCCCTGGGCCGCGCGCTTCCGCGCCGAGCACGACGGGAAGCTCCCGGTGATCCGCCTCTACCCGATCCGCAACCGGTCCTCGGAGCACATCAACTGGATGTTCTTCACCAAGCAGGTGGAGGAGGCGCTGTTGACCTCGGGGCAGGTCACGGTGGTCGCCTCCTATGACGAGGCCCAGACCAATCGCCTCGAGCGGCTGGACCAGGCCCGCCACGCCTCGGACGCCACGGTCAAGACCCAGGGGCAGGAGGTGGGCAGCGACTTCGTGCTCAGCGGCTACGTGATGACCCAGAACGACGCCGTGGAGGGCCAGGAGGTCCGCGCCTACATCACGACCATGGAGCTGTCCAGCACCGAGAGCAACCGGAAGGTCTGGATGTACAACCACCCGATCAAGAAGGTCGTCACCCGGGTCGCCTCCGACTGGTAAGCCCGTCTGTTCACCGCGCGGGGGAAGTGGTACTCACAAGGTGATGCGCTTCCCGGTGTCGGGCGTGACGGTCTCCCCCCTGATCCCTCTGCTCGCGGCGCTGGGGATCTCCACCTTCACCTCGATGGGCGGCGTCTCCGGCGCCTTCGTCCTGCTCCCGTTTCAGGTCAGCGTGCTCGGCTTCGTCACCCCGGCGGTGACGCCGACCAACCACCTGTTCAACGTGGTGGCGATCCCCACGGGGGTCTACCGCTACATCCGCGAGGGGCGGATGGTCTGGCCGCTGACCATCGTGATCATCGTCGGCACCTTCCCCGGCGTGATCCTCGGTTCCCTGGCCCGGCTCTACCTGCTGCCCGATCCGCGCCAGTTCAAGCTCTTCATGGGGCTCGTGCTCCTGCTCATCGGCGGGCGCTTGCTGCTCAAGGTCCTGCGCGGCGGGGTCACGGCGTCCGCGCCCGGGGCCTTCCGCGTCCGGACGCGGCGCTTCGACCTCTGGCGGCTGGAGTACGAGTTCGCCGGGCAGGTCCACCGCACCTCCTGCCCCGCGCTGTTCTTGCTCACCGCGGTGATCGGGGTCGTCGGCGGGGCCTACGGCGTGGGCGGCGGGGCGATCATCGCGCCCTTCTTGGTCTCCATGTTCGACCTGCCCGTGCACACCATCGCCGGGGCCACGCTCTGCGGCACCTGCCTCACCTCGCTGCTCGGCGTGGGCTTCTTCGCCCTGGCCCGCCCGATGCTCGGGATCCGGGGGGTCTCGCCCGACTGGCTCCTCGGCCTGCTCTTCGGCGTCGGCGGGCTGATCGGGATGTACGCCGGGGCGCGGCTGCAGAAGCACGTGCCCTCCCGGGGCATCGAGGCGATGCTGGCGCTGCTCGTCACCGGGCTGGCCGCCTCCTACATCGTGGGCCACCTTCAGGCCTGACGCGCACCCTAGGGCCAGCTGTCGTCGTAGTGGAGGATCATCCCATTCAAGCCGACGGCCCAGACGTCGTTCGCGGAGGCGGCCGTCACCGCGCGGAGCGAGGCGTAGGAGCTGACGAGCCGAGGGGTCAGCTGGGGGACCCAGGCCGAGCCGTCGTAGCGCAGCACGGTGCCCTGCTGACCAACAGCCCAGACCAGCGTCGACGAGGCGCCAGCGACGGCGTAGAGGTCCATGTTCGTGCCCGTGTTGACCGAGCTGAGCCCGTTGCCGTCGTCGTGCCACACCGTGCCGTTTTCGCCGACGATCCAGACATCCTGGGGCCCGCTGCCCCACACGCCGTCCAGATCGGCGCCGGAGGGGCCGCTGCGCTGGTTCCAGCTCCAGTTGCTCCGGTGGTAGACGCGGCCGTTGTTCCCCACGGTCCACACGTCGCTCGCGCCGCTGCCCCACACCCCCCGCAGCACCTGGTTGCCGAGGCCGTTGTCCTGCCATCCCGTCCCGTTGTAGCGCGTGGTGGTCCCGTAACAGGTGGTGACCCCCGTTGTCGTGTCGGTTGTGCAGTGGCCGCCGACGGCCCAGACGTTGGATGGGTCCGAGCCCCAGACGCCGTACAGGGTGTCACCGGTTCCCGAGCTCACCTTGCTCCAGCCGTTTCCGGTGTTGTGCAGGGCGGTCCCGCTGGACCCGACGGCCCAGATGTCCGAGGGGGATGCGCCCCACACCGCGTAGAGTGTGTTGGTCACCCCGGACGGGACGGTCGTCCACTGGCCGGCCGAGTGGCGCAGCACGGCGCCTCCGCTGCCCACGATCCACAGGTCGCCGGCCTGGCTGTACCAGGCTCCCTGGAGGGAGGCCGTGGTGAGCGTCGGCGGAGGGGGGCTCCAGGCGGCGCCGTCGAAGTGGAGCAACGTCCCGTTCTCACCGACGACCCAGATGTCCTTGGCGCCGCTGCCCCACACGCCCCGGAGTCGCTGGGTGGTCCCCGAGGCCACCACGCTCCAGCTCCCGCCGGAGCCTCGCTGGACGATGGTCCCCTGCTCCCCGACGGCCCAGACCTGCCCCGTACCATCGGCCCACACGTCCAGGAGGTGCTTGCTCGCGGGCGTGACCACGGACGACCAGCCCTGGGCGTCGTGGTGGAGCACGGCGCCGTCCCTGCCCACACACCAGACATCCGAGGTGGACACGGGCCAGACCGCGTTGTAGTCGTCCCCCTCGCCGAGGCTCACCGGCTGCCAGCTGCTCCCCTGATACTCGACCACGCCGTCGTAAGAGCCGTCGTCTTGGCCCACGGCCCAGACGGCGCTCGCTCCGAGGCCCTGGACGTCATACAGCTCCGAGGGGTAGCCGGCCCCGCCCCACGTGGACCAGCCCGTGCCGTCGTTGTGCAGGATGACCTTCTGGCCCACGGCCCAGATGTCCGTGGCCGAGCTGCCCCAGACTCCGCGCAGGTCGTGTCCCTGGCCAGTTGTGGAGCTGGACCACGCGCTGCCGTCGTAGTGGAGCACGGTTCCGTTCTCTCCAACCGCCCAGACCAGGCTCGGCGCGGGGGACCAGACCCCGTACAGGCGCACATTGCTCCCGGTGTCGTGAACGACCCAGCGCCCGCCATCGAAGCGCAGAGCGATACCGTTGTCCCCCACGGCCCAGACGTTGTTCTTGGCGCTGCCCCAAACGGCGTTGAGATCTTCGCTGACAAACGTCGGGTTGCGCAGTCCCCAGCCGTCCGGAGTCGCGACCAGGCTCGGCGGCGGCGGGGGAGGTGGGCCGTCGGGGACCGGGCCGTCGGTCCCTGTGTCAGTGTCGATGTCGGGTCGGGCGTCGGGAGATCCGTCCGTGGACGGGCCGTCGACGCCGGCGTCGGTCGTGCCGCAGGGCCTCTGGTCGGGGTTGGGCTGGCCCGGGCAGTTGTCGATCACGTCCGGAACACCGTCGTGGTCCGCGTCGGCCAGCATTCCGGCGTCGACCACGATGGTCGCCTCGACCTGTTTCCCTTCCTGCAGCGTCACCGTCGCGTAGCCCTCGCCGGTGAGGACGCCGGCGCGGTGCGCCCGCACCAGCAGGCGCAGGCTCCCGTTGCCGACGGGCGGGTAGAGCACGACGTCGTCCGGCAGCGAGGGGTCACCCGCCTCCGGGAGACGATGATTCTGCACATCCCACCCGGTGGTCGAAAAAACACTCAGGGTCAAGAAATCAGGGGGCTGGAGGCCGGTGCCCGGGCGGACATGAAGCAAGATGGTCGTGGGCGTCGTTGGGCAGCCGGTGAGCCACAGCCACGCCACGGAGACTAGAAAGGTCCGCCCCACAGATCCGATGGTATCACGTCGGTGGTCCGGCCGGGCCGTGATCTCGCCGGGTCGTCGCCGGGCTGGCCGCCTCGCAGATCGTGGGCTACCTTCGGGGCTGATGTCTCGCCTGCCTACCATGCTCGCCCTGCTCGGGCTCGGCGCCTGCGCTGCCCCGCCGGAGGGGGCGAGCCCGGCCAGCCCGGCCAGCCCGCCGCTCTTCTCCTCGAGCCAGATCAAACCCGCGTCGCCGGCGCGCGGGGCGCTCGCGCCGCTGCCCCGGCTGGCCGCCCGGCTGGCCGCGCAGCGGGCCTATTTCAAGGAGCACCCCACGGGTTCGGCAGCGGACAAGGCGGCCGCGCTGCGGGTCAGCACCTCGGTGGTCACGGCCGGCCTCCGCGATCTGCGGGCGAGCGCCCTGCCCAACCTCCGTCTGGAGCTCCGCGGCGGCCAGCGCGTGGAGGTCGAGACCCGCAACCTGAGCCAGGGCGCGGATCCCGTGTTGCACCTCTGGTCCCGGAAGGATCGCCGCGAGGTGGCCTTCGACGACGACTCGGGCGTCGAGCCGGGCGCGGCCCGCCTGAGCTTCACCGCCCCGCGCGCCGGGAGCTACATCGCCCTCGTCCGGGCCTACGACAGCCCGGACGACGGCTTCTGCGATCTGGTGGTGGACGGGGTGACCCGGCTGGGCGGGGCCAAGCTCGGGGGCAGCGTCGTCCCGGTGGCGGCCGGATCCCTGCTCGAGGCCGTCTTGCTCAACGACGGCCAGGGAAGCGAGCCCTGGCCGCCCTCGGGCCGCGCGGCCCTGGACACCCTGCTGCTCCTCGTCGACGGCGCGAGCGGCCGGCTGCTCGACCTCGACGACGACTCCGGGGTGGAGCTCGGATCGCGGCTCGGCGCGAGCCGGGCCGCCCTCGCCGTGGTCGGAGCGCTCTCGGCGGACGACGAGGGTACGGCGCGCCTCGTGGTCAACGACGCCGACGCGGCGGACAGCGACGGCGACGGGCTGGGCGACGGGCTGGAGCAGGCGCTCTGCCTCTGCCCGCGCGCCGACGCCGTGGTCTGCGGCTTCGACTGTCGCGGGGTGACGAGCGCCCAGGACAGCGACGGCGACGGGCTGAGCGATGCCGTCGAGCTCCTCGGCCTGGACCACGAGCAGATGCCGCAGCTGCTGCCGCGCTGGGGCGCGGATCCGCGCCACAAGGATCTGTTCGTCGAGATCGATCTCGCCGACTGGACCGACGAGACGACCACGCCGCCGGAGCGGCACCTCGGCCGCAGCCTGGAGGCGGACGACGCCCGCGCCGCGGCCCGCGTGTTCGGCCGGCTGACCGGGATGAAGAACCCCGACGGCGGCGACGGGGTCCGCCTGCACCTGGACGTCGGGCACCCCTGCGGCGCGCTCCCCTCGGGCGTCGACGAGGTCTGCGGCGACCTGTGCGCCCTGGGCCGCGACGGAGTGCGGCGCTGCGGTCAGTCGCGCTTCCCGGGTCCGCCGACGCCGCGGCTCGACGGCCTGGCGCCGGGCCGGCGGCACCTGTTCCACGTCGCGATCTCGGACTGTCTGGTCGCCGGGCAGGCCCCGGGCGGGCCCGCCGACAACCTTGAGTTCGACTGCGACCGGTTCAGCGCCATGGTCCACGAGCTGGGCCACAACCTCGGCCTCTCCCGGCACTACGGCACGCCCCAGACCGGCGGCGGCAACTGCAAGCCGAGCTACCCCTCGCTGATGAACTACGCCTTCTCCGACCGCTTCGACGGCACGCGGGAGGTGCGCTTCTCCGACGGGTCCTTTGTCGGGGACGGCGACCTCGACCCGCGCGGCCTCGACGAGACCAAGCCCTACGGCGGCAGCGACGCCGAGGTCGGCTGGCTCGCCTCGCGGCCGTTTTACTTCCAGCTCCACGACTGCGTCGCACCGGGGCGCGGGTGCAAGGTGGACTGGAACCGCGACGGTCAGCTCGATCCGTCGGTGCGCGCGTTCCTGTCGCCGATGCCCGGCTACGGCGCGATCTGCGAGAACGACCACGGCAACGCGCGGGACACCGAGAACATCGAGGACCTGGAGGCCTCGTCGGGCCCGGCGGCGGCGGAGCTTCTCCGGATCGTCGGCGGCGCGGCGAAGCCCGCGCTGTATGTGGTCGCACCTCGCCACTCGGCGGGCTCGACCGACCGGGCGACCCTCGAGGTGAACCACACGTTCGGCGTCAGCGGTGGCTGGCAAGGCTGGCAACCGGTCCCCGGCCCGCCGCTTCGGGGCGACGCCCAGCCGGCGGCGATCACGGTCAAGACCGGCGGCGCCGAGGAGCTCTGGATCTTCGCCTGCGCCCCGGGCAGCGATCCGATCCAGCTGGCGACCATCGATGACCGGGGGACGATCACCCCGCCGAGCGCGTTGCCGGGGCAGCCCGCGGGGCTGCGCTGTCGCGACGTGAGCGTGGCCGAGCACGGCGGCGACCTGCTGCTCATGGTGCGCGACGACGCGCCGTTGGGCGGCGACCGGGTCTACCTGACGCGGCACACCCCGGCCGGCTGGACAGGCTTCGTCGTCCCGAGCGCCGAGGGCGCGCCGCTGCGCTCGACCGTGACCCCCGCCCTGGCCGTCGGTCCCAACGGACGGCTCTACGTCCTGATCGGCGATCCCGCGCCGCCGCCGGGAGGCGGACCCTACGGCCGGATGCACCTCTTCGGCAGCTCAGGGGCGGCAGAGACGCTCGAGGACGAGGAGCTGTGGGGCCTGCGCTTCGAGGACGGCACGCCCGACCTGGAGCACGTCACCTGGTCGCGGCCGGCGATGGCCTTCGTGCCGCACCTCGACGGCCAGGGCCAGCTGCTCCCGGGCGGCCGGGGGTACCTGGCGATCTGGTGGAGTCGGGGGATCCGCGTGCGGCACCTCTGGACCTGGGGCCAGCTCGACGCCCAGGGGGCGCACTTCACCCTCGGGCGCTGGCACCACTACGAGGCGATGGGCTTCGTCTCGGCCATCTCCGGATCGAGCCCCGCCCTGGCGCTGCGGGGAGGCAAGCAGCTCACCGCCCTGGTGAGCCAGGCTCGCCTCTACCCCCGCCTGGTGCGCCACATCCCCTTCGCCGACGGCATCCCGGACACCGATCTCGTGCTGCGCGACTTCGACGACCGCGTGCCGATTCGCCAGAGCCTGTGCACCAGCCTGAACTGGGACTGCAAGGAGCGCTGCAAGCGCCTCAGCGACCCCTGCAGCACGTCCAAGACGAGCCAGCCCCTCACCGACGTGAGCTGTGCGTTGCCGAGCTGGGGGCCGTGATGCGAAGAGGTCGCAGCCACTCCCGATGCGGAGCAGGCAAGCCGCCTTCCGAGGCCCTCTTGTCCCGGGCGCCACAAGCGGCGCGGCTCACCCGGACGGTCGCTCCACCCCGCTCTCAGGTCAGCTCCGCGTCGGGAGTGGCTGCCTCCGGGAGGGCTGTCTGGTTGGCCCTGATCGCCATCCTACTCTCCTGCCAGGGCATCCCCTCCACGCCGGGGCGTGACGCCGCCCAGGACAGCGCCCCCGCCGACCTCGCCGCGGGGCAGCTCACCCTGCGCCTCGACCGCTCCTTCGGCGAGGAGGGGGAGCTCCCCCTGCACCTGGTGCTGACGGCGGCGGAGCGGCTGCTCGCGGTGACCGACGCGGCGGTCTACCAGCTCGATCGGGACGGCCGCGTGCTTCGGCGCGAGGCGCTGCCGGAGACGGACGGGGGGAGCGTGGCGCTGCTCACCTCGGCGGCATGGGACGGGACGGGCCTCGGCGCCACCGTGCGCTGGGGCCACGATCCGGCGCTTCAGGCTGGCTCCTACCTCGCCCTCGCGGACGAGGCGGGCGCGTTCGCGCCGGCGGGGATGCTGGCCCTTGGATCGGCGACGAGCGAGGCGCGGACCGCCTGGGACCCCGCGGCCGGGCGGCACCTGGTGCTGGTCAGCGAGACCCAGGGCAGCGGCCGGGCGCTCTCGCTGCACAGCGTGGCCCGGGGTGCCGTGGCGCCGACGGTGCGCGCGCTGATCAACGGCCTGGCCCCGGGGACCAGCGTCGGGGGCTGGGTCGGCCCGGCGAGCGCGCCCGCGCTCTGCGCGGTGGAGCCGCCCGGGCGGATCCGCCTGCGGGCCTTTCCAAAGGGCCAGGCGCCGGTGCTCGTCGAGCTCACCGACGCGGGGCGTACGGCGGTGGGCCCGTGCCAGCTGGCGACGAGCGGCCGGACACGGCTCGTCGCCTGGGTCCAGCAGGCGCTGCCGGTGACCGAGGTCGACGCCGGGGCGGACATCGGGCCGGAGTCGCTGTCCAGCGACGTGCCGGTGGTCCGCCTCGTCGACCCCTCGGGGCAGGCGGGCGCCGGCTCGCTCCGGCTCACCGCCTACGGCGAGACCGCGCTGACCGAGGCCGCGCTGTGGGACGGCAGGCGCTACCTGGTTCTCGTGCGGACGGGCTATCGCGGCGGGCGCCTCGCGCTGGCATCCCTCGACGAGAGCGGCGCCCTGCTCGCGCGGGATCTCGAGCTTCCCCTGAGCTACGAGCCCGGCAAGCTCCTCGGCGCGCGCCTGGCCCTGGACCCCGCCGGTGACCTGTGGCTGCTCTACGCCACGCGCCGCCCAGCGGACGAGGGCGTGCTGCACCTCGCGCGGCTCGCGCTGCACCTGGAGTGAGCGGTGGCGGAGCTTCTGACCATCGATGGCTCACAGGGCGAGGGCGGCGGCCAGATCCTGCGCTCGTCGGTGGCGCTGGCCCTGGTCCTCGGCCGGCCCGTGCGCATCGAGCGGGTCCGCGCCGGGCGGCGTCGGCCAGGTCTGCTGCGCCAGCACCTCACCGCGGTGCGCGCCGCGGCCGCGATCGGGGAGGGGGGCGCGCTCGAGGGGGCCGAGCTGGGCTCGATGACGATCGTCTTTCGGCCCGGCGTGGTGCGGGGGGGCGAGCATCGCTTCGCCGTGGGCAGCGCCGGGAGCGCGACGCTCGTCCTGCAGACCATCTTGCCGCCGCTCCTGCTCGCGCCGGCGCCCTCGAGCCTCGTGCTGGAGGGGGGGACCCACAACCCGATGGCGCCGCCCTTCGAGCAGGTGGAGCGAGCCTTCCTCCCGCTGCTCGCCCGCATGGGCTGCCGGGTGCAGGCGGTCCTGGAGCGGCACGGATTCTACCCCGCGGGCGGCGGGCGGCTCCGCGTGCAGATCGAGCCGGCCGTCGATGGTCGGCTCGCGCCCCTTGAGCTCCGCGAGCGCGGCGCGCTCCGGTCGAGCAGGGCGCGGGCCGTGGTCGCCAACCTGCCCCGCCACATCGCCGAGCGAGAGCTGGCCCGGGTGCGCAAGACCCTCGGCTGGGCCGAGCCGGCGCTGGAGCTCTGCGAGGTGGAGAGCGCGGGGCCGGGCAACCTGCTGAGCCTCGAGCTGGAGAGCGAGCAGCTGACCGAGGTGGTCACCGGGTTCGGCGAGAAGGGCGTGCGGGCCGAGCGGGTCGCCGATCTGGCGATCCGGGAGGCCCGGCGCTACCTCCGCTCGGGCGCGCCGGTGGGGGAGCACCTGGCGGACCAGCTGCTGCTGCCCCTGGCCCTGGCCGGCGGCGGCGCCTTCCGCACCCTGCGGCCCTCGAGCCACCTGCGCACCAACGTCGCCGTGATCCAGGCCTTCCTCCCTGCGCTGGACGTGCGGCTCGAGGAGCGGGGTCCCGACGACTGGCAGGTGCTAGTGGGCGCGTGACGGTTGCCCCGGGGCCGCGACGGCCGCTAACATGCGCCTCTGGTCACCCGCGAGGCGCACCGTGTCGATCTGGCGTGCACTGCCCCTGCCGAAGTACCTGCTGCTCCTGGTGCCCGTCGTGCTCGGGGTGCACTACTCGCACGCGCTGAGCCCGCTGTGGGAGTTCGTGCTCGCCGGCGCCGGTATCCTCGGGCTGGTCGTGGTGATCGGCACGGCCACGGAGGAGGTGGCGATGCGGATCGGCGCGGTGTGGGGCGGGCTGCTCAACGCCACCTTCGGCAACGTGACCGAGCTGATCATCGCCCTCTTCGCGCTGCAGAAGGGCTCGCACGAGGTCGTCCGCGGCTCGATCACCGGCTCGATCCTCGGCAACCTGCTGCTGCTGCTCGGCCTGGCCATGTTCGCCGGCGGGGTGAAGCACAAGACGCAGACCTTCTCCCGCACCGGCGCCACCGCCTCGGTGCAGATGCTCGCGCTCGCGCTCTTCGCCCTGGTGATCCCCTCGGTGACGCTGATGTTCCACCAGTTCGATCCGTCGCTGCCGGCCACCGTCGCGCCGAAGATGGCCGAGCGGCTCTCGCTGGCAGTGGCGATCATCCTGCTCGTGGTCTACGGCCTGAACCTGGTCTTCTCGCTCTGGACCCACAGCTTCACCTTCCGCACCGAGGAGGGGCACATCGAGGAGCCGCGCTGGTCGCTCCGCGTGGCGCTGATCCTGCTCCTCGCCACGGTGGTGCTCGTGGCCTTCACCAGCGAGATCTTCGTCGACGCCCTCGACCGGATGGTCCACGAGACCAAGGTGCCGGTCTCCGAGATGTTCCTCGGCGTGGTGGTGGTCGCGGTGGTGGGCAACGCGGCGGAGGGCTCCGTGGCGGTGCTCGCGGCGATGAAGGACAAGATGGAGCTCGCCTTCCAGGTCGCGATGTCCTCGGCGATCCAGATCGCGCTGATGGTCAGCCCCGTGCTGGTGCTCTCGAGCTTCATCTTCACCGACCGGCCGATGCTGATGGCCTTCAACCCCTTCGAGCTGCTGGCGCTCTGGGCCGGCGTGCTGATCAGCGCCTTCGCGCTCAACGACGGCGAGTGCAACTGGTTCGAGGGCGCGATGATGATCATGGTCTACATCGCCTTCGGCTGCGTGTTCTGGTTCCACCCCTGACGACGAGCCACCAGCGGGCGGGCGGGGAGGCCCCGTCAGCGTCCGTCGCGGCGGATGGCGTTGACCATCTCGTCGAGCTTGGACAGGAAGCGCGAGCGGTCCTTGGCGGCCATCGGGGCCGGTCCGCCGGTGTTGACCCCGATCTCGCGCAGGTGCTGCGACAGCGCGCGGGAGGCGACCGCGTCGCCGATGGAGTCCTCGGTGAACGCCTTGCCCTTTGGACCGATGACGCGCGCTCCGGCCTGCAGGCAGCGCGCCGCCAGGGGGATGTCCGCGGTGATCACGATGTCCCCGGCGCCCGCGCGCTCGGCGATCCAGTCGTCGGCCTCGTCGAGCCGGTTGCCGACGACGATGGTCTCGATCTGCGGCCAGGCGGGCACGTGGACCGGGTGGTTCGACACCACGCGGACAACCAGCTGATAGCGCCGGGCGACCTTGTAGGTCTCGTCCTTGACCGGGCAGCCGTCGGCGTCGATGTAGATGATCGTCACGGTCGATCTCTTGGAGGCTCCGGCTCAGCTAGCCGCGGACCGCGGCCCTCCGCGCGATCTGGTCGAGCAGCGTGACCAGCTCGGTCACCGCGTCGACCGGGGCGTCGGCGGCGCAGAAGACCACCTCGGCCAGAGGGACCGGCCACCCGTCGACGCCGGGCCGGCTGACGTAGTGCACGCCCTCACCGGGCCAGATCCCCAGCCAGCCATGGATCAGACGATTGACCCCCTCTGCGCTCTCGCGCAGGAGGTCGGTCCCGCGATCCGCCGACCAGTGCAGCTCGAACTGCTTGTCGAAGGAGTCGACGTGGAGCTTGATGCGCATCCCCTTGCCGCGCTGTGACACGCTCCGGCCGCGCAGGTTCTCCCGTCGCGTCACGGTGATCGGGGCCGCGTCCTTGGGCTGCTTGCCCAG
>Ga0316576_10000348_pt1 | contig 20800 bp, 25 predicted proteins | sample S0NA_FD_203075 | JGI IMG/M metagenome (GOLD analysis project Ga0316576, IMG submission 203075) | Rhizosphere microbial communities from salt marsh grasses in Alabama, United States - S0-2_050615r3r5 | ecosystem: Host-associated > Plants > Roots > Rhizosphere | place: USA: Alabama | collected...
ACGCGAAGTCGATCGGCGTCGCCCCCTTCGGAAGCTGCTTCACGTCGCCCGCCGGGGTGAAGACGAAGATCTCGTCCTGGAACAGGTCGATCTTCAGGAACTCGAGGAACTCGTCGGGCTCCCGGGTCTCCTGCTGCCATTCCAGCACCTGGCGAAACCAGGTGAGCGTCTCGTCGACCTCGTCGCCGGAGGTGTCTTCCTTGTATCTCCAGTGTGCCGCGATCCCGAGCTCCGCCGTGCGGTGCATGTCCTCGGTCCGCAGCTGGATCTCGTACAGGCGCCCGCCGGGCCCGAAGATCGTCGTGTGCAGGCTCTGGTACAGGTTCGACTTCGGAGTCGCGATGTAGTCGTGGAAGCGTTCCGTGAGAGGCGTCCACTTGTTGTGGATCACGCCGAGCGCATGGTAACAGTCGCGAACCGTCGGGAGGACCACGCGCACGGCGAGCACGTCGTAGATCTCCTCGTACGGCTTTTCGCGCCGCTTCATCTTCCGGTGGATCGACCACAGGTGCTTGGCCCGTCCCTCCACGCGACAGGCGAGACCGGCCGCGGCGAGCTCCGTCTGGAGCGGCTCGACCATCCGCCGGATCAGGTCCTCCCGCTCGCTGCGCTTCTCGGCGATCGTGTCGGCCAGCGCCCGGTACTCCTCGGGCTCCATGAACTTGAACGCGAGGTCCTCGAGCTCCCAGCGCACGCGCGCCATCCCGAGCCGGTGGGCGAGCGGAGCGTAGATCTCCCGAGTCTCCAGGGCGATCCGCCTCTGCCGCTCGCGGTCGAGGTGCTCGAGAGTCCGCATGTTGTGGAGCCGGTCCGCGAGCTTGACGATGATGACGCGTGCGTCCTGCGCCATCGAGAGGAGCAGCTTCCGATAGCTCTCGACCTGGCGCTCCGCGAGGGAGCGGATCTCGACGCGCGAGATCTTGGTCAGACCGTCCACCAGCGTCGCGATCTCATCGCCGAATTCCTGGCGGATCTCGTCGACGGTCGCGCTGCTGTCCTCCACCACGTCGTGGAGGAACGAGGCGGCGATGCTGATCGTGTCGGGATGGATCTCCGCGAGGATCGTCGCCACCTGAATGCAGTGGATGATGTAGTCCTCGCCCGAGCTTCGCTTCTGGCCGGCGTGTTTCTCCGCGCTGTACTGGAAGGCGAGCGCCAGGAGGTCCAGGTCGAGCCGCTCCTCGTTGCCCGTGACGGCGGCGAGAAACTCGGGAGGCAGGATGGCGTGCGCCGGACCCGTTCCGGGGGGGGCCGTGCCAGCCTCCGTCTTCCTCGCGCCGGTCGACTCCGGGCTCACGTTCGCTTCCGCTCCTCCCCGGGACGAGCCCGAGTGTCGTTTCTACCCCGGCGGCGGCGCCGGGATCTCGACCCGGAAGATGGGGACGCGACCGGGGATGTGGCAAAGCCCGGCGGAGAAGGCGGCCCCGGAGCGCGGGACGCGAGAATGGGACGTCACGCCGGACCCGGGGGCGCCGGCGAGGCACGCGTCCGCAACGCCTCGGGAGGCACGGGATGCAGAAGTCCTCGCTCGAGGAGACTCACGAAGGCCCCATCGCCGAGGACGATGTGGTCCCGCACGGGGATTCCGAGCAGCCGCCCGCTCTCGACGAGCTGGAGCGTGACGTCGAGGTCTTCGGGCGAGGGGTCGGGATCTCCGGACGGGTGATTGTGCGCGAGGATGCAGCTGGCGGCGGCGAGAGCGATCGCGGGCGCGAACACCTCGCGCGGGTGAACCAGGGAGGAGTTCAGGAGCCCGACCGTGATCCTCCGTTCGCTCACGACCCGGTTCTGGGTGTCCAGGTAGAGCACCCAGAACTCCTCCTGGCGGCGGTCGCGCAGCATGGGACCGAGCCGCAGGAAGACGTCCCGGGGGCCCCGGACTCGGGAGCTGCGCCGCGCGGGCTCCGCCGAAGCGCGCCGTCCCAGCTCGAACGCCGCCGCGATGACGGCTGCTCTCGCGGGCCCGATGCCCTGGACGCCCCGCAGGGTCCCGGGTTCCGAGGAGCCGAGCCTGCGCAGCGAGCCTCCGTGGGCGACGAGAAGCTCCGACGCGAGGTCGAGCGCCGTTCGACCGGTCCCGCCGGAGCCCAGGAGGACGGCGAGCAACTCCCGCGCCGAGAGCGAGGCGGGGCTGAGGGACTCGAGCCGCTCGCGAGGCCTCTCTTCGGCGGGAAGCTCGCGGATTCTTCGCCCCATCGTCCCTCCCCGCTCTCGGATCGCGTGCATCGCCGAGCGGCCATCCTGGGGCCTGCGGATCAACGTGGGCTCAAGGCGTGCGGCGGCGCGGGGACCCCCGATGCGCCGGCGCCCCGCCGGCGGGCCGCCGTCGGGCCGCGCCCGAGAGCCGGATCAGCCCGCCGCGCCGTGACACTTCTTGAATTTCTTCCCGCTCCCGCACGGGCAGGGGTCGTTCCGACCCACGTTCTCGAACTCGGGCCCGAGCGGCGTGCCGCCCGGAGCCGGCGAGGCCCCGCGGGAGACGCGGGCGGCCTCCGGCACGATCCCGGTGCGCGGATTCACGGCGGGCTCTTCCTCGAGCGCCGTCGCCGCGACTCCCGTCGCCGCCATCTCCGGGGCCGTCCTCCTGCCCGCCGCCGGCGCGTCCCCCGGGGCGCGAACGCCGGTTCCCGTCACATCCGACGGACCGCTCATCGCACTCACCCTCGGGGCGCGCAGCACCGGCCGGGTCTCCAGCTGGGCCCGGAACAGGAGGCTGGCGACGCTTCGCCGGATGTCGCCCATCAGGTCCACGAACGACTCGTACGCTTCCTTCTTGTACTCGACGAGCGGGTCGCGTTGCCCGTACGACCGGTAGTGGATCGAGGACCGCAGGTGATCCAGGTCGTAGAGGTGGTCCTTCCACTTCTCGTCGATCACCGAGAGCACGACGAAGCTCAGGACCCGTTCCCAGTTCTCCCCGAAGCTCGCGAGCTTCTGCCGGTACGCGTCCCGGGCGAACGTCACCACGGCGTCCTCGAGCGCCTCCGTGTCGGCCCACGGATAGTCCGCGGGCGAATCCCCACCCCGGTCGAGGAAGGTCGCGACGAGGAAATAGTCCAGCAGCAGACGCTCGCGGAGCGACTTGAGGTCCCAGTCGTCGGCGTGCGATCCGGGCTCCACGAGGCGGGCGAAGTCGAGTCGGATCGACCGCTCGATCATGTCCCACGCCTCGCCCTTCAGGTCCTCTCCCCCCTCGAGCGCGAACAGCCGGAGATCGTAGATGACCTCCCGCTGCTGGTTCATGACGTCGTCGTACTCGAGCAGGCGCTTCCGGGCCTCGAAGTTCTGCAGCTCGACCCGACGCTGCGCCCGTTCGATCGACTTGGTCATCCACGGGTGCACGATGACCTCGCCCTCCTCGGCCCCGAGCTTGTCCATCATCCGCGCCACACGGTCGCTGCCGAACAGTCGCATCAGGTCGTCCTCGAGCGACAGGAAGAAACGGCTCGAGCCCGGATCTCCCTGACGGCCGGCGCGGCCCCGCAGCTGGCGGTCGATCCGTCGCGACTCGTGCCGCTCGGTCCCGAGGATCTGGAGTCCGCACGGGGGATCCACGTAGCAGGCGAGGGTCCTGACCTCGTCCTCGTCGAGATCGGGGGCCTCGGCCACCTGCCCGAAGGCCGGCTCGCTGGACTGGATTCCGCATACGCCGCACTTCACGACGCCCGCGCCGAGCTTGATGTCGGTCCCGCGGCCGGCCATGTTCGTCGCGATCGTGATCGAGCCCGGCTGGCCGGCCAGGGCCACGATCTCGGCCTCCCGCTCGTGCTGCTTCGCGTTCAGCACCTCGTGCGCCAGCCCGCGCCGCTTGAGCATCCGCGAGACCGTCTCGGAGACGTCGACACTCGTCGTCCCGACCAGGGTGGGCAGCCCGCGGAGGTGCAGTCGCTCGATCTCGTCCAGGAGCGCCGAGAATTTCTCCCGCTTCGTGCGGTAGAGAAAGTCGTCGCCGTCCATCCGGCGCACGGGTCGGTTCGTCGGGATCACGACCACCTCGAGCCCGTAAATCTCGTGGAACTCCCCCTCTTCCGTCTCCGCGGTTCCGGTCATTCCGGCCAGCTTCCCGTACATGCGGAAGTAATTCTGGATCGTGATGGTGGCGAGCGTCTGCGTTTCGCCCCGGACGCTCACGCTCTCCTTCGCCTCGACCGCCTGGTGGAGACCGTCGCTCCAGCGCCGGCCTTGCATCTTCCGACCGGTGAACTCGTCGACGATGATCACTTCGCCGTTCTCGACGACGTACTCCACGTCCTTCTCGTACAGCGCGTGCGCCTTCACCAGCTGGTGGATGATGTGGAGGCGCTCCGCCTTCTCCGCGTAATCCCGCTCGAGCGACTGGATCCTGTCCCGTTTCTCGTCGGGCCCGAGCGTCTCGTCGTCCTCGACCTTCTTGACGGCCTCGGAGATGTCCGGAACCACGAACGCGTCAGGGTCGCCCGGGCTCAGGACCTCCTGGCCCCTCTCGCTGATCTGGATCGTGTGTCCCTTCTCGTCCGTCGCGTACAGCAGGAGCTCGTCCACCTCCGCCAGCGCCTTCTCCCGCATCAGCGCCGCTTCCGTCCGCTGCACGAGCTGCTTGACGCCCGTCTCGTTCAGCAGCTTCATGAGCCGCTTGTTCTTGGGCGCGCCCCGCTGCGCGGCGAGCAGAGCCTTGCCGGTGTCGAACTCCGACGCGTCCTCCGACTCGGTCTCCAGATCCCGGAGTCCCTGCTCGGCCTCCGCGACGAGCTCGCTCACGATGTGCATCTGGCGACGAACCAGGCCCGCCACCTGCGCGTTGTATTTCTTGTAGACCTGCTGGTCGTCGGCGCGCCCGACCGGACCGGAGATGATGAGAGGGGTCCGCGCCTCGTCGATGAGGACGGAGTCGACCTCATCGATGATCGCGTAGTTGTGACCCCGCTGGACCCGGTCTTCCACCCGCACGACCATGTTGTCCCGCAGGTAGTCGAACCCGAACTCGTTGTTCGTCCCGTACGTGATGTCGCACCTGTAGGCCTCGCGGCGCTCCGGCGTGCCCGGACGGCTGTCATCGAGACATCCGACCGTGAGACCGAGCCAGGAGAAGACGGTCCCCATCCATTGGGAGTCGCGACGCGCGAGGTAGTCGTTCACCGTGACGAGGTGCGCGCCCTTTCCGGGCAGCGCATTGAGGTAGAGCGGCAGCGTCGCGACGAGCGTCTTTCCCTCGCCGGTCGCCATCTCCGCGATCTTGCCCTGGTGGAGCACGATCCCGCCGATCAGCTGGACGTCGTAGGGAACCATGTCCCAGGTCATCACGTTCCCGGTGACCCGGATCTCCGAACCCAGCAGACGACGACAGGCCTCCCGCACGGTGGCGAACGCCTCGGGGAGGAGCTCGTCGAGCACCTCTTCGACCACCTCCTTCAGCTCGTCCTCCGCCTCGCCGATACGCATCGTGAGGCTCTCCCGGCGCCCGAGGTCCTCGGCGCGCCGGCGCTCCTCGCGGAGGCTCGAGATCTCCTGCTCGAGATCCTCGGTGCGCTCACGGATCCGAGCCCGGAACCGTTCCGTCTGTCCGCGGAGCTCCTCCTCGGAGACATCCGTCAGCCGCTCCTCGTGCCGCTTGATCTCGTCCACGATGGGCTGGAGTCGCTTCATCTCCCGCTCGAAGCGCGTTCCCAGCACCCGGTTCACGATCGTCTTCAGCATCGGTCCTCTGATTCTCTCTGTCCTCGGCCAGCGTTCCGTCCCCGCGGAACGTCCGCGGGCCGTCGATTCCACGACGTCTCGAGTCGCTCCCGGATCGTCTCGGGCACGAGGTATCGGACCGTGAGGCCAGCGTCGAGCCGGTCGCGGACCCTCGTGCTCGAGACATCGACGCGCGTCACCGCGACCACCTCGAACGGAAAGCGCGGGTCGGGCTCCGGGAGATCTCCGTCGCGGGGCATCACCGCGAGCCGCGCGAGTCGCACGATCCGATCGGGCTCCCTCCATTCGGCGAACGCTCGATACTGGTCGACCCCGATCACCAGGTAGAGGTCCGCGTCGCCCAGCTCGGTCCGCATCCTCTCCAGCGTCCGGACCGTCCAGGAGGGGCCCTCGCGGCCGAGCTCGATCCCGCTCACCTCGAAGCGGGCGTCACCTCCGAACGCCAAGCGGACCAGAGCGTGTCTCTCTTCCGCATCGAGCGCCGCCGTCCGGTGCGGCGGTCGAGCGGCCGGCACGAGGATGAGCCGGTCCAGCCCGAGCCGCTCGTACACGTCCTGGGCCACGATCAGATGACCGACGTGCGGCGGGTCGAACGTGCCGCCGAGTACCCCGACTCGGGTCGCGGCGCTCATCCCTCGCCGTCGCCGGACCCGGCCAGGGCGCGCGCCTGAGGGCTGTCGGGAAACGCCTGGAGCAGGCGCTGCCGCACGGCCTCCGCCTCCCGGCGAAAGCCGCGGATCTCGTACGACTGCTGCAACAGATCCAGCCCTTCCGGGATCGCCGGCGCGTCCGGGTATTCCTGGATCAGGGTCTCGAAATAGATGATCGCCGACTCGTACAGCCCGCGATCGAAGTAGTAGGTTCCGATCCGCAGCGTCTTCGCGGCCATCTTCTCGCGCGCCTGCGCGATCAGAGCCTGGGCCTCGGGCACGAGCGGGCTGCGCGGATAGAACTCGACCAGCCGCGTGCACTCGTCGATCGTCTTCTGGGTGAAGTCCTGGTCGCGCGGGATGTCCGGAGAGAGGCGCCAGTACGCCCGACAGGTGCCGAACTGGGCGTCGTCGGCGAGGGGGCTGTTCGGACGCGTGTTCGCCAGCTGCCGGAATTCGTTCGCCGCGAGGAGCTCCTGCTCCGACTCGAGATACGATTCCGCGAGAAGAAGCCGAGCGCTGTCCGCCGTGGTGTCCAGGGGGTCCCGGAACAGATGGTCGCGAAGCCCGCGGATCGCGGCGTCGTACTTCTCGTCGTCGAACCGTTGTCTCGACCAGTCGAACCGCTCCCGCGGCGATGCCTCCGGAGGCGGAAGCGCGGGCGTGCACGCCACCGCTCCGACCAGGACCGCCGCCCCGAGCGCCGTCTTCAACCAGACCCGTCCCCGCACCTGCCCCCCGATCATCGCATGCCGTACCGGATCTCCCGGATTCTCTCCTCGGCCAGACGGACGAGAGGCCCCGAGCGGACCGGGTTGAGCTCCAGCACCGCCAGGAAGTCCTCCTCCGCCGCGTCCAGTTCCCCGTGCGCCAGCCGGATCTCGCCGCGCACGTAGTGCGCGCGGTCGAGGAGCGTCCGCGGAACGCCCTCGTCGATCAGAATCCCGAGTCGCTCCTCCGCGTCCTTCTCCCGCCCCTCGGCCCGGTCGGCCGTCGCCACCTCGAACAGACAGGTCCCGTACTGCCACAGAGCGCCCTGACGCTCCGTGCGACCCGCGCGCTCGAGATAGCGCTCGAACCACCCGAGCGCCTCGCGGCAGCCCCCCAGCTCCTGGAAGGCGCGGGCCGTCTCGAGAAGCACCTCGGTCGGGACTTCCTCCTGTGCCTCCACCGCCGCCACGTAGAGTGGCGCGGCCCGGGCCCAGTCGCTCAACCCGGCGAAATGTCGCGCGAGCGGCAGGAACAGATCCGTCGGCACGAACCCGAGTCCCAGGTCGAGCACCGGGCCGAGAGCCCGCGCCATGTTGTCGGGCGATCCCGCTTCGAGGGCTACCCGCGCGGCCTCGGACAGTTCTGCCGCCACGGCCGGGGCGCGACTCGAGTCCGCGGCGAGGAGCGGCAGAAGGTACTGCAGAGTCTCCTCGACGTCCCCCCGACCGGCGTACGCATGACCGAGGCGCAGCAGGACTTCGGGCGATTCTCCCTCCTGGCGCAGGGCCAGCTTGTACTCCGCGGTCGCCGCATCGACCTCGCCGGCCGCGAGGAGACGGTCGCCACGCTCGAGGGCGCTCTCGTCCCGGCCTCCGCAGGCCTCCGACGCGAGGGCCGCGAGGAGCAGGGCGATCGTCGTCGCATGGCGACCGATCCGCATCGGATCAGGCCGGCGACGCGCCGCGTGGCGCCTTCGGGGGCCGGCGGAGCAGGCCGTACTTGACGATGCACCAGATCGCCCGAATCCCGTCCTTCCAACCGATCTTCTTGCCCTCGGCGTACGTCCGGCCGCTGTAGGAGATCCCGACCTCATAGACACGCCACCCGGCCCGGGCCACCTTCGCCGTGAGTTCCGGCTCCACACCGAAGCCGCGCTCCTCGATCCGGAGTCCCTCCAGGACCTCGCGACGGAAGCACTTGTAGCAGGTTTCCATGTCGGAGAGGTTCAGATTCGTGACCATGTTCGAGACCAGCGTCAGGAAGCGATTGCCCGCGTAGTGCCAGAAGTACAGAACGCGGTGCGGCTCGCCCCCGAAGAACCGGGACCCGAACACGACGTCGGCCCGATCGTCGAGGATCGGCTGCAGAATCTTCCGATATTCCGCCGGATCGTACTCGAGATCGGCGTCCTGAACGATCACGATGTCGCCCGATGCCGCCGCGAACCCCGTCGCGAGCGCCGCTCCCTTCCCCTGGTTGCGGTCGTGAAGGAGCAGCCGGGCGATCCTGCCTTCCTCCGCCAGGCGGGAGAGAATCTCCCGCGAGCCATCGGTCGACCCGTCGTCCACCGCCACGAGCTCGATCTTCAGCGATACCGCGTTGACCCGGGACACGACCTCCTCGATGGTCTCCCGCTCGTTGTAGACGGGCATGACCACCGACAGACGGCGAACTCTCTCGGGAGGCGGCCCGGTCACGACGAGCCTCCGCCGCCGGGTTCCGACAGCACGGGCGGGGGGCGAAGCGCTCCCTTCGCATGGAGATCCCGGAAGTACTCGATGGTCCGCGCCAGTCCGTCCCGGAGAGCGACCCGTGGTCGCCAGTCCAGCCCGGTCTCGGCACGCGCGATGTCCGGCTGCCGGACCTTCGGGTCGTCGGTCGGAAGCGGCAGGTGCCGGATGCCCGCCGTCGAGCCGACGAGCTCGCTCACGATGCGGGCGAGCTCCAGGATCGTGAACTCACCGGGGTTGCCGATGTTCACCGGCCCGTCGAGGTCGCTGGAGAACAGGCGGTAGATTCCCTCCACCTCGTCGGAGACGAAACAGAAGCTGCGGGACTGGCCGCCGTCCCCGTACACCGTCAGCGCCCGACCCAGCAGCGCCTGGACGATGAAGTTCGAGACCACCCGGCCGTCGTACGGACGCATCCGCGGGCCGAACGTGTTGAAGATCCGCACGATCCGCGTGTCCAGCCCGTGGTACCTGTGGTAGGCCATCGTCATCGCCTCGGCGAACCGCTTCGCCTCGTCGTAGACGCCGCGCGGACCGATCGGGTTCACGTTGCCCCAGTACGACTCCGGCTGGGGGTGCACGAGCGGGTCACCGTACACCTCCGACGTCGAGGCGAGGAGGAACCGCGCCTCCTTGGCCCGCGCGAGGCCGAGCGCGTTGTGCGTGCCCAGGCTGCCGACCTTCAGGGTCTGGATCGGCAGCTCGAGATAGTCGACGGGGCTGGCCGGCGATGCGAAGTGGAGCACCCCGTCGAGCGGGCCGCGAACTCCGATGAAGGTCGTGACATCGTGGCGGACGAACTCGAACCGCGGCTCTCCCGCGAGGTGCGCGAGGTTGTCCATGCTCCCGGTGACGAGGTTGTCGACCCCGATCACGGTGTGTCCGTCGGCGAGGAACCGGTCGACCAGATGCGACCCCAGGAAGCCGGCGGCACCGGTGATCAGGACTCGCATCGCACCTGCTCCCGGCCGATCGGATAGTACTCGAAGCCCAGCGACCGCATCCGGCCCGGATCGAAGAGGTTGCGTCCGTCGAACACCACGCGCTCCTCCAGCAGTCCGGAGATCCGCTCCCAGTCCGGTCGACGGTACTGCAGCCACTCGGTCAGGATGACCAGGCCGTCGGCCCCACGGCACGCCGCGTACTCGTCGCCCGGGTACTCGACGCGGTCCCCCAGGTACCAGCGGCGGGCCGTGGACTCCGCGACGGGATCGTGCACCGCGACACTCGCGCCGGCGTCGAGGAGCTCCTCGATCAGCACCAGCGACGGGGCCTCGCGCATGTCGTCGGTCTCCGGCTTGAACGCGAGACCCCAGACGGCGAACCTCCGTCCTCCCAGGTTGCCGAAGCGCGTTCGGATCTTCCGTCCCAGCAGCTGCTTCTGCCGCTCGTTGACCGCGTGGACCTCCCGGAGGATCGAGAGGTCGACGCCCAGCTCGTCCCCCGTGCGGATCAGAGCGCGCACGTCCTTCGGGAAGCAGCTGCCACCGTACCCGGCTCCGGCGTAGAGGAACGACGGACCGATCCGGGGGTCCGTGCCGATCCCCTTCCTGACCAGCGCCACGTCCGCTCCGGCGGCCTCGCACAGGCCGGAGATCTGGTTCATGAAGCTGATGCGGGTCGCCAGCATCGCGTTCGCCGCGTACTTCGTGAGCTCCGCGGACGCGATGTCCATGAAGATGAGGGGGTTGCCGCTACGGACGAACGGCTCGTAGAGCTCCTCGAGCACGGACCGCGCTTCCTCCGACTCGACCCCGCAGACGACACGGTCCGGCTTCATGAAGTCGTCTACCGCCGCGCCCTCTTTCAGGAATTCCGGGTTCGAGCAGACGTGGAAACGCGCGTCCGTGTGACGTCGGATCTCCTCGCGGACGAGGGCGGCGGTGCCGACGGGTACCGTGCTCTTCGTGAGGATCACCTTCTCGTCGTTCAGGTTGCGCCCGATCGTCCCGGCCACGCGGAGCACGTGCTGGAGGTCGGCCGAGCCATCCTCCCCTGGCGGCGTTCCCACAGCGATGAAGACGACCCGTCCGTGACGTACCGCCTGCGCCACGTCCGTCGTGAACTCGAGACGCCCTTCCGCCAGATTCCGGGCCACGAGCCGCTCCAGACCCGGCTCGTAGATGGGTACGCGACCCTCGCGAAGCGCCTCGACCTTCGCGTCGTCGATGTCCGCGCAGACGACCTGGTTGCCCGTCTCCGCCAGACAGGCGCCCGCCACCAGTCCGACGTACCCGGTCCCGATCACCGTGACGTTCACGCGCTCCCCCCATTCTCCGACGCCGGCACGCCAAGCCGCCGCGCCGTCCAGCGGTAGACCTCGCGCACCGATTCCTCGATCGGGCGCGCGGGCGCCCAGCCCGTCTCCGACCGCAACCGGCTCGCGTCGCCCTGGATCCTCGGCACCTCACCCTCCCGCACGCGTCCGGAATCGACACGAATCTCGGGCCGGATGCCCGCTTCGTCGAGAATCCAGTCGAGAATCTGCCCGATCCTCACCGGGGCGCCGGAAGCGAGGTTGTAGGCCGCCGAAGGTCGCTCGAGCTCCATCACGGCCCGGAAGGCCCGGACCCCGTCCCGGACGTCCGTGAAGTCCCGTTCCACGTCGAGATTGCCGACGTGCACGGCCCCGTCCTCGCTCTGGCCGGCGCAGATCTCGGCCACCTGGCCACAGAAGTCGGGCACGACGAAGTGCGGGCCCTGCCCCGGCCCGACGAGGTTGAAGCTCCGCATGACGAGGACCCGGAGATCCTTCGCCCGACGGTAGGTGTGCGCCGCGAGCTCCTGCGCCGCTTTCGAGAGTCCATACGGCGAGACCGGCCGGAGCGGAAGGTCCTCCGACAGCGGCACGCCGTCCCGTGCCGCGTCGCCGTACGAGTCTCCGCTCCCCATGACCAGGATGCGCGGGTTGAATTCCGGGAACTCGTCCCTCACGGCGAGCACCGCCTCGAACAGGTTCACCGTCCCCGCGGCGTTGACGGTCAGGGCCTCGGCGGCCTTCTCCCGGGCGAGGGCTCCCGAGGCGAATCCGGCGAGATGGTAGATCTGCGCAGGACGGACCGCGGCGATGAGCCGGTAGAGAGCGTCGTGGTCGCGCACGTCGGTCGCTTTCCAGTCGACGGACGCCACCTGCGCGGGCGTGAGGGTGTCCCGGACCGGCGGGAGGCTGAGCGTCGAGCCCGCGGCGTCGTAGCCGCGCTCGAGCAGCTCCTCGAGCAGGTGCTCCCCTACGAACCCGTCAGCCCCGGTGACGAGGACCTTCATGCGAGGACCCTCCGATTCGCGAGCACGGAACGGCGGCCGAGCCGGGCGGAGCGAAGGCCGCGAGGACTTGCCCCTTGCGCAAGAAAGGCCCCGCCCTGCGGCAGAGCCTTCCCGACGTCCGACCTCTTCCGCTCCGGGCTGCCGCGTCGCGGCGACGATCCGGGCGTCAGGACGCCTTGCGGACCTTTCCCGCCTTCAGGCAACGCGTGCAGACGCGTACCCGGAGGACGCGACCGCCTTCCTGGATCCGGACCCGCTGGAGGTTCGGCATGAACCGCCGCTTCGTCCGGTTGTTCGCGTTGCTGACGCGATTCCCGGTGGCCGGGCCCTTGTTGCAGACGTGACAGAAGTTGGCCATGACGCTTCCCGACGGACTCAGTTGATCGACAGGGAATCGGCCCGGAAGAAGCTCGGGGTCCCGGGGATCGCGTCCGCGCTCCCGGCATCCACCGCTTCCTGGTCGACCCACACCGACCGGATCGAGTCGTTCAGGACGTAGACCCGTCCGAACATGCTCACCCGGTCGTTTCCGTACACTTCCGCTCCGCGCGCGATCAGGTCCGGCGCGAGCAGCACCGGATAGGCGTGCTCCGCGTCGAGCCGGACGGTGAACGCGCCACGCCCCAGCCGCTGGTCGACCGTCACGAACCGCATCCACCCGGTCTCGCCGATCGCCGCGGCTGGCTCGGCCGCGAGCTGCGCCGTGTTGAGATCTGCCGCCTGCTGCGGTTCCTCCTCCATGACCGGCACGGCCGCGGTGTCGAGATCCGCCGCCTCCCGCTCCAGCCACCAGAAGAATCCCGCCACGGCCACGATCGCGATGATCGCCAGAAGCGGGGTCACGCGACTCCGACCCATCGGTGCCTCCCTTTCCCGATCCGGATTCCGGGGCTACTCGCCCCGATCGGTCAGCTCGATGATGGCCAGCTCCGCCCCGTCTCCCTTGCGCGCCCCGAGCTTGAGGATGCGCGTGTACCCGCCGGGCCGCTCCCGGAAGCGGGGGCCGATCTCGTCGAACAGCTTGTGGAGCGCCGCCCGGTCGCCGATCTGACGCCGGGCCTGCCGGCGGCTGTGAACGTCGTCCGTGCCCCCGAGCGTGATCAGCTTCTCGACGAACGGACGCAGTTCCTTGGCCTTTGCCTCGGTCGTGCGGATCCGCTCGTGGAGGAGGAGGCTCGTGGCCATGTTCCGCAGGGTCGCCGTGCGGTGGCTCGCCGTGCGGCTGAGGCTCCGCCCTTTCTTCCTATGCCTCATCGGACTCCTCGCCTTCGCCCTCTGAACCGGCCTCCGTCAGCCACATGCGCCCCTCTTCGTCCCGCTCGATCGCCATGTCGAAGTCGAGCCCGTGCCGGGCCAGCAGATCCACGATCTCCTCGAGCGACTTCTCGCCGAAGCTGGGAACGTTCAGGATCTCGTCCCGGCTGCGGCTCACGATGTCGAACAGGGTCCGGATGTCGGCCTTGTCGAGGTTGTTCCGGGAGCGAATCGAGATCTCCTCGAACTCGTCCAGGGTCGCATCGAGCAGATCCTGAAGCTCGGACGGGACCGGCCGCCGCGCGTGCGACGTCTCGATGACCGCCGCGAAATCCCCGTTTCCGACCCCGAACTGCAGCAGGTACTGCAGGTGCGCACGCGCGATCTCGGCGGCGGAAGCCACCGCGTCGCCCGGATCGATCGAGCCGTCCGTCTCGACCTGGACGGTGAGCCGGTCGAAGTCGGTGCGCTGGCCAACCCGCGTTTCCTCGACCAGGAAGTTCGCGCGGACGACGGGATTGTAGATCGAGTCGACGCGGATCAGGTCCACCGGGGCATCCTCGGGTCGCTCGTGCTGATCCGCGGGCACGAAGCCCCGTCCCCGGTTCACCCAGAACTCGAGGTTGAGCGGCCGGTTCTCGGGCAGGTCGTCCTGGAGCGTGAACAGCACCTGCTCCGGGTTCACGATCGAGACGCCCGAGACCTTGCCGATCGACGCGGCCCGGATCGTCCCTGCCTTGCGGACCGCGAGCGACAGCTTCGCCTCGTCGACCCCGGGATCGAGCACGATCACGAGTCGCTTCAGATTCTGGATGACCTGGTGGACATCCTCGACCACGCCGGGAATCGTCTGGTGCTCGTGCTGCACCCCATCCGCCCGGAAGGCCCAGATGGCCGATCCAGGGAGGGAGGAGAGCAGCATGCGCCGGATCGAGTTTCCGACGGTGTGGCCGAAGCCGCGCTCGAGCGGCTGCAGGACGTACTCGGCGCGACGACCATCGCTCGAGCGGTTCCGCTCTTCGACGGTGCTCGGCAGCACAAGTCCGGTAAGATCTAGCATCTTCGCGTTCCGCCTCGATTACTTGCTGTAAAGCTCGACGATCAACTGCTCCTGGACCGCGAGCGGAATGTCCGCGCGGGAAGGCCGCTCCAGCATCCGTCCGGTCAGGGCCTCGTAGTCGACGCCGAGCCAGGACAGCGTGTCCTTGCCCTTCCGGTCGGCCACCGCCTCCCGGACCACCGGCATCTCGTGGCCGGTGGCACCGATCGCGATTTCCTGTCCGGGGGCGACCTGAAAGCTCGGGATGTCGACGGTGGCGCCATCGACCAGAACGTGCCGGTGTCGCACCAGCTGCCTCGCCGCCTTCCTCGACGGCGCGAACCCGAGCCGGTAGACCACGTTGTCGAGACGGCACTCGAGCTGAACGAGCAGATTCTCGCCGGTGATCCCCTTCACCCGCGCCGCCCGGTCGAACAGGGTCTCGAACTGCTTCTCGCCGATCCCGTAGATCCGCTTGACCTTCTGCTTCTCACGGAGCTGGGTGGCGTACTCCGAGTTGCGACGTCGGCGCCGCGAGTTGCCGTGCTCGCCGGGCGGATAGCCCTTGCGCTCGATCGCGCACTTCTCGGTGAAGCACCGCTTCCCCTTGAGGAAGAGCTTCTCGCCTTCGCGACGGCAGAGGCGACAGACGGGTCCCGTGTATCGTGCCATGAACGTCCCTTCGACTTCGCTTCCGGTTCCTTCGGCGGCCCGGCTTCGGCCGACCGCTCAGACGCGCCGCTTCTTGGGCGGCCGACAGCCGTTGTGCGGGATCGGCGTCACGTCCCGGATCGACCGGATCGTCAGCCCGGCGCTCTGCAGCGCCTGGATCGCCGATTCGCGCCCCGATCCGGGTCCCTGGACCCGGACGTGAACGCGCTTCATGCCCATCGACGCCGCCTCCCGGCCCGCCTGCTCCGCGGCGATCGTGGCGGCGAAGGGCGTCGACTTCTTGGAGCCCTTGAACCCCGCCTTGCCCGCGCTCGCCCAGGCGACGGTGCCGCCGTTGACGTCGGTGATCGTGATGATCGTGTTGTTGAAGGTGGCCTTGATGTGCGCCACCCCTTCCGCGTCGACCTGGCGCTTCTTGCGGCCGGTCGTCCTTGGCTTCGCCATGACTCGGTCTTCTCCCCTCGCTTACTTCCTGGGCGCCTTCTTCTTGCCCGCCACGGTCCGCCGCGGGCCTTTCCGGGTCCGCGCGTTCGTGTGCGTCCTCTGGCCACGGACCGGAAGACCCCGCCGGTGCCGAAGGCCGCGGTAGCAACCGATGTCCATCAACCGCTTGATGTTCATCGACGTCTCGGTGCGCAGCGCGCCCTCGACCTTGTACCGGTTCTCGATCACCCGCCGGAGGCGATTGACGTCCTCGTCGGAGAGGGCGTGCACCCGCGTGTCCGGGTTCACCGCCGTCTCGGCGAGGATCGACTGCGCCGTCGAGCGGCCCACACCGTAGATGTAGGTCAAGGCGACCTCGATCCGCTTCTCCCGGGGGAGATCGACGCCCGCGATTCTGGCCATGGCCTAGCCCTGCCTCTGCTTGTGCTTCGGGGTCCGCTTGCAGATCACCCGCACCGTGCCGCGGCGCCGGATGATCTTGCAGTGCTCGCACACCCGCTTCACGCTCGATCGAACCTTCATGGTCTTTTCCGTTTCCCTCGTTCCGTGCGCGAAAGAGCCGTGAATCATAACGGCCTCCCGCCCGGAATTCAATCCGAGGCTACTTGAACCGGTACGTGATCCGTCCCTTGGTCAGGTCGTACGGCGACATCTCCACCGTCACCTTGTCCCCCGGCAGGATCCGGATGTAGTTCATCCGGATCTTCCCCGAGACGTGACAGGTGATCTCGTGCTCGTTCTCGAGACGCACCCGAAACATCGCGTTCGGAAGGGCCTCGATGACCTCGCCGGCCATCTGGATCGGTTCTTCCTTCGCCAAGACTACTCCTTCCCTGCTTCCGCCGGCTCGCGCCGGACCGTCAGCACCTGGGGCCCGTCCCCGGTGACCGCCACCGTGTGCTCGAAGTGCGCCGAGAGGCTCCCGTCGGCCGTGACGACGGTCCACCCGTCGTCAAGCTGCCGGATCTGCCGCGCTCCGACGTTCACCATGGGCTCGATCGCGATCACGAGACCGGGCGTGAGTTCCGCTCCCCGGCCCCGTCGACCGAAGTTCGGGACGTGCGGCTCCTCGTGCGGCGCATGTCCGACTCCGTGCCCGACGAGCTCCCGGACGACGCTGAAGCCGGCCGCCTCGACCCGCTCCTGGATCGCCGCCCCGACATCTCCGAGCCGCGCACCCGGCCGCGCGGCTTCCACTCCGGCATCCAGCGATTCGCGGGTGACCCGGAGCAGCCGGAGCGCCTCCTCCCCCGGATCTCCGACCGGCACCGTCACGGCCGCATCGGCGAACAGCCCACGCAACTCGACCCCGACGTCCACGCTGAGCAGATCGCCCGCCGCGAGCCGTCGCGTATCGGACGGAATCCCGTGCACGACCTCGTCGTTGAGGCTGGTGCACAGGGTCGCCGGAAACCCGTACAGCCCCTTGAACGCAGGCAGGGCCCCCGCGTGGTCCCGGATGAACGCCTCGGCGAGCCGGTCCAGCTCACCGGTCGTCGTTCCCGGCTCCACGCGTTCCGCGACCAGCGCCAGCACTCCGGCGACGATCTCTCCGGCCCGGCCGATCGTCTCGATCTCGGCCGCGGACTTCAGCCGGATCAACGGCTGATCCCCGTGCGCACGCGCCCGGCGACCTCCATCACCGTCCCGACGCCGTCGACCCGGACCACCGGGACCGTCGAGGACGCGTACCAGGCCAGCACCGGAGCGGTCTGCTCCCGGTAGACCTCGAGCCGGCGCCTCACCGTCTCCGGCCGGTCGTCGGGCCTCGGGACGAGATCCCCACCGCACGTCGGGCACGTCTCCCCGTCGTCCGGACCTACGACCGATCCGCAGTCGCGGCAGACGCGCCGATCCGACAGGCGCCGCACGATCACCGCGTCCGGGACGTCGATGTCGACCACGGCGTCGAGCCGGACGTCGAGCTCATCGAGGATCCGGCCGAGCCCCTCGGCCTGCGCGACGGTGCGCGGGAATCCGTCCAGGATGAACCCGCGCTCCGCCACCTCCCCCGCGAGCGCTTCCCTCACGATGCCGAGGATCACGTCGTCGGGAACCAGCTCCCCGGCGTCCATGTACCTCCGCGCCTCGCGTCCCATCTCGGTGCCCGCCCGTCTCGCCTCCCGCAGGATGTCACCCGTCGCGTAGCGCGGGACGCCGAGATCCTCCTCGAGAATCTCGCCCTGCGTGCCCTTGCCCGCTCCGGGCGGGCCCATGAGGACGATGCGCACGGGAGCGTCACATGTAGCGCTGTCGACCGCGGTACTTCACGCGGCCCTTCTTCATGAAGCCCTCGTACTGCCGAAGCAGGAGGTGCTGCTGCATCTGCTGCACGGTGTCGAGGGCGACGCCGACGACGATCAGGAGCGACGTGCCACCGAAGAAGAACGTCTGGATGTCGAACGCGTCGAAGATGAAGAACGGGAGCAGGGCGATCACGGCCAGGTAGACCGATCCGGGCAGCGTGACGCGGGTCAGCACCCGGTCGATGTACTCCGCCGTCTGCGCGCCCGGCTTGACTCCGGGGATGAACCCGCCCTGCTTCTTCAGGTTCTCCGCGAGATCGACCGGGTTGAAGATGATCGCCGTGTACACGTACGTGAACAGGATGATCAGGATCGCGTACGTGATGTAGTAGACCGGGGAACCGATCTGGAACAGCTGGCTCAGATCGTAGAGGACCCCCTTCACGCCAGACGTCGCGATGCCCTGTCCGCCCGTGAACGAGTACAGCGTCCCCGGGATGATGATCAGCGCCTGCGCGAAGATGATCGGCATCACGCCGGCGGAGTTAATGCGGATCGGAATGTACGACTTCGCGGCCTCCCGGACCCGGCCGCGCCCGACCACCTTCCGGGGAATCTGCACCGGGATCTTGCGGGCGGCCATCGTGAGCGCGACCACGGCCGCCGTGATCGCGATCAGCACGACGACGAGCAGCGCCAGCTTGAACAGGCTGATCCCGCCGGCCTGCCAGAGCTCGATCGTGTTGAACACCGCCGCCGGGAAGCCCTGGAGAATCGAGAAGAAGATCAGGAGCGACATCCCGTTCCCGATGCCGCGCTCGGTAATCTGCTCGCCGAGCCACATCACGAAAATGCCGCCGGCCGTCAGCAGGAGCACGGTCGTGAGACGGAAGCCGAGGCCCGCCGAGACGACCACACCGGGCTGCGACTCGAGGAAGATCCCGTAGCCGTAGGCCTGCATGATACAGAGCAGAACGGTGGCGTACCGGGTCCACTGCGTGATCTTGCGGCGTCCTTCCTCGCCCTCCTTCTGCATCTTCTCGATCGTCGGGAAGGTCGCGCCCAGGACCTGGAAGATGATGCTCGCCGAGATGTAGGGCATGATCCCGAGCGCGAACACCGTGGCACGCGCCAGCGCGCCCCCGGTGAACATGTCGTAGATCCCGAACAGCGTGCCCTGGAACTGACCGGCCATCGCCTCGAGCGCCGGCAGGTTCACGCCGGCCGTCGGGATGTGAGCCCCGAGACGATACACGGCGAGGCAGAGGAGCGTGAAGAGGATCTTGCTCTTCAGCTCCGGGACGCGGAACAGATTCTGGGCGGCCTGGATCGCCTTCGTGCGGTCGCTGGCCATGTCAGGCGATCTGCTCGGCGCGACCGCCGTCCGCCTCGATCTTCGCGCGCGCGGAGGCGGAGAACGCGTGCGCCCTGACGGTCACGGCACGCCCCGGAACCCCGTCGCCGAGGATCTTCACCGGACGCCGCACGTGGCCGATCAGGCCGTGCGCCTTCAGCTCCTCCGGCCCGATCTCGCTCTCCTCGAGACCACCGATCGCCGACAGGTTCACGATCTGGAATCGGCGCCGCTCCGGCGGCGTGAAGCCCCGCTTCGGAGTCCGGCGGTAGAGGGGCATCTGCCCGCCCTCGAACCACGCGGGAATCGAGACACCCGTCCGGGACTTCTGTCCCTTGTGTCCCTTCCCCGAGGTCTTTCCGTGACCCGAGCCGTGCCCCCGTCCGAGCCGCTTCGGCTTGTGCTTCGAGCCGGGCGCCGGGCTGAGGTTCTCGAGTCCGAGCCGCTTATCCTTCGCCATGGGTCTACTCGACCTCCTCGACTTCCACGAGATGCGAGACCGCGCGGATCATGCCGCGGATCGCCGCATTGTCTACCTGCTCCACCTCGTCCTGATGGTGCCGCAGCCCGAGGGCGCGCAGCGTGTCGCGCTGCTTGCGCTGTGCGTTCGAGCCGCTGCGCACCTGCCGGATCCGAAGCGTCTTAGCCACGCATCGCCTCCCGGATCGTCTCCAGCTCGACCCCGCGCTCCCGCGCCGCCTGCTCCGGCGTCACCAGGGACTCGAGTCCGCTCATCGTCGCGGCGACCATGTTGAGCGGGTTGTTCGACCCGAGACTCTTGGTGAGGATGTCCTGGACGCCCGCGCAATCGAGGACGGCACGGACGGGCCCGCCCGCGATCACCCCGGTACCGGGACTGGCCGGCTTGAGCAGAACACGCCCGGCGCCGTGCCGGCCGAGCTGCTCGTGGGGGATCGTGCCTCCCACCAGCGGCACCTCGATCATCGACTTGCGGGCACGCTCCAGTCCCTTGCGGATGGCCTCGGCGACCTCGTTCGCCTTCCCGAGAGCGGTGCCCACGCGACCCTGCCCATCCCCCACGGCCACGAGAGCCGTGAAGGAGAACCTGCGCCCTCCCTTCACGACCTTCGAGACGCGATTGATGTGGATCACGTTCTCCTTGAGGTTGTCGCCCTCGTCCCGCCGCCTGCTCTGCTTCTTCACCATACCTCGCGCCTTCGGATCAGAACTGGAGTCCGCCGGCGCGCGCGCCGTCCGCGAACGCCTGCACCCGACCGTGATACCGATACCCTCCGCGGTCGAAGACGACCTTCTCGATCCCCTTCTCCCGGGCCCTCTCCGCGAGCGCGCGCCCCGCGCGCCACGCGGCCGCGACTTTCGCCGACTTGCCCTCGACCGGCTCGCCGTCGCCCGCGACACGCGTCGAGATTCCGATCAGCGTGACGCCACGGTCGTCGTCGACGAGCTGGCCTTCCATCTGGCGCAGGCTCCGGTACACCACGAGCCGCGGCCGCTCGGCCGTCCCGCGGACCTTCTTCAGGACCCGGCCGTGCCTGCGCGCCCGGCTCTTCCGCCGCTGCGCCGCCTTGCTGGTCACTCCCATCTCCCGCTCCTTCGATGCGGACCGCCCGGGCACCTGCCCGGGCGACGCGCGTCACGTTCCCGTGGGCCGATCAAGCGCCCGCGGCCGTCGCCTTTCCGGCCTTGCGCCGTACCTGCTCGCCGCGGTAGCGGATGCCCTTGCCCTTGTACGGCTCCGGCGGGCGGACGCGGCGGATCTGCGCCCCGATCTCGCCCACCAG
>Ga0316576_10000349_pt1 | contig 20745 bp, 17 predicted proteins | sample S0NA_FD_203075 | JGI IMG/M metagenome (GOLD analysis project Ga0316576, IMG submission 203075) | Rhizosphere microbial communities from salt marsh grasses in Alabama, United States - S0-2_050615r3r5 | ecosystem: Host-associated > Plants > Roots > Rhizosphere | place: USA: Alabama | collected...
ACAGACGCCGAATATGAACGCCCGGGTCGCGAAGGCGCAAAATACATTTGCTCCCCACCACTCCGTCCTAAGGGCAATCCACAAGCATTATGGGATAGCCTGGCAGAACTGCATCTGAACAGCGTGGGTACCGATCACTGCCCATTTTTCTATCAAGGCACAAAAGATCTAGATTACAATGACTTCACCCAAATACCCAATGGGTTACCAGGCATTGAATCGCGCCTGGCGCTGCTCTACTCTTATGGGGTCAGGCAAAATCGGATATCGCTTAACCGTTGGGTTGAAGTTTGCTGCACCGCACCGGCTAAAATCTTCGCCCTCTATCCCAGGAAAGGATCCCTGATGCCCGGAGCGGATGCCGACATCGTAATTTTTGATCACGAGAGGGAAGTGACCATAACGGCCGATATGCTGCATGAAAATGTCGACTACACGCCCTACGAAGGATTTTCCTTACGGGGCTATCCGCAAATAACGCTGGTACGCGGGCAAATCATGGTGCAGGACGGCGAATTCGTTGGGCCGCAGGGCTGGGGGAAGTTTTTAAGCAGGCCTTACGCCGGCCAATCATAGGTATTTAAAAAAGGTCCCCATAACTCTGAAATTCTCATTTTGATCCTTGACATCTCATTCAATCAAGAGTATTATGAATCGTGGTTATAATGTTATAACGTTATACTCTATAGTGAGTTAATTTAACGATCATGACAGCCCTGGATAGAACCTCCCCATTACCGTTATATCATCAACTCATGCAGGAAATACAAGCGCGCTTAAAGGCCGGGGAGTTTAAGCCAGGTACACCACTACCAACTGAATTACAGCTCATCGATCAATACAGCGTCAGCCGCATAACGGTACGCCGGGCTATGTCAGAACTGGAACAGTCCGGCCAGATTTATCGCGTCTCAGGAAAAGGGACCTTTATTCAAGATGGCCCCATGTTCAGCCCGGAACTAACGCACTTAACCAGTTTTACCGAGGACCTCAAGGGACAGGCACACCTGGCGACGACCGAATTATTGGCCCTGAGACGCCAGCCGGCGTACGACGAAGTGGCCGGGCATCTGGAAGTCGAAGAAGGAACAGAGATTTTGTATATCGAGCGACTGCGCTTAAGCGAACAATCGCCTATTGCTCTGAACCTTTCTTACCTGCGCATACCTTCTTCTATCTCAATAACAGCACGAGAGCTGGCTCCAACTGGTTCCTTATGGGCTTTGCTGGAAGGAAAAGGAATTGTTTTACACGATGCCCGTAGGACAATTCAGGCAATTGCTGCCGATGAAGATTTAGCGCAAAAACTTCAAGTCAAACTAGGAGCTCCGCTGTTGCTGTTAGAAGGTGTCGTACGAGATCAATTCAATACTCCAGTTGAATACCATCTCGTATTCAATCGTGGCGATCGCTACAAACACACGCTTTATCTTGAACGTTAAATCCAAGGGGTTTTGGATTTTTCAGTAAGTATCCATGCTAATTTCCCAAATAAATAGTTGAAATCTTTCTAGAAAAGGAGGTGTGATTCAACAATAATAAAGCGGTTCGTTCTAAGTTAATCTTTGTCTTCTTAGGAAGCACGCACCCTGGTGACAATCGATAGTTTTTCATATGAGGAGAAAACAATGTTGAGAAAACGATTTTTTATTGGAGTAACCGGCTTTATACTGCTAGCCTTGATGCTTGCGGCATGCAGCGGCGGAACGGCCGAAGTTGTAGAAACAGAACCAACCGCAGCGGCTGCTGAGCCTGTTCAAGAGGAAGCAGTGGAACCGGTGGAGGAAGCTGCAGAACCTATGGAAGAAGAGGTTGTAGAGCAGCCGTATGCGGGTACAGAGCTCGTTCTTGCCTCGATGACCGATCAATATATAAGTGCCTTTCGCGCACTTATTCCCAAATTTGAAGAAGAAACCGGCATCAAAGTTACAATGGATGAGTTAGGCTACACTGATCTTTATCAGAAGCTAACGGCCGATTTTGTAGCCGGAACCGGTAACTACGATTTGATGACCATGGACATCGTCTGGAGCGGCGAGTATGCGGCCAACGAATACACGCTTCCACTCGATACGTACATGGAGCGGGATAAAGATGAACTGGCATTAGACGACATCATGCCTGTCAGTTGGACCCAAGGCGAGTGGGAAGGCCAGCATTGGGCCTATCCATTAGCAGGCTATGCGAATGTGCTCAATTACCGGAAGGACATCCTTGAAGAAGCAGGCATTGCCCCACCGGCCACACAGGAAGAACTTCTGGCTGCAGCCGAAGCTCTGACTGATGCCGAAAATGATTTCTACGGCATCGCACTGCTTGGCGCAAAGGGTTCGGCCGTTGCCCAGGATTATATGGCCTGGGTGCAGCAGCATGGAGGCACCATTCTCGACGAAGAGGGCAATCCAGCTCTGAACACACCTGAAAATGTGGCAATCCTGGAATTCTTCGGTTCGCTCTTTAATTATGCACCGCCCGGAGCTACTGATTACTGGTGGGACCAGCGAGAAACTGCCTTCCGCAGCGGCAATGTCGCCTTAATGGAAGGGTGGAGCATCGCTCGCGCCGGTTACGAGAATCCGGAAATTTCAAATATCGTTGGCAAGGTGGATATCACGCTTGCTCCTGTTGCCGAAGGAATGGAGCCGAAATACGGCTTTGGCGGATGGGGCATCGGGATTAATGCTGATAGTGATGCACCGGACGCAGCATGGGAATTCATTAAGTGGATCACCAGCCCTGAAGTCCAAAAAGACTGGGTCCGTAACGATGGGGCGCCGATCCGCCGCAGCACGCTCGAAGATCCTGACCTGAATGCCGAATATCCATGGTTCCCAATCCTTCTTGAAGCGTTCGAGAAGGGAGATGGGGATTATCGACCACGGATTCCAGAGTACAGCATCATTCAGGATGCACTGGGAACGGCCGTTAACTCTTTCCTGGTTGGCGAAGTCACCGCTCAGGAAGCTTTGGATAGCGCGCAAGCACAAGTAGAAGCCGCATTACAATAAATAGCCTCCTAGGTTAAACAAGACAGAGGTGCAGTTTTGCACCTCTGTCTACGACCATTGCTACTTATGAAAAGGGTTTTCGCCGGGCGGTACTCCACTAAGGAGTGGAATTATTTTTGGATGTTAGCGCCACTCCTAATCTTTGTAGTGGCTATTGCAATCTACCCACTCCTTTTCTCCATCTATATCAGCTTTTTTAAATACCGGCTGACAGATCCAAATCAAGTGCGAACGTTTGTCGGGCTGACCAACTACCTGGATGCAATTCATGATCAGGATATCAGGAAAGCCCTAATAAATACGCTGATATTTGTCATTGGTACAGTCTCTTTAGAAATAGTTGTTGGTTTGGGAATGGCACTGCTGCTTACTGATGAATCACGGCGCATTCACATTACCCGTGCATTCTTACTCATTCCCATGGCCATTCCACCACTTGTAGTCGGCCTGATCTGGAAGTCTCTTTACAACGCGGATTTCGGAGTCATTCCCTATTATCTGAAAGCCTTGGGAGTTGATGTCGGCCGAGGTCCTTTGGGGGAACTTTCAACAGCCATGCCGGCCGTTATATTGATCGATATCTGGCAGTGGAGTCCTCTGCTTATGGTGATTTTCCTGGCCGGGCTGAAGAGCTTGCCCCAGGAACCCTACGAAGCGGCCCGCGTTGACGGAGCATCGAGACTGCAAAGCTTTTTGCACATCACGCTGCCATTGTTGCAGCCTATATTTCTTATCGCCTTACTCTTACGCACAATGCAATCATTTAAGGTATTCGACATTATTTACGCCACGACCGCCGGTGGACCGGGCACGAAAACCACTGTCCTCAACTTCCACATTTTCACCGTGGGTATGACGTTTTTTAATATGGGTTACGCGGCCTCACTGGCCAATATTCTTTTAATCATTGTCGCGATCATCTCCGTGATATACGTGATCGTATTGGAAAGACAGCAGCTTTGAACGGCCGATCTAACAGGACTTATTCATGAAGACACCTACCTGGGAAAAAGTACTGAAGGAAATCTTGATTCTTCTGGTCATTTTTTTCTTCATGATGCCAATCTTTTGGCTGGTTACGACCGCATTCAAATTTGGGCGGGATGCTTTCGCGATTCCACCGAAGTGGATCTTCTTTGATTACACACTAAGAAATTTCGAACAGGTGCTTACCGAAACCAAGACCGGGCGATTCATGATGAACAGCATCATCATCACCACCGGGACAACGTTGTTATCCCTGGCATTGGGAGTGCCGGCCGGCTATGCTATCGCACGCAGTAAAACGAAATTCATCAATTTATCCTCTTATTTCTTTTTACTGCTGTTGATGATCCCGCCCATTGCAATGCTGATCCCTTTTTATTTGATCATGCGCGATCTTCATCTGTTAGGTTCTTACTTAGCAGTCATTCTACTCGACACCGCGTTTGACGCGGCATTCGTTGTGTGGATGATGCGTAGTTACTTTCAAGGTGTGCCGCAGGAAATGGAGGAAGCCGCTTTGGTAGATGGGGCTTCTCATTGGCAATCCTTCTTCCAGGTAGCTCTGCCATTATCTATTCCCGGAATTATCGCCGCCGCCCTCTACTGCATCATCTTTTCGTGGAATGATTTCCTATTTGCTTTAATGCTAACTTCACCATCTACCAAAACCATACCTTTAGGTATTTTAGCCAGTTTTAGCGCCTCGGAAATAAGTTGGGGGCATATGGCGGTGACCAGTCTTTTTGCAATTGTTCCGGCTGTGATTATTTCCCTTTTCTTAAATCGCTATTTCGTCCAGGGACTGACAATGGGAGCAACGAAGGGTTAATTCCAGATTTTGATCTTTTTTGATCAAGTCTGATTCAGTACTAGAAAAACCAAGTTAAATCTAAACGAATAACTAAAAGGATTACCATGATAAAAGAACAAGAAATGCGCCAGATGTGGTGTGAGGAACCAGGACAGTTAGAAATGCGCACACGGCCGATCTTTGAAGTCGGCGACGATGACGTCCTTGTAAAAGTAGCCTATACCGGCATATGTCCCTGGGACGTACGCGCTTTTACCGGAAAATCTTCAGTAGCTTTTCCGCGGGTTTTAGGCCATGAGTGCGTGGGCAAAGTGGCCGAGATTGGCTCAAATGTCAAGTATTTGGAGGTCGGCCAGGCGGTCGCCGCAGATTTCATAGTCAAATGCGGCCGTTGTGCAGCCTGCCGCCGAGGGCTTTCGAACCGCTGCCAACACCCCATTTACCAGCAGTATGGAGGCGGCTACGCCGACTATATCCGTATCCCGCAGAGTAATATTTATCCTCTTCAACCAGAAACAAGCTTGAAGGCCGCCGCATTTATGGAACCATTAGCCTGCGTGGTACGGGGACAAAATGGCCTTCATGTCAAACCGGGCGAGGTCCAAATAATAGTGGGTCTGGGCCCGATTGGCCTCATGCATATGCAGGTAGCACGCAGTTTTGGCGCCAAAACTATCGCTGTTGATCTGATTCAAGCTCGGGTCGATAAGGCTAAGGAACTGGGGGCTGATTGGGCGGTAAATGCCCAAGAAACCGACGTAGCTGCTTCTGTTAAAGAGGTAACCGATGGTTGGGGAGCAGATACGGGGGTTGTCGCCGTGGGTTCAGCGCGTTTAGTAGAACAAACCCTGCCCATGCTCGCCCCGGCAGGTCGATTAAATATCTTCGCGGGAATTTATCCAAAGGACGAACTCCACATCGATCCGAATCTTATTCATTATCAAGAGTATGTTCTCACCGGATCGGCCGACAGCACGCCGCAAGATAATTTCCAGTCACTTAAGTTGATAGAGGACGGTCATGTAAATACTGAGAGCTTAATCAGCCACCTGCTGCCTCTGGAAGAGTTGGGTAAAGGTTTTGAGATTGTTAAGAACGCCCAGGGGTTGAAAGTCATGATGGAGATTAACCCCTAGAGCTGTCAATAACTACAGGAAATCGCCGGCTGCTGGAATGAATGATTTGCCACAAAACCCCACTATATTAGCCATTGATGCCGGGACATCAGCACTCAAGGCTGTGCTGTATGATGAACGTGGGCGTGTGTTAGCCGTCACCAGGAGCCAATATGACTATCAAACCCCCCAGCCCGGCTGGGCGGAAGGAAACCCCGAAGATTGGTGGGCCGCATTGGGAACCGCCTTAACCGACCTTCGAGACAACAATTTTGAAATGGGGAACATCAAGGCGATCGGCCTAACCGGCCAGATGCACACGCCGATTTTGCTGGATAAGGCAGGGGATGTGCTACCGCCAACGATCCTATGGTTGGATAGGCGCGCAGTACCGGAAACGGCCGAATTAAACCGCGATCTGGGTCTCCCGCCTAACCAGCTTAATTCCACTTACACCTTACCCAAGCTATTATGGTTGGCTCGCCACCAGCCGGATGTAACAGCCAATATTCAAACCATACTGTGGCCCAAGGATTATTTACGATATCGCCTGACCGGAAAACGGTTTACCGATGCTACCGAAGCCTATGGCGCAGCATTATTGGACATGGAGCAAGGAATTTGGGCTGTGGAGCGGCTTACCCCCACCGGAATTGATCCGGCCATATTGCCGCCCATACGCTCTGCAGTAGATAATGCCGGTTCGCTGCTGCCGGATATTGCGCGTCAATTTGGGCTACCCGCAAAGGCGATGGTCATTGTCGGTGCGGGGGATATGATTTCTTTACTTGCCGCCGCACCTCCAAAAACGGGTCGTATGACGTGCAGCCTCGGGAGCTCCTGCATGGTCGCATCTCCCCTGAAAAACGATCAATCTTTCCAGGATGCCCAAAGCCGGTTGTATAAAATCTATGTACCCCCTTATCACTTGATTAACGGCGTCTTGTCAACAAGCGGTGCAGCACTGACATGGGCCTGGAAATCACTTTTCGATGAAGGAACGCCGCTGGAAAACATACTTATAGCAGTAGAAAAGCTGGCTCCAGGCGCAGAACGTTTACTGTTTTTACCATTCCTGGCAGGTGAAAGGAGCCCTTATTGGAATGACTCATTAAGAGGTGGATTCTACGGGCTGACATTGGCTCATAATCGCGCGCACATGATGCGTGCTGTGATGGAAGGTGTTGCATACAGCTTGCGCCAGTTGATCGAAATCAGCGAGGAACTAGGTGTAGAAATCAGTGAAATAGCTCTCTCAGGTGGTGGAGCAGGAACAAGGGGTTGGCCACAAATAATTGCTGATGTTTGCCAGCTGCCAGTGGTCATCTATTCTGAGCAAGAAACCGTGACGCGCCCGTTGTATGCTTACTGCACTCAGGCTTTGGAACCGGCGATCAGTTTTGATAAAGCGCTTCTGCGTACTTTTTACGAAGAACCCAGAATTGTCGTTCCTAGATCGGAACAAACAGCTACTTATAATCCACTCTACGAATCTTATCGAGTTCTTGCGGATTTTGCAGCATCCGCCAATTTTCCGGCATTCGCTGCCGAAATTGAGGCCTTGTAATAAATAATTGGATCGATCAACTATCGAATCCTTAAAAAAACTGTTGGAGTCTAAATTTGATTAATAAGGAGAAAGTATTATGACTGGCAAAAACCGACGGCTCAGCCGCCTTTTAGTTGGGCCACAACAGCGTTGTTTGCTATCCCCGCTGGATCATGGGGGTTGGCTAGGCCCGGTTCAAGGGATTCACCGGCCGCGGGCTATCGTCGAAGCGGTGATCGCCGGAGGGGCAAATGCTCTTCTATTTTCCCCTGGTTTTTACCGGCGCGTAGCCCCAATAGTGCCGCCATCTACCGGTATTGTTTTACGGGTCAGTCTCACGGCCGGGTTGAGTGAGCAAGGAACTCAGGAAACGCCTATTGCTTCCCTGGAAACAGCACTGCGGATGGATGCGGACGCCCTGGCGGTCTCTGTCTTTTTCGGCCGTTCCGGGGACATCGAGATATATCGCTGGCTTGCGTCACTGATTGATTCAGCCGCACGATACGAGATGCCGGTTGTAGCCGAAATGATGCCTCCCGGCGATAGATTCTACGACGCGGACGCTATCGCCCACGCCGCACGCATTGGTATGGAAATAGGCGCAGATATCATCAAAACAAACTATTGTGGTGATGTGGAAGCATTTCGTGATATCACGGCTTCTGCACCGGTTCCGATTATCGTAGCCGGCGGGCCTGGTAAGGGAAATGACAGCGACACTATCGACCTGGTAAGGGATGTCGTTGCCGCTGGTGCTGCCGGTGTTGCTATTGGCCGGCGAGTGTGGCAGGCTGAAGATCCGCAAGCCGTAACTGCCGAAATTCATAAGGTCTTGTTTGCTGATTAAGGGCGGACAAGCGAACAAATTACATACCTGGCTGCCCACGGGCCTTCAAGGACGTACCCTCCCCTAGCTCTCGGACGGCCTGCCACCGTGGGGGCAGGCCGTCTAGAACATTTTCTTTTTTGGAACGCTCATTTGAAGTTAGGATGGTACGTGCGTAAATAATGCTTTCGGGGCTGTTCGCCAATTTTTTTAAACTCGAACCTCTTTCCCGGCCATCATTAGTCCAACTTCATCGATTAACCCGCGATCGGGTGGTACTTCGCCGACAATTTTCCCCTCAAACATAACGAGAATACGATCGCTTAAGTGGAAAATTTCCTCTAACTCAGTTGAAATAAGTAGTACGGCCGTACCGGCATCGCGCTGGAGCAATATCTGCTGACGCACGAATTCCGTTGCCCCGATATCAATACCGCGTGTTGGTTGGTTAACCAGCAAAAACCGGGGATTACGATTAAGCTCCCGCGCAACAACTACTTTTTGCTGGTTGCCCCCTGACAAACTTGAGATGGGCTCATCCACGCTGGCCAGACGCACATCATATTTTTCAACTAAGCGGGTTGAGTTTTCCTCGATGATGCTCTCTTTAAGAAGGCCGTGCTGGGCATAAGGTTGGTCTTTGAATTCATGCAGTATGAAATTCTCGGATACGGTGAAGGGTAAAATGATTCCCATCTTGTGCCTGTCTTCAGGCACATGAGCAAAACCATTTTGACTTAACTGACGCGGGGTCACGTGCGTCGCATCCTGGTTATCGAGATAAATTTCACCGCTGGAAATGGGAGTAAGTCCGGCCAGGGCCAGGGCTAATTCTGTCTGGCCGTTACCGGAAACACCGGCAATACCAACGACTTCGCGTTCATGTACCTCAAAAGAGAGATTATCAACGGCTATTAAACCGCGCTCGTTTTCAACGACTAGATTTTTGACAGACAGGACGGCATCGCCTACAGCACCATGTCGATCAGGGAGTTCCATCAGGACATCCCTCCCCACCATTAAGCGCGCCAATTGTTCGGGACTTGTATCGGCCGTATTGACTGTTGCAACATCCTGACCGTCGCGCAAAACAGTTACGCGATCGCTTATCTGCATCACTTCTTCCAGCTTATGGGTGATAAAGATGATGGTCAACCCTTCTTCAGATAATTCACGCAGTAATCGCAGCAAACCTTCTGTCTCTTGCGGAGTTAGAACGGCCGTTGGTTCATCTAATATCAACAGGTCTACCCAATGATACAAAGTTTTCAGGAGTTCCAGGCGCTGCTGTTCACCTACGGATAAATCACGTACGAAGGCATCAGGATCTATTTGCAGGTTAAATTTCTCGCTTATCTCGCGAATTTTATTGGATACCTGTTCCATGTCGTTAAGGACCTTCCATGGCTCGTACTGGCCAAGAATAACATTCTCCGCAACAGTCATTGTAGGGACAAGCATGAAGTGCTGGTGAACCATACCGATATTTTGTTGAATGGCGTCCTTCGGAGAATGAAAATGAACGGGCTCTCCTTTATAGATAATCTGTCCCGAATCAGGCTGGAACAGACCATAGAGTGTGCTCATCAAGACCGTTTTGCCGGCGCCATTTTCACCTAATAAACAATGGATCTCGCCTTTTCGGACTTCCAAATTGACATCGCGATTGGCAACTGTTCCAGGAAAGGTCTTAACCATGTTTTCCATGCGCAAGATGATTTCGTAATCGTTTTTCATATCCATAATTATCTCAGAGCCCCCTGCCACAACACATTAGTAATAAACCTTTTGTGCCTCTCTCAATCTACGGCTCATATGGAACTGCCAGGGCAGATGGCGCGTGTGTCTTTCCACGCACACTTAACAAGGCCACGATCGTAGCCACGTAAGGCAGCATTTGAAGGGCTTGATAGGGAATAATAAGATCCGGCATCGCCTGCAAGCGCAGCTGTAGGGCAAAGAAAACGCCAAACAATATTGAGGCCCAGAAGACGCCCTTGGGTCTCCAGCGTCCGAAAACCACGACTGCCAAGGCAATGAATCCGCGTCCTGAGGTTATCCCTTCAACGAACTGGTTCGTATGGGCAATCGTGAGATAAGCGCCGGCGACTGCTGTAAGAGTTGCGCCAATAATCACCCCGGCATAGCGCGTACGCGCAACACCGATCCCTACCGTATCCGCCGCCTTTGGATGTTCGCCCACCGAACGTACAGATAATCCGAAAGCCACCTTGTAGAGTAAAAATGAAGCAACCGGGACTAATATTAATGTCGCAAGGACCATTAGGTTTTGACGAAAAACAATCTCGCCAATAATGGGAAGATCGCTCAAGACGGGAATATTTAGTACGGGTACCGTCCTAACGGCATTGTCGGTACCCACAAATAGCGCACGAAATAGAAACCCAGTCATTCCCAAACCAAGTAAATTAAAGGCGACACCGACTACAATCTGATTTGCTTTAATAGTTACTGTGAACAAGGCAAAAAGTAACCCCAGCAGGATGCCCACTAGTATGGCCGCAGCGATGCCGATGATTAGATTGTCGGTAAATAAAACAGCCGCAAAAGCCGTGAAGGCGCCAAACAGCATGATCCCTTCCAGGCCAATATTCAAGACGCCTGTGCGTTCAGTAAACAACTCACCGATGGAAGCATAAATGAGCGGTGTTGCCATGCGCCAGGTCGCTGCAAGGATGGCGGGCAGCATGACAAAAAAAGGTAATGACTCCATAGCTGACTCCTGATTAACGACTCGTATATTTCATGCGGTAAACACTAAAGGTTGCCACCGACAAAATAACAAGGCCCTGTATAGCAACTACCATCACGGAAGGAATGCCCGCGCTGATCTGCATTACCTCTGCACCAGATCGCAGCGCGCCAAATAAAATGCCGGAGAAAATAGCGCCCAGAGGATTATTGTATGCCAACAAGGCGACGGCGATCCCCGTAAAGCCATAACCAGGCGAAATCTGCTGGTAGAGGCGAAATGTTAGCCCGCTCACTTGAACGGCAGCAGCGAGCCCAGCCGCACCACCACTGATAGCCATCGCCAACAGCACATTACGGCCGACGTCAATGCCCGCGTAACTTGCAGCCTCAGGGCTGTGCCCTACGGCGCGAATGGCGAATCCCATACTGGATTTGAAAAGAAAGACCCATAACAAAATTGCAACCAGGATGGCGATGATGAATCCGATATGCAGCCGGGTCGGCGGCAAAAAACGGAACAGGCGCGCCGCCTCAGCAACTTGAGCCGTCTGAGGAAATTTACCGACTTCCTCGATCATAGGACCGGTAACCAGGTACCCGGTACTTATAATGGCAATATAGTTGAGCATGATCGTGGTCACAATTTCGCTGGCACCAAATCGCACCTTAAACCACCCGGCAAGCATGGCCCATAAGGCGCCACCGAGCATCCCTGCCAGGAGCAAGAGCGGGATGAGAATAATTGCCGGTAAATCACCCAGGTAAATACCAACAACGGCACTTAAGACCGCGCCAATATAAAACTGGCCCTCAGCACCGATATTCCAAATATTGGCGCGAAAGACGACACAAAGTCCTGCACCAATAAGTATAAGCGGCGTCGCCTGGAGCAGGACTTCAGTGATGACGCGCATGTCGCCAAAAGCTCCCTCTAAAAGGGTAATATAAGCGAAGACGGGATTGTACCCGGCCATCAGGAGGATAATTCCGCTGACCAGAAAAGCGACCAGGATGGCTGCAATCGGCCCGACGACTCCCCAAAGAAATTTGCTAAGGCGCGAAGTTTCTTTGTGGCCTAAAAGTTCCTCAGCAGAAGTTGTTGAGGTGACGGCCGTTTCCGATGACGATGTTGAGGGTTCGGCCATTTGACCTCCATGATATTGTTTAACCTAGTAAGCTGATAGTTAATCCAATAACTTAAAAAGCGCGCCGGGAAATCATTCGCCTCGAGATCGTTGGCAAGCAGGATTCGCAGGCGCGCTTTATTTATCTAAACAAGATCCATCAATGACTAATTGTCGGGTAAAGTATCAATGGTGCCATCAACAATGCCTTGTTTCGCTTGCTCGACAGCGGCCATCACCTCATCAGATAAAGGATTGTTATCATTAAATTCAATCCAAATCACATCTTCATCAGCCAGGCCAAATTCGATGTTGCCGGTCGGTTCAAAAGTACCATCCTTAACCTGCTTGGCAATGTTTACAATGCCCTGACCATAGTCCAGGAAGTAGTTACCTAAGATATTGTCAGGCGCTTTATCGGTGAAATCGCCAAAAATACCAAAGGTGCCGATTTCCGGTCCGGTCTCAGCAACCGCCTGGAAAACACCCAGCCCAGCCACGTCGGCATCGGGCACAACAAAAGTCGCGCCTTCGGCTATCATGCCCAGGGCAGCTTCCTTCGCCGCGGCAGAGTCAGTGAAGTTGCCAATGAAAACTTCACTTATGGGTAAATTAGGATCGACGCTCTTCACGCCTTCCTCAAAGCCGATATAAGCCTCGCGAATCGGAGGAATATCCATTCCGCCAACAAAACCAACCGCGTCATTTGTCATCGCCGCGAGAACACCAATCAGGTAAAACGGTTGGCTGGAATCGGAATTCAAGCCAATGACATTGCCATCATGAATACGGCTGCTGGAAATGAAGAAGGTCGTGTCCGGATATTCTTTGGAAACCGTCACCGCCGCATCCTGAAATTCAAAGCCGTGACCCAGAACCATGTCGTAACCTTGACTGGCATAATCGCGGAATGCCTTCTCAAATGATGCTGGGTCTTGCTCCATTTCTACATAGCTGATTTCTGCGCCTAATTCATCTTCAATACGGAGTAAAGCGTTGTAGGCAGTGCTGTTCCAGCCGTCATCATTTACTGATCCTGGGCTGAGTAAACCTACTTTAAATGTATCATCTTCTGCGGGTGCAGCTGCTTGACTCCCACAGGCAACCAGGATAACACTGGCAACTAATAAAAATACAACAACTTTGTATACACGTTTCATCAAATTTCTCCTCGAATAGTTTCATAGAAAGGGTTTTGCAAAGGTTGTTCTTACATGTAGTTCCACCAAATCAAGGGCTTTACGGCTTTTAAGTTCTCGAGACCGCGGAACTTGAAAGCCATTTGTCATCATCAACACCTCCATATCCATTGAATTTTCTCTGATTGAGACTTATTAAAGGTTGAATCAAACTCGGTTAACATCATGGGAATGGCTCTCTCTTACGCCGGCGGGGGAAATCTCGATAAATTCAGCCGTTTGCTGCAGTTCGCCGATCGTTTTTGAGCCGCCATAACTGAGCCCGGACCAAAGACCGCCAACTAACTGCAGCACCTGCTCATTCACATGACCTCGGTAAGGGACCACCGCCTCAACACCTTCAGGAATGACTTTGTCCCATTCTTCCTGACTCTCGGCGCTTTCTCCGTTTTGCTCTTCGGCTGCCTTTCTACCCATCGCTGCTCCCAGCGAAGCCATGCCGCGCACAACTTTAAACTTCTGTCCATTACGGATCACCGGTGCACCAGGTGCTTCTTCACAACCGGCGAATAGGCTGCCAATCATAACTGTATCCGCGCCGGCTGCCAACGCCTTTACCATATCACCGGAGGTTTTGATGCCCCCGTCAGCTATGATGGGTATTTCTCTTCCGGTATCACGGACTCCAGCGGCACTATCCATTATTGCAGTGAGCTGCGGCACACCAAATCCGGTTACGATGCGCGTAGTGCAGATGGAGCCCGGTCCGATACCAACCTTAATACAGTCAGCGCCAGCCTCGGCAAGATCACGTGCGCCATCTCTGGTGGCCACATTGCCGGCGACGATCCGTGATGATGGGAAATAGCGGCGTAGGCTTTTCACCATATCAATACAATGATCAGCATGGCCATGGGCGATGTCCAATACCAAGACATCTGCTCCAGCTTCGAGCAAAAACTCAGCTCTTTGCAAGTCAGCCGGCTTAATGCCGATCGCACCACCAACTCGCAATCGTCCCTTCTCGTCTTTACTTGCCAGGGGGTGCTGCTTCTGTTTGATCAGATCCTGGGCCGTGATCAAGCCAACTACCTTCCCTTCATCATCGAGCAGGGGTAGTTTTTCGAGGCGGTTCTCATACAAAATGGTTTGCGCTTCTGTCAACGATATGCCCGGCGAGGCGCTGATCAACTGATCGGGTAAGGTCATTACTGATTGGACCAATAGATTGTCGTTTGTGGCGAGGAGGATATCTCGGTGAGTTACAAGCCCAACACAATTCTTGCCATTATCGGTAACGATTAATCCCCCGATACCATAACGGTCCATCATTTTTTGAGCTTCGGCGATAGTGGCATCTTGAGTAATTGAGTAAGGATCATCCACCTGAAAAGCTTCCGCCCGCTTGACCTTTTTAATCTGCTGGACCTGCTGTTCGACAGTCATGAAGCGGTGGATGATGCCGATGCCCCCTACACGAGCCATGGCAATGGCCATCTCCGTCTCCGTAACCGTATCCATGTTGGCACTGATGATCGGGATATTCAACTGGATATCGGCCGTCAGCCTGGTAGTGGTATCGACATCTTTGCGCGATGCAAATGGAGATCGCCGCGGTACAAGCAACACATCGTCAAAGGTTAGACCTTTAGTTTCACGAATTTTCATAGCCACCACCCAATTCCTTTCTTGCTTTTACAAGTAGGCGCAGCCCGTTTACGGCCGCCGATCCAAGAATGCTATCGCCCTGGCAACCGCTTCCTCGGGTAGAGACGTGCGCTCAACATCCCAAACCAAAGGCGCGGTTGCGTCTAAACCCATTTTGGCTGACATGCCATCAACAGATGAGGGATCGAGCTTGTTGCAAAATACTTTTGGCACAACAAACATATCCGTATCGGCCTGGAAGCGGGTTGCTACCGCCCACAGCACTTCTTCTTCGTTGTAAACATCAATATCTTCATCAACAGCAACAGCCAGCTTAATATAAGAATCAAGACCAAAAAGAAGCATCAGGGCATGGCGAGCCTGGCCTTCGGCCGTCTTTTCAAATGAGAAATAGGCGTGAAAATGAGTGCCGGAATGCGGGTAATTGAGCGCCTTTAAGGTCGGCAAAACCTCTTTCAAGCGCTCAAAGACGTGCGCTTCTTTAGCCACGCGTCCCAATAGAAGATGTTCGTTCGAGTAACCGGGAATAATATCCAGGTAAATCGGTTTTTCACGACGGGTTATTGCTTTGACGACGAACACGTTGCGGGTCGAACGATAAGTCGAATAGCCTGTATACTCGCCGAAGGGTCCTTCATCTTCATGAATGTCAGCTATTAGCTCACCCTCAAGGACAATTTCTGCGTTAGCCGGCACTTCAACATCAATCGTCCGGCATTTCACCAATTCAACCGGTTCTTTCAATAAACCACCGGCGATATCGAATTCATCTACATCCATAGCCACTTTGGCCGCGGCCGCCAGGTGAACTGCCGGATGAGCCCCTAGAACGACGGCTACTTCCAGGTTTTTGCCGCGTTCTTCGGAACGTAACAGATGATCCCAGATGTGCCCTCGAGAGTGAAGACTGGCCCCAAAGCGGTTTTTCTCTTTCATCTGCAAACGCTGGTAGCTGAGATTGCGTACTCCTGTATCCGGGTCTTTGCAAATCAGGATGCCGGAGCCAATATAGCGACCGGCATCCTGCTCAAAATGGCGGCTGATGGGCAGAGAACCCACATCGACATCCTCTCCGGTGATGATGACTTCCTGCACAAGGCCGGACTCAACGATCACAGCCGGAACCGGATTCAATTCAGCATGCAGCCAGGTCTCATTGAAATCAGCCGGGGATTCCGCGCCGGCCATGCGGGCAATGCGACCGCGATCGGCGAAGAGGTTGGCGAACACCGGCATATCAAAGCCTTCCGGCTGCGGAATACTTAAGACGGGAAACTGGCCGCGTTTTTCTAGCTCCAAAACCATCGCTGTGGGATTGTAATCCAGCGAGAAGGGCTCGTTAACAGTTAATGTCTGATCTTCCGGTAGGGAAGCTAGAAAATCTCGTAAGGATGTCATAATGGTATCTTGCACAACTCAGCCGCATTGCCACCAATCATGCGATAAACTTCATCTTTGCTGGCTCCTACACCCAGAGGTAGTGGTAGATGAAGATTTGTTACCAGGCGCAGCGCCTGGCCTAATGCTGCTGGTGAACAATCGCTCTCGTAAATTATTTTTTCCGGGCCTAACGCATAATACATTTCAATAAGTTCCGGCATCTGGACCCAGCTGCTGCCCAAGTAAACATTGTCATGGGTCTTGGCGAGTAATATGGCATCCAAGGCGTTGCTGGGGACATTATTCGCTCCGGAATGGGCGCAAATGATGGGCACATCGGGAAAGGCTTCCGCGATGGGGGCAATTTGGGCCGGGAAAGAATATGGCGCTTCACCCATGTGGATCATCATGGGTACATCCAACTCACGGCACAATTCAAATGTTGGATAAATCATTTTTTTGCTTGCCTCGCCCGGATACGGCCGATAGGTGGGCAAGTAATAATTGTGCATGCTGGGGTGCAGTTTGAGCATGACCACCTGGTATTCATCCTTCCATTCGCGGATGGTGTATAGTTGATCTTCGAGATCGAGCCGCGGGTTGATGATCGGATTCAGATATAGGCGATCGGGATATTTTTTAACGCTCTCCAAGGCGTACTCGTGAGATTCGGTGATGGAGCGATGGCCAACGGCCGTTAGACCAATCCCGGTCATGACGATTGCTTTTTCAATACGTTTGTTCTCGCCCATGACATCATATCCACGGTCGAGCGTTTCCAGAAGTTCCTCAGCGTAAAAATGCGGACCCCAACCCCAGACGGGTTCGCGGTGGGGTATGATGTGGGTGTGCGGGTCTAAAATTGTATATTTCATGGTTTTTTCCTCTTCATATCAGGTGAGAAATGGTTTATCTAGATCAGAAGCAACTTACTCTATATCCAGCAGTTTAGCCAGATTTCCACCCATAACCTTGCGAGTATCTTCATAAGAGAGATTCATACCCACCGGGGGATCAAGGGTTAAAGCTTCCTCAACATTTAGGAGTTGATGGGTTATTTCCAAGGGAGGGCAGTTACTTCCAAATATGACTCGATCAGGACCAACTGTATGCACAGCCTCAATGAGCATATGCGGCATGGCAAAGCTGCTCTCGATAAACACATTGTCGTGATGGCTAAGAACCAACAACGCTTCAATCGTGAACATCTCTCCTTGAGTTCCCAGATGACCGATGATGATCTTAACGTCGGGAAACTCACCGGCTACAAAATCAACGGTTGAAGGCAAAGCATACGGCTGGTCACCTGTATGAATATAGATGGGGATGGACAGTTCACGCGCTGCCTCAAAGAGTGGATAAAGCATCTGCTTGGAACCCTCACCTTCACTTGGTGTGGCGATAGGCAGCCAATATTTGTGCAGCGACGGGTGAATATACATCATTTTGAAACCAGAATTTTTAACCATGTTCCGAATTGAATCATGGACCTGGTCGCTCCAAAGACGCGCATGCATGACAATGCCTCCAATGAGACGATCGGGATACTTCCGGACACTTTCCACGATGTAGCTGTGCTGTTCATCAAAGGAAAGCGTTGATGTTGGAACGGTGAGGCCTAAGGCGGGGAAAACGACAGCCTTGTCAACACAGCGGTTAGCTTCGCCAAGCACTGTACGCGGGGCATCCATCTGGGCGATGAGATCCTCGGCCAGGAATTTCGGTCCCCAACCAATGACATGATCTTCGGTCTGACCAATATGGGTCAGGCAATCAATAATGGGAATGGTCATAACATTACTCCTTTTTCCATTCATGCTAGTTACTTTTTTGATTCTTTTCTTCAAGCGCCTCGAGGACACGCTCGGGCGTAATCGGTAAATGACGGATACGTACGCCGATGGCGTTAGATACGGCATTGGCGATGGCTGGGCCGATGGCGATGATCGGATCTTCGCCCACTCCTTTAGCACCAAAAGGGCCACCAGGATCGGGCTGCTCTTCCAGAATGATGGTTTTAATCGGCGGCATATCCATGGCCAGAGGCATTTTATAATCTACAAAGCTTGGGTTGAGCGGACGGCCGGTCTGGGGATCGAGGATGAGTTCTTCGCTAATGGCATGTCCTAGACCCTGTTGTATTCCCCCTTCAATCTGCCCTTCAACACCTTGACGGTTGATGATACGGCCGACCTCATGGACGGCAGTGATCTGTTTAACTTCAATTTGCCCTGTTTCTGTGTCTACTTCGACTTCAACAAAATGAGCGGCGAAAGAATAGGCTACCTTCGATTTATGGGTCACTTCGCTGATAAGCGAACTGGCCGGGGTGCCGCCTTCACCTTTGACAAGCTCCTTAATGCTCAAGACTGCTTCCCCGTCACGAACAACCTGTCCGCCGGCAATGTCCAATTCGGATTCATCGCTGTCCAGTCGTTTCGCCGCCAGGGACAATAACTGCTGCTTGAGGCCTGCCGCAGCATTTTGCACGGCTTTGCCGCCAATAAAAGTCGTGCGGCTGGCATAGGCGCCAATATCATAGGGGACAACGTCAGTATCTCCGGAGATGACGGTTATATCTTCCAAATTGGTTCCGAGTTCCTCGGCGGCTATTTGAGCCATGGCCGTCAGGGCACCTGTACCCAGGTCGGCAACACCGGTGAGCAGGTTGATGGTGCCGTCTTCGTTCATTTTTAGGATCGCGCCGGAGACTTCTGTGATGTCCGGATAAGCGCCGCTGCTGTGCATTTCGGTACCCACACCGATACCTCTGCGCACACGGCCGCTTTTACTCTGCGGTGATTCCCATTTTTCTGACCAGCGCACCTCCTCTGCTCCAACCTGCAAACATTTGGCCAGTGAATCGGCGTGCAGACGATGGCCGGATGGGCTGAGATCTCCTTCCCCTACAGCGTTTTTAATTCGGAAAGCCACCGGGTCGATTCCCAACCTGGCAGCCATCTCGTCCATCTGTACATCCAGGGCAAAAAAGCCTTGGACAGCGCCATAACCTCGAAAGGCACCGGCTACCGGAGCGTTGGTGTATATCGATCGCCCCTCTAGATTCCAATTTTCATTACAGCGATAGAGAGAAGTCATGTCGAAGGTGCCCACGGCCGTAATTCCAGGGCCATGGGAAGCGTAGCCGCCGGTATTCGAAATATAAAGTCCCTCTCTTGCCGTCAATGTCCCATCATTCTTCATGCCTTGTTTTAAACGGACGGTGACGGGGTGGCGGGTTTTCGTTGCCAGAAAAGTTTCCTTACGCGAATATTCCACCTTGACCGGACGTCCAGTCTTCATTGCCAGAAGTGCGCAAACGAACTCATGTTGATAGATATCTTGCTTTGATCCAAATCCCCCGCCCATATGCTCAACAATCACCTGGACCTTATGCAAGGGGATTCCCAGTTCTTCACTCAAGGTGCGGCGCAGCGAGAAAGCACCTTGTGTGGAACTCCAAATGGTGAGTTTGGCGTTTAAGTCGTATTTACAAACACAGACGTTCGGCTCCATATACGCATGAACCGGGCGTCCCGTTGAATAGGCTTCTTCAATGATGTAATCTGCTTCAGCAAAACCGGCAGCCACATCACCATGGCTGGCAATGATTGGCGGCATCACCATGTTTCTTTCGGTTTCATGGATCTGGAAAGCATCCACCTTAACAGCTTGATCGATATCCAGGACGACGGGAAGAAGTTCGTACTCAACTTCGATCAGGTCTAATGCCTCTTCAGCGATCTCTTCGGAAACGGCGGCCACAGCAGCAATACCGTCACCAACAAAACGCGCTGTTCCCGTAAGCATGTTTTGGTCAACCGCCAGAGAGCCGATACGCGGAACCGGAAGTCCGGCGTGTTTTTTGAGCGGGACATCTTGATAGGTGAGTACTTCTTTGACGCCGTCGAGAGCCAGTGCTTTTGCAGTATCAATTTTGAGGACACGCGCATGCGCGTGGGGGCTGCGCTTGATACGGCCGTAAAGGGTTCCAGGGAAATGATAATCTGCCCCGTACATTGCCGTCCCAGTAACCTTCTCAATGCCATCCACCTTTTGCGGACTTTGCCCGATAATCGTTCGTTTTTTGGTCATAAGATTTTTCCAAGCGCAATTTCAGATTTTAACGAATCGAAACTGCTCACTCTCCGTTCCCGGCATGGACGATTGCTTCGACAATCTTCGAAAATCCCGTGCAGCGGCAGATGTTTCCAGCAATAGCGAAGCGCACTTCGGCCTCTGTGGGATGAGGGTTTTCGTCCAATAGGGACTTAGCCGCCATAATCATGCCCGGTGTACAAAAACCACATTGTGCGGCCCCATATTCAAGGAAACTCTCTTGCAGCGGATGGAGTTTGTAACCATTTGCCGTAATCTCGGCCAACCCTTCAATGGTCTCGATTTGCGCGCCATTTGCCTCAAC
>Ga0316576_10000350_pt1 | contig 20732 bp, 19 predicted proteins | sample S0NA_FD_203075 | JGI IMG/M metagenome (GOLD analysis project Ga0316576, IMG submission 203075) | Rhizosphere microbial communities from salt marsh grasses in Alabama, United States - S0-2_050615r3r5 | ecosystem: Host-associated > Plants > Roots > Rhizosphere | place: USA: Alabama | collected...
GATGTCCAACCCGAAGCTGTCGTTGCGCGGTGAGTCCATTCCCGTGCCGTCGTCGGCCACGCGGAGGAAGGCGTAGGGAGGGTCCACCCGGCAGGTCACCCAGACGTTCTCGGCGTTGGCATGTCGCCGCACATTCGTCACCGCCTCCTGGGCGATGCGCAGCAACTCCGTCTCCTGGACCAGTGCCAGGCGATCCTGAGCCTCGTCCATGACCAGGTGGACGGTCAGACCCGCGGCGGTGCCGGCACGCTGCACGTAGCCCGCGAGTGCCGACCCGAGACCGACGCCGGGCTGGATGTCGGCGCGGAGGTCGAAGACGCTCAGCCGCAGCTCGCTGACGATCCGCCTGACCTCGGAGCGGATCTCATCGGCCAGACTCTGGCCCTCCGTCCCCTGCAGATCGGCCACCAGGACATCGAGGGCGTAGCCGACACTGGCGAGTTCCTGGGCGATCCCGTCGTGGATCTCGCGGGCGAGCCGGCGGCGCTCCTCGCTGGTGGCGGCGGTGCGCACGTCGGCGAACAATCGGCCGCTGTCCAGCCGCAGGGCAGCGTCCTGGGCATGGTCGGCGGCCTGCTTGAGGGCGTTGGGATCGAAGGCCGTGCTCTCGTTCTGCAGGGCGGCGACCCCGACCAGTCGTGAGTCGAAGACCAGCGGGATCAGCGCCTCCTGCGTGCTGCCGCGGGATACCAGTCCGACGCCGGACTGCGGTCTGCCACTACTCAGCGAGTCCATGTCGGACATGGTCAGCGGCGGGAACGGGCTGCGATCGGCGCCTTTCACCGCGTAGGGCACGAGTTGGCCGTCCTGAGCGACGAACAGGGCCGACCGCTCTGAGGGGACGTCCCGCGCGAGCAGGTCGAGGGTCTGTTGTGCCAGTGCCACCTCATCGAGGCCGGCAGGTAGTTGCCGGGACACCAGTTGCAACCTGCTGAGCAAGCGATGTGCGGCGCGGTACTCCTCACGCTGGCGGCGGCGCCGTCGCCCCAACAGCATCCACGTGATCAGGCCTACAAGGCCTGCGGTGAACACTCCCAGGGCGACGACGGTTCCCACGCCGACGATTCCACCATGCTCGACGGTCCGGGTGCCGCACGAACGACCCGATCGTTTCGCGTGTCAGGCGTAGAGCGACTCGACCTCCTGCTCGAACTCACCCATGACGACGTTGCGCTTCAACTTCATCGACGGCGTCAACTGCCCGCCCTCCTCGGTCCAGTCGACCTTGAGCACGTGGAACTTCTTGATGGCCTCGGCGTTGCTGACGGCCTTGTTGCCCTCATCGACGGCGGCTTGCACCTCGGCCAGGATCTCGGGGTCCTCGGCCAGTTCCGCCAAAGGGGTTTCGGCCGGGCGGCCCTTCTGTTCCAGCCATGCTGGCAGAGCTTCGATGTCCAGCGTGATCAGCGCAGCGATGAACGGCTTGTTGTCGCCGACCACCATGCACTGGCTGACCAGCCAGTTCGCGCGGATGCGGTCCTCCAGGACCGCCGGGGCGACGTTCTTCCCACCCGCGGTGACGATCAACTCTTTCTTCCGGCCGGTGATCTTGAGGAACCCTTCGCTGTCGAGTTCCCCGATGTCGCCGCTGTGGAACCAGCCGTCGGACTCCAGCACCTCGGCGGTGGCCTTCTCGTTCTTCCAATAGCCCTGGAAGATCTGCCCACCCTTGAGGAGGATCTCGCCGTCGTCAGCTATCCGCACCGAGGCGCCGGGCATCGGCCGGCCGACCGTTCCGATCCGGATGGCGTCGGGCAGGTTGATGGTGCTGGCCGCAGAGGTCTCGGTAAGGCCGTAGCCCTCGAGGATCGTGACCCCGATGCCGCGGAAGAAATGCCCGAGCCGGGCTCCGAGCGGTGCCCCTCCGGATACGGCGTACTCGACCTTGCCGCCGAGCGCCGCGCGAAGCTTGCCGTAGACCAGTTTGTCGAAGATGAAGTGCTTGACCTTCAGGGGGAGACCCGGCCCGCCGGTGTCCTGCGCCTTGGAGTAGTCGATGGCGGTAGCGGCCGCCATGTCGAAGATCCGGCCCTTACCCTCGGCAGTGGCCTTCATCTGCGCGGAGTTGAACACCTTCTCGAACACCCTGGGCACCGACAGCAGGAAAGTGGGCTGGAACTCCCCGAGGTCGTTCACGATGTTCTTCACGTCGGCGCTGTGACCGAGCACCGTGCCCGACTCGATGCAGCCGATCTCGATCACCCGTCCGAACACGTGGGCCAGGGGGATGAACAGCAGCGTGGAACCGTGTGCGTCGAACAGGTCCGGCATGGCCCCGACCACGTTGTCGGTCTCGAACCGGATGTTCTTGTGCGTCAGCACACACCCCTTGGGCCTGCCCGTGGTGCCCGAGGTGTAGATGATGGTCGCGATGTCGTCGGGTCCCACTGCTGCCCGGCGGTCGGAGACGGTGGCGTCATCCACATCGCCGCCGGAAGCCACGAGCTCGTCCACCCCGCCATCCTCGATGACCCACACGTGTTTCGTGGGGACCCGGTCGGCGACCTGCTCGAAGACGTCCCGGTGCTTGTCGCCCTCGAGGAACACACCCACACAATCGGAGTCGCTGAGGATCCACTCCACCTGCTCGGCCGACGAGGTCTCGTAGATCGGTACGACGGTGGCGCCGACGAACCACCCGGCGTAGTCGGCCAAGGTCCATTCGTACCGCGTCGCACTCATGATCGCGATCCGGTCGCCGTGACCGATCCCGGCGGCGATCAGGCCTTTTGCCAGGGACTGCACCTGGTCCAGGAACTGGGCCGCCGTGACGTCCTGCCATCCGGCGTGAGTCCGCCTGCGCAGCGCGACTCTGCTCGGGTTGTTCTCGGCGTGCTCAACCACCCTGTCGGTGACGCTGCCGGATGTTATCGGGGGGACTAGGGCGGCTACTGATGCCTCTTTCATTGCGGGCTCCGTTCATGATCCATCATCTGTATTGCCGGAAACATCTGTCGGGTGTTGGGCGCCATTGTTCCGCAATTGTGGCAATTGCGACAGTGGACCGGCCGAATCCCCGATCGGTTGGTCCCCGGATCCGGCTGCCCGGTTCCGCATCCTGTGGTGGCACAGGGCACAGTGGCCGGGCGCAGCGGCGCCGCCGCGTGCGGCATGATCGGGACGTGGCTGCACTGGATCTCGTCGATGAGACCTTCGTGGTGGCACCGCCCGAGGTGCTCGCCGGGATCGTCGCGGATCCGGTGTACTGGCGGCGGTGGTGGCCGGATCTGGATCTGACCGTCTTCATGGATCGCGGCCTGGCCGGCCAGCGGTGGTCCATGACCGGGGCCCTCGTGGGGTCGCTGGAGATCTGGATCGAGCCTTTCGCCGACGGGTGCGTCCTGCACCACTATCTGCGCGGTGAACCCACCAAGGACGGACGTACCCCCGACCCATGGCCGGACACCCCGTCGGGGTGGAGGGCGGCCGCCCGGGAACGTGCGAAGCGCGCGAAGGCGTGGAAGCGCAGCGTGTGGGCACTCAAGCAGGCGTTGGAGGGCGATAGGGCCGCCGGTGAGGCTCCCGGACACTGGTGACGACGTCCAGACGCGGTCGCCGGGTGCGCTCGGGATCGCAACCCGCGTCTGTCGCGGCGGACGGCGCATCCACGAGCCCCGCGGGATGCTCGGACTAGGCTGGACCACGAGTGCGATTTCCAGGACCGGCGCACCTGAGGGAAAGGGCGGGTTGTGGCCCAACAGACCGAGTCGAACATCGTCATCAATGCGTCGGCGCCGGCCGTCATGGCGGTGATCGCTGACCTGGGTACCTACCCCGAATGGGCCGGGGTCAAGCAGACCCGGGTCCTGGCGACCTTCCCCGACGGCAGGCCCCGCGAGGTCGAGATGACCATCGACAGCGGACCGATCAAGGACACCTACACGATCCGATATCAGTGGCACGGGGACCGAGAAGTCAACTGGCAACTGTCCGAGTCGACCGTCCTGCGCGACCTCGACGGCACCTATCTGGTCCGGGATCGCGGTGATGGGACGAGCGAGGTCACTTACCGGCTCATGGTCGACCTGACCATCCCGATCATCGGGACCATCAAGCGCAAGGCGGAGAAGGCGATCATCGATACGGCGCTCAAAGGGCTGAAGAGGAGAGTGGAACAGTGAGCACCGATGACGGTGAGGAGAATCCTTCGGGTGAGACGGACCGCCCCCACGGCGGACCCTCGCCGGAACAGCCACCCTGGTGGCACAGTTCCCAGCAGGGCCCGGAAGTAGATTCCGTCCTCGTCGAGGGCCTGCGACTGGCGTCGGCGCTGCGGGACTGGGCTGTGGAGTCGGGTGCCGTCGCCGCGGTGGCCGACCTCACCCAGACCGCGGCCAGCAGCGCGTCGGCGTATCTCTCACAGGTCGGTGGCGAAACCGCACCCGAGCCGGAGGCGCCGATGGTCGAACACTCGGTGCGCTGTTCGGACTGCCCGGTCTGCCAGGGCCTCGACGCGCTGGACAGGACCAACCCGCAGTGGTCCCAGGCCGCCCGCTCGGCCCTCGCCCAGGTGAACGCGCTGATCGCCGTGGCACTCAGCGCCGCCAGTGGCGGCGAGCAGGCCAAAGACCCTCCCGATCACTAGCGTTGGGGCCATGGGCCTGACAGTCGGCGTCGACATCGGTGGGACGAAGATCGCGGCCGGGGTCGTGGACGAGCAGGGACGGATCCAGGCCAGACATCGGGTTGCCACCGCCGGCCGGGACGCCGAAACTATCGAGCAGACCGTGGCCGACCTGGTGCGTGGATTGCAGCGTGATTTCGAGATCGAAGCGGTCGGGATCGGTGCGGCCGGCTTCGTGGACGAGAAGCGTTCCAGAGTGATCTTCGCCCCGAACCTCGGATGGAAGGACGAGCCCCTACGCGCCGCGGTGGAGGCCGAGGTAGGCGTCCCCGTCGTTGTCGAGAACGACGCCAACGCCGCGGGCTGGGCGGAGTGTCGATTCGGCGCAGGGCTGGGTGTCGAGTACGTGGTGACCATCACGGTCGGGACGGGGATCGGGGCCGGGATCGTGCTGGACGGTGAACTCTACCGGGGGCGGTGGGGGGCGGCCGCGGAATTCGGCCACCTCACGGTCGAGCCGGGCGGACGGCCTTGCGCGTGCGGGAAGCGCGGATGCTGGGAACAGTACGCCAGCGGGAACGCCTTGGTGCGGGAGGCGCGCTACTTGGCCTCGGAGCGCCGGAGCGAGGCGGAAGTCCTGCTGAACCTCGGTGACGGAACCCCCGAAGGCGTGCAGGGGCCTCATGTCACGGCGGCGGCACGGGAGGGGGACCCTGTGGCACTGGCTGCGTTCGACTTCGTGGCCAGGTGGTTGGGGCAGGGGATGGCGGACATCGCTGCGGTACTCGACCCGGAATGTTTCGTGATCGGCGGCGGTGTGAGTGAAGCCGACGACGTCCTGCTGGCCCCCACCGTGCGTGCCTTCACCGAGTCGTTGTCCGGCAGGGAACACCGCCCCGTGTCCAAGGTCAAGGTCGCGAAGCTCGGCAACGCAGCCGGACTGGTGGGGGCGGCCGATCTCGCCCGGTACCGCTGACGCGCGGGTCGGATCTCGGTGGGGACGCGCTACCTTCCCACCAGTTCGAAGGCCAACTGTTCGAGGAAGAGCCCGATGTCGGTGACGACTCCCTGTGCCTGGGCGCTGCCGCGGTCTGCCAGCTTCGTGACGGTGGAGGGGTTGATGTCGACGCACACCAGCGGCACCGAGGCAGGCAGGATGTTCCCGGTCGCGATCGCGTGCAGCATGGTCGCGACCATGATCGCGAAACCGACGTCTTGGAGCTGGGCGCGCATCGCGCGTTGGCCCTCGATCACGTCGGTGTACACGTCGGGCAGGGGGCCGTCGTCGCGGACCGAACCGACCAGGACGAACGGTTTGCCGGCCTTGACCATCGAGTGCATCAGACCGCCCGCGATCACCCCGGCCTCCACCGCACCCGCGATGGTTCCATGCGCACGGACCCGGTTGATCGCCCGGATGTGGTTCTCGTGCCCGTGGTCGACCCCCGACCCCTTGCTGAGATCGACCCCCAACGAGGTGCCGTACATGTTGGATTCGATGTCGTGGGTGGCCAGTGCGTTGCCGCCGAACAGCACGTCGACGTATCCGGCCTCGACAAGCGCCGACAGGGCAGGGGCGCCACCGGTGTGAACGATGGCCGGCCCGCCCACCCAGAGGATGCGCTTGCCGTTCTGTTTGCATTCGCGCATCTGGTCCGCGATCTGCCGGACCTGTAGCGCCTGCGGCTTCTCACTGGAGACCACGGAGTTCATGAACTCGAAGATCGACTCCGACGCTGGTCGCGGCGGCGGTGGCACCGTCACCTTCACCCCCAGGAACCCGATGACGACCGGCTCCCCGGCCACCACGTCGGACATGGGCACTGTCGTCACCCCGCCGTCGCGCACTACGAGGCCACAATCCATCTCAGGGTTGCGGACCTGGATCCATTCGCCGCCGAGGCGCACGTGGGTCTCGAAGTTCGTGCTCGAATGGAAGCCCTCCGGGAACACTCCGTCCATTGGCGCCGGGACGAGTTGGGCGTCGCTGGTCTCCACCGGGTTGACGCCGTGGTTCTGCAGGCGGACCAGCAGGTCGTTCATGGCCGTCGGGTCCGGATGACTGATGAAGATGCGGGCGGTCGACTCGTCGTTCTTCGTCTTCCCGAACACGAGGTCCTGGATCTCGTAGTCCGCCCCGGCCTCGAGGATGTCGTCGAGCGCTCGGCTCAGCATGCCGGAATCGATGAGATGGCCCTGCATCTGAACCACTTCGGTGATCGTCATGGGCGCAATCCTGTCACGCGGACGGCCCCATCAGCGCGATCACACGACCGACCCGTCGTCCCATCCGTCCGGGGGTTCGTGCGGCGACCGGAGCACGAGCGTCAGGAACCCGGCGACGAACGCCATGATCCCGGCGGTCACCGCGGCGGGGCCGACCAGTCCGGGCGCCAGCACGCCCGCGAACAGCAGCAGCGGACCGCCCAGCGCCCCGCCCCACGCCAGTCGGTCGATCAGATCCAGTTTCGGCAACGGCGGCGGGTCCGGCGGTTCGAACACCTCTTCCGGTTCCGGTGGCGGGGAGCTCGGCGCCGCGGCCGGGCCGCCGGACAGGTCTACCGCGTCCGGCATGTCCTCACCCAGATCGGCGACGATGCGCTCCCAGGCGTTCTCGTCGTAGGGGACCCGGTCGTCGGCGCCGCTCATGCCTGCGCCACCTCTTCGGCGAACCGCATGCTGGCGTCGTAGACCAGCTCAGCATCGTTGTCGAGCGTCGCCACATGGAAGGAGTCCTCCAGCACGAGTTCGCGGACATCCCTACTCGCGACGTTGGCCATGAGCCACATGCTGTTGGACGGCTCGACCACGTGATCGTCGGCGCTGCGGATCACCAGCAGTGGTGCCGAGACCTTGTGGATGTCGGACTTCACGACCGCCCACAGCGATGTCAGCGACCGGGCTGCGCGCAGGGGGAGCCGGTCGTAGGCGCCCTCGTCCATCCCCGGCTTCTTGATGTCGTTCACATCGGCGGGCACTCCGGGAACGACCCGGGCCAAGGCGCCGAGCAGGTGCCGTTCGGGACGTTCGCTGTGGACCTGGGGGTTCACACAGACCAGTCCCGCGACATCGCGCCGCTGCTGGGCCAGGCGCAGACCCAGCGTGGCGCCGTTGGACAGTCCCATGACTACGACGGTATCGCTGCGGCCTGCGAGCCACTCGAGGTTGCGGGCGGCCTCGGTGTACCAGTCCCGCCAGGTGGTGCGGTTGAGATCCTGCCAGCGGGTGCCGTGACCGGGCAGTCGGGGTGCGGCGACCGTGTGTCCGGAAGCCGCGAGGTGTTGTGCCCATCCCCGCACGGACACCGGGGAACCTCGGAAACCGTGCAGTACCAGGACGCCGAGCCGATCGCCTTGGGCCGTGAACGGTTCGGCGCCGTTGGTGAGCGGCACGATGTGTCCCCTTCGGTCGCCTCGCAAGGAGTCCGGATCAGGCCCGCCGACATCCGACGGGCAACGCCCCAATCGTCGCACGGCTCGTACACCAGTCGGGCGGTCGAGTCCACCGGAAGATCACGGAATGGTCCCTTTGCCCACTCGTTGTCGGGTTGCCGTTGCCCAAGCGCCGATGCGGGCCGTAGGGTCGGAACTTGGGAACGTTTTCAGGAGGCGGTCGGTGTTGTATTGGATGTTCAAGTACATCCTGTTAGGGCCGTGGCTGCGCCTGCTGTACCGCCCACAGGTGGAAGGGCTCGAGAACATCCCGGACGAGGGTCCGGCGATCCTGGCGAGCAACCATTTGAGTTTCTCGGATTCGATCTTCTTGCCACTGGTCTGCAAGCGCCACATCACATTCCTGGCCAAGGCCGAGTACTTCACCGGCAAGGGGATCAAGGGCTGGCTCACCAAGGCCTTCATGAAGGGGGTGGGGCAGGTTCCGATCGATCGATCCGGCGGAGCCGACGCCGCCCTCAACACCGCGTTACGGGTCCTCGGCGAGGACGAGTTACTCGGGATCTACCCGGAGGGCACCCGGTCGCCGGACGGTCGGCTCTACCGGGGCAAGACCGGGGTCGCGCGGATGGCCCTGGAGGCGGGGGTCCCGGTCATCCCGGTCGCGATGATCGGCACCCGCGAGATTCAGCCGGCGGGTCAGAAGATTCCCAACGTCCGCCGGGTGGGCATCAAGATCGGCCAGCCGTTGGACTTCTCGCGGTACGAGGGCATGGAGAACGACCGCTTCGTGTTGCGTTCGATGGCCGACGAGATCATGTACGAACTCATGGAACTCTCCGGCCAGGAGTACGTGGACCTGTACGCCTCGCGGGCCAAGGAGGTCATCGCCGAGGGCGAGTCCGTGCAGGCCGCGGCCACCGCGCAGGTCGTCTGAGGCATTCCTGCCGCAGCCTCACCCGGAGTCGCCGACGACCGGGGTGGGATAACCTAGGGGGGTGTCTGACCTCGCTTCCCACGGTGTGATTGCCTGGCCGGATCTGCCTGCCGCCCAACAGCCCCTCTGGCCCGATGCCACGGAGCTGGCGGCCGTGACCGACTCCCTGGCGACACTGCCGCCGCTCGTGTTCGCGGGCGAGTGCGATCAATTGGTCGAACATTTGGGACAGGCGGCGCGCGGTGAGGCGTTCGTGTTGATGGGCGGCGACTGCGCCGAGACGTTCGCCGCCAACACCGCGGACTCGATCAGGGCCCGGCTGAAGACGGTCCTGCAGATGGCGGTGGTGCTCACCTACGGGTCCCGGATGCCCGTGGTGAAGATCGGACGGATGGCCGGTCAGTACTTCAAGCCCCGGTCGAAGCTGTTCGAGACGCAGGGTGGGACCACCCTCCCTTCGTACTTCGGCGACGGGGTCAACAGCCAGGCGTTCGACGAGTCGGCCCGAAGACTCGACCCGCGGCGCCTACTCGATGCGTACCACGCGTCGAGCGCAGCCCTGAACCTGGTGCGTGCGTTCACCCAGGGCGGGTATGCGGACCTGCACCAGGTGCACGCCTGGAACCAGGACTTCGTGCGCGAGTCGCAGGCCGGTATCAGGTACGAGCGGATCGCCCGCGAGATCGACAACGCCCTCGCCTTCATGAAGGCGTGCGGTGCCGACCCGGAGGAGTTCCGCAGGGTGGATTTCTACGCCGGTCATGAAGCACTCGTGCTGGACTACGAGCGGCCTCTGGTGCGAATCGATTCCCGCACCGGCAATCCCTACTCCGTCTCCGGTCACTTCCTCTGGGTCGGTGAGCGGACCCGCGGCCTCGATTCGGCACACGTGCAGTTCGCGTCCATGATCCAGAACCCGGTCGGTGTCAAACTCGGTCCGACGGCGAGACCCGAGGAGGCGGTGAGCCTGGCCCAGACGCTCAACCCCGAGCGGATCCCGGGCCGGTTGACGTTCATCACGCGGATGGGGGCGGACAAGGTCGCCGATGCGCTGCCGCCCATCGTGGAGAAGGTCGAGGCCGATGGGCACTCGGTGGTGTGGGTGTGTGATCCGATGCACGGCAACACCCGTGAGACCAGCGGTGGTGTGAAGACGCGCCAGTTCGAGGACGTCTCGGCCGAGGTCCATGGCTTTTTCGAGGTTCATCGCAGTCTCGGGACGCACCCGGGTGGCCTGCACATCGAACTCACCGGCGACGATGTCACCGAGTGCCTCGGCGGCATCGATGGCCCGCAGGAGCAGGACCTTCCGTACCGTTACGAGACGGCCTGCGACCCCAGGCTCAACAGGGTGCAGAGCCTGGAGTTGGCGTTCGAGGTGGCGCAGCGTCTCGAGGAGTTGCGCTGAGCACTGCCTGACGGCGCTCGCTCAGGTGACCGTGAGGGTCACGAGCGCACCCCGGCCGGCCTGTGTCCCCCCGGACGGGTCCTGCGAGATCACCCGGTTGGCCACCGTGACCCCGAACTGTTCGCGTGTGGTCACTCGGAACCCGGCGTCCTCCAGCGTGGACGTCGCGGACTCGATGGTCATCCCGACGACGCTGGGGACACCGACGAATTGTGAGCCTTTGGACACGATCACGCGGACCTTGTCGCCCCGGTAGGCGGTGCTGCCGTTGCCCGGCTCAGTGGCGATGACCCTGCCGAAGGGCACCGATTCGTCAAAACGTTCGGTCGTCCGTGGCTTGAGCCCGCCGCCAGCCAGTGCCGCCTGGGCCTGGTCGACCGTCATGCCCCGGACATCGGGTACCACGACCGGCTCCGGGCCCTGCGAGATCGTCAGGGAGACCGCGGTGTCCCGCTTCAGCGGCGTCGCGATCTTCGGGTCGGTGCGGATCACCTGTCCCTCCGGCACCTTGCGGCTGTAGTCCTGCAGGATCTGTCCGGTTTTCAGATTCACCGCTGCGAGGGCCTGACTGGCCGCCGATTGGCTCATACCCCGCACCTTCGGAACGCGATAGCGCTCGGGCCCCTTGGACATCACCACGGACACGGTCCCGTTCGCCGCCACCCTCTCGCCGGGGCGGGGGTCGCTGCGGATGATCGTGCCCGCCTCACGGCGCTCGGAGTACTTCTCCTCCGAGACCCGCATGGTCAGGCCCACGTCGTTCAGCGCAGCGAGCGCCTCGGAACGGGTCATGCCGGCCAGTTTGGGGGTGTTCACCGTCTCGGTGGTCCCCGCCTGCCAGGCGAAATAGCCCACGAGCGTGGCGACGGTCGCCAGCAACGCCAGTCCGAAGACCTTGCGCCCACGCCGCCGCTTCCGGGCAACGGGTGCCGGCGAGCCAGGCTTGGATGTGGGTGGCCCGACCACCGCGACCGCCGGTGCCGGGGACCCGGACGCGGGGTCCTCGGACGTGGACTCCGCACCCGGGGGATCCTCGCCCGGCGGTGGCTGGGCGTCCCAGGTGGTCTGCACCACAAGCGTCTCGGGCGTGACCGCGGTCGGTGGTGGAACGAGAACGGGCGCGCTCGACCGTACCGCGGGGGCACCTGCGTGGGGGTCGACGTGCCGGCGCAGTCGTGTGACCACGGCCAGCATCTCGGCACCGGTCTGGAAGCGGTCCGAGGGATCCTTGGCGGTCGCCCTGGCACACAGCGCGTCCATGTCGCCGTCGACTTCCACGAAGGCGCTGGGATCCGGCACCCGTTGGGTGCGGTGGAGTTCCAGGACGTCGTCTGCGGAATCCGCGCGGAAGGGCACGTGGCCCGTCAGCATCTCGAACGCCAGGATGCCGCAACTGTACAGGTCGCTGCGGGGGTCCGGGGTGCGGTCCGAGGTCTGCTCGGGGGCCAGGTAGGCGGCCGTTCCCAGCAGCAGCGAGGCGCGGTGGTCCCCGGCCTCGATCGCGCGGGCCAGGCCGAAGTCGGTGACCTTGATCTCCCCGCGGTCGCCGAGCAGAACGTTCTCCGGCTTGATGTCCCCGTGGACGAATCCGGCGGCGTGCGCGGCGGCCAATCCCTTCAGCACGGCGGTGAGTATGTCGAGAGCACGGGCGACCGGCAATCGGCCGCCGAACGTCAACTCCTTGCGGAGCGTGCGACCGGGCACGTACTCCATCACCAAGTACACGGCATCGGCAGTGCGTCCACGGTCGTACACGGCCACCACGTGTGGGTCCGACAGGCGGGCCGCAGCACGAGCCTCCGTCACGAACCGGTCGGTGAAGCCGGGTTCGTAGACGAGGTCGTCGTTCATCACTTTGATGGCGACCACACGCTCGAGGCGCGAGTCGAAGCCCTCGTAGACGGTGCCCATGCCCCCGGTGGCCACGACCCGGTCAACGCGGTAGCGCGCGTCGAGCACGCGGCCGCAGAGATCGGAAGTCGTGCGCACGCTAGGAATTGTACGTTCGCCCCCTGTGTCGGGAATCGCATTGCCCGGACATGATGGGTGTCGTGGCCAAACAACGCAGCGAGATCGCCATGTCCGACGATGAGATCGCCGACTTCCTCGCCTACGGCGGAACGGTGCAGTTGGCCCTGCTCGGGCCAGACGGCTATCCCGACATCACACCCATGTGGTTCGTCATCGATGGCGGCAGACTGTGGATGCGCACGTACGGGAAGAGCCAGAAAGTGGTCAACGCACGTCGTGACCCGCGATGCTGTGCCCTGATCGAGACCGGGGACCGATACCTGGAACTGCGGGGTGTCCAGATCACCGGCGATGTCGAGGTGGTCGAGGACCTCGACCGGATCTGCTGGGTGGCCGCGCGACTCATGGTCAAGTACGAAGGTGTCGATCCCGAGCACATCCCGGCCCTCGAGGCGGCCTACCGGGACCGTGCCCCGAAACAGGTGGCTCTGGGTCTGCCCCTGGAGCGGATCGTCTCCTGGGACCACCGGAAGATGGCCGTCCGGTGATCTACGTCGCCGTGCTGGTCGGCATCTTCCTCGCCAGTGCCTGGTTGGAGATCGTGGTGCGTACACGGGTCTTCCGGCGATGGCGCCGACTGCTTCTGACGCTGGCGGGTACCCTGGTCCCGCTGGTCCTGTGGGACTGGTACGCCATCGTGAACGGTCATTGGCACTTCCACAAGATGACGGGTCTGGAGATCGGGGTCCTGCCGCTGGAGGAACTGTTGTTCTTCATCGTGGTTCCGATCGCGGGCCTCCTCAGCCTGGAGGCGGTGCGGGCTGTTCGACGGTGGCCGGCCGGTGACGAGGCGCCATGACGTACACACAACTGGCGCTGCTGGCGGTCACGTTCGCCGTGGTGATGGACTTCGCCCTCCGCACCCGGCTCGTCACCAAGAAGGTCTTCTGGGTCTCGTACGCGATCATCGTGTTCTTCCAACTGCTGTCCAACGGGGTGCTCACCGGCAGCGGCACCGTGCACTACAACGGCGCCATGATCATCGGCTCATCCAGCCCCGAGTCCGGTCGACCCCCCTTCATCGGAGACGGCCGTCTTGCGTTCGCGCCGGTCGAGGATCTCCTGTTCGGCTTCTCGATGGTGCTCTGGTCGCAAACACTGTGGATCTTCTGGGGGCGCAGGGGCGTGGATCGTGAGCCGCGTTCCGGACCGCCGATCTGGGCGAAGGAGTCGTGAGGCGGGCGTCTTAGGCGGCTGGAGCGGTGGCCGCGTCCGGTTGATTCCATCCAAGATGGCCTGTTCCATCAACATCCGTGGTGGGCGAGGAGCCATGTCGGAATGTGGTCGACCGGGTGCACCCGGTCGAGCAGGGAGGACAGCGGCGTGCTCAGTGCTCGAGAACCACCCGGTATCGCGCCTTCCCGTCCTTGAGGTGACGCACTGCGTCGTTAACTTGGTCAAACGGGAACGATTCGATCACTGGACTGATGGCGTGGCGTCCCGCGAAGTCGAGCATTGCCGCAATATCGGACGGCCTACCAGCCGGCGAGCTGGAAACGGACCGCTGGGTCATCATCAGTGACTGCACAGGGAACGACAGGGGCTCTGGAACGGCACCCAGGACATGTAGTCGTCCCCGTCGGTTCAGTGTCCCAAGGTAGGCGTCCCAGTCCAAGGGAACGTTGACAGTCGAAATGAGCAGATCGAATTGATCGGCAGCGCTGGCAATGGCGTCGGGGTCGCGGGAGTCGAGCGAGCGGTGGGCTCCGAGTTCGATGGCTTCTTCTTGTTTGGACTCGGTGGATGTGAAAGCAGTGACGTCACAACCCCACGCCCTGGCGAACTTGACGGCAAGGTGTCCCAGTCCGCCGATTCCGACGACCCCGACGCTGGCGGTCGGCGAGATGTTGTATTGCGAGAACGGTGTGAACACGGTGATGCCTGCGCACATGAGGGGACCGGCCGTCGCCGGGTCCACGGTCTCGGGCAGTTTGAATGCGGCAGCAGCGTCGGCCCGAACGGTGTCGGAGTAGCCTCCAGGGCGGCCGATGAAGGTGCTCTGGGCGCCGGCGCACATGTTGTGGTCCCCGGACAGGCACTGCGGACAGGACATGCAGTAGCCGGCATGCCAACCGATGCCCACCGTGTCGCCGACGGAAAGATGATCAACACGATCACCGATGGCCCGTACGGTACCGATGATCTCGTGCCCAGGAACCATGGGATACGGCGAGAAGCCCCAGTCGTTGTCGATCATGCTCACGTCGCTGTAGCAGATGCCGCAGTTGAGGACGTCCACGTCGACCTCGGACCCGCCGAGTTCCCCTAGCTCCAGCTGGTAGGGCGTCAGGCGCCCACCGGCCTCGTGCACCGCATAGGCGTTGATGGTCGTTGTCATTGCTGAACTCCTTCGATGGTGTCTGTCTTGAGACTGCCAAGTACTGGGCCGATCCGGAATGTCCAAAGCTCTGATCTATCTGTCTAATCCTCGCCGTGCGGTCCTCTCGGCGCCCGGCGAAGTCTAGGGTTGCATCATGCGAGAACCGTCCGAGCCCTTGGTGTCTGTGGTCGAGCGTGTGCGCGGAATTTTCGGGGATTCATGGGGAGATGAACACTCCTACGTGCGTTTGATCGATGGACTGGCCGTGGTGCAAAGTCGCAGAACGACCTCGCTGGGCGCGACGCTCTACGACCCTGTCGTCTGCCTGATCCTGCAGGGTTCCAAGGAACTCGCGATCGGTGAGCGGCGCATCATGTGCCGGCCAGGTGAGTCCGTGGTGGTCAGCCATGACATACCAGTTGCTTCGCGGATAGCCGAAGCATCATCCGACACCCCCTACCTGGCCGTCATCATGACCTTGAAGCTCACCATCCTCCGAAGCGTTATCGACGATCTGAATGATGTGGATCACGACGAAACCTCAGCCGCAATCCAAGTGGGCGCGGCCGATCATTACCTTCTGGACGCCATGGAACGGCTACTGGCGCTGAGCGGGGATTCGCGAGACGAGGCGGTGCTGGCCCCGCTGATCCAGCGCGAGATCCACTATCGACTTCTGTGTGCGGACCATGGCGCAGCCCTCCGCCACCTGGCCCGCCCGACGGGGGCTTCGGCCGCCATCGCGACCAGCATCGCGCAGATCCGAGAAGATTTGGCCAAGCCGCTGTCCGTCCCGGAGCTCGCCCGACGGGCGAATATGAGTCAATCGACCTTCCACCATCACTTCAGGGCAATCACCGAAACCACGCCGTTGCAGTATCAGAAGCAACTGCGTCTTCTTGAAGCCCGACGAATCCTGATCGAGGAAGTGGGCAGCGTTCACCAGTCTGCTCGCCTGGTGGGCTACCGAAGTGCTACGCAGTTCAGCCGGGAGTACTCACGTGCATTCGGATCGCCGCCCCGAGACGCCAGGCGGGAAACAGCACAGCGAACACCCGGCAACTGACCGTCGAGAATCTCCCTCATTGCAGCATCCAGCCGGTGATCCGCTCGGTGCGGGTGCCGTGGGAACACGCGCGGTGGATACAACGACGCCAAGGGCTGTAAACCCAAGAAGGATTGGCCAGTGCCGTGTTCAACACAGGACACACCTGCGACGCTGCCTCCGCGTGCGCTACAGGGGCCCGGGTCAACGGCGCGCCCGTAGCGCTGCGACTGCGGCTGGTCCGGCGACCGCCAGCCGCCTGCGCATCGGCACGCTGGCGCGCTTGTTGAAGACGTCGTAGCCGTTGGCCTCGACCTCGTCGACGATTCCGCAGTAGAGCTCGCTGGCGGCGGCGATGCAGGGCTGGGAGGCGGGGTCCAGCATACCGATTCCGGGGTTCGCGCTGGCCTGGAGTTTGCGCACGCGGCCGATCTGATCGGCGAGGGCCTCCCGCCAGTTGTCGTCCACGCGGCGGGCGCGGACGTCGTCGGCGGTGACCCCGTGCTCCGCGAGTTCCTCGAGGGGCAGGTAGATGCGCCCGCGCTCGAGATCCTCCCCGACATCACGGATGAAGTTGGCCAGCTGGAAGGCGATGCCGAGATCGCGGGCGTGTGCGTAGGCGCGCTCGGAACGTGGCTGCAGGATCGGGACCATCTGTAGTCCGATGACCGCCGCCGAACCATAGACGTACTCGTACAGGTCGTCGTAGGTCTTGTACTGCTCCACGGTCAGATCCATGCGCATCGAGTGGAAGAAGGCGTCGAAGTGTTCCACGGGGATCGACCAGCGCTGGGCGGTGTCCACGGCGGCAGCCGCTACCGGATCGTCGCTGTGCCCTCGGCGAAGGTCGTCCATGAAGGTGCTCGACCAGCGGTCCAGGGCCTGCGCCCGCTGCTGCGCGGTGAATCCGGGGTCGATGCGGTCCACGATCTCGTCGGCGTAGCGCGCGAGGCCGTATAGGGCGTGGACGAAGGGCCGTTTGTCCGCCGGCAACAGCCTGGTCGCCAGGAAGTAGGTCTTCCCGTGCTCGGCATTGAGCCGGCGACACCTCCGGTAGGAGGCCTGGAGGCCGGGGTCGGTGATGCCGGCAGCCAGCAGTTCGCGGGTGGACATGCCCCCATTGTGGCTGGTGGCCTTCTAGACGCCCAACAGCCGTGTCGATCAGTGGCCCATCCGTGACAGGATGATCGCCGGAGGGCACATGCAACCAGGCTTCGCGTGCGGTGAGCGCCACGCCATGCCGGGACAGGGGTGGCAGTGGATCCCGTGATGGACACCGGCCGCCGGCACTCGTTCTTCGTCCACTACGTCGTCGTGGGGCTGGTCGGATCGCTCCTGGTCGCCATCGGGGCCCTGGGCGTGGGGTGGCTCCCTGTGAACACCTCGTTGTACGGCAACCCGGTGGTGATGGCGCTCCGGACACCGGGGGTGGGGGTGGCGCTGGCACGTTTCTGCGTGATCGTGGGGATGGCGCTGCTACTGCAGGCCTGGTTGGTACTCGGCTACGACGTGCTGCGGGGGCGGGTCAAGGAGTTGGCGCCACTCTGGTGGACGATGGTCGCCTGGAGCATGCCGCTGCTGTTGACGCCGCCGCTGTTCAGCCGCGATGCCTACGCGTACTTCACCCAGGGCAAACTGCTGATCGAGGGGCTCAATCCGTACGACGTGGGGGTCGCTGCAGAGTCCGGGTGGTTCAACGACGGCGCCGATCCCTTGTGGGCGGAATCGCCCACTCCCTACGGTCCGCTCTTCCTGCTGATAGAGCGTGGTGTGGCCGAGTTCGTGGGGCCGCACCCGGTCTGGGCCGCCATCGCCTTCCGCATGTGGGCGGTGCTGGCGGTGGCCCTGATGGCGGTGGCGGTCCCAGCCCTCGCGTCCCGGCACGGGATCAGCGCGCCCAAGGCGGTGTGGCTGGCTGTGCTCAACCCATTGGTCATCATGCATTTCGTCGCGGGCGCCCACAATGACGCCCTGATGGCCGCGGCGGTCGTCCTGGGGTTCCTGTGGGCTGTCGAGTACCGCCCCATCGCGGGGACCCTGGCGCTGGCCGTCGCGATCTCCATCAAGCCGATCGCGCTGGTCGCCCTGCCGTTCCTCGGACTGATCTGGGCCGGTGTGAACGCCGGTTGGTGGGAACGGATCAGGGCGTGGGCGATCTCCGGCGGGATCGCCTCGGTCCTCGTGGTCGGCCTGGGCATGGTCTCGGGCACGGGCCTCGGCTGGATCGCGGCTCTGTCCACGCCGGGGACCATCCGCACGTGGCTCTCCCCGCCGACGGCCATGGGGATGATCGTCAGTGGCGCGCTGAGCGGCATCGGACTCGGTGATCACATGGAACTGGCCGTCGCCATCTTCCGCGGGGTCGCGACCGTGGTAGCGGTGGTCATCCTCGGCTGGTTGGTTCTCAAGCCGAAGGGGCGGTCCGCCCTGCGAGGCGCGGGCCTCGCACTGCTGACCGTGGTGGTGCTGGGTCCGGTGGTCCAGCCCTGGTACTTGCTGTGGTCACTGCCGTTGCTGGTGGCCGCCGGCATGGCCGCGAGATGGTTGCACGTGACACTGCTGCTCACGGCGGTGCTCACTCTGCACGGCGTCGCCGGCACCTCTGCGACCAGTGACGCCCTGTTCGAGTTCGGGGACGGGCTCGGCCTGCTGCTGGTCGCGGGTCTGCTGGCCGTCATCGTGTGGATGTCGCCGCGCGAGCGGGTCCTGCTGCTCGGTGATCGCGACGATCCCGGCCTCGTGCCCGACGACCGCCCGTCGCAGGCCCGCTTCGACCAGATGATCATCCGGCGCTAGTCGTTGTCACTCGACGCCATGGAGTGATCCGGGCCGCACCCCCGACCGGGGGCGCTGCTCACAGTGGCAGGTCCACTCAACGCCAGGCGGCCGAGCGATAGGTCGGATCGACCCCCACGATCCGTTCCGCGGCCAGGCGGCCGCTGACCAGCACCATGGGTACCCCCACCCCCGGCTGCGTACCGGAACCGGTGAAAACCACGTTGCGGCCCCAATGGTTCGACGAACGGAATGGCCCGGTCTGGAACAGCGAATGTGCCGCGCTGAAGGGAGCCCCGGCCTCCATGCCTCGTGCCTGCCAGCCCGCGGGATCGGTGATGTCCTCGACCTCGATCGCGTCAGCGAAACCGATGTAGCCACGCTGCTCCATGACCCGCAACGCGTCCTCGCGGAACCTCGGGTTCGGCCACGCGATGTTCCCCCGGGTGTTCGGCGTGATGAAGAGGACGTAGTAGCTCTGTTTGCCCTCGGGGGCCAACGAGGGGTCGGTGTGGGTCGGGTTGGTGACCAGGAAACTGGGATCGGACATGAGATCGCCCGCGAGCACCTCGTCGAACGACCGACGCCAGGCGGAACCGAAATGGATGTTGTGATGGGCGATGCGTGAGTACGAGGCCGAGGATCCTGCCAGCATGAGCCAGCAACTCGGGGAGTAGTCCAGTGACTCCAGACGGGACCCGTCCAGGCCCAGCAGATCACGGTAGGCGATCGGCAGGTCAGGGTTGAGGACGACGGCGTCGGCGGCGAACCGGGCCCCGTCGACCGTTGTCACCGCGGTGGCCCGGTCCCCGACCGTCTCAACCGCGTCGACGGTCACGCCGTAGTGGATGGTGACGCCGTGCTTGGTCGCGGCGTCCGCCATCGCTTGCGGCAGTGCATGCATGCCGCCCCTGGGCAGGTAGACACCGGCGACCGAGTCCATGTACGAGATCACCGAGTAGAGGGCCAGTGCCTTGTACGGCGACAGTCCGGCGTACATCGCCTGGAAGGAGAACAACCGTTGGGTCCGGGGATCCTTCAGGTACTTGTTGACCCGGGGTTGCAGGCGGCCGAAGCCGCCCTTTGCCAGCAGCCGTACCAGGTTGCCCGACACAAGGTCCACGGGATTGTCGAGATTCCGGTCGATGAAGTCCCGGATCTCCAAGTGATACATGGTGGCCACGTAGTCGACGAACCGGCGGTATCCCTCCGCCTCGCTCGCCCCTATGTGCTGCTCGATCTCGGTAGCCATGCGCTCGGGGTCGGCGAACACGTCCAACTGCGAACCGTCGGGGTAGAAGGCGCGATAGGCGGGATCGAGGGGCACCAGGTCGAGCCAATCGCGATAGTCCTCGCCCAGTGCGGTGAAGGCGTCGTCGATCAGATCGGGCATCGTGAGCACGGTCGGTCCGGTGTCGAAGCGGAAGCCGTCGATCTCCAGGCGCCCGGCGCGGCCCCCCGGTCGCTGCTCGCGTTCGAGGACCACGACCTCGCGGCCGGCCCCGGCCAGGCGCATGGCGGCCGACAACCCAGCCAGCCCGGCGCCCACGACCACGACGCGATCCGTCGGGCCCTTAACGGTGAACATCAGGCGCTCCTTCGAGTGGCGAGTACGGTCAGGCGGTCGAAGGCCAGTCGTGTCTGTGGGTCCAGGGACATCCGCTGCACGACGTCGGAGCAGATGCCGAACCGCTCATCGATCATCCGTTCAACAGTCGCCCGCGCCCCCGTGTCGGTGATGACCGTCCGCAGTTCATCGACCATCCCCGCGGTGATCGCCGGGTCGCCAAGGTGACGCCGGAGCACGTCACGCTGCAGCGCGTCCGCGTTGGTCCACGCGATCGCCACCAACGCGGTGCGCTTGCCCTCGCGCAGGTCGTCGCCGGCCGGCTTCCCGGTCTCCTGCGGGTCTCCGAACACGCCGAGAAGGTCGTCGCGCAACTGGAACGCCTCGCCCAGGGGGACGCCGAAGGCGGTGAGCCGGTCCAGGTGCGCGGTGTCCGCCCCCGCAGCGGCCGCACCAATCTGCAAGGGGCGCTCCACGGTGTACTTGGCGGACTTGTAGCGGGCGACCTGCAAGGCGCTGTCGAGGTTGAACTGTCCGCGTACCTGCTCCAACAGGTCGAGGTACTGCCCGGCCATCAGTTCGGTGCGCATCTCGTCGAATATCGGTTTCGCCGCCGCCAGTTGAGCATCGGTCAGACCGCTGGACATGAGCAGCTCATCCGACCAGCTCAGGCACAGATCACCGAGCAGGATC
>Ga0316576_10000351_pt1 | contig 20714 bp, 18 predicted proteins | sample S0NA_FD_203075 | JGI IMG/M metagenome (GOLD analysis project Ga0316576, IMG submission 203075) | Rhizosphere microbial communities from salt marsh grasses in Alabama, United States - S0-2_050615r3r5 | ecosystem: Host-associated > Plants > Roots > Rhizosphere | place: USA: Alabama | collected...
TTCACTCTGAGCTGACCCATGACGGTACGGGCCTGAAGCATCTCGGCCACGAACCGGCCGAGATCGATCTCGACGCCCAGGTCCAACACGAGGTAGGCCTCATTGACCCGGTGGATGTACCCGGGTTCGCTCCGAGCTGCCGGGTCCTTGCGGAGGTCCTCGGTGTTGTCCAGGAAAAAGTCGCCGACGTACCGCACCATCAGCGTGCCCGTGACTGGTCCGACCTTTCTCCACAGCTCGGCTGATGCCGTCCATTTCGGAGCCACCGGCAGCCGGTTGCCTGAGTGATCGACGGCGTTGCCGTCGTAGTCGAACTCCACGAACTCGACGATCCGCGCGTTCGTCCACGCCAGATCGAGGCGGATTCCGGCATCGGAGACCGGGCTCCACTCGAGGTCGAGCTCGGCGCCTCGGTGCTCGGTGACGGCGCCGTTGGCGGTGACCGGATCGCCGTTGTTGTCGAGACCGCCGGCCCAGACGATCGCGTTGTCGAAGTCGAGATAGTAGAGGTTGAGGGATGCGCTGCCGGTGCTCCAGGTGTAGGTGGCCCCGAGCTCGTAGTCGGTGAGCTTCTCGGGCTCGAGATCGAGGGGTGGCGGCGACCAGTAGCTCTGGGGGTCGTAGATGTCCCGAAACGCGGGCTCCCGGCCACCGCGGGAGACGTTGGCGAAGAGGCTGAGCCGCTCGTTCGGCCGAAAGGTGATGCCGAAGCGGGGAAGCAGGTAGGAGAAGTCGGAATCGACCTCGACCCCCTTGATGCGGTCATCGTGCATCCGATAGTGGTGAGAGGTCCACGTGAGCCCGGCCATGAGATTGACCCGTTCTCCGATGTGCCAGCTCTCCTGAATGAAGGGTTGGATCGTCTGCTTGTCGAGACGGTAGTCATAGTAGCGGTGGTCCGGCGGCAGATCAGGCGGGTAGAACTGGGCCCACTGCACGAAGCCCCAATGACGGCCGCTGTGAAGCCGCAGGGCGGCGCCGGCCTGGAGAAGGCCTCGGCCGCCGTCGTGGCGCCACTCGAAGTTGGGGATCCAACCGGCGTCCCACTCGTCCACCTCACGGCGTCGAACCAGATTGGTTGTGTCGATCACCGAGCCGTCCGGCAGCACGATGGGTTTGAGCCCGTACTCCGGCATCCAGCGGTCTTCCTTGAACTGCTGGAAGTAGCCGTCGCCCTCGAAGACGTAGACGGTGTTCTGCCAGACAAGCTCAGGTGTGACCTGCCAGCTGTGAATGACCTGGTAGTGGGGTTGGAAGAAGCTGTCGATCTCGTTGAGGTAGGTGAGCGGGTTGAAGCGGCGGTCGATGCGTTCGTCTCCGGTTACGTCGCCGTCGAGGTATCTGCGGGGAATTCCCTCGTAGGCGAGATGTGTCTCCTCGGGCCCTCCGAACAGGTTGATGTTGAGGCTGGTCCGGTCACCGTATCGAACCAGGGACAGGGAGTAGTTCCACATCTCGGTCCAGCTCTGGTCGCGGTAGCCATCCGACCGCACCCTCGAGTAGCGTGCGGTCGTCGCCCAGCGATCGCCGAACAGACCGCTGTCGAGCTCGAGCGTGAGCCGGTTCGTCCCGAAGGAGCCTCCGAGGGCGGCGAGGCGGATCCGAGGCTCGTCCAGGGGTGGTCGGCTTCGGATGTCCACCGAACCTCCGATGGCGCTGCCTCCATAGAGATTCGTGCCCACCCCTCGCTGAACCTGGATCTCACCGGTGGTGGACAGGAAATCGGCGAGGTCAATGAAGAACACGCTGTGCGAGTGGGCATCGTTGAGAGGGACTCCGTTGATGGTCACCGCAGTGCGGCGCATGTCGAAGCTCCGAAGGAAGAAGTAGGAGTAACCGATGCCGCTGCCACTGTCGTTGTAGGCAACAAAACCGGGTGTCGATTCGAGGAAGAGGGGCAGATCCTGCGCCCAGTAGTTGCGATCGATCTCGGCCAGGCCGACGGTGCCGACCGTAACCGGCGTCTCGCCCGGTGTGGCTCGAAGGCCGGTGACTTGGACCTCCGCTGAAAACAGGACCAGTGTCGCCTCGAGGTCGAGCCGGGTCGTGGCGGCGAGCTCGCGCAGCACCAGCTCGAGCGGCTGGTACCCGTCGGCGGTGACCGTGAGTCGAGCGGATTCGGGTGGCGGGTCCGAAACGACGAGGGTGAACCGGCCTGCGTCGTCGGTGATGGCGTCGCTGCGGCCGTCTTCGGAGCTCAGCATCACCGTGGCACCCGAGATGGGTTCACCTGACCGGCCGTCGACGAGCCGGCCTGGCAGCTCTGCCGATGACGCCGGTGCGACGCTCCCGATCAGGATGATGGCAGCACACAGGTTGGGGAAACGAAACATGCCGTCCTCCGGAGGACTCGGGTCGGGGCCCGGGATCGGAAGCACGGCATGACAGGTCGCGGCTCCAAATCCCTCCGCCGGTACGACCCGGATCAGGTTCGAGGGGTGTGATCTCAGCCCCGGTGATGGGGCACCCCCATGGATGCGCAGATAGGCTGTGAAAGAACCGCTGTGAGTATCGGTTCCTTGACCGACGGTGTCAAGGAACCCCTCCGCGTCCGATCCCTCTCCCTGATGTTGACTCATGAAGCGGGAGGGAGCGATCGGTGGCCGGATCCGAATCCGGATCCGGATCCGGACCCGGGCTCGGACCCGGAGCCTTTCGCTGACTCCGCTCCCGACGAATGGATTGTCGTAAGGAGGGAGTAAGGAGACGGAAAGGGAGAGGGGAAAGCCCTGTTGGGGTGGAGTCGATCGACCGCTGACGGTTCCGCTGCCGCTGGCTCCGTTCTTACCGCCCCGGTCGGAACACCAGCGCGCCCAGGGTTCGAAGCAGCACGATCGCATACATGGAGGGACCGTGGTGCCGCACGGCGTACAGGTCGAACTCGAGCTTGGCCATGTGGTCCTCGGTGCGGGCACAGTAGGGGAGATGGATCTGCGCCCAACCGGTGACCCCCGGCCTTACCGAGTAGCGGAACGCGTAGAACGGAATCTTCTTCTCGAGGTGGGCCGCCACCTCCGGACGTTCGGGACGGGGTCCGACCAGGCTCATTTCGCCGCGCAGCACGTTGATGAGCTGGGGAAGCTCGTCGATCCGCCAACGTCGCAACCAGCGGCCGATCCACAAGACGCGGGCGTCGTTCTCCTCGGCGAAGGTCGGCCCACGGTGGTCCGAACCCGGCTTCATGGTTCGCAGCTTGAGAAGCTCGAAGGGTCGACGAAACCGACCGAGACGTTGCTGCCGGAACAGGACCGGAGGACCCGCCGTGACCAGGATCGCGATGCCAGCGGCGAGGAGCAACGGTGAGCTCAGCACCAGCATGATCGACGCGGCCAACAGGTCGAAAAGACGTTGCAGGTAGTGGAAGGGAGAGGTCGCAATGGACGAGAAATCGCCGGTGGCGATGAACCAACGGGAGTCGACTTGGCGAACCGGGATCCTCCCGGTCAACGCCGCATATGCGCCGGCCGCGTCCACGACCGTGAAGCCGCGAAAGTTCAACGCCGCGAGCCGATCAACGGTCGGGTCGCCGTGGGCGAGCTGGGCGACGACGATGAGATCGGTTTCGGCGAGGTCGCCGAGCTCGAGGGGATCCTCATCGCCATTGTCGGGAGCGGGCAGGTGGCGGGCGATCTGAAACGGCGGATTGGGCCGTTCCCCGAGCTCTTTGGCGAGGGCGCCGACGATGGGTCCGTTGCCGATGACGATGGCCTGCCGAGGCTGAGGCCAGACCGCGACCTTGAGCCAGATCGATCGGAGCACGACCTGGAGAGGCAGGGAGATGGTCAGGGTGATGGCGAGCAGGCCCCGCCCGAACCGCCACGGATCGACGAGATAGAGCCCGAGCACGAGAGCGATGACCATGCTGACGGCGAGAGCTGTGGAGCGCGCGAGGACATAGTCGGGCGTTCTCCAGCTCGACGGTCGGTAGAGGTCGAAGGTGGTGGCGAGGCCGAACTGGACGAGGATCGCGTACACGATGAACCCGGGGTGATTGAGGATCTGGGCGATCTCGAGGTCGAAACCCGTGGATCCGAATCGGATCCAGGCGGCGACGGCGCCGGCGACGACGAGAATCAACGCGTCGCACTCGGCGAGAATGACCCTGGTCCGAAGCTCCCGTGTGGCGATCTTCTGCATCGTCAGCCATTCTCGCCCTTCCCGCGCCGCTGTCAACCGTTTCGCGTCACAACGACCGGCGGTCGACGTTGCGGATGAGCCACCCGAAAACAAGCTTGTGTCTTTGTTTCACAAGCTCTATACTCGTCGGCGTGAGTCGAGTTCCGGAAGCCGCGAGCGTTCAAGAAACACCGGTGATTACAGTGGATCGGGAAGCGGGTCGAGCGGTGGGCTCGCGCCTGGCTTCACCGAGCGCCACGGAAGGAGATTGAAGATGTCGGCCCTGAAAGAGACTCTGAAGAAGAAGATCGAGGAGCACCGGCCGCGGATTACCCGGCTGCTCAAGGAGCACGGTGACACCAAGATCAGCGAGGTCACCATCGCCCAGGCCATCGGCGGTGCGCGTGGCGTCAAGTGCCTGGTGACCGACGTGTCCTATCTCGACCCGTTCGAGGGCATCCGTTTCCGCGGCCGCACGATTCCCGAGACCTTCGAGGCGCTGCCGACGCTCGCCGGCAACGACTACCCGAGCGTCGAGGGCTTCTTCTACTACCTCATGACCGGAGACATCCCGACCAAAGAGCAGGGTATGGAGGTCGTGGAGGAGTTCAAGAAGCGCCGCCAGCTGCCTCAGTACGTGATCGACATCCTGCGTGCAGCCCCCACCGACACTCACCCGATGGCCCTGTTCTCCCTGGGCATCCTCGCCATGCAGCGCGAGTCCGAGTTCGTTCGCCGGTACAACGAGGGCATGAACAAGTTCGACTACTGGGAGCCGATGTTCGAGGATGTTCTGAACCTCTTGCCCAAGCTGCCCGTGCTCGCTGCCTACATTTACCGCATGAAGTACAAGGCGGACGTCCACATTCCGGCCGACCCGAACCTGGACATGGGTGGCAACTTCGCCCACCAGATGGGGATCGCGGCCCCGTACGACGACGTTGCCCGCATGTACTTCATTCTTCACTCCGACCATGAGTCGGGGAACGTTTCGGCCCACACCACCCACCTCGTTGCGTCAGCACTGTCGGATGCCTACTACTCGCTGTCGGCAGGGATGGACGGTCTTGCCGGACCGCTGCACGGCTTGGCCAACCAGGAGGTCCTGAGCTGGACGATGAAGTTCATGGACGGTCTCGGTGGCCAGGAGCCGACCGAAGAGGTCATCAAGAAGGCTCTCTGGGAGACCCTCAACGCGGGTCAGGTCATTCCGGGCTACGGTCATGCGGTGCTCCGCAAGACCGATCCGCGGTACACCTCCCAACGTGAGTTCTGTCTCAAGCACCTTCCCGATTATCCGCTGTTCAAGGTCATCTCCATGATTTACCAGGTGGCTCCCGGCGTCCTTGAGGAGCACGGCAAGGCCAAGAACCCGTGGCCGAACGTCGACGCCCAGTCGGGTGTGATTCAGTGGTACTACGGCCTCACCGAGTGGGATTTCTACACCGTGCTGTTCGGCATCGGCCGGGCCATCGGCGTACTCACGAACATCACCTGGGATCGCGCCCTCGGCTATCCGATCGAGCGGCCCAAGTCGGTTACCACCGACATGCTCGAAGAGTTCGCCGGAATCAAGAAGTAGTCAGGAAGAGCTCGTCGAACGCGGGGCGCCGTCGGCGCCCCGTTTTCTTTCGCCTTTGGAGTGTTAAAGTCGGCACGATGATGATGGCCGACGATCTTCCGACGATGTCGTTCGCGAGCTTCTGGGCCTGGGTGGCCAACCACCCCGACTGCATCCTTCGCGCCGGGACCCCCGAGGCGGTGCTTTATGACGACGAGGATCTCCACTGGACCTTCCTCCAGGAGGAGTCGGAAACCCTCGTCGTCCAGGTTCTTCGTGGCAAGCTTCTGGTTGGAGAGCTTCTCATCGCCCCCGACCAGATCTCATACGTTCTGGCCAGCCGGGGCGAGCGCGACGATGAGTACGTATTCGAGCTCATCACGGAGACCGAAAGTGAGAACTTCGCATCGTACTTCTTTGTCATGGTCCACGGCTACGACGGAGACAGCGACCTTGCCGCGGGACGGGTTCACTGACGGCACGAATCGGAACCGGCCTGGTACCGTGGGAGGAGAACGAAAGACGCCGGAAGGAGTTCAAACGCGTTCAATGGGTCGGGCTCGACGTTTCATGTGTGCCGTGGCTGGGTCGGTCGTGGTGCTGCTCATGCTCACGGCGGTGACTGCGACCGCCGCCGACGAGCCGGCGATCGCAGTGCCGTTTCCGGTGGGAGAGCGGCTCAGCTACGGAGTGTCGTGGATGGGCATCCACTGTGGCAGGATGGATATCCTAAGCTTCTCCGAGGCGCAGGAAGACGGCAAGCCGGTCTATCGCATCGTGGTCTTCGCCCGCACCACGAAGTTCTTCGATGGAATCTACCGCGTGCGGACTCGGCTCGACTCCCACTTCGACCCCATTCGCATGACCTCGGTCCGGTACGAGGAAGATTCGCTGGAGAAGAAACGCCACAAGCACGAGGTGTGGTTGTTCGACCCCACCACAGGAACGGTGAGCCGAACAAAGGACGGTGAGATCATCACGATTCCGGGCGGAGTCAAACGTGCGTACGATCCGTTGGCGTTCATCTTCCGCCTTCGGGAGGTGGCAACCAAGGACGGCAGCGAGTCTGTTCTCGCCCTGATGACCTCCAAAGGGGCCGTCGAGACCGTGGCGCGGGTGACCGAGACACGCACCATCCGGACCAAGATGGGCCGCAGTCCAGCCATGGCTGTGGTCCCGGATCCGCGGGACAGGATGTTGTTCAGCAAGTCGGGCGCGATGGTCGTGTGGGTCGAAAAGGCCGAACCGCGGCGACCGTGCCGCATCGAGTTCGACCTGTCCTTCGGCAAGCTCGTGGCAAACCTCACGCATGTCGAGCAGGTCGACGGGCCCGACGCCCTGCTCGAGTGGGCAGGGTGGACCGAACGAGAGGAGCGCGATTGATGACCGGACGAGGGCGGTGCATCTCGACGCTGTCGTGGGTGATGGTAGGTACGGCGTTCCTCGTGACCATGGCGGCGTCGGCTCGGGATTCGGCTCCGCAGGAACCGACTCCGACCGCCTTCCGCGAGCTGCAGCTCGGGTACCTCGCGTTCGACGCCCGCGACTTCGATGCCGCCATCAGGCACTACGCTGCGGCCCGTGAGCTTGCGCGCGGTGACGAGCAGAAATTCAACGCGCTGCTGGGGCTCGGCACGGCCTACCTCGAGCTCGGCCGGTACGTCGAGGCACGGTTGTCCCTCGAAGCAGCGCACCAGCTCAAACCGGGAGAGGCGGGCGCGACCTTCACGCTGGGCGTCGCGTGCCGACGACAGGGGGATCTCGAGCGGGCGGTGACCTACCTGGCGGAAGCGGCCGCCCGAAAACCGGAGATGACCGAGGCCCTCGTCGAGCTCGGAATCGCCTATGGCGCCATGGAACGCCACGACAGCGCCGCCCGTGTCTGCCGTGAGGCGCTCGCGCGGGATCCCGACAACGTGGAGGCCCGGCTCGGCCTGGCGGTCGCGCTCTACCATCTCGACGACAACGAGCAGGCAGCTGCGGAGTTCCGCCGCGTGCTCGAGCTCGAACCGGACAACCTGCGTGCCCACTACGGGCTCGGTCTCGCGCTGCTCTACTCCGGAGACCGTGCCGGCGCCGTTGCGGAGGTCGCCTTTCTGAAGGAGCGATCTCCGGAGCTTGCGGCGGACCTTCACCGCTGGATTCTTTCCGACAACTGACCCCGCACTCGCGTCTTGCTGCGGATCAACGCTGGGCGATGAGCTCCTCGACGCGGGCGAGAGCCTTGTCGAGGCGGGACTTGACGTGGGAGGTGGCGGCCGGTCTGCGTTCGTGCAGCCGGACTGACTCCCACAGGTCGCGATTGGGGTCCTCGAGCAGGTCGGTGCGGAGCCGGATGCCGTATCGGTCCAGCAGCGGCTCGAGGCGGCGCCGGTTGCGCCACAGCTTGCGCCTCGTGCTGAGGTAAGCGTGTTCGCACACCGCCTTGCGGTTGGCGAAAGAAAAGACGTTCGAGAAGAACATCGTGTAATCGTCGCGGCGCGGTTCGAAGACGAGGACGTCGCGGTCGCTGTAGCGCGTCTCGTATGCCGACAGGCCGGCGCCCATTCGCGAGTGAATGATCGTGCGGAAGGTTTGGGCCAGGACGGTCGGAAGACCGTGATCGGCAAGTCGGCCACGCCGCATGATCCCGAGCTCCACCGACCGAATGGTGTCGACGGGGACGATCGGATTGACGCAGATGACGAGCTCGGCGCCGGCATCGAGAGCCACCGAGGCGTGGACGGTCTTGAGCAGCACACCGTCGACGTAGTGGCGGCCCTCGATGACCACCGGAGGGTAGAGGCCTGGGAGGGCGGTGGACGCCTGGACCGCGGTCGAGATCGGAATGTGATCGAGCCCGGGTTCGCCGAAACGCACTGGCCGGCCCGAGTCGAGGTCGGTTGCGACCACGATGAGCCGCCGGCGAAGACGCCGGAAGTCGTCGCTCCGGCCGGGCTTGGAGAAGATCTTCGCGAGGTAGGCGCGCAGGGGCTCGCTGCGAAACACACCGACCGGGAGCGCGCGCGCCAGTCGGGCCAGAGGCTCGGTGAGCCGCCTCGCTCGGGGTCGTCGAAGCACGTCCCATATCCCATCGAGGAAGAGCTTCGGAACCTTCATCCCCCCCTTCACGAACTCGCCGACTGCGGGCGAGAGGAAGGTCTCGGGTACGAACGGGTGCTCCCCTGGCTCGTGCTTGACGATGGCCCGGCACATCTGTGCGGTGGTCAGGTTGTTGGCAAGGCAGGCTGAGATGAAGGCGCCTGCGCTGACGCCGACATAGGTGTCGAGGTCGTTGAAGTCGATGCCGTCGAGGGCTTCGTCGAGAGCGCGAACCGCACCGATCTCGTAGATCGAGCCTTCTGGGCCGCCGCCCGCCAGGGCGAGGCCGACGCGAGACGGGCTACGGGCGGATTCGATCACCTCGTCATCCTCGTGACCGCAGGCGCCAGGTTCTCCTTGTGCGGTTCGCGGTCGTGGTCACTCGTGGTCATCATCGGAGCTCGTGCTCGCTCCGTCCGCACTCGGGCTCACGCCGCCTCGTTCGCTCTCGAGGGCGGCCAGCGATGCCTCCAGCTCCTCGAGCCGCTCCCGCAGCAAGCCCATCTCCTCGCGGGCACGGCGAACCGGTCCGATCCGATCCATGGACGCCTGGACCAGCCGGTCCATGCGATGTTGAAGCTGCTCCACCCCGCTCGAAACGGCCTTTTCACCGGCTCGGATGAGTTCGTGCAACAGCTCGTTGGGAAGCAGGCTTGTGCCCTTGCGGCCTTCCTCGGAGATGATCTGGGTGAGGGTCTGGGCCGTCACGTCGTCCGCGGTCTTGTTGTCGATCACCTTGATCTGTTGACCGCTTCGGATCCACCCGGCGAGCTCGTCGAGAGCCACGTAACGGCTTTCCTCGGTGTCGTAGAGCTTGCGGCTGCCGTATCGTTTGATGAGTCGAATCATGTCTGCTCCCCCCGAGGTGAGCGTTGCCGCATCGGGGCCACGGCAACACCTTTGTTGTACCGCGGTGCGGCAAGATTGTCAAGCGTTCCAGCGCGGTGAGGCGGGCCAGGACCCCGGCCGCATCATCCTGAATCACAGCGCCTTACGTCGATGACGTCAAGTTGGTGGCCGATCCCAGCGAGGGTTGATGAACCACAGTGCCGCAGTGCGGCATCATGCCGCGCAGTCCGAGTCGGTTCCGGTTCGGGTATCGTACGCGACATGAAGGGCGCAGGCTTTGCCGATCTTGGCAGCTTCTTGAACCGGCTGCGGGCGGACGGGGATCTCGTGGTGGTCGAATCGGTGGTGGATCCCCGTCTCGAGCTCGCCGAAGTCCATCGCCGGGTGATCGCTGCCGGTGGACCGGCGCTGCTCTTCATGCGGCCGGCCGGGGCCTCCATGCCCGTGGTGACCAACCTGTTCGGGACGGCGCGCCGCGCCGAGCTCGCCTTCGGCGACCGACCCGATCGACTGATTCGCTCGCTGGCGGATCTTGCCCGGGGCTCGCTGCCGCCATCCTGGCGGACGTTGTGGTCACACCGTGAGCTCGCCCGGACCGTTCTGAAGACGGGTGAACGCCGAGTCGGCAGAGCTCCGGTGCTCGAGGTCGTAGAGCGCGAGGTGGATCTCCGGACGCTGCCGGCCCTCACGTCGTGGCCGGAGGACGGCGGGCCGTTTGTGACCCTTCCGTTGGTCGAGACCCGACACCCGGAGACCGGCGTTCCGAACCTCGGCATCTACCGCCTCCAGGTTCACGACAGCAGGACCACTGGTATGCACTGGCAGATCGGCAAGGGCGGAGGTTTCCATCACGCGGCGGCTGAAGCGGCCGGCTGCGACCTTCCGGTGACGGTGTTCCTGGGCGGTCCGCCGGCACTGATCCTCGCGGCCGTGGCGCCGCTTCCGGAAAACGTCCCCGAGCTGGTCCTGGCGTCGGTCATCATGGGCGGACGACTGCGACGATGTCCCGGCCCCATGGGACGAAGTCTCGTGGCCGATGCCGAGATCGCCCTCTGCGGCCACGTCCGAGCCGGGCTGCGGCGCCCCGAAGGTCCTTTCGGCGATCACTACGGGACCTACTCGTTACGGCATCCCTATCCGGTGCTCGAGGTCGAGGCCGTTGCTCGGCGCCGGAGCGCTGTCTTCCCGGCAACGGTGGTCGGCAAGCCCCGCCAGGAGGACTTCTTCATCGGAGACCGGCTCCAGGAGCTGCTGGCGCCTCTGTTCCCGATCGTCATGCCGGCGGTGCGATCGCTCTGGTCCTACGGAGAGACCGGGTACCATGCGCTGGCGGCTGCCCTCGTGCACGAGCGCTACCGGCGTGAGGCGATGGTGGCGGCGTTTCGGATTCTCGGCGAGGGCCAGCTCAGTCTGACCAAGTTCCTTTTGGTGACCGACACGCCGGTTGATCTACGCGACTTCCCTGCCACCCTGGCTCATGTGCTCGCCCGGACTCGATCTGAGACCGACCTCTACGTGCTCGCCAATGTTTCGATGGATACCCTTGACTACACCGGTCCGGAGGTCAACCTCGGCTCGAAAGGAGTCTGGCTCGGCCTCGGAGAGCCGGTTCGGGACCTGCCGCGGGAGCTGACATCATGCGAGCTGCCGGCGGGCATGGTCGACGTCCGAGTCTTCTGTCCGGGTTGTCTTGTCGTTGAAGGGCCGAGCTATGCAGACGAGCCAAAGGCCGGATCGCGGCTCGCTCGGCACGCCTCCGTCGCCGACTGGCCGCTGGTGATCCTCACCGACGACGCTGCGCGCGCAGCCGTGAGCACGATCAACTTCCTCTGGACCACCTTCACCCGATTCGAGCCGGCTGCCGACATTCACGCTGCTTCCAGCCGGGTCGTTCGCCATCACGTGTCGTACGCTCCTCCCATCGTCATCGACGCACGGATGAAGCCGCCGTACCCGAAGGAGCTGAGCTGCGATGAAGTCACCTCATCGTTGGTGAGCCGGCGCTGGCGGGAGTACTTCCCGGATCGGGCGGTCGAGATGGGCGACTCCGAACGAGGTCACCTCGACTGACCCTCTGACCCGAGCCCGTTCACATCCAGAAACTCCGCACAAGAAAATCCGGAGATTGACGCCAAGATTGCCGAACAACGCCGTTTCTGGACGGGAACGGGCTACTTCAGGCCGGTAAAGAAGCGCTTCCAGCGCGGCCAGTAGTAATGGTCGGGATCGACAGAGCCGGCGATCGCGAGGGCCTGTCCGATGATGAGCTCCCGATCGACAAAGCCGAAGTACCGTGAGTCGAAGCTCTCGTCCCGGTTGTCGCCCATCAAGAAATACTGTTCGTCGGGGACCGCAATCGGTGGGAACGACTTCAGGGTCCGAGCGCCCAGGGTGATCATGACCGCGTGAGGTTCATCGCCGAGCTCCTCGGTGGCGAGCAACCTGTTGTCGCCGTCTGGTTGGAACGCCTGGACGAGGTCGGGTTCCACCGGCAGGTAGCTCACCGGCTTGCCGTTGACCACCAGCTGGTTCGAGACCATGGCGATGGTGTCACCCGGCAACCCGACCACTCGTTTGACCAGGCGCCTCCCATCAGCCGGTGACAACAGAACCACGATGTCGCCACGCGCCGGGTTGGCCCATTGGGCGAGACGCCAATGGGTGTACGGGACCTTGAGATCGTATGCCAGCTTGTTGACCACGATCCGGTCGCCCTCGAGGATGGTGGGCTTCATGGATCCGGTTGGAACGTCGTTCCAGTCGGCCACTGCGGATCGAAATGCGGTGACCGCGACCACGATAACCAGAACCGAGCGCAACCAGTCGCGCCAGATTCTGAGCAGCCAGCTCGAGTGTCGTTCAACCATTCCAGCTCCTCGCTGTCGATCGATCTACGCGCTGCACAGCTGGGGGTTGCACCTCTTCATCGTCTTCGAGTCCGGGCGCGCGACGAGTGTGCGCCCGATCCGGAGAATCACGAAGCTCGTCGCGCGAGGCGGCCGCTCGGTCATTCTGAGCCCGTTGGCTTGGCCGGGCCTACGACGGTCATCGGGAACGGCGCCACCTTGCCGGAGCCGGAGGTGATGCGGCCCCGACCGGCCTTGTCGACCTCGTCAATACGAAGGACCGAGTGCAACGGGATGTAGGTACGGCGGACCCCCTCGAACTCGTTCTTGAGTCGCTCCTCCGAGGAGTCGATGAGGAGCTTCGACCGCTCGCCGAACAGCAGCTCTTCGACCTCAACGAAGCCGAGCAGACCGCCCTGACCAACGTTCGACGCATAGATCTCGTAAACCTCTCCCGCGTGCAGGAAGCTGATGCGGTAGATGGTCTTCGCCGCCATGACGGGCAGGCTACCACAGGCCGGATCGAAGTCAGCGCCCGGTTGCTCGTTTGATCCTGGCGGCGACAGCCCCCCTGCACACCGGGCACAGTGCCTTGACGCCGCGGCTGAACATGAGGCAGTCGATGGTCGGGCGGTAGAGACCCTCGGCGACGTAGCCGGCCCCTTCGAAGGCGCCCACCGTCCCGAGGAGTCCGCTCGCGTTCATGAAGGCATCGACCGCGGCTGCGCGGCGTAGTGCGTGCCGTTCAGCTGCGGCCTCGAGAATCTCGAGCTCGACCGCTAGTGCGCCACGTCGTGCAGCCTGTGCGATGGCCTCGTCGAGAGCCCGTCGTTCGACCTGGTATGCGAAATCCTCGGCGTCGAACCGGACCTTGTCCCACGGGGTCGGCAGCGGGGTCGTGGGATCGACCAGCGCGGCCCACTTGATCTGGTCGCGGTCCGGGTGGGCGGTGATGTTCGGCTCGGCCGGCTCGAGCTCGGGGCTGTGAAGATCCGTCGTGGCGGTGCTCGAGGTGTAGTACTCGTCGGCCAACCCCCCGAACGAGTGCCCGAGCTCGTGCAACAGCAGGTAGCCGGCGAACGGCCCGTGGGCCGTGAACGTGCAGTAGCGGCCAGCGATCCCTCCACCGCCGTAGCGGTCGTGGTTGACCATCACGATCAGGGTGTCGTAGGGGACGTTGGCTGCGATCTCGCGCAGGGCCCTGTTGTCCGTTGGAAGCAGGTATCTGGGCGAGCCCAAGGCGTTGAAGCTCGCTCCGACAGCTGTGCGCCGCCAGCGACCTCGGGTCGGCTCGTCGCATCCCGGATCGGGAGATGGCACGACGACGCCCCGGACGTTGATCAGGTCACGGGCGGAGGCGTACGGCTGCTGCTCGAGCAGCAGCGCAGCGAAACGGCTGAGGTCGGAGCGGAAAAGATCGAGCTGATCAGCCGTGTAGCCTTCCCCGACGAAGGCAATGTCGAGGCTCGTCTGCACCGGCCCCGAGATCAGCTCCTCGATCACGAGCGCATCCGCTGCGGGCGCCTCGGCGGCGATCTCGACCGCGCCTGGATCGATGTCGGTTTCGAGCAGGAGCTCCTCCCCGCCGGTTTCGTCGCGACTGCTCAGCGAGAGTCGGACATCGCGCACTGGGAAGGGGAGGAGAACGGACTCATGGAACGCCCGCACGACGCCGGCAGCGGCCGGAGTTGTGGCGCGATACTCTCCGAACAGGCTGTCGAAGGCAGTTTCCACAAGGATCGCACCCGTTTCTGGGTCGACGAGCCGGGCGACGGTTCGTCCGACCGGATCGGGCTCGGCCAGCCCTTGGGTCGGTCCCGCCCAGGGTCCCTGTCGGAGCAGGCGATCGAGAACCACCTCTTCGGACTCGGCCGCGCCGACCTGATAGAAGTCCACTCGAAGGGTGGCATCGTCGAAGGAGCTGTCGAAGTCCGCCGCCAGCGACAGCGTCGCAGCGAGGATCACTGGCACGGTCAGCGCTGGCATCAGTCGTCGGTTGGTCATCGGAGCCTCCCAGGTGTGCGGGATGATGGTATCGCAGTCGGGCTTGACGGGCATCTGTAACCTGTTGCTCGGGGAGGCGTAGGTACGGGTATGACGGGAAACCTCCGAACGGTCGTTGTGGTGGCCATGGTCGCGCTGCTGATGGGACTCGGGACGTCGGCGACCGTGTCCGCCGACGGCGAGGTCTTCACTTACCCTCGGTGGCGGGAACGGGTGCTGGCTGCCGGTCTCGATCCAGATGCCGTGATCTACCCGTTCGACACCACCCCGGAGATGATCGCCTGGGCCGAGGCCGTGGCCGCTGACGCCACCGGATCCGACCCGTTGTCGAGGCTTCAAAGGTTGCAGGATGCCATGTTCGACGACGACCGGCTCGGCTTTGACTATGAGGAGACCAGCACTCTCACCGCGAAGGAGGCTTTCGAGGCCGGAACCGGCAACTGTCTGTCATTCACGTCGCTGTTCGTCGCTCTCTCGCGCGCGATCGGGATCCAGACATTCCTGGTGTCGCCGCGGCGCGATCCCGAGTTTGGGCGCGATCAGGATCTGGTCGTCGTCAACCGCCATGTAGTGGCAGGGTATCGTCATGGGCGGCATCTGACGCTCTTCGACTTCTACCTCGCATCGTCGGCGCCGTCGACCGGAAGTCGGGTCGTCGACGACATCCGTGCGTCGGCCATGGTTCACACCAACCTTGGGGGGACGGCCCTGCGCGAGGGCCGACCCGAAGAGGCTCTCCGGCAGCTTCAGATCGCCACCAGCTTGAGCCCCGACTGGGCCGCAGGATGGGTCAACATGGGTGTTGCCCGAGCGCGGCTGGGCGATGTTGACGGGGCGTTTGCCGCCCACAGGAAAGCCCTCGAGGTGGAGGCGGGGAACTCGTCGGCGCTCACCAATATGTCGATTCTGTATCGGGAGCTCGGTCGCGAATCGGAGGCGCGGATCGCCCTGCTCGCCGCGGCCCGCCATACTGACAATCCGTACACGTTGGTGGCGGTTGCCGACGCGGCCATGCTCCTCGCCGATTACCGCCGAGCATCCTCGGCTCTCAAGCGGGCGCGGCGCTGGTACCCGAACGAGCCGGTCGTTTACGACGGCCTCGCTCGACTCGCGCTTCGGACCGGGGACCAGGATCGGGCGGATCGCCTGCTCCGCAAGGCCGCCCGCCTGCGTGCCGAGCGACGGGCCGATCCGGACTGACGAGCGTCTTCATCCCCTTCGCGACCGCAACAAGATCCTGTTTGCATTCCATCGGTAGAGGCGTTATCACTGGAGATATGAAGCAGCTGCTCATCTTCACTCTTGTTGCTGCGGCCGCGGTCGTTGCGGCGGATACGCGGCCACCGGCCGTGGCCGGCTCCTTCTACCCAGCCGATGGCGATGAGCTCCGCGCAGTCGTGGCGGATCTGCTGTCCGCGGCTCGTACCGAGGCAGAGCAGCCACCGTCACGCGCGCTGGTTGTGCCCCACGCCGGATATGCTTTCTCGGGCGGTGTCGCGGCACGGGCCTTCGCCACGCTACCCTCGAGCGGGATCAAACGAGTCATTCTGCTCGGGCCGTCACACCACCTGAGCTTCAGAGGTGGCGCCTTGCCGGCTGAGAACATCACGGCCTTCGCCACGCCGCTGGGCCCGATGTCGCTCGACGTCGAGGCGATCGAGGCCCTGCGCCGTGACCCGGTCTTCGGCGGCCCGACTCAGGCGCACGATCAGGAGCACGCGCTTGAGGTCGAGCTGCCGTTTCTCCGGATGATCGCGCCGGACGCGGCTCTGATTCCGGTCGTGATCGGGGCGAGCACCGATCTCGCGACCTGCACGGCCCTCGCCCGCTCGCTCGCCCCGTTCCTGGACCCGTCGACGGTCGTGATCGCTTCGTCGGACTTCACACACCACGGACGTCGGTACGGCTGGAACCCCTTCGACGGTCCACGGGTCTCCGACACTCTGCTCGAGGTCGGTCGCGCGACCGCGGCCAGGGTCGCAGCCCGCGATCCGAGGGGTTTCTTCGCGCAGGTCGAGGTGAGCGGCGACACCGTCTGCGGAGTGCGGCCGATCACGGTTCTGGCCGAGCTGGCGGCTCACGCCTTCGACGGAACCGGCAGAGTGCTGGAGGTGACCACGTCCGGCCACCTGACCGGCTCGTTCGACCTGTCGGTGACCTATGCGGCGGTCGCGTTCAGCGGCGAGTGGAGGCCCTGGAAGGAGGAGAAGACGGTGACGTCGAAAGAGCTCACGGCGGCGGACGGGCGGCGACTCGTCGCCCTCGCCCGCGCAACCCTCCAAGGTCGGCTCAGCCACGACACGAGCGTCGCGGACTGGTTTGCCGCCAACCCCGACACCAGCATCCTCCAGATGCCGGCCGGCGCTTTCGTGACCCTCAACAACACGGGAAGCAAGGCCCGGGCCCAGGGCAAGCTCCGTGCCTGCATGGGGGTCATCGAAGCCAGGCAGCCGCTTCTGGATGCTGTGATCCAGGCGGCGGAGTGGGCGACGCAGGATCCACGCTTTCCGCCTCTTGCTCTGACCGAGCTCGACGATCTCGAAATCGAGGTCTCGGTGCTGTCGCCGTCGCACCCGGTCCCGTTGGCCAGGGACATCGAGGTCGGTCGGCACGGGGTGGTGTTGTCTCGGGACGGTCGGCGGGCGGTCTTCCTGCCTCAGGTCGCGGTGGAACAGGGATGGGACCGGAAGACCATGCTCGAGCACCTGTCGATGAAGGCCGGTCTGCCGCGGGATGCCTGGAACGACGGTGCAACCTTCGAGGTCTTCACGGCCCAGGTCTTCGAGGAGGGCCGGTGAGCGTGAGGCTCACCCGACGCGAGCTTGCGGCTCTGCTCGGCGGCGCCGTCGTCTCGGGCGCGGGCGCCTCCCCGGAGAGCGCTGGGTTCCCGATCCGACGTCCGGGAGTGGTTGGAGTGGCGAAGCTCGCCCCCGACGAGTCCGGAGCGACGAGTCGTGAGCGTGCGCTGCCTCCCATGACCTCGGCGTTGTTGGCCGCCACCGGCGCAACGGATGTCGGATCGGCGGTTCGGGGTCTGTTTCGACCGTCCGACGTGGTCGGGATCAAGCTCAACTGCCTGGGAGGTCGCCGACTGTCGCCGCGTCCCGAGGTCGTAGAGGCGTTGGTTGCGGTGTTGGAGCAGGGCGGCGTCGAGCGGAGACGGATCATCCTCTTCGATCGTTCGAGCCGTGAGCTCGAGCGGGCGGGCTTCGCGGTCCGCCGAGCGGGCGACGGACCATTGTGCTTCGGAACCGACAACGACTATGAGTCACGGCCGACCGAGTCGGGGAGCATCGGCTCGTGCTTCGCTCGGCTCGTGACCGAAACCTGCACCGCCCTGGTGGGCTTCGGGGTCGTCAAGGACCACGATTTGGCCGGGGTGTCGGCGAGCCTGAAAAACTGGTACGGCGTGATCCACAATCCGAACAAGTACCATGACAACCAGTGTGATCCTTATGTCGCCGATGTGGTCCGCCACCCGATCATCGCCGACAAGCTCCGGCTCACCGTCCTTGACGGCGTCACTGCCCAGTGCCAGGGTGGCCCCGCCTATCGACCCGATGGCGTCTTTCCCCTCGCGCGGCTCGCGGTGACCACCGATCCTGTGGCCGCCGATCTGTGGGCGTGGCGAGTCATCGACGCGGAACGGGTCAGGCGGGGCATGCCGACTCTCGAGGCGGCGGGTCGGCCGCCGCGTTTCGTCGCCACCGCTGCGCGCGCCGGTCTCGGTATCGGAGACCCGGCCCGTCTCGAGGAGGTGGACGCGTGAGTCGGCCGGTGGATCGCCGTCGCTTTGCGGCGTTGCTTGCCGGAAGCGCCGCCGCCGGTGCGGTCGCGGCGAGTCGGGGCGAGGCCTCAATCAGGGTGGGGGAGGTCGTGAATAGTGGCGAGCTGCCGGCACGGGAGGCCTCCTGGTACCGTAAGCTCGAGGCCAACCGAGTCGAGTGCCAGCTCTGCCCGCAGTCGTGCAAGGTCGCCGACGCCGAACGGGGAACCTGCGGGGTCCGGGAGAATCGCGGCGGCACCTACTTCACGCTGGTTCATTCCCTCGCGTGCAGCGTCCACGCCGATCCGATCGAAAAAAAGCCGTTCTTCCATGTAATGCCGGGTGAGCTCGCCCTGTCGTACGCTGCGGCGGGCTGCAATGTAGAGTGCAAGTTCTGTCAGAACTGGGAGATCTCGCAGTTCAGACCGGAGCAGGTGCGCTCGTTGTACCTGCCGCCTGAGGCTCTGGTCAGTATGGCGAAGGGAGCCAAGGCGCGCCTGACCGCGGCCACCTACTCCGAGCCGGTTGTGTTCTGGGAGTACGTCCGCGATGCGGCCGAGGCCGCACGCAAGGCCGGCCTCGCGGCCACCGTCGTCAGCAACGGTTTCATCCAGGAGACGCCCCTCAAGGAGGTTCTGCCGTTGCTGCGTGCGGTGAAGGTTGATCTCAAGAGCTTTCGCGACACCTTCTACCGCGACCAGGTACGGGGCCGGCTGGAGCCGGTGCTCAAGTCGCTCGAGGTCATCCGTGGCGCCGGCGTCTGGCTCGAGATCGTGGTGCTGGTGATCCCGACCCTCAACGACTCCGAGACGGAGATCCGTGACCTGGCGCGCTGGGTCAAGACCAATCTCGGGCGCGAGGTACCGGTTCACTTCACACGCTTTCATCCGACCTACCGGCTCACGGACCTGCCGCCGACACCGGTGGCGACCCTGGAGCGGGCGTGGAGCGTTGCCAGGGCGGAAGGGCTCGACTTCGCCTATCTGGGCAATGTACCGGGCCACCCCGGTGAGAGCACCCGCTGCCCAGCCTGTGACGCCATCCTGGTCAAACGGCTCGGCTTCACGGTGCTCGACAACCGGCTCGTCGACGGCGCCTGCCCCGACTGCCATCGGACCATTCCGGGCGTGTGGCGTTGACCGCGACGGGCGGCCGCGAGCTGCCGATGGCGGGTCTTGTCAACCTGCTCGTCATCTACGTGGTGTGGGGTAGCACCTACCTGGCGATCCGGATTGCGGTGAGCGATGGCTCGGGTTGGGGGCCGTTCTGGCTCGGCGCCTCAAGGGTGTTCGTGGCCTCGGCCATTCTCTTCGGGCTGAGCGTGGCGCGGAGGGTCAGAATCCGACCCTCGGGCGCAGAGCTCGCGGTGCTGGCCGGTACCGGCTGCCTCATGTGGGTCGGCGGCAACGGTGCGGTCAACTGGGCCGAGCAGCGGATCGCCTCAGGTCTCGCCGCTCTGGCTGTAGGTGCGATGCCGATCTGGGTGATGGTGATGGAGAGCATGCTCGACCGGCGCCGCCCGTCGCTGGCCCTGGCGGCAGCGTTGGTCACCGGCTTTGTCGGTCTCGGCGTTTTGACCTTGCCGATGTGGCGTCACGATCTTCACGGCGATCTGGTCGGGATGGCGGCAGTAGTCTTGGCCGCGATCTCCTGGGGCGGCGGTTCGGTGTGGCTCCACCGACGTCCGGTTGCGATCGACTCCATGGCCACCGCCGGTTGGCAGCAGCTCTTCGGCGGTGTCGGATTCCTGGTGGTAGCGGTGCTTGTCGGCGAGCCCGTGCCGCAACCGACGCGCGCTGGCTGGATGGCATGGGGGTACCTGGTGGTTTTCGGGTCGGTGATTGCCTTCACCTGTTTCGTGACCGCCCTCAAGCTGCTGCCGACTCGAGTTGTGATGACCTACAGCTACATCAACCCGGTGATCGCTGTCGCCCTCGGCTGGCTGCTTCTGGCCGAGCCCATCACCGTCACCACCATTGCCGGGACCGCCCTCATCATTGCCGGGGTTTGGGGCGTCTTTCGGGAGAAACGCACGGAGGCGCTGAGGTGAAGGCGGAGCGGTCAGCCATCAGCGCTTTGCTATCCCCCGCCCAACCGGCCCCTCCTGAGGAGGGCGGCGGAGCTGACCCCTGAAGGCTGAAGGCTGACCGTTCACTCACCGATGATCTTGACCATGACGCGTTTTGCGCGCCGTCCGTCGAACTCACCCTAGAAGATCTGCTCCCACGGTCCCAGGTCGAGGTGGCGGTCGGTGACCGCCACCACCACCTCGCGACCCATGATCTGCCGTTTGTGGTGTGCGTCGGCGTTGTTCACGAAGTCCATTCGGTCGCGGATCTGCATGACGAGCTTGGCGGTCTGCGACTTCGCGGGTCGGCCTCCTCGACGTCCATGGTGTCTACTCCAAAGCTCCGAGGTCGGGGGCTGACTGTGTTGATTGGTCGAGCATGAGAATGGTGGTAAGCTACCGGAACGAAGACGGGTTCCGTAT
>Ga0316576_10000352_pt1 | contig 20696 bp, 15 predicted proteins | sample S0NA_FD_203075 | JGI IMG/M metagenome (GOLD analysis project Ga0316576, IMG submission 203075) | Rhizosphere microbial communities from salt marsh grasses in Alabama, United States - S0-2_050615r3r5 | ecosystem: Host-associated > Plants > Roots > Rhizosphere | place: USA: Alabama | collected...
ACATGGCGTGCCTATTCCGGACGGCAAAGTTGCCTATTCGCCGGCTGAAGCGCGCGACATCGCCCAGGATTTGGGCGGTAAGGTGGTAGTCAAAGCCCAGGTGCATACCGGCGGCCGCGGCAAGGCGGGTGGTGTCAAGCTCGCCAATACGGCCGATGAAGCCGAAGAAGCGGCCAAGGCGATCCTGGGCATGGATATCAAAGGCTTAACGGTCAATAAGGTATTGATTGATGAACAGGCGCCGGGCATCGATCAAGAGATTTATCTGGCCATCCTCATCGATCGCGCGCGCCGCCTGCCGATGATTATGGCTTCCGCGGCCGGGGGCATGGATATCGAAGAAGTGGCCGATAAGACGCCGGAAAAAATCATTAAGGTCCATATCGATCCCAACCTCGGCGTGCGCGGCTACCAGACCAACTACATTGCCGATGCCATGGACCTGCCCAAGGAATTGTGGCGTGACTTCGCTAAGCTGGTGATGGGCCTCTACGAAACCTTCATGGCCAACGACGCCTCGCTGACCGAGATCAACCCCCTGGTGATCACGGGCGAGGGCAAACTGCTGGCCGTGGACGGCAAAATGAGCGTTGACGACAACGCCCTTGCTCGCCATCCACGCCTGGCCGAGATGCGCGACCTGAAAGAAGAGCCGGAATCTGAACGCGAAGCGCGCATGGCCGGCATCAACTTCATCCAGCTCGACGGCAATATCGGCTGCATGGTCAACGGCGCCGGCCTGGCCATGTCCACCATGGACATCATCAAGCTCTTCGGCGGCGACCCAGCCAACTTCCTGGATATCGGCGGTGGGGCTAAGGCGGAACAGGTAGCGACCGGCCTGCGCCTGATTCTCTCCGATCCCAATGTGGAAGCGGTGCTCTTCAATATTTTCGGCGGAATCACGCGCGGCGATGAAGTAGCCCGGGGTATCCTGGAAGCGCTGGAAGAGATCGGCACGGATGTGCCCATGGTCGTGCGCCTGGCGGGTACCAATGCCGAACAAGGGCGTGAGATTTTGAAAGATGCGCAGATGGAAACGGCCGAAACGCTGTCCGACGCGGCGGAGAAAGCGGTGGCTGCCGCGAAGGGGGAGGTGGAATAACGATGAGTATTTTAGTTGGTAATAACACACGTTTATTGGTTCAGGGCATCACCGGCCGCGAGGGTTCTTTCCACACCAGCCAGATGATCGATTATGGCACCAACGTGGTTGCCGGGGTGACGCCGGGTAAGGGCGGCCAGGTCTTCGAATCAGGTGGCACGGAGGTACCCGTATTTAATACCGTGAAGAAGGCCGTGGAAGAAACCGGCGCCAACACGACCTGTATTTTTGTGCCCGCGCGTTTCGCTGTAGATGCTATTTACGAAGCGGCCGACGCCGGCATCGAACTCATTGTCTGCCTGACCGAATACATCCCGGTGCTGGACATGATCAAGGTGCGCAATTACCTGGACACGCTGCATACCAATCTGATCGGGCCCAACTGTCCCGGGTTGATCACGCCTGGGGAAGCCAAGGTCGGCATCATTCCCGGGTCGATCGTCATGCCCGGCAACGTGGGCGTAGTTTCCAAGAGCGGAACACTGACCTATGAAGTGGTCTTCGCCCTGACCGAACGGGGCATTGGCCAGTCGACCTGCGTGGGCATCGGCGGCGATCCCATCAAAGGCTTGAACTTCATCGACGTCTTGCAGCTCTTCGAAGAGGACCCGCAGACGGAACAGGTGATCCTGATCGGCGAGATCGGCGGCAATGCTGAAGAGCTGGCTGCGGAATATATCGCCGATAATATGAATAAACCGGTGACCGCCTTCATCGCCGGCCGCACCGCACCTCCCGGAAGGCGCATGGGCCATGCCGGGGCGATTGTCGAAGGCAAGAGCGGAACGGCCGAAGGCAAGGTGGAAGCGCTGCGCGCCGCCGACGTGAAGGTGGCCGACCACCCGGACCAGATCGTTGACCTAATGTAAAGTAACCTTCAGGTTGCTGGGGAGCAACAACCTGAAGGTTGTTATACAAAAAGATTGTTTTACAAATTATCGTGGCTGAAACAGGGTCAACTCGTCAGGGAACCATCGAAGCTGACAGAATAATTCGTGGTATGCTCGGCCCTTGTTATTTGAAAACTTGAAAGATCGATTGCGATTACGAAAGCGATAGCGAGCCAATCGCTATCGCTTTTGCTTTCGTAATCGAGAATCCTGAAAAAGAGGAAAACCACAGAACTGATCGAAGCAGCATGATTAGTAATAGTGAATCTTCCTAATTGGTAATCGCTCCCCACAGCAGAATGAATTCTGCTGCTAGTGAGGCAAACATGTTTTAAACATGTTTTAGGTTAGGCGCCGAATTCATTCGGTGACTCGCTATCGCTTTCGAGATCGACATTCGTAAAAATGAAACGCATTTTTCGCCGGGTTGATCCCGGTTTTATTGTCGTCCTGGCCATTGCTCTGATCGCCATCTGGCCTCTCATCAGCCGCGCCAGCCTGCCTGAGGGCAACGACGCCGAACTGCATATCTTTCGCCTGGCCGAACTGAGTTATCTCCTGCGCGGCGGTGAATTCTATCCGCGCTGGGCGCCTAATTTCTACCACGGCTATGGTTACCCGATTTTTAACTACTACGCCCCGCTGACTTATTACCTGGGTTTTCTCTTTGACATCCTGCCGCGCCTCGATCCCGTAGCCGGGGTGAAGGCGGTCTTCATTTTAGGGATCCTTTTCGCCGCTCTGGGCATGTATGGCTTTGTGCGCGATAACTGGGGCCGGCGCGCCGGTTACGTGGCCGCGGCCGTTTTCATTTATGCTCCCTATGTCCAGTACATCGATCCCCACGCCCGCGGCGTAATGCCCGAGTCTTTTAGCTTCGGTGTCTTCGCCCTGGCGCTGTGGGCGCTGGACCGGTTATGGCGCAGCGGGGGACGATGGCCCTGGCTGGCCTCCGTCTTCCTCGTCGGTGCGGTGATCATGAGCCATAACCTGATGGGCCTGCTTTTCTTCGGCATGCTCAGCGCCTGGGCTGTCTGGCGCGTGTTCCTGACCACGGAAAAAGAGGACCGGCGGCGCACGGCCGTTCACCTGGGCGGCGCGCTGCTGCTGGGATTGGGACTGGCCGCTATTTTCTGGCTGCCCGTTTTTCTAGAGCGCAACCTGGTTAATCTCAGCACCCTGATCGGCGAGCAGGACAACTATGATTTCCACACCCATTTCCTGTCTCTCAAAGAAATGCTCGCGCCCTCCCTGCGCCTCGATTGGGGCGCTTCTGAGCCGGCTTTCCGCTTCAATCTGGGCCTGGCGCAGTGGCTGCCGGGTGGTTTAGGCCTGATCCTGCTTTTGCTGCGCAAGGTGCGCCAGCCGCGTCACCTCAGCTTTTTCGCCCTGGCTCTGGCCGTGCTGATTTTCCTCATGCTGCCCATCTCCACCTTTCTCTGGGAAACGCTGCCCTTTTTGCCCTTCTTCCAATTCCCCTGGCGGCTGCTGGGTGCGGCCTCGGCGATGCTGGCCGTGCTCGCCGGCGCGGGAGCAGGCGGCCTGCTGGATTGGGTCGAAGCGCGTGGTGGGCAGACTAAAAATCCCTGGCGATCGGCCGATTCCTGGCTGGCCGCGGCCCTGGTTTCTTTACCCATCCTCTTGGGACTGCCGCTCAGCCAGCCGGCGCCCTGGCCGGACTTTAATGAAGTCAACCAACTGCGCATGTCCCTGATTGAGAATACGGGGCGCTGGTTAGGGACGACCTCAACGGCCGATTACGTGCCCGTTACCGTGGAATCTCTGCCGCAGCGCAAGGGTTCCGTCGTGGCCAACTTCGGCCTGGGCCTGCAGCCGGATCGTATCAATCACAATATGCTTCCCGAAGGCTCCACGGTGGAGACGGAGACGATCAAGCCGCTGCATACGCGCTACACGCTCACCGTCCCCCGCGATACGCGCTTCCGGCTCTTCCTATTCGATTTTCCGGGATGGCATGTATCCATCGACGGCGAACGCGTGCAGACGGAATTGGGCAAGCCTGAGGGCTTTATCGTCATTCCGGTCACCGCCGGCACGCACGTCATTGATGTCCAATTCGGCCGTACGCCGGCGCGGACGGCCGCGGTGCTGATCTCGCTCGTATCCCTGATCGCCGCGATCGTTATCGCCTGGCGGCTGCCCGGTGTCCCCGGTCCCATGCCCGAACGGCCGTTTGGCGACGGATCCGTGCTGCTGCTGACTTTGCTGATCTTCGCCCTCTTCGTCTTTGTGCTGGAGCCTTCGGGCATCCTGCATTACAATTCCCAGGGAACAACGGCCGAACCGGCGCAGGTGCAGGTCTATGCTGATTTCGGTGAACAAATCGCTCTGCTGGGCTTTGATATCTCCGCGGAGCAGGTCAAGGCGGGAGATACGCTGTATTTAACGCTTTACTGGAAAGCGCTGCAAGAGCTGGATATTAATTACCAGGTTTTTGTACACCTGCTGGGGCCGGACGGGCTGGTGGCCCAGTCTGATAAGATTAACCCGGGCGAATTTCCCACCAAGCGCTGGCCGTTGGATAAATATGTGCGTGATGAACATCAGCTGACCCTGCCGGCCGATTTAGCGCCCGGTGAATACGAACTCTTTGCCGGGCTTTGGGTGCAGGCTGACGGCTGGCGGCTGCCGCTGTTGGACAGTCAGGGCCAACAGATTGGTGATCGCTTCAAGTTGATGGATATAACGGTGGAATGAGGATAGGCGAGGGGCACGGTCGGGAGACCGGCCCCAGCGGAGCTGTGCCCATGCGCGTGATCAGCGGCAAAGCCAGGGGGCGTAAATTAAAGCGGGTGCCCGGCGATTCAACACGGCCGATCATGGATCGCGTTAAGGAAAATCTCTTTAACATCCTCGGCAGTTTCGTGCCCGGATCGCGCTGGCTCGATCTGTTTGCCGGAACGGGGCAGGTGGGTATCGAGGCGCTGAGCCGCGGCGCGGAGCATGTCGTCTTTGTAGATAAGGTGACCCCGGCCGTGCGCACAACACACGATAATTTGCGGCATACCCATCTGGAAGAAGGTGCGACCGTCTTGCAGCGGGACGCTTTCCGCTATCTTGAAGACCCGCAGGGCGCGCCGTTCGATCTCATCTACGTTGCCCCGCCGCAGTATATGGGGCTGTGGGTTCAGGTGCTAAACAGGCTGGATCAAGAGCCGGGACGTTTTTTAGATCCGCAGGGTCTGGTGGTGGCGCAAATCGATCCCAAGGAAGAAGAGGAACTGCCTTTAAAAAACTTGACTCTCGTCGATCGCCGCCGTTATGGTTCGACTTTGCTCTTGTTCTACGAGCCGCCGGTCAACGTCACCTGAATGACGCACTGTCCGGTGATATTATTCTCAATGTCCAGCGCCGTCAGGCGCATTAGGTAAGGACCTGAACCCCACATCGAGAGATTAACATTACCCAGGAATCCTTCGCGCACAGGGGTGGTGATATCACGGCCTAACAGGGAAGCCCACTGCCCATTTGTCTGTGGCCCATTTGTTTCCAGGGTATAGGCGCCGAAATTTTCCGTATCCGCTGTGCCGTAAAATGAAATATCTCCACGCACGGCCGATCCGTCGCTGGGCTCGCTGATATTCAGATCCGTCGTGCAGGCGATGAAGGGCGTCGGCGGCACGTAGGGCGTCGGCGTCAGCGTTGCTTCTTCCACGGGGACGGATTCGACAGCGCCCTCCGCGCCCGGTAAGGTCACCGTAGGCGCCAGGTTGGGGGTGACAACCGGCCTGGCTGTCGCGGGCGTGCCCATCGGCGACGGCCGTTCCAGCGGCGTGCTCAAAGGGTTTGGCGTAGGGGTTGGCGGCTTAAGCAGTTCCTGGGGCAGCGTCGGCGCGATACGCTGGTTGACGAAGAAGACTGAGGCAAAAATCCCGCCAAATAAGAGGACGAAGAAGAGGGCGGTGTTGCGCCTTTGTTTCCCCCGTTCTCGTTCTAAGCCAAAAACAGCTGAACGTAAGCCCCTCTGGGCTCTGAGTAAATCGGATATGTACCAGAAGAGACCCAGCACACAAACGATGTAAATCCAGATATCGTTCTGGATCAAAAATACGAAGACGCGATCCATGGCGTATCCGCGGAAAAATTCCTGTCAGGTTTATAACGGCCGTTCTAGGGAAGCTTAGCAACTAGCCCGTGAATCAAAGCCGTCAGGCGTGGTATGGTGATTTTTCCCGTCTCTAGCACCTCATCATGGGTTTGGACCGTACCCGGTTTCGGATCGGGGATGGCCATATTGGTAATTGTCGATATGCCCAAGACGCGTACACCGGCATGGCGGGCGACAACAACGGAGGGCACGGTGGACATGCCGACCGCGTCCCCACCGGCCATACGCAAAAAGCCCAACTCGGCCGGCGTTTCATAGCTGGGTCCGGCGACGAAGGAATATACGCCTTCTTGCAGTTTAAAACCGAGCTCCGCGGCGACTTCATGGGCCAGCTTGCGGTATTCAGCGTCATAGGGCTCTGTCATATCGGGAAAGCGCGGCCCTACTTTGTCGTTATTGGGTCCGCGGAGAGGGTTGAAACCGGCCATGCCCGGAAAATTGAGATGATTGCTGATCAACATCAGATCGCCTGGTGTAAAATCAGCATTGATTCCCCCCGCGGCATTAGTAATGATTAAGGACTGAATCCCCAGGGCGTGCATGACACGCACCGGCAGGGTGATCTGCTGCATCGAGTAGCCTTCGTAAAAATGAACCCGGCCTTGCAGCACGACCACGTCACGCTGATCAAGCTGCCCGATGACCATCTGGCCCATGTGCCCGCTTACGGTTGAAGTGGGGCAGTGCGGGATTTCGTCAAAGGGAATGATGATTTGATTTTTAACTTCATCGGCCAGCCCGCTTAACCCGGATCCGAGTACGAGACCCAACGAGGGCACAATATCCGTATACTGCCTGACCGCCGCCGCTCCTTCGTCTATCTGAGCCTGAGAAATGTAGTCACTCATTTATGCTTTTTCCACTTCCTCTTCTTCTAGCTGGGTATAAATTTGAGTGGTTGAGATATTAGCATGTCCGAGAAGTTTCTGCACTTCCTCTAAGTCAGACCCGCTGTCCAGTTTGTGGGCCGCGAAACTATGGCGCAGGGTATGCGGTGTGACGTCAGACTCGATATTGGCGTCCCGCGCATAAGCCTTGATGATCAGCCATAAACCCTGCCGCGTTAATTTGTGGCCGCGATGGTTGAGGAACAAGGCTTTTTCATCAGGGTCCTTCATGAGATAAGGGCGGCCGTCTTCCAGATATTGATCCAGGATGAGGCACATATCCTCGTCCAATAAGATATCCCGTTGGTGCTCGCCGTTCTCCATCACCGCGACAACGGTTACCTCATCGTCCTCGAAGACGTCCTCCATTTCCAGGTTGACAACTTCCGACACGCGCATGCCCGTAGCGTAGAGCATATTCAGCAATGCGCTGTCGCGGAAATGCTTAGGTGTAGAACCCTTCTGCGGCTCCAGCAGCAAATATTCGATTTCCTGTGAGGCTAAAGTTTTCGGCAGGCGCTTCTCAACTTTCGGAGAGTCAATATTACTCGTCGGGTTGGTGGAGATGAAATTTCGCGCGTGCAGGTGGTTAAAGAACGACTTGACAGCGGCTACTTTTCTGGCGATTGAAGAGGATGCGTATGGTTTGTCGCGATGTTTGAGATCATCAACATAGTCGTCGATGATTTCCGGGGTGACTTCGGACCAGGATTGGATATCCGGGTAACGGTCGGTGAGGAACTCATAAAACTGTGTCAGGTCATTGCGATACGCGGCGACCGTGTTATCCGAGTACCGGTATTCCTCTCGAAGGAATACGAGGAAGTCCTGTAGTATTTGATCCATTGTACGCTGCTCCTGTACGATAACTGAAACTACCATTACAAACCAATACGAGAATGGGCAATCACCCAATAATTCGTGTAGTACGATTTTTGTTGTCGATTCTAAGTGGCGGGGACAGGCTATACATTATGGCGGTTAAGCCGGCATAGGACAAAAAAGAATCGTCAAAATAGCGCCCTGTGAGCTTATTATGTAATTCTAGCTGTCTGGGCATTATAACAATTACTTTTCATAAGATCAATCCCAAATCGACATAAATAATGATAAATACAAGTTCTTTACATAAATTTCACTGCCAAAAAACGCGTGAATTTCGCATATCACTGATTTACAGCTTTGAAAGCCTACCCGGCTGCCTGAAATTCCCGCATTTGGCAATTATGGGCAAGAGATGGGCAACTGAAATAACTCATTGCCTTCGCGCCGCTGTAGGTGGTATGATGCGCCGAGAGCCTGGGATAATTTCCACCGGCTCCGCACAAGTGCTTATTTGTGCCAATAACCCACATTTCAAATTTTAAGTAATTCAGTGAGTCAGGCAGTCAGGTGGTCAGGTTCTGACCACCTGACTGCCTGATCAACTTAAATTAGGAGATTTTCTACTATGAACGAGCGCGAGCGCCAACGAATTGTGATCGCCGGAGCCGCCGGCCGTGACTTTCACAACTTTAATACATTTTTCCGTGATAATGACGATTACGAAGTGATCGCTTTTACGGCGACGCAAATTCCGGATATTGAGGGCAGGCGGTATCCGCCGCAGCTTTCCGGCGCTCTCTATCCGCAGGGTATTCCCATTGTCGCTGAGGAAGAGTTGGAAGCACTCATTGATGAATACGATATCGACGATGTCGTTTTTGCGTATTCTGATGTTTCGCATGAAACAGTGATGCACCTGGCTTCACGGACGCTGGCTGCGGGCGCCGGGTTCCGTTTCTTGGGTCCCAAGCAAACCATGATCGCCTCCGATAAACCGATCGTCGCCGTCTGCGCGGTGCGCACCGGCAGCGGCAAAAGCCAGACATCACGCCGCGTGCTCGACATCTTGCAAAATGATTTGGGCTACGAACGCGTGGTTGCCGTGCGCCATCCGATGCCTTACGGCGATCTGGCCGCACAGGCTGTGCAGCGCTTCGCCGCCCTGGAAGACCTGGATCGCTATGACTGCACGATCGAGGAGCGTGAAGAGTATGAACCTTATATCGAGCGCGGCGCGGTTATTTATGCCGGCGTTGATTATGAGGCGATTTTGCGCCAGGCGGAGGAAGAGGCGGATATCATCATCTGGGATGGCGGTAACAATGATATGCCCTTTTACCGGCCTGATCTGCTCATCGTGGTCGCCGATCCGCACCGCCCAGGCCATGAACTGCGCTATCATCCCGGAGAAACGAATTTGCGCATGGCCGATGTTGTCGTGCTGAATAAGGTGGACACGGCCGTTCATGAAAATGTCGTGGCTGTACAGGACAGCGTGCGCCGCGTGAATCCCCAGGCGGTGCTGATCAAAGCCGCTTCACCGATTTTCGTCGACGATCCCGCGGCCGTGCGCGGCAAACGCGTATTGGTCATTGAAGATGGGCCGACCCTGACCCATGGCGAGATGGCTTATGGCGCGGGCGTGATCGCCGCCGAATATTTCGGGGCTGCTGAAATTGTCGATCCCCATCCCTACGCGGTGCGCTCCATTGCTGAGACCTATAAGAAATATCCCACGACTGGCGCCGTGCTGCCGGCCATGGGTTATGGCGCGGCTCAGCTGGCGGACCTGGCGGAAACAATCGCCGCCACACCGGCGGACCTGGTCCTGGTGGCTACGCCGATCGACCTGGCGCGGATCATTGACATCGACAAGCCGAATCAGCGCGTGCGCTACGAGCTGCAAGAAATCGGCCGTCCGAATCTACTCGATATTCTCTCCGAACGATTTTAATGTGATCAAGATGCCATCTTTTGGAAAGATGGCATCTTGTTTTTCCCCTGTTGTCATAGTTGACCATAATTCGCCGGGAGCTTTGGTCAAAGGCTCTATTCTTGGACTTCCCCTATCTGGTATAATTAAATGAGCTTTGTTGAGAGGCTTTGTTTAAAGCTTCATTGTCGTTTAGGGTCTTTCTTCAAGCAGACCAAAGGAGGCAGCAGTGCAAACTATTTCAGAAAGTTTTGGCATTCTGTGGGAGGCGCTCTTTTTGCAGCCCCAACCTTATGCCGCCATACGCGACCGTAAAAATCCGGCCGGGAAGGGTTTCGTGATTTTGATAATCCTCGCTCTGACCGTGGCTCTGGTGAGTTATATCGGGACCCTCTTAACCTGGGCCACGAGCCCCGATCTCAATGCCATCCAAGAAACGGTGCTCAAGCATTTACAGACGATGAGCTGGTGGGAGATGATGTCCGCGCAGCCGCAGGCTCAGGTCGTCTGGCTTCAGATATGGGACTCAGTCTGGCAGGTGATGCGATTACTGATCCCTTCGCCCACTTCCGGGTTGATGGGCTTCATTCTCACCCCCCTAAACCTGTTGATCACCTGGATCGTCTTCGGCCTGGTGGCGCATGTGATGGCTAAGATATTTGGTGGAAAGGGGCAGTTGAACCAGACCCTGGGCACGACGGCCCTGGCCGCAGCGCCACAGCTGCTTACCCTATTCACGGTCTTTCCCTTAGTCTCGCTGGCCGGGATAGGCGTGTGGACCATGCTGGCCCGGTATATGGCCATTCGCGTGACCCACAACCTTTCCTGGGGGCGGGCGCTGTGGGTGACCCTGCTGTCCATGCTGGTCATTTTCCTGCTATTAGTTGTGATGTTTGGCGTGGGTGCGGCCGTATTTTCTTCGATGTTGTCCGCCGCTATTTCGGGAGGGTTCTTCGATGCAAACAGCTTTTGATTTTATACGTGGTGTTGTCACCTTAGATGAGCAAACCTATCGCGACTTCCTGGCATCTGAGAATGTCATGAAGCGTGGATTTTTGATTTTCCTGGCCTGTTTTTTCATCGCTACTTTTCCCGTATTCGGCCAGACTCTGATCAGGAATTACCAGGGTTTTACGGCCGAAGATGCGTTAGCAATTAAAGATCAGTATCAAAGCATGCTGCAAATGTTCCCGATCTCCGGCGCGGAGGGCATGTCTCCCGAGGATATGATGGGTGATTTTAACGCCGGGATCAATATCGGTGTGGAGATCTCCAATTTGCCGACGCCGCTGCCCCGGCCAATTATGGCTTTCCTCCAAGCCGTCGGCACCTGGATTTCGGCTGCAATCGGCAATATCGGAACCTGGTTGGGTTATGGTGTGATTGTCCTGCTCTTCGCTAAACTGGCCGGAGGGCGGGGAATTCTCAATCTCTTCTTCGGTCTGACGGCGCTTGTCGCCGTGCCCAATTTGCTGCAAATCTTCAGCTTTTTGCCATTCCTCGGCCCGGTCCTGATTTTCGTAGCTTTCTTATGGGGAGCGGCCGTTTACATCCGCGCGGTTCAAATCAGCCAGGAATTTAGCGGCGGGAAGGCCGTTGTGATCTCGCTTCTACCGCTGCTGATTGTGCTGCTGATAACCGCCTGCACCGCCTCCGCAGCCATCGGAAGTTTGGCCAGTCTGATTAGTCAAGCGCAATAGAATATAAGTTTTTCAGTATGTCAGTGGCTCAGTTTCTCAGTTTATGGCTGAGATACTGAAAAACTGACATACTGATATACTCCTTTTTACGTCCCTCTAACATTCATGATCTATAATTTCTGATCGTTGCGGTTTCGGCCGTTTTTATTTGTCGACGGCCGTGGAACCGCGACTAAAACATAAAAAATCAACCAATTGAGGGAGAATTGAATATGAGTGAAGAACAAGTGACTCCAGAAGCTTACCGCTTTAAGGCGGAGATTAAGCAGTTGTTGGATATCCTAGCACATTCCCTATATAAGGAACGGGATATCTTCCTGCGCGAGCTGATATCGAATGCGTCTGATGCTTTGACGCGTTTTCATTTTGAGAGCCTGACCAACCGCGACGTGCTCGACCCGGATGCCGAACTGGCCATCCATATCGACGTGCCGGAGGTTGAAGAAGGCCAGCCGAAGAAGATCGTCGTTAAGGACAGCGGCATCGGTATGACACGTGAAGAGGTGATACAAAATTTGGGCACAATCGCCCAGTCCGGCGCGCGTGAATTTCTGAAACATATCGATGAAGAGGACTTCGATGCGAGCGAGGTGATCGGCCAATTTGGCGTGGGCTTTTATTCCGCCTTTATGGTCGCTGATGAGATCGAGGTTATCTCTCGCAGTTACGATCCCCAGGCAACGGCCGTATCCTGGAAATCGGACGGCAGCGACAACTTCGCCGTCGAAGACGCCCAGAAAGAGGATCGCGGCACCGAAGTGCATCTGACGCTGAAAAAAGATGCCGAAGAGTTCGCCAGTGAATGGAAGTTGAAGCAGATCGTCAAGAAATACTCCGACTTTGTGCGCTATCCAATCTACGTCGGCGAGGAGCAGGCCAACCAGCAGACTTCCTTGTGGCGCAAATCCCCATCGGAAGTCAGCGAAGAAGATACGAACCAGTTCTATCAGCAGATGACGATGGATTTCGAAGAACCCCTGCTGACCATCCAGTTCGCTTCCGATGCCCCTGTACACTTGCGCTCGCTGCTTTTCATTCCCGCCAAACGGGAACCGGGCATCCTCTCCTTGCGCAAGGAACCGGGCCAGATGCTCTACTCGCATAATGTATTGATTCAAGAGTACATTACGGACCTGCTTCCGGAGTGGCTCAACTTCGTCGACGGCGTGATCGATTCGGAAGATATCCCGCTGAATGTCAGCCGTGAGACGGTGCAGTCGACGCGCCTCATGCGCCAGCTCGGTCGTACCCTGCGCAAGCGCATTCTGCGCGAGCTGGCAACCATGGCGGAGAAGGACTCTGAGAAGTATGCGCGTTTCTGGCATGAATACGGCCGTGTTTTTAAAGAAGGCATGATCACCGATCCTTCGGCCAAGGAAGACATTTTGCCGTTTTTGCGCTATCTCTCTTCCAAGAGCGGCGGCGAACTGACTTCATTCGATGAATACATCGAACGCATGCCCGAGAACCAGGAAGAGATTTATTACCTCCTAGGCGATGACGAGAAATCAGTGGCCCGCAGCCCGCATCTCGATCCCTTCAAAACGCGCGATCTGGAAGTATTTTATTGGGTAGATCCCCTGGATGCCTATCTGGCGCCGATGCTGTCCGAATATAAAGAAAAGAAGCTGCGCAATATCGATGACGCGGCGCTGGAACTGCCTGAGACCGCGGATGAAGCGCAGACGGAACAGCCGGCCCCGCTGCTGGACGATAAAGAAATTAACACGTTTATCGGCCGCTGCGTGAAAACCCTGGGCGATCGAGTGGTTGAGGTGCGCGAGTCCAAGGTCTTGAAAGACAGCCCGGTACGCCTTGTCTCTCCGGCCGACGACGCCGGCCGTGATTACCAGCGCTTGCAGCGCTTCTTTGATGAGAATTACGAAGTGCCGAAGAAGATCCTGGAGATCAACCGCCGCCACCCGCTGATCGTCAACTTGACTCACCTCTTAGAGGTGCAACCCGGCTCGGAACTAGTTGATGCGGCGATCGAACAGCTTTATGAAAGCGCCCTGGTGCAGGAAGGCCTGCACCCCAATCCGGTGCAAATGCTACCGCGGATTGAGCAGCTCATGCTTCTGGCTACCGCGACGGCCAACATGAACCTCGGCTTTGACGAAGAAGAATAAGTTTATCCTACACTTTGCCCAGGGAAGGGATAATGGATGCGGACGAGAGCTAACAAGCACGGAAATTTTTATCTATCCGCTTTAATCCGACCACCACGCAGTGTTGGGTTTAGTCCGAGTTCTTAGACTAAAACTGTCAGGAAGCTGAAGTCTCATTGAAATAGGACCCAGTGAATTGGGTCCTATTTTTTTATCACTGCACTTTTTCCAGGAGGGACCTACCGGCGGCAAGCGCCGCCTCTTCCGAGCCGCTGTTTTCCAAAACAACCATAGCCACGTAATCCGCCTGCTCGCCGGGCAAAATTCCCACGTACCAGGCATTCTGCAACCCTTCAGGGCCGGATAAAACAACAGGGCTGAACTCGTAAATCCCGTTTTCCTGGGGCAGGGCATTGCGCACGGCGCGCGCCGTGGCCACACCGGCGGCCTGAGCATTTAAGATTTCGTCCATGTGCCACGGCTGCCATTCTCCAAAAACATCTTTTACCGCCGCGCCGATCTGCGCCTGCGGCAGGCTGCCGTCACCGGCCAAGGCGGCCATCGCCAGCCCGACCTGCAAGGGGGTAATTGAGAGCTTTTCCTGGCCTATCCCGGCCAGCATAGGGTCGGCGATGGCCTGGTCAGGCGTGGTTTCCGTGTCAATCTCCAAGACCGGATCGCTGTAGAGGCCGAATGATGAAAAAGCAGCATCCAGACTGCCCGTTCCGGCACGCTCGGCCAGGTCGACCATGGGCGCCGGACAGCGATAAACGAGTACATCCGCCCAGGTCGCCGGATCAGGCGGTTGGGCGGCGCAGCGTAGTTCGGAACCATTGACCTGAACCGGCCGGTCGGGGTCTTCAACCGTCTCGTTGAGGGTCAGCAGGCCCTGGTCGATGCTTGAGGCCAGGATCAAGGGCTGCAAGAGCATGCCCGGCTGGTACTGGCCTTTGGCAACGCGGTTAAGCAGCGGGGCGTCTTCGGCTGCGCCTAACTCCTCGAATGTCTCATCAAGCTGGTTTGGATCAAACCCCGGCAGGCTGGCCATCGCTCTGACATAGGCGCTGTCTTTGCCGTCGCGGGGGATTTCCAGCAATAAAGCGCCGCCCAGATTTTCGCCAAGTGCGGCAACGGCCGTTTCCTGGATGGTGTAATCAAGCGCCAGCTGCACATCCCGCCCTTTCTGGGGCAGGTGCATGGTTTGGCGGAACCAATCCGCCCAGAAATTATCCGTCTCACCGCGCAGGATGGTATCAAAACCCGCTTCCGCGCCGCTCGTGCCGTGCTTGATGCTGTAATAGCCAACAACGTGCCCGCCGGCCGCTGTTGGGTAAAACCGCCGCTGCGCATTAGGGGGACCTTCATTCAATGCCAGTTCGAGGCCGTTCTGATCCAGAATAGACCCGCGCAGCAGGCGCCGTTCAGCTTCCAGGCCGCGCGGATTGTCGTCCCGGGCCAGAAGCGTCCCGGCGCGCACGACGCCCCAAAATACAAGTGAAATGCCGACCAGTATAAAAGCGCTAAGCAGCACCTTGCTGAGATTGAGCACCTTGTCTCGATCGGGCGTGATGGGGGGCATCTCTTTCATGATTCAGAGGACAGATACAGCAGCAGCCCCAACATAATACTGCTGATCAGCAGCGAGCTGCCGCCGTAGCTGATGAAGGGCAGAGTGACCCCGGTCAGGGGCAGTATTTTGGTCACGCCGCCCATGATCATCAGCGCCTGAATGGCGAATAGCAGCGTGATGCCCACGGCCAGGTAGGTCTTAAACGGCCGGAATGACTTCATCGCCGAATGAAAGCCGCGGTAGGTGAGGATCATGAAGACGGCAACGAGTCCCAGGCTGCCGATCAGGCCCCACTCCTCGGCCACGGCGGCAAAAACGAAATCAGAATGAACAACGGGGATATAAGTCGGAAACCCCTGTCCCGCACCCTGTCCGCTAACGCCGCCGGCGGCTACGGCGTACAGAGATTGGACGATTTGGAAGGCGCGGTCGAGTGATTCCGGCCAAGGATTCCACCAGGCATCAATGCGTAAGGCGACCACATCGAACCAAAAGTAAGCGATAGCCGCGGCCGCTAACAGCAGCAGCAATCCGAACCAAACATAGCGCGGATCACTGGTCGCCAGATAGAGCAGCGCCAGGAAAACCAGGAAATATAAGGTTGCCGCTCCCAGGTCGCGCTGCCAGATCAGCAGCACCATACAGAAACCCCACATGAGCAGGAGCGGTGCCAGATAAGGCAGCGCGCCGCGCAGCCCGGCCCGGGACTGCCCGCGGCGTAGGGCGGCTTCGCGATCGGCGAAGTAGCTGGCCAGAAAAACAACCAGCAGCAGTTTTAGCAGCTCGGAAGGCTGTAGAAAGACCTTCATATTAATGAATGGCAGTGGGATGGGCAGCCATAGAGCCGCGCCAAAGCCGGAGGGATTCACACCGAAGAGAAGAGTCGAGGCTAATAGGAAAAGCCCGGCCAGGAGCCAGGTATAACGGTAATGGCGCAGCATGCGCAGGTTGCGCGGCAGGATGGCTACAATCAGCATCGCCGCCGTACCGATGACGACCCAAAGTACCTGGCGGTGCAGGAAGTTAGCGGCCAGGCGATCGACGAGAATTAAGCCCCAACCGCTCAGCAAGGCGAATAAGGGCAGATAGAAGGGATCGTGGTCAGGCCGGAAGCGGGTGAGAAGGAGGTAGGCAAGGGCCACGGCCGTTGTCCAAACCAGCGGCGCCCATAAGTGGCTCCAGGCGATACGGCCGTCCAGGGCCAGGCTCAGCGCAGTGGCGTTGCACAAGACAAAGGCTGCCGTGATGATCAACAGCAGCCCCTCACGTTGGCCGGCTTTTTTGTGGAAATCCTCTTCCATGTACATGACAGTATTTAGTATTTAGTGTTTAGTCATAACTAAATACTAAATACTAAATACTTCTTACTAAAATTACTGTAAGTACTTCTCAGTAATCGGCGACAAATTTTCGCGGGTGGATCGGGGGATGCGATCCTTGGCCGTGATCAGCGCATTTTCCAGGCCGCCGTGAGCGGCCATAGAGCCTGCCCAACTTGCCTTGGAGGCGATGAGATTACTTAATGATTTGTGGGCGACGGCCGTGTTGTGGCGCAGAACGCGAACAACCATTTCCACGGTAACCGGACTCTCGCTTTCATGCCAGACGTCATAATCCGTCACATGGGCCATCACGGCGTAAGCAATTTCCGCTTCCGCGGCCAGGAATGCTTCGGGGCTGGTTGTCATACCGATGATGCTCATGCCCCAATTGCGAAACAGGTCGGACTCGGCTTTGGTGGAGAACCGCGGTCCTTCGATGGTGATAAAGGTGCCGCCTTTGTGGACGGTGCCTCCTGCTTCCAAAACGGCCGTCGCCAGGGCGGCGCTTAACTCCCTTGAAAAGGGGTTGGCCGGAGAGAGATGGCCCACGTGTCCATTGCCAAAAAATGAACTCTCACGGTTTTTGGTGAAATCAAAGAGCTGGTCGGGAATGACGATATGCCCCGGCTCAAAATCTTCGCGCAGCGATCCACAGGCGCTGACGGAGATGATATAGCGCACACCCAAAGTCTTAAGCGCGTAAATGTTGGCGCGATAGGGGACTTCGGTGGGCGTCAGTGTATGGCCCCGGCCGTGGCGCGGCAGAAAAACCACGCGTTCATCATGCAGCTTGCCCAGGATAAGGGCATCCGAGGCGCTGCCGAAAGGCGTCGTCAGGTTAAGCTCTTCGACTTCACTTAACTCATCCATGTTATAAACGCCGCTGCCGCCGATAATGGCGATTTCAATATTGTGTTTCATGTCTTACTTCCTACTCAAGCTCAGAAGCCGATATAAATCAGCGCATAGCTTATACTATTATGACCAAAGCAGGTTTAATTATAGCAACGGAAACCGCTCGTGTATAATACGTTTCGTGTCCGCAAAAAGCTATGAACAGGCCTTGCAAGACTTTCGGCGAGCACGCCAGGAAGCTGCACTGCGCCAGCTGCTAAGTCGTTTTCTGGGTCGATCCGACCAACTCCTCGCTTATCGTGATTTAAGCGATAAATTAAACATTACGGATACCTTCGAACATGGCGTGCAGGAGATCCCCCTCAAGGCAATTGTCGGCAGCGTGGGTCGCGCCGACGATTTCACCCGCGACTTCCTGCCTAAACGGGACAGCGATGCTGAACGGTGGGCCAATGTCAAAGCGGCTGTGATCGAAATGCGCGGCTGGCGGCCGATTGATGTCTATAAGATAGGCGATGTTTACTTCGTCAAGGATGGCAATCACCGCGTTTCAGTCGCTCGCCAGCTTGGCAATGAGACGATTTCCGCCAATGTAACGGAAATCGAAACACGGTTATCTATCGATGCGGATGATGATCCCCGGGCTATAATCGCTCGCGCCAATTACATCGATTTCTTGGAAAAGACAAAACTCGATCAGTCCCGGCCGGAAGCCGATCTTGAGCTTACTTTCATAGACCAGTACAGCACACTGTTGGCGCAAATTGATCACCACCGCCATCATTGCCAATCCGACGGGCAGGAGATTTCCTTACCGCAGGCGGCTGCCTCCTGGTACGATGAAGTCTATTTACCCGTGCTTAAATTGATCCGCAATCAAGGCATCATGCGTAATTTTCAGGATCGTACCGAAACGGATATGTATATCCTGCTGTCGGAACGGCGTGAAGAATTGGAGGAAGCCTTGGGCTGGGAGGTTAAGGCGCAGCCGGCTGTTTCTGAATGGGCGTCATCTCTATCCAAATCCCATTCTCCTTTTATTAACCGCCTCGGAGCCCGCCTGCGCGACGCTCTGGTCCCGAATCTGGGCGATGGCCCGCCGCCGGGAGAGTGGCGCAAACAACGCGATCTGGCGACGACCAACATCAGCCTTTTCAACGATATCCTGATCTCCTTGCAAGGCACCGAAGCCGACTGGCGTTTGCTGGATAACACTTTGATGGTTGCCCAACGCGAAGAAGCCAACCTGTTGGCTATCCACGCTGTTTCCAGTCGTCTGGGCTTGGAAAGCACGGAGACCGGCCAAATAGAAGCTGAATTCCGGCGGCGCTGCCGCAAAGCAGGCGTGGAAGGTCAATTTGCCGCTGAAGTAGGTGTTGAAGGAAAATTGATGATTCAACGCGCGCCCTGGGTGGATTTGGTCAGTACCAATCTCACCTTTGCCACGGAATACAGCCCCGGCGGTCGCCTCAGTTCCGGTGTTGATTTTCTCATCCAGCGCTGCCCACGCCCGATCCTGGTCATAACCGGCGAGAAAATCACGCACATGGATAAAGGACTGCTGGCCTATGACGGCAGCCCCAAAGCAGATGAAGCTCTTTTTGTGGCCGCTTACCTGGCCGCGCGCTGGCACATGAAACTGACCGTATTGACCGTGATTACGGAATATACGGAAGCGGCCGTCCTCGACGACGCCCGTCGTTATTTAATCGCTAATAATCTACTTAATGTTAAATATATCCTTGAAGAAGCGCCGATCACGGAAGCCGTGCTTAAGACAGCGAAAAGCCAGGGCTCTAATTTGCTGATTATGGGTGGTTTTGGCTACCGGCCGGTGAGGTATCTTGTTTTAGGCAGCACCGTGAACGGTGTGCTTGACGATGGCCAGATTCCAACATTAATTTGCCGTTGACATAGTTTAATTACAATACCATAATAACGAATCTTGAAAACTCACAGCTAAGCGAGTCTACCCTATTGAGGATTGCTGATCCTCGATTTCCAGTTCTCGTTTCCATAGATAATTAGGAAAGGATACTTTGGCCGAGAATTTCAATCCGCAGCAGAAGAGTTATCTTGCTTCGTACATGAACGGCGTTTCTCGTTCTTTTAGCCTCGTAGCTCCTGAGGTTGAATCTCCTTTGGATGATTATCTGGCTGCGGCGTATTTAATTTGCCGCGTTGTCGATAATATTGAAGATACGCTCCAGCCTTTTGAATGGCAGAAGAAGCGTTTCGCCGAGTTTTCCACGCTGCTTGACGCTCCGCAAACGGCCGAACAAATTTTAAGGGGTTGGGACCGCTTCAATTGGCCCGGCCTGACAGATTCTGAGAAAGAGTTAATGACCTGTGAAAAAGGGCTGATGTTGTGGCAAATATACTCCGAGCTGCCCGGCAGTTACCGTGACCCGATTCGCCGATGGGCCTCCATGATGGCCTTCGGCATGGAGCGGAGCAGCAATCCCTATACATCTGATTTTTTCTTCGACCACGAGCAGGTTCGCCTGCCTGTTCAAGAATCCGACTATGACCTCTATTGTTTTTATGTGGCCGGTACGGTAGGCAGAATGATCACCGAACTGGCGATTTTGTTTTATGATGTTGTCGATCCGCAAAAGCAAATTTTGATCGACGGCAGCGACGCCTGCGGCCGTGCGCTGCAAAAAACAAATATCGTTAAAGATTTCGAGCGCGACCTTCAGCGTGGAGTCTGTTTCCTACCCGGAGATTGGCTGAAAGAAGTCGATTACACACCCCTGCGCCTGGACGGGGTTCCGTCAGCCTGGAAAGCGATGGTCTTATTAAATGTCGTCGAAGAGTTAGAAGCATCTGTCCGCTATGTTTTAGCGCTCCCGGAAGAGGCGCTCGGTTACCGCAAGGCTGGTTTATTAATGATGCTTCCCGCTTATGAGACTATCCTTCTAGCCGCGCAGCGCCTCCAGGATATATTCACCCCGCGCCATTCGGTGAAAATTTCACGGACTAAGATGGGACAATGCATCCTGCGCGCGCGCAATATAGCCGGGGATAACCAGGCGATCAGCGCTTATTCTGATAAGATGGCTCTGCAAATCAGATCGCAGCTAAGTCCGGTATTGGCGGAAGCACGGTAAAAAGAATGTCCTCCGTTTTAGCGAATAGGTTCAAGGCTTAGAAGAGGGGAGCGCCGCTGCCGATGACGGTTTCAGAAAACAATTCGGGATATGAGGTCCTGGTTGAACACCGGTCGGAAAATATTATCCGCCGCTATCTCCAGCTGATCAAACATGGCACAGGCCTTTTGTTGGGCGGCGCCTACACCTATATCCAGCGCGAAAAGGCGATTGGTAAGGACTGGTCATTCACCCTCCTTTTCCTCAAGCTGCTGATGCT
>Ga0316576_10000353_pt1 | contig 20590 bp, 20 predicted proteins | sample S0NA_FD_203075 | JGI IMG/M metagenome (GOLD analysis project Ga0316576, IMG submission 203075) | Rhizosphere microbial communities from salt marsh grasses in Alabama, United States - S0-2_050615r3r5 | ecosystem: Host-associated > Plants > Roots > Rhizosphere | place: USA: Alabama | collected...
TGCGGGACTGCATGGCGGAACGGGGCTACGACTACCGCGGCCCGGCCGCCGTCACCGACCTCGCCGATCTCGCCGACCCGGCCGAAGCCGGCTACGGGATCGCAGCCGGACTCCCCGTCGGAGAGGTTTCCTTCCCTGCGTCGGCCCCGACCGGCACCCTCCGGAGCGGGTACGAGGTCGCACTGTACGGAGCGACCCTGGAGGCCGGTGCCGGAAACGGCGGCTGTGCCGCCCTGGGGAGATCGGCGACGGAGGAAGCCGTCGCCGTCCTCCGGTCGCTCCCCTATCCCCTCGAGCGCCTCGAAGCCGATGCCGCCGCCCACCCGGCGTACTCGCAGGCACTGGCCGCCTGGTCCGCCTGCATGGCCGGCCGCGGGTACTCGGCGTCCTCCCCGGAGGAACTGATCGCCGCGTTCGGCGAGCGCCTCGCCGCGGCCGGCCCGGCAGAGGCCCGGGTGCTCGCCGACGAGGAGCGCCGGACGGCGGCGGACGATTTCGCGTGCCGGGCCGGGACGCTCGAACCGGCACTCGACGAGGTGGCCGCCGACCTCGCCCCGGCGTTCGTCGAGGCGAACCGACTCCAACTCGAGCAGGTGATCCCCCCGCCGGGAGGCGGGTCCGGCCTGCCCCCGGATCTCGGCACCGGCGACGTCCAGGTCACCCTGCGCTGGTCGTCGGAGGCCGACCTCGACCTCGCGGTCGTCGACCCCTTCGGCGACCGGATCTCCTACGGCTCCCGGACCTCTCCCTCGGGCGGGGAACTCGACCGGGATGCCAACTTCCCGTGCGTGAGCGTCGCCGAGGACCCGATCGAGAACGTGTACTGGCCGGAGGGTGGGGCGCCCCCGGGCACCTACCGGGTCTCGGTCGCCTACCGGACGACGTGTGCCACGCCCGGACCGCAGTCCTACCTCTTGGTGGTGCGGGTCCGCGGGACCGAGGTCGTGCGTGAATCCGGCACCCTCGACGCCGGAGGCACGGCCGAGTACTCCTTCGAGGTCGCCGGATGACGGTGCCGCCACCCCCGGGACCACCGCCCGGGCCGCCCGCGCCACCGCCCGGGCCGCCCGGGCCGCCCGCGCCACCGCCCGGGCCGCCCCCGCCACCGCCCGGGACCCCTCGCCGCCGATCCATCGCCCGGCGGATCCTGGGGGCGATCGCCACCGGGCTGCTGACCGGCATCGCCGCCCTCGCCGTCCTCGTCTTCCTCGTCACCGGCGGGCTCGGGCCGGTCCCCGAGGCCGCCGACGTCTGCGCCGAGGTCGATCGTCCGGAGTTGGCCGGGCCGGCGGCCCCCGGGATCCCCCTGTCGGCGGTCTGCGGCGACATCGACACCAATCTGGACCTCCCGCTCGGCGGCGCCGACGGGTTCGAGGCGGTCGCGATGGCGCCCGACCCGCCCGGCGATCCGTCGACGTCACATCCCGACTACCTCGTCTGGGACACCGACGGCTGCTCCGCCCCGGTCCTCGGTGCCGGGCCCTTCGACTTCTCCCTCGCCTGCACCCGCCACGACTTCGGATGGCGGAACCTCAAGGCCTACGACCAACCCGGGATCGTGCCGATCTGGCACGTCGGCAACAAGGACCGGGTGGACGCCGGGTTCCTGTTCGACATGCGGGTTCGCTGCGCCGCCCTGCCGCGCCTCGAGCAGATCGGGTGCGACCTCACGGCCCGGGTCTACTACACCGCGGTCCGGCTGAATCCCTCCGGCGTCGCCGGGATCCCCGACGACGACGGCCCCTGATCTCGGACGGCGGGGGACGAACCGGCCCGGTACCGTCGCGGGCTCCCCCCAACGGAGGCACCGTGGAGATCCCCGATTCGATCCGCGCCCTGCTCGACGCCGGACGCCCCGCCCACCTCACGACCCTCGACGACGACGGAGCACCCTTCACGACGCTGGCCTGGGTGGGGATCGAGGGACCGCATCTCGTGATCGCCACGCTCTTCGACCAGCGCAAGCTGCGCAACATGCGGCGCGACCCCCGCGTCTCGCTGTCGGTCGAGGCGGGGACCCGCAATCCGGTCGGCCTCGACGAGTACGTGGTGATCGGCGGCCGGGCCGAGGTCGTCGCCGGCGGCGCGCCGGCACTCCTCGAGCGGCTCGCGAAGACCTACCTCGGCCCGGACGCCGACTTCCCGGGCATCCCCGATCCGCCCGGGGGCTTCATCACCCGCATCACGGTCGAGCAGATCCACGGGGTGGGGCCCTGGTCGGCTCCCTGAGACTCCCCGACTCCCCTCCCCGCCGGAGTCGCGATTCCGGGCCCGTCGTAGACTCGCGTTCGAGGGGGAACACACCTCACACGCCCTGAAGGAGTCGCCGTGCCCCGCCGAGCCATCGCCATCGCGGCCGTCGTCCTGGCCGCCGCCGGCCTCGCCGGCTGCGGAGGCGGCAACGGCGGGGTCGTCGTCTACACCTCGGTGACCCAGGACACGGTGGATCTCCTCGTGTCCGGTTTCACCGGCCGCAACCCCGACACCACCGTCGACGTGTTCCGGGCACCGACCGGCGAGATCGCCGCCCGGATCGCCGCCGAGGTCCGGGAGGGCGGGTTGCAGGCCGACGTCCTCTGGCTCACCGACCCGCTCTCGATGCAGCAGTACGAAGCCGACGGGTTGTTGCAGACCTGGGATCCCGCCGGCGCCGAAGGCATCCCGGAGGCCTTCCGCACCCCGGCGTCCTGGGGGACCCGGGTCCTCAACCTCGTGATCGTCCATCGGCCCGGCCTCGAGCCGGCCATTCGCACCTGGGACGACCTGGTCCGGGCCGCCGGAGAGGGAGGGGTGGCGCTCCCCGACCCGGGGTTCGCCGGTTCGGCGTTCGCGGCGCTCGGATACTTCGCCCTCACCGACGGGTACGGCATGGACTTCTACCGCCGCCTCCACGACGCCGGTGCCGTGCAGGTGGCAGCGCCCGGGGACGTCGTCACCGGGGTCGCCGAGGGCCAGTACGCCGCCGGCATCACGCTCGACTTCACCGCCCGCACGGCCCTCGACAAGGGCTCGCCGATCACCATCGTCTGGCCCGACCCGGGGGCGATCGCCCTCCACAGTCCGATCGCAACGGCGAAGGACGCCGGCGGCGACGGCGCCGCCTTCGTGCAGTACGTGCTCTCCGAGGAGGGGCAGAGCCTGGTGGCCTCGAGCGGCTGGCAGCCGGCGCGGCCCGACGTCCCGTGGGAGGTGGGCGGACCCCAGGTCACCCTCGACTGGCGGCTCGCCTTCGACCGGCAGGAGGAACTGCTCGGTGAGTACCGGGCGATCTTCGGGGGCTGACCCGGCGGCTCGCAGGGGCCGGGCGGCCGGCCTGGCGGTGGTCGTCGCCGCGCTCGCCGCAGTGGTCGTCTTCCCGCTGTTCGACCTCCTGAGGTCGGCCGGGGAGGCCATCGGAGACGGCGGCGTCGCGGCACTGCGTTCGGGCGGCGGTGAGGCGGTGGCCAACTCGCTGTGGACCTCCGCGACCGCCACCACCGTCGCCGTGGTGGTCGGTGTCGGGGGTGCCCTGCTGTCCGAACGGGTCGGCGGCCGCTTCACCGGCGCGTTGCGGGTCGGCATGGTGCTGCCGCTGCTCGTCCCGCCCTTCGTCACCGCGCTGGGATGGACCCGGGCGTACGGGCCGGGTGGCCTGCTCGACGACGTCGCCGGGGTGACCCTCCCGGGTCTCTCCGGCGGGCTGGGGATCGTCGCGGCCACCGCCGCCCACGTGGCGCCGCTCGTCTACCTCGTGACCGCTGCGGCACTCTCGACCCGGGCTCGCCCGGAACTCGAGTGGGCTGCGCGGGCTTCCGGTGCCGGCCCGGTCGGCGCCTTCCGCCGGATCACCCTGCCCCTCCTGGCACCGGCGATCGGGGGCGGTGCAGCCCTGGCGTTCGTCGCGTCGATGAACTCCTTCGGGATCCCCGCAGTCCTCGGTATCCCGGCCGGGTTCCCGACGATCACCACCCGGATCTTCCAGGACCTCGCCCGCTCGGCGTCGAATGCCGCCTTCGCCCGGGTCGTCCTGCTGGCGACCGTGCTCCTCGCGCTCGTGGCGGTCGTCGTCGCCGCAACCGACGTCGCCACGCGCCGGGCGGATCCGATCCGCCCGGGAGCATCGCACGAACCGGCCCGCCCGCCCGCCTCCCGGGCACCCTGGGCCCGGGGGCTGGCCTGGGCCTACCTCGGGTTCACCGCCGGGATCCCGGTCCTCGCCCTCGCCCTCACCGGGCTCACCCGGGCGGTCGGGCTGCCGCCCTCCCCCGACAACTGGACCCTCGCCAACTACGCCGAAGCCCTGCGGGGCGACTTCGTCGGGCCGGCGCTCCGCACCCTGCTGCTGGCGGCGGCGGCGGCCACGGCGGCGACGGCGCTCGGCCTGCTGCTGGCCGCGGTGTCCCGACGGGGAGCGAGTCGCGGCCTGGCGACGGCCGCCACCCTCACGTTCGCCGTCCCCGGGTCGGCTCTCGCCGTCGCGGTCCTGCTCGCCTACGGGCCGTGGCTGCGGGACACCCTGACGATCATCCTGATCGCCTACCTCGCCAAGTTCTGGGCCCTGGGACATCGCTCGGCGGTGGGCTCGATCGGATCGATCGACCCCGACCTCCTCCGGGCGGCCCGGGCGTCCGGGGCGGGGCCGGTGACGGCAGCCCGCCGGGTCCTGCTCCCGCTGCTCCGGCCGGCCATCGGAGCCGCCTGGCTGCTCGTCTTCCTCTTCGGCCTGCACGAGCTGACCATGTCGAGCCTGCTGTACGGGCCGGGCACCGCGACGCTGGCGGTCGTCACCCTCAACGTGCAGCAACTCGGCGACGTGACCGTCACCGCCGCACTGGCGTCGATCCTCACCCTGCCGGGCTTCGTGGCGGCGATCCCGCTCCTTCGCCGCCGCAACGGGAGGTTCGGATGAGCCCGCCGGCGCTGCGCGTCTCCGACCTCTCGGTCTCCTACGGCAAGGCGGCCATCCTGCAGCAGGTGAGCGTGGAGGCCGGGCCGGGCGAGGTCCTCGCGCTCCTGGGGCCCAGTGGATCGGGGAAGACGACCCTCCTGTTCGCCGTCGCCGGGTTCGTCGCCCTCGATACCGGAACCATCGAGATCGGCGGCACCACGGTCGCCGGCCCGGGGACCCATCTCCCGCCCGAGCGACGCGACGCTGCGGTCGTCTTCCAGAGCTACGCGCTCTGGCCGCATCTCTCCGCCCTCGAGACGGTGGCCTTCCCGCTGCGGGCCGCCGGGGAGCGGCCGGAGGCCGCCCGTGCCGAGGCCGCCCGACTCCTCGACGCCGTGGGGATCGGCCCGCTCGCCGGGCGGCGGCCGGCCGAACTGTCGGGAGGCCAGCAGCAGCGGGTCGGACTGGCCAGGGCGCTGGCGCGGCGAGCCGGGCTCTACCTGTTCGACGAGCCGACCGCTCACCTCGATGCCGCCACCCGTGAGGCGATCCAGGCCGAGATCGCCACCCGACGCGCCGAGTCGGGGGCGGCGGCGGTCTACGCAACTCACGACGCCGGCGAGGCCCTGGCCGTCGCCGATCGGGTGGCACTCCTTCGCGACGGCCGCATCGTGCAGGCCGGGGATCCCGCCGAGGTGTACGAACGGCCCACCGACCGATGGGCGGCGGCGATCACCGGCCCGGTGTCGATCCTCACCGTGCACCGGGAGGACGGGAACGTCCTCGTCGGCGGGGTTCGGTCGGCGGCGAGTGTCCCCGGCGGTGCGGAGGGTTCGGTGACGGTGGCGGTGCGACCGGACTGGGCGGCGCTCGGCGGCGACCTCCCGGCCCGGGTCGCCGCCGCCTGGTTCCGCGGTCCCCACAGCGACGTCGTGCTCGACACCCCGGCCGGCCGCCTCTCGCTCCGCGTCGAGGGACGGGCCGGCGTTCGGCCCGGCGATCCGGCGGGCTGGAGCCTGCACCGGGTCTGGCCGCTCCCGGACTGAGGACCTCCGGGATCCGGGCCGCCGCGCCACGATGCGCGAAATCCCGGACCAGGAACCGCTTGCGAACGCCTGTTCGATTTCGTACGGTAGGCCGGGCCGTGAAACCTCCTCCCGACGACGACGTCACCATCCGGATCGCCCGGCTCCGGGCAGAGCTCCGCAACCAGCAACGCCGGTACGGGATCGCCGAATCGCCGCCCCACCTCGCCCGCCTCGAGATGGCGGTCGATCGGAGGACGGCGCGCCTCGCCCACGTCCGCAGCCAGATCGCCGAACTCGAGGCCGAACTGCACCGGTTGCTCACCGAAGTCGACGGGTTCGCCAAGGGCCTCGAGGCGCTGCTCGGCGACGAATTGGAGCGGATCCGCAACGCCTACGGTGAGGGCTGGTCGCCGGTCCCCATCCTGGGGTATCGGATCTGGTCGATCCTCGACGGCCGGCTCCACGGCGCCCGGCTCGTCTGGACGACCCCCCACATGCGAGCGGTCTGCCCCACCGCCGGGGGGCCCGCCGACGAGATCCCCCACAGCGACGGCCGCTGCGGCCGGCTCGGCTGTGGCGTGTACGCCGCCAAGGGGATCCGCCCGCTCCTCGCCGAGATCCTCCCAGCCCGCCCCGTCCACTTCGTCGCCGGCCTGGTCGAGTTGGGCGGGAAGGTGGTCGAGCACGAACGCGGCTACCGAGCAGCCGACGCCGAGGTCGTCGCCGTCGCCGCCGTGTACCACGATCGCCTGCTCACCACCGACGACCCGGCGACCATCGCCCGCCTCTTCGCCGACCCCGGCCCGATCCTGGAGTCGGCGGCCGCAACCGCAGCGATCCCTCCCCACCGGCTGCGGACCACGGTTGCCGACTGGCTCGAGAGTCGGGAGCGCGCCCGCGACCCCTGGGCCGCCCTCGGCGACACTGCCTGAGAGGGTTCGCAGCCGGGCTCTTCGGTTGCGGCAGCGGCCCCGTAGCATCGCCGTCACATGAGGCGTTCCCTGATCCGCAAGACGGCCGTCGGCACCGCCGGCGCCGTCACCGTGGCCACCGGCATCGTGCTGCTGCCCCTTCCCGGCCCCGGAACCCTCATCATCATCGGAGGACTGGCTCTGCTGAGCCGGGAGTTCCCGGCGGCCGCCCGGTTGCTCGATCGCGCCAAGGACGCCGGACGCCGGGTGGCCGGGCGCACACCCCAGACCGACTGAGCGGCCCGGTACCCGCCACTCTCCCCCGGACCAACGGGCCCAACGGCTCTCGGCACGTCTCCTGCGGTCGGCCAGAATGGGAGGTGCAGCCTCCTCGATCGGAGCACGCAACGCCGTTTGCAGGCCGCGTCGCACGAAAGGCCCCGCCATGAGCCGTCCTGCCATCGCCGCCGCCGACCTCGGGTACTCCTACGGCGACGTCCGCGCCGTGGACGGGGTCGGCTTCGAGGTGGCCCCGGGCGAGACCCTCGGGTTCCTCGGCCCGAACGGCGCCGGGAAGTCGACGACCATCAAGATGCTCACCGGGCAGTTGCGCCCGCAGCAGGGAACCATCGAGATCCTCGGCATGAGGCTGCCCGACCGCCTCGACGACGTCCAGGGGCGCATCGGGGTGTGCTTCGAGGAGAAGAACCTCTACACGGCGATGTCCGGGAAGGAGAACCTCGTGTTCTTCGCCCGGTTGTTCGGGATCCGGCGGTTCGACCCGGAACCCCTCCTCGATCGGGTCGGCCTCGGCGGACGGGGCGACGATCGCGTCTCGGAGTACTCGAAGGGCATGCGCCAGCGCCTCATGATGGCCCGGGCGTTGATCAACCGGCCGGACGTCCTCTTCCTCGACGAACCCACCGACGGCCTCGACCCGGTGTCGGCCCGGGCGATCCGCGACGTGATCCGGGCCGAGGCCGAACGAGGGGCGGCCGTGCTCCTGACCACCCACGACATGCACGAAGCCGACTCGCTGTCCGACCGGGTGGCGTTCATCAACCAGGGACGGATCCTCGCCCTCGACGCACCGGAGGCCCTCAAACTCGAGCACGGCGAACGCAGCATCCGAATCCGCTTCCGATCCGGCGACGGGGTCGAGGAGGAGGTGGTCCCCCTCGACGACCCCGGCGCCGCAGACCGGGTCCGGGCTGCGGTCGCAGAACGCGACTTGATCACCATCCACACGGAAGAGGCGACATTGGAGGACGTCTTCGTCCGGTTCGCGGGGAGACGCCTCGAGTGAGGGGCCCGATCGTCGCCGCCATCGTCCGCAAGGACGCCCGGGCCTTCACCCGGGACCGCTTCTTCTTCTTCATCACGATCCTCGCCCTCGTCGCCTACGCGGTGGTCTACTTCTTCATCCCGTCGAACGTCGACGAGACGGTCACCGTCGGCGTTCATCAGACGGGCCTCGACGAACTGATTCGGGGGGTGGCGGCTGCCTCCCGGGGACTCGCCGTCGCCGAATACGACAGCAGCGCCGATCTCGAGGACGCCGTCACCCGCGGAGCCGACGGGGTCGTCGCCGGCCTCGACTTCCCGACCGACTTCGCCGAGACGGTGGCCGCCGGGGAACGAGCCCGCGTCCGCTTGCTGCTCCCGGCCGGGGTGTCCGAGGACGACCGTCTCCTCCTGGAGGGGATCGTCGGGGAAGTCGCGTTCGCGGTCGCCGGGGTGCCGCCGCCGGTGGACCCGATCACCGACGCCGTCGTCCTCGGCACCGATCGGGTGGGCGACCAGATGTCGCTGCAGGATCAGATGCGGCCGATGCTGCTGTTCTTCGTCCTCATGGTGGAGACCTTCGCCCTGGCGTCGCTGGTCTCGATCGAGATCCAAGAACGGACGGTCACCGCGGTCCTCGCCACACCGGCCCGCATCGGCGACGTCCTCGCCGCCAAGGGGATCTTCGGAACCGGCCTCGCCTTCGTCGAGGTGCTCTTCCTCGCGCTCGTCATCGGGGCGCTGGCGCCGAATCTCCCGCTGATGCTCGTCGCCCTGCTCCTGGGTTCGATCCTCGTGACCGGGTTCGGGATGATCGCCGGGTCGTTCGGGCGGGACTTCATGGAGGTGCTGTTCATCAGCTTCGCGTTCATGATCCCGCTGGCGATCCCGGCGATGGCGGCGCTGTTCCCCGGCACCGCCCCCCTGTGGGTACGGCTGATCCCCTCCTTCGGCCTGGTGGACGTCATCGGCGGCGTGACGACCGACGGCGAGTCGTGGCGTGAGGTCTCCGGGGCGCTGGCATCGCTGGCAGCCTGGAGCACGGCCGCCTTCGTGGCCGGCTCCATGATCCTCAAGCGAAGGGTGTCCACGCTGTGAACCTGCAACGCGTCGGGCACATCGTGGTCAAGGACCTCCGGCTGGGGCCCCGGTCACCGCTGCTCCTCTTCGCCGTCGTGATGCCGCTGCTGATCACCCTGCTGGTGGCTGCGGTCTTCGGAAGCCTCTTCGATCAGCAACCCCGCCTCGGAATCGTCGATCTCGGCGACTCGGGGATCCCCGAGGCCGCCGCCGCCCTGGACGGCATCGAGGTCACGACCTCGACCGACCCGGCCGCCCTCGCCGATCGGGTGGAGCGGCACGACGTGGATGCCGGCCTGGTCATCCCCGAGGGCTTCGACGACGCGGTGCGGGCCGGCGAGGAGCCCGATCTCGAGTTCCTCGTCTCCGGGCGGAGCCTGGCATCCACCCGGGCGGTCCTGGCGGTCACCACCATCGACCTGGTTCGGGAGGTGGCCGGCGGCGAGCCGCCGGTCGAGGTCGTCACCACCGTGATCGGCGCCGAGGACTACGTCCCGCTCGGCGACCGGCTGATCCCGCTCACCGTCTTCTACGCGGTGGTGATCGCCGGGATGTTCCTCCCGGCGTCCTCGCTCGTGGAGGAACGCCAGAAGCGGACCATGGACGCGGTGCTCGTCACCCCGGCTCGCATGCCGGAGATCCTCACCGCCAAGGCGATCGTCGGCATCTCCCTGGCGACCGTCATGGGTCTGATCACGCTCGCGCTCAACCGGGCCTTCGGGGCCAACCCCGGAGCGATGGTCCTCTTCCTGGTGCTCGGAGCCGTGATGGTCGCCGAGTTCGGCCTGGTCCTGGGCTGCTGGGCCCGGGACGTCAACACGCTCTACACGGCGATCAAAGGCGGGGGGATCTTCATCTTCCTCCCGGCGTTGTTCGCCCTGTTCCCGGGGGTCCCGCAGTGGATCGCCCGGATCGCCCCGACGTACTACTTCCTCCAGCCGATCTACGACCTCGGGGCGCGGGGCGCCTCGTTCGGCAGCCTGTGGGACGAACTGGCCGTCTGCCTGGCGATCGTGACGTTGCTGGTCCCGGCCGTGGCGGCCATGGGACGGCGCGCCGAGCACGACCTGGCGATCGTCACCTGAGGCGGATCAGCCTCCCGCCGGCGCCGTCGTGGTCGTGGTCGTCGGTGGCGCGCTGACCTCGGCCCCGGTGTCCGGTTCGACGGTCGTGATGCCACCGGTTCCACCCGACGGAACGTTGAGCAGCGGAGTCAGGTTCTCGTCGAACGGCAGGATGATCGTGCTGTTGTTCGGCGAGTTGACGAGCGCCTTCAACGCCTGGATGTAGGTGAACTGCAGGTAGGCCGGCGTCAGCTGTGCCTGTGAGCATCGGTCGATCGACTTGGGGCTGACCACCTCGATCACGCTGCCGTCCGGCTGCTCGACGTACTGAGAGTCTCCGCCGCAGGCGAGGATCTGCTGGGCGTCCGCCGTGGCCAGCGCGTCCACCCGGGTGATGTCGGCCTGCTGCTGAGCCTTGGCCAGTTCGAACTGCTGGCGCTCGGCATCCTGTTGGGCAGCGACCTTGGCGGTGACGGCGCTCTGCAACTGGGCGTCGAGGTGCACCTCACGCAACTGGAAGTCCTCCAGCACGATCCCCCGGTCCGCCATCTTCCCGGCCATGCAGGCGGTGACCTGATCCTCGAGCTCGTGCCAGGCCGTCGTCGCCGCCTCCACCATCGTGTGGTTCGTGAACTCCGAGCGGATGCACGTCCTGGCGGACGGCCGGATCAGCGTGATCACGTAGTTGACGCCCAACTCCTTGTAGACCTCGGTGGCCCGATCGGCGTCGAGCCGGTAGAGCACGGTCGAGTCGACCGAGCCCGAAGCACCATCGGAGCCCAGCACCTGCACGGAGTCGTCGACGTTCGCCTTGTTGCCTTCGCCGGCCGCCGCCGCCATGGTGTACGAGGTCGTCCGCGCCGACATCTGCTGGACCGACGTGAACGGCAGGCTCACGTGGAAACCCTGGCCCATCGGGGCCCCGGCACGGCCGAGAGTGACGGGTACGCCGACGTAGCCGGCCTGGACGACGTGCATCATCGTCGCCACGACCCAGATCGCCAGGACGGCGCCGACGAACGACGAGAGCCGCCTCCAGGAGCGGGGGCCGAGGGTGCCGTCGGCGCGGCGGGGGCGGCGAAGACCGACGGCGACGAGCAGGCGTTCGACCAGGCCGCCCAGCCGGGCGCGGGCCGAAGACCGGGAAGGTTCCCCGTCGCCCGACGGGGATGATTCGGAGTGCACGGTGTACGTCATAGGCGCACGATATCCCATGCCCCCGGTTGTGGATCCATCGGAGGCCGGTCAGCCCTCCGAAACATCGCCGTGGGGCGGCTCGTACTCCGTGCCGTCCTCGGTGCGGTACTGCTCGTCGTGCTTGACGATCATCGTGTCGGAGTGGAACCGGGTGCCGTCCCAGGTCCCCTCGACGACGACCCCGATGCCCTCCTGGAACAGCTGCTGCGGCGAACCGGTGTGGCTGACGGGAATCGCGGTGACACCGTCGGTCACCACGAAGTCCACGCCTTCCTCGGTGTCCACCACCGAACCGGCGTCCACCTGGCCGCCGAGCCGGAACCGGGCCACCGCGTCCGGTTGCACCTCCTCGACGACCTCCGAGGGCGTCCGGTAGTAGACGAGGGCGTCGCTGAGGTTGAAGAACAGGAACCCGACGATCACGGCGACCAGGCCGAGGGCCGGGATCACGAACAGGGCGTACCGCCTCATTGCCACTCCTCCAACCGGCGCCGGGCCTGCCGCAGGCGGCGGCCGGTCCACGTCGCGTACAACGCCATCGACACGTAGGTCACCGAGAACGCGAAGGCGACCCAGCCCCAATCGCTCACGTCAGTTCACCTCTCCGTAGCGGGGGGCGGTGATCGCCGCCCCGGCGACCTCGATCTCCTCGGAGGCCATCGCGTCGTGCAGTTGCGCCTCCACCTCGGCGTACTCCATGTTGCGCCGCACCAGCGCCGCGTAGACGACGGTGTAGGCGACGAGTGCCATCATCAGCGCCCCGAAGAACGGGGGATCCATCTGCATCTCGCCGGGCCGCAGGATGGTGGGAGGCTGGTGGAGGGTCCTCCACCACAGCACCGAGAAATGGACGAGGGGGATCTGGACGACGCCGAGGATGCCGAGCCACGCCGACCGGCGTGCCCGGACGTCGGGGTCCTGGATCCCACGCCGGAGCGCCAGGTATCCGAGATAGACGAAGAACATCACCGCCGTGAGCACGAGGCGGGCGTCCCAGGTCCACCAGACGCCCCACGTCGGCTTGCCCCAGATCATCCCGAGGGCGATCGCCAGGCCGGTGAAGTACACCCCGACCTCCGCAGAGGCGGCCGCCAGGCGGTCCCAGCGGATCTTCTTGGTGGCGAGGTAGGCGATGCTCCCCAGCAGGGTGACGCCGAACGCCAGGTAGGCGAGCCAGGCCGCCGGGACGTGGACGAAGATGACGCGGGCGAGGTCGCCCTGGGTCTGTTCGCCGGGGACGACGAGGGCGGTCACGAACGCCGTCGCCAGCGTTCCGACGGCCGCAATGTCCAGCCAGCGCCGCTGTATCACCGTGTCGCCTCCTGCAAGGGCCGAGCACTGAGCACTCCCGCAACCGCCAGCAGAAGATCCATCACCACCAGCAACAGGAGCCAGCCGAGGATAGTTGCCTGGATCCGCAATCCCTCAGTGATCTGAGTGGCGGCGAGCAGCATCGGCACCGCCAGAGGGACGACGATGAGCGGCACCAGGGTGGACGACGCGACGCTCCTCGCGATCGACGCGGCCAGCGTCCCCAACAGCGACAGACCCGCCGCCACCAGGGGGATGACCGCCAGCAGCCACCAGAATCCCGCCGGATCGGTGTCGTAGAGCGCCAGGGCCACCGGGGCGAGCAAGGCCTCGAAGAGGAGCAGCAGCAGGAAATTGGCGCCGGCCCTGCCGGCGAAGCGGGCGGCGGCGTCGACGCCGAGCAACCCGAGGAGGTCCTCCTGCGCCTGGCCTTCGACGGCGCTCTGGCGCACCGTGACGAGGACCCCGAAGAGGAGCACCACGCTCCAGTACATTCCCGGCCCGATGCGCTCCAGCAGCGGTGCGTCGGTACCCACGGCCAGCGGGATCAGCATGAGCGCCGCGGCACCGAAGGGGACCGTGATCATCAGCACCTCGCCGGACCGCACCTCGGTGCGGAGATCCTTGCGGCCGAGCTCGATCGCCTGGCGCCAGAACGACGGCATCAGGTTCTGCTCCATTCGGTGTCCGCCACGGCTCCCGCCCGCAACTCGACGAACCGGTCGACGAGTGGGGCGATCCGGGCGTGCTCGTGGGAGACGACCAGCGCCGCTCCGCCCCGGGAACGCGCTCCCGCGACGAGTGCGGCCACCAGGTCGGCCGCCTGGGGATCGAGGCCGGCGTGCGCCTCGTCGAGCAGCAGCAGGTCCGGCTTGGTCAGGACGAGCCGGGCGAACTCGGCCCGCCGCTGCATTCCGTGGGAGCAGTGGGCGGCCTTCCTCCCCCGAGCCAGTCCCAGGCCGACCCGGTCGAGCACCAGGGGGACCTCCGAGACGGGGATTCCCCGCATCCGGGCGATGAAGGCGATGTTCTCCTCGAGCGTGAGGTTGGGGTAGAGACCCGGCACGTGGCCGATCAGGCCGATCCGGGGCCGAACCGCATAGCGCTCCTCGCCGGTGCCCCGCAGCGGGGCTCCCAGCACGGTCCCGTCGCCCTCCGAAGGTGGAAGCAGGGTGGCGACCACCCGCAGCAGCGTGGTCTTCCCCGAACCGTTGGATCCGATCAACCCGACCACCTCACCCGGCGCAACCGACAGCGTCAGGTTTCGGAGGATCGGGGTGTCGCCGATGCGAACCGCGATGCCCTTGAGATCGACGATGTCCTGGAGCACCCGGGGAGTGTACGGCGCTCGACGGATCACCCGTCAATCGAGGGGCGACGAGGCGAAACGCGCCAAAACGATCGAGACACCCCTCCCCCCTTCCCCTGTCGGCCGCGCCGTTCCTGACCCGACGCCGGCCGGCTTCCTGCTAGATACGCGTGACGAGCATCTTCACCAGATGCACGGTGGCGACGGCGCCCTTGCCGGTGGCGAACGCGAGGCCCGCCAGGGCGGTGAGGGCGATCATGACCAGGCGCATCGTGATGACGAACACCACGATCCCCACCATGCCCCAGATGACGATCGACCACCCGAGCGACGGAGCGTTCTGGGAGTCGAAGGGACCGAGGCTGGCGAGGAGTACGAGCAGGAACGCAGTGCCGGCAACGGACAGCACGAACGCTGCCCCAGAGATCTTGCGACCGAGACCGGGCGACATGAATGGTTCCTTTCCTCGGTACCAGGATCGTCGCCGCATCGGCCACCGTCTCAGAGTCGTGCGTCACCACCACTGATCAATAACCGATCACTTAGGGTCTTTGGTCCCGATCCCGTATTCGACGGCCCGTCGGTTTGGGTCAAAAGTCCCTAAGAGGCCTCCCCCCGCGTCGGTGAGAATGGTCGGCACAACACCCGACTCGCAGGTGGGGGTATCTATATGAGAAGGAAACACGGGCCCGCCCTGGCGCTCGTGCTCGCTTTTGTCCTGGCGATCGGCCTGGCGGCCTGCGACAGCGACGACGGAGCCGACGAGACGACCACGAGTGCGGCGCCCACCACGACAAGCGCAGCGACGACCACGACTGCTGCCGAGACGACCACGACGACGGTCCCCGAACCCGAGGAACCGGAGCTCGAGGTCCCCTTCCTCGCCCTGTGGGAGGGCTCCGGCCACGCCGACGCGACGGCCGAGGCCTTCCGCCACTGGGACGAAGACGACCCGGCGGCGGTCCCGGCGAGTTGTGCGAAGTGCCACAGCGACTACGGGTTCAAGGACTTCGTAGGGGCAGACGGCAGCGCCTTCGGCGCGGTCGATGCGGAGAACTTCCCGACGGATTCGGTGATCACCTGCACGACCTGCCACAACGAGGCGACGTTGCACCTCGACAGCGTGGTGATGCCCTCCGGCGTCGAGATCACCGGGCTCGGCTCCGAGGCCATCTGCATGCAGTGCCACCAAGGCCGTGAGTCGGGTGTCAGCATCGACGAGGCAGTCGCCGCCGCGGCGGTGGACGAGGACACGGTCAGTGAAGACCTTCGCTTCCTCAACATCCACTACTACGCGGCCGCCGCCACCAAGTACGGCACCGAGGCGATGGGCGGCTACCAGTACGAGGGGAAGACCTACGACGCGTTCTTCGATCACGTCGAGGGCTACTCCACGTGCGCCGACTGCCACAACACCCACAGCCTGGAGCTGAAGGTCGAGGAGTGCTCCACCTGCCACGCCGGCGTGGCGACCGCCGAGGACACCCGGAACATCCGGATGGTCTCCTCCGGCGTCGATTACGACGGCGACGGCGACATGACCGAGGGCATCGCCTTCGAGATCGAGGGCCTGCAGGAGATCCTGCTGAGCGCCATCGAGGCATACGCCGCCGACGTGGTCGGTGCGACGATCTCCTACGACGCAGCGCAGTACCCGTACTTCCTGGGCGACGACGGTGGCTTTGCCAGCTGGACGCCGCGCCTGCTGAAGGCGGCGTACAACTACCAGCTGTCGCTCAAGGACCCGGGTGCGTACGCCCACAACGGCAAGTACGTGATCCAGTTGCTGGTGGACTCGATCGAGGACCTCAACACCGCGCTGCCGACGCCGGTGGCTGCCGAAGCGATCAATCGCATCGACCACGGCCACTTCGCCGGCTCGGAAGAAGCCTTCCGCCACTGGGACGAGGACGGCGAGGTGTCGGCCTCGTGTTCGAAGTGCCACTCCGCCGAGGGGCTCCCGCTCTTCCTGGAGCAAGGCGTCACGATCAACCAGCCGACGTCGAACGGGTTCCTGTGCAGCACCTGCCACGCAGACCTGATGACGTTCGAGCGGTACCCGTCGGAGGAGGTGGCGTTCCCGAGTGGGGCGACCGCCACCCTCGACGACCCGGACGCCAACCTGTGCATGAACTGCCACCAGGGCCGTGAGTCCGGTGCAAGCGTGGTGCGGCTCACCGAAGGACTCGACGACGACACCGTCAGCGAGAACCTGCGGTTCCTGAACGTCCACTACTTCGCCGCCGGAGCGACTCTGCTCGGCAACGAGGTCGGTGGCGGGTTCGAGTACCCGGGCCAGACCTACACCGGGCGGTTCGAGCACGTCGACAACTTCAACACCTGTGTGGAGTGCCACGACGCACACACCCAGGAGGTCGAGGTCGAGGCGTGCGGCGGCTGCCACGGCGGGGTCGAGAGCGCCGAGGACCTGGCGACCATCAGGATGCGGCCCGACGACTTCGACGGCGACGGTGACACCACCGAAGGCATCGCCGGCGAGGTCGAGACGATGGCCGAGGCTCTGCTGACCGCCATGCAGGAGTACGCGACCGAGACGGTCGGGACCGAGCTGTCGTATGACCCGAACTCGTATCCGTACTTCTTCGGGCCGGACGGCGGTTACAACCAGTGGACGCCGCGCCTGCTCCGGGCTGCGTACAACTACCAGTACGCCGCCAAGGATCCCGGCGGGTTCGCCCACAACGGCACCTACATCATGGAGATCCTCTACGACTCCCTGGTCGACATCGGTGGCGACGTCACCGGCATGACCAGGCCGTAGACGAACCCCTGAACCTGCGAAGCGTGGAGGGACCGGGCCGCAAGGCCCGGTCCCTCTTCTGTGATCCGGTCCCTCGTCTGTGATCCGCTCCCTGCCTACGCTGCCGGCATGAGCGACACGATCAAGATCGCGGTGGCGTCCGAGGACGGCTCGTCGGTGAGCCGCCACTTCGGGCGGGCGCCGCTCTACGCAGTGTTCACGATCGCAGGGAACCGGGTCGTCACCACCGAACACCGGCCGAAGCCGGGCCACCGGGACTTCACCGGAGGCACCACCGGGCCGGTCGACAAGCACGAGTCGATGGCGGCGCCGGTCTCCGACTGCCGGGCGGTGATCGCCGGCGGCATGGGCGACGGGGCCGCCGGCGCGTTGCGCTCCCAGGGCCTCGCAGTCGTCCTGACGGACGAGACAGAAGCCGAGGCCGCCGCCCTCCGGTATGCCGCCGGGGACCTGCCGAACCTCCTCGACCGAATGCACCGGGGCCGCGGCGAGCACGCGTAGGTGCACGCCGAATCCGGCGAGGCGTTCCCGCCATCCCCGGAGCACCTCACCCGCTCCAGTTCTCGCGACGGAGCCCCGGGCACCCGACCCGGGGCTCCGTTCGGCATGCCGTCGGCTACGGCTCCTGCTCGGGGTGGAGCGTCACCTCGAGATCGGTGCCTCGCTTGCCAGGGGAGTCCACCGTCACGGTGAGCGGGTCGCCGTTGAGGTCGTCCCGGTCGCCGCATCAGTTCTCCGTCGGCTGCCAGTACGTGGATCCGTCGTCGTGAGCCAGATCGAAGGACGTCGAGGACTCCGAGGAGGCCGGCCTGTCGCAGATGACGAAGCCGTCCGGATCGCCGTCCGGATCGGTCGGGTCCTCGCAGAAGTCGCCGCCCCCAACCGTGAGGAGCCGGACCGAACTCGCCGCCACCGAGGGCGAAATAGACCGGCTCGCTCGCCGCTTCGCCCTTCAAGATGTCCTCATGGTCGCTGGGCACACGAGGCCGGCGGCGCGAAGTGGGACCAAGTCGTCGGCGTACTTCTCGAACACCTCGGAGCGGCTTGGCGTCCCCAGGTCCTTCATGCCCATGCCATGCCGCACGGAGGGTCCCGGGCGCGACACCCTTCTCGGAACGGCCTGTGCCCCGGGTCGAAACCCGGGGCACGGGTTCAGGAACCGCGTTCGATCAGTAGCCCTGCGCCGGAGTGTGGCACTGGGTGCACTGGATGTTCTGCCACACGCCGCCGATCTCGACCGGGTGCTGGAAGGTGAGCCCGTTGATGTCCTGCTCGAGGTCGGCCAGGTCGGCAGACGGTCCCTGGGCGACGATGGCGTGGCACGACTCGCAGTCGGCGGTGATCGACTCACCCGTATCGCTCTGGAGATCGGTGCCGTGGCAGCGGAAGCACCCCTCGTTCACGAAGTGGCTGAGATCGTCGATCCGCACCCGGTAGTCGGTCTTCATCTCCGGGAAGAAGTTGTCGTTGTAGATCGTCAGCAGCGTCTGAGCCGCCTGGTCGATCGTCGGCTTCAGGGCGTCGTACTGGTCCGGGTACTGAGTCCGGTAGTACTCGTCGAGGCCGGCGACGATCGCCGCGTTCGCTTCCTCGCGAGTGTCGTACGCGGCGTTGAGCAGATCGAGGCCGGTCTTACGGATGAACGGCAGCGACGGCGAAATCGTGCCCCGCGACATCTCCAGGTTCATCGCGGTCGCCGGAGGCAGGAAGTGGTGGCTCGGCCGGTTGTGGCAGTCGATGCAATCGAACGTCCGCACCTCGACGTCCGGCGCCTCGAGGTCGATCGGGTTCTCGGGGTCGGAGAAGGTCTTGACGTTGCCGTCGAGGTCGGTGATCCGAACCCAGGGGATGTCCTGGCGCTCCCGGTCGGTGGCGATGTACTCGATGGTGTTCCCGCTCACCATGTGCCAGTGGATCCCTTCGAGCGCCCCGGTCCGCGGGTTGCCGCCGCCGACGTTGACCAGCAGGCTGATCGACCAGGGCGAGTTGGCCTCGTCCGTCCGGAAGTAGGTGTTGTTGACCAGCTTCTGGCCGTAGAACTGGTCGGGCCAGTGGCACTGCTCGCAGGTCTCCTGAGCGGGACGCAGGTTGGCGATCGGCGTCTCGATCGGCCGGTCGAAGGAGTCTGTCATCGTCTTCCACACCTGGCGGAGGCCGTCCACCTTCGCCTTCACCCAGAAGGAGGCGCCCGGGCCGATGTGGCACTCGGCACAGGTCACCCGGGCATGCGGGCCGTTGGCGAAGGTGACCGCCTGCGGTTCCATCACTTCGTGGCACGCATCGCCGCAGAACGCCACCGAGTCGGTCGCCTCGTAGGCCTTGAAACTGCTGAAGCCCACGAGCAGCAGGAGAACGGCGAGCAGGCCGAGGAACAGCCACAGGCTGCGCATGTACCTCGGGTCCGACGGCTCCACCCTCAGGTTGAAGCGGACGTTCTCGCCCCGCCTGCGGGCCCGGACGACCTGGATCCGAATCGCCAGCAGGAACAGCAGAGCGCCGACCGTGATCACCGCCGGCACCGCGATGAAGGTGACCAAAGACCGATAGGGGTTCTCCGTGCCGGACGTGAGATCGATGACGAGCAGGATGAGGAAGGCGAAGACGCCCGCCCCGATCAGCGCACCTCCGACCGCAGCGAGCGGATGTCGGTAGAGAGACCGGGTGGTCAGCGGGGCCTCGCGGCCCTCGGGCGCTTCGGTGGTCTCGTCCGAAGCCGGTTCTTCCGGAGTCCTGTCGTCGGTCATGCCCTCCTCCTGTCCCGCCAACCTAGAAGCGGCAGCGGCCCGCCGAATAGGGACGAGTGGCCCTGATCACGGGGACTTCCCGGGACCCACGCCCCGGGAAACCGTCGCACAGTCCGCTCAGTCCTCCGGAGCGCCGGCCGAGATCCACGACCGAAGGGCGGCCAACTCCGACGTCCGGAACGTCATGACGTGGTCGCCGGGTTCGAGGATCTGGTAGACGACGCTCCCGTCCGGATCGCCCGGCACGATGCCCGGTCCCCGGCTCCCACCGGCGACGGCCCCTTCGTACGAGGTCAGGTCGAGACCGCTCGTGAGGCGCTCCGGGTTGTGGCAGGTCGTACACCGCTGATCCATGATCGGAGCGAAATCGGCGTTCCACGTGAAGGCAACCGCCTCGGTCGTCGTCGTGGTGTCCGCCGGCGGCCCGGACCCCGGTTGCTCGGGTGCTCCGGCTTCGATCCAGGTGATCAGCAGGTCGAGATCTTCCGGAGACAGTTGGGCCGGGTGGGACCCGCCCATCATCTGCACGATGACGCTGGCCTCGGGATCGCCGGGGACGATCCCCGGGCCCCGGCTGCCTCCGGCGAGCGCCGAGTCGTAGGACGAGAGGTCGAGCCCGGAGGTCTGATTGGAGGCCCCGTGGCAGCCGGTGCAGGTCGGATCGAACAGGGCGGCGATCTCCACGTCCCAGCTCGGCCCGGCCGACGGCACCGTCGTCGTCGTCCCGGCGTCCTCGTCGGTTTCGGGCGCTCCGGCGGCGATCCATGCCCGGAAGACCTCGAGTTGATCGTCGGGAAGCAGCGCTGGGTGGCTGCCGCTGCTCATCACCTGGTAGACGACGCTTCCTTCCGGGTCGCCCGGAACGATCCCGGCGCCCCTGTTCCCGCCCGTCACCGCGGTGTCGTAGGACGAGAGGTCGAGGCCGGAGGTCTGATTTCCCGAGCCGTGGCAGCCGGTACAGGTCGGGTCGAAGAACCCGGCGACGACCCCGTCCCAGGAAACGACCTCACCGC
>Ga0316576_10000354_pt1 | contig 20585 bp, 11 predicted proteins | sample S0NA_FD_203075 | JGI IMG/M metagenome (GOLD analysis project Ga0316576, IMG submission 203075) | Rhizosphere microbial communities from salt marsh grasses in Alabama, United States - S0-2_050615r3r5 | ecosystem: Host-associated > Plants > Roots > Rhizosphere | place: USA: Alabama | collected...
GTGGAGCAGGCCCTGCTGGCGGGCGACCTCGACCTGCTCTACGTGGCCCCGGAGCGGCTGTTGACGGAACGCTTCCTGGACCTCTTGGACCGGGTGCCCATCGCCCTCTTCGCCATCGACGAGGCCCACTGCGTCTCCCAGTGGGGCCACGACTTCCGTCCCGAGTACACCCAGCTCGACCGGCTGCACGCGCGCTGGCCGGCGGTCCCGCGGATCGCGCTCACCGCCACGGCGGATGCACCGACCCGCCGGGAGATCCTGGAGCGGTTGGAGCTCGCCGCGGCCGCCCAGTTCGTCGGCAGCTTCGACCGGCCCAACATCCGCTACCGGGTGGTCGAGAAGGACCAGCCCCGGCGCCAGCTCCTGGCCTTCCTGCGGGACGAGCACGCGGGGGACTGCGGCATCGTCTACTGCCTGTCCCGGCGCAAGGTGGAGGAGACCGCAGAGCTACTGCGCGGCCAGGGGCTCAATGCCCTGGCCTATCACGCGGGCATGACGGCGGAGCAACGGCGTGCCAACCAGGCGGAGTTCCTGCGGGGCGACGGGGTGATCGTGGTGGCCACCATCGCCTTCGGCATGGGCATCGATAAGCCGGACGTGCGCTTCGTCGCCCACCTGGACCTGCCCAAGAGCCTGGAGGCCTATTACCAGGAGACCGGCCGTGCCGGGCGCGACGGGCTCCCCGCCGACGCCTGGATGACCTATGGGCTGGGCGACCTGGTGTTGCTGCGCCGTCTCATCGAGGACTCGCCGTCCGAGGAGCGCTTCAAGCGGGTGGAGCTGCACAAGCTCAACGCCCTGCTCGGCTACTGCGAGTCCACCCAGTGCCGGCGCCAGGTCCTGCTCGGCTATTTCGGCGAGTCGCTCGAAGAGCCCTGCGGCAACTGTGACACCTGCCTGACCCCGGTGGAGCGTTGGGACGGCACCCTGGCGGCCCAGAAGGCCCTCTCCTGCATCTACCGCACCGAGCAGCGGTTCGGTGTCAACTACCTGATCGAGGTCCTGAGGGGCGCGCAGAGCGAGCGCATCCGCCGCTTCGGCCACGACCGCGTCAGCACCTTCGGCATCGGTCAGGAGCTGTCCGCGGACCAGTGGAAGTCCGTCTATCGGCAGCTGGTGGCTGCGGGCCTGGCATCCGTGGACGTCGAGGGTCACGGGGCCCTTCGGCTCACCGAGCAGAGCCGCCCGGTGCTGCGGGGGGAGAGCCGGGTCTGGTTGCGCCGGGACCCGGAGCGCCGGCGCCAGGGGGGCGGACCGCGGGCGGGGTCCGCCGAGGCGCCCCTGGACCCGGAGTCGGCCCTGCTCTGGGAGCGCCTGCGCGCCTACCGGCGCGAGCTGGCCCAGCAGCAAGGGGTGCCGCCCTACGTGATCTTCAGCGACGCGACCCTGAGGGAGATGCGGATCTACCGGCCGCGGGATGGGGGCGAGCTGGGCCGGATCAGCGGGGTCGGTGTCGTCAAGCTCGAGCGTTACGGCGAGGGCTTCCTGCGGGTGCTGGCGGACCATGCGGCCGAGCACGGGCGTCCCGCGGACTGTCCGCCCCTGCCCGACGCGCCGACGCGCGCCACGCCCGCCCGGGAGGGCCGCACCTGGGACCTGGGACTGAGCGCGACGGTGCGCGAGACCCTGGCGCTGTGCCGCGCCGGCGTCGACGTGGCGTCGATCGCCGAGCGCCGCGGCATCAAGGTCACGACCGTCTACAGCCACCTGGCCCGCTGCATCGAGGAGGGGGCGCTCGGTCTGCGGGAGGCCGTTCCCCTCGGCGAGGACGAGATCGGTGCCATCCGGTATGCCTTCGAGCAGCTCGCCCCCGACTCGCCCTTCACCCTGAAGCCGGTCTACGAGGCCTTCCAGGGGCAATACGACTATGGTGTCCTGCGCTGCGTGCGCGCCGCCATGACGGCGGATTGATCCGTGCCCTATTTCGGAGGCCCTGATCCACTGGGCGCCCGGCGCGGGCCAGGACTCACGCGTCTCGGCGTATCCGCCGGGCTTGCCGGCATGGCGGACGACTAATACCCCCTCAGGCCCAGCAGCCAGGGTCGCCCCAGATACAGATACAAGGCGTTGTTGCCGCCGTCGGCATGACCGTACCCCAGATAGACCGGCCCCAGGATGGTGTCCGCACCGACGAACAGGGCACCCGCGACCCGGGTCTGGTCCCACCGGATGTCCGCCCGATCCTGCCAGGTGTTGCCGGCCTCCAACGATGCGCCGGCGTAGGTGCGGACCAGGCCGCTGCCCAGATGGCGCAGGTAGATGGCCCGGGCAAGGCCCGCGTAGGGGCCCGAGAGCTCCCGTTGATTGAAGCCCGAGAGATTCAGGAAGCCGCCCAGCCGGTAGTAGGCCTGGACCGGCACCTCACCGCCGAGGTTGCCCCCGAGGCTCAGGGCCCCGAGCAGGCTGTCCTTGCCCCAGGTGCCGGCCTTGAGCAGGTCGAATCCGATGAGCTCGTAGTCCTCTGAGGACCCCAGCCACTCCCGCGCGGTGATCCCGTAGAGCTGGCCCGCCCAGCCGGAGCGCGGGAAGTTCAGGCTGTCCAGGGAATCGATGGTCAGGTGCGCCTGAAGCTGCCCGACGTCGAACTCATAGTTGCGCACCTCCGGATCGCCGATCTGCAGGTCCAGATCACCGGAGTAGAGGCTATAGCGCAGACCCAGGCGGCCCCATTCGTCGATGTTTCGGCCCCCTTCCAGGGAGCCCCCGTAACGGGTGATCTGATACTCGGCGACCGGCACGTCCCGCGACTGGGCGTCGAATACCCGCAGGTTCTCCGTCAGATAGCCCAACGCCGCCTGGGCGTACCAGCGCTCCGCCGGGTCAAGGGGCTGATAGACCTCGGTGATGATGCCGGGCTCCTCGCCGGCCCGCAGGATGGTGCGCCACTCCCCGTTGAGTCCGTTCAACGGGGCCATGGTGTAGGCCGCCCCGATGTTGAACATGGAGTCCCCGGCACCGGTGGCCGAGAGCTCCAGCCCGCCCTGCAGGGAGCTGGTCCCCCAGGACTTTCGGTTGGCGTCGATCACCAGGCCGGTTTCGCCCTCCCGCTTCTCCACCCGATAGCGCACGCTCTCGAAATTGTCCTGGTCGTAGACGCGGGCGAGCTGGTGCCCGATGGCGTCCGGGTCCAAGCGGTCGCCGGGGCGGATCTGGAGGCGGCGCTCGATGACCGCGTCGTCGAGGCGCGAGTCGTTCTCGATGCGGACGTAGTCGATGGTCGGGGGTTGGTAGGCCGGTGGTCCGTGGGCGACCCGATAGGCCTCGTACTGCTCGGGCGGCAGGCCCAGACGGGCCAGGTCCGGACCCGCGGCGACCGCGGCGCGGCGACCGATGGCCACCGCGGTCGGCATCTTGTCGAAGTCACTGGACAGCACCTCGCGCTCCAGGGGGGGTGTGATCAGCAGGTCCCGGGGGCCCAGCTTGGCGATCTCCGCCTCGGTGTTGTTGAAGGTCACCAGGGAGGCGATCTGATCGAGCATGGCCAGCACGTTGGTGATCTCCTCCCGCTGGCGGCGGGGCCCGCTGACGTCCACCGCGATTACGATGTCGGCCCCCATGGCGCGCACCACGCTCACCGGCAGATTCATGGTGAGGCCCCCGTCCACCAGGAGCCGGTCGCCGATCTCCACCGGGGCGAAGACCGCGGGGACCGCCATGCTCGCGCGCATGGAGGTGGTCAGGTCCCCCTTGTCCAGGACCACCATGTCCCCGGTCACCACGTCGGTGGCGATCGCCCGGAACGGGATGCGTAGCGCGTCGAAGTCGTGGGTCTCGCTGGCGGGTAGGGCGTACTTGCGCAGGGCCAGCTCCAGCTTCTGGCCCTGGATCAGGCCCGGCACCAGCTCCACCTTCCGCTCCTTCTCGATCACGCCCGGCCTGGCCTTGATCAGAAAGGTGCGGTCGTCCTGCTTGCGGCGGAAGCGCCGGTCCTCGCGCGGGGGCTGGTCGTCGAAGATGTCCTCCCAGTCGATCTCGTCGATGGTGCGCTCGATGTCGCCCGGTGACATCCCCATGGCATAGAGGCCGCCGACGATGGATCCCATGGAGGTGCCGGCGATGTAGTCCACGGGGATGCCCATCTCCTCCAGAGTTTGCAGCACGCCGATGTGGGCGGCTCCGCGGGCCCCACCGCCGCCGAGGGCGAGGCCGATCTTCGGTCGCTCGCCGGCGTTGGCGGGCGGCGGGGATAGCGCCAGGGCCAAGGGGACCAGCAGGGACAGAACGAGTGGCAGTGACAGGGAGACGCGACTGCGGGTCAAGATGGTTCTCCGGGGGTGCGCCAAGCGGGGCTGGTGGCCCAGGGCCGGGATTATCGCCCACCGGGGGATGCGGCGCAGGCGGGGATCGCGGTGCCCCGACGCCCGCCTGGTCAGGGGGAGACCTAAGGGGACAGATTACTGGCGGCCCCGGACGGCCCCGCTCAGACGCCGTCGATCGCGGCGGCCAGGGTCTTGACGGCCAGGATCTCCAGTCCGTCGATCCCTTCCCTGGGGCTGTTGCCGGCCGGGACGATGGCCCGGCGGATGCCGTGCTTGGCCGCCTCGCGCAGCCGGTCCGGGCCGTTCGGGACCGGACGTACCTCGCCGGAGAGGCCCACCTCCCCGAACACCGCGAGGTCCAGGGGCAGCGGCTTGTCACGGTAGCTCGAGAGCACCGCCAGGACCACCGCCAGGTCGGCGGCGGTCTCGTTGATGCGCACCCCGCCCACCACGTTGACGAAGACGTCCTGGTCGAACATCCCCACCCCGCCGTGGCGGTGCAGCACCGCGAGCAGCATGGAGAGGCGGTTCTGATCCAGCCCGAGGGCGACGCGCCGCGGGTTGGCCAGCGGGCTCCCGTCCACCAGGGCCTGGACCTCGACCAGCAGCGGCCTGGTGCCCTCCCGGGTGACCATCACCAGTGAGCCGGGGACCGGCTGGTCATGGCGGGAGAGGAAGATGGCGGAGGGGTTGCGCACCTCGCGCAGGCCCCGGTCCCCCATGGCGAAGACCCCCAGCTCATTGACCGCCCCGAAGCGGTTCTTCACCGCCCGTATAAGCCTGAAGGCCCCGCCCGCGTCCCCCTCGAAGTAGAGGACCGTGTCGACCATGTGCTCCAGGACCCGGGGACCCGCCAGGGCCCCCTCCTTTGTCACGTGGCCCACCAGGAAGACCGCGGTGTCCGATCCCTTCGCGAACCGCACCAGCTGGGCCGCGGTCTCGCGCACCTGGGAGACCGAGCCCGGTGCGGATTGGAGCAGGTCCGTATAGAGCGTCTGGATCGAATCCACCACCATCGCCAGCGGGCGTTCCCGCTCGGCCCGGACGAGGATGGGCTCCACGCGTGTCTCGGAGAGCAGTCTGATGCCGGCGCCGGTCAGGCCCAGACGCCGCGAGCGCAGTCCCACCTGCTGGTTGGATTCCTCGCCGCTTACGTAGAGGACCGGGCCCCTCGACCCGAGGTGCTCGCAGGCCTGGAGCAGGAGCGTCGACTTTCCGATGCCCGGATCGCCGCCTAGGAGGACCACCGAGCCCGCCACCAGGCCGCCCCCCAGCACCCGGTCCAGCTCGCCGACGCCCGTGCCGATGCGCTCCCGCTCCTCGGGCTGGATGTCCGCCAGCAGCTCGGCGGGAACGTCCTCCGGGGCGCCGGCGGCGCTACCGTGCCGGGCCGCTCCCGGCCTGGCTCTCGGTGACTGCGCCACCTCCTCGACGCTGTTCCAGGCCCCACAGTCCGGGCACTGGCCGCTCCATTTGGGCTGGGCCGCCCCGCAGGCGTTGCAAAGGTAGGCGGCGCGGGTCTTCTGCGGGGCAGTGGCCATTCGGATTGTCTCGAGCGAGGTCTAGCCTGCGACCGCGGACATAGGGAGGGGTCTCGGTTGGAGGGGGCTCGAGCTCGAAGCCGCCCGTGGCCGGACGCTTGGTTCAGCGACCCCAGGGTCCCCGGGAATGCGGTTCGCTAGGGCCCTTTCGGGCGTCGCGGCCGCGGCCATCGGAGTCGACCCTGCCGGTCCAGAAGCATACAACGTCCCATCGCGTGGGCGCACTGCGGCACCCCTTGCCGCCGGCGCGGCGAGACCAGTCAACGGGGTCTGCGGTAGCGCGCCGGTCAGGGCGAAGGCACGTGGCCCCAGCGGGAAATGCTCATCGTGCGCCATCCTGGCATGTGATCATCCCGCATCTCGGGACGCGCATCACGGGGGGCAAGCCCCCCCCTGAATCGGGCGGGCCATCCCGAGCCCAAACCGCAGGCGCACCGGCGCAGAGCGCATCCGAGGTCCCGCGGCGGGTTCCGACGGTCCGGGCAAAAAAAAACCGGCACTGAGGTGCCGGGCAACACGCTTGATGGGACTCGCACACCCGCGAGTCCGGTGATGAGAGGTCGATCTTGTTCGGCCTTACCGCTTCCTTGCCTGAGCTAACGCCGAGCGTGGCTCGACTCACAGGCGCTCCATCAGTTGCCGGATCCCCCACTTCCTCCGTCGGGCGGCCGAGGAGCGGCCGTCCCTGGCCGCGCCTCTCCAGTGGTCTCCCCCCGTCGCGGGTTCCCGTGCGGCGGCGGGAGTCGGCGTGCTCCGCGCCAGGCGCATCCAAACGCCCTCCTCTCCCCATCCTTAAGACCTTACGCCATCACCCCAATCATCGGCAGTCGACTTCAGGCTACCGAATAACCCCAAGGAATTTAATCCGTACAAATACTCATCGGGTGCCCGATAGCAGTGGGACCGGGGCAGGGATGCGAGCCGGCCCTCGGGGAATTGGCAGCCAAACGGGGTTTCCATGACGATCGTCAATCGAAGCATGAAATGCAGTAAATTCGCACACTATAGGAATCAGCAGACTAACCGCGAAGGCTCTCAGTGGATCGCAGCAACCGGATGCAACCGGCGCAAGTGGGCGCGTCGTCGCCTCCCTCCCCTCGACTCCCCGAGCTCGAGCGGCTGGAGCAGGAGCTCGCGGTCGCCAGGCAGCGCCTCGACGCGCAGCTGCACCACACGCCGCTTGCGGTGATCGAGCTCGATTGCGAATCCCGGATCATCCGCTGGGCGGGCGAGGCCGAGCGCCTGTTTGGCTGGAGCGCTGTCGAGCTTGTGGGTCGCGTGGTCTTCGATCTGCCCTGGCTGCATGAAGACGATTGCGAATCGCTCAGCGAGATGATCCGGTGCATGTGCAGCGGGCGTCTTCGATACGCCCGCGACACCATCCGCCATCGCGGCAAGGACGGGAGGATGGTCCACTGTGCCTGGCACAGCTCAGCGATTGCTGACACGAAGGGACGGACGACATCGATCCAATCCCTCTTGCTCGATGTGACGGACCGTGCGCGGAGTGAGGAAGCCATAAGGCAGGCACGGACTGCGGCGGAGCGGCGCGCTGCCGAGCTGGAGGCGGTGCTGCAGGCGGTGCCGGCGGCCGTGTGGATCGCCCACGATCCCGATTGCCTGAGCGCCACCGGCAATCGTACCGCCGACGCGTGGCTGCGGCTTGTCCCAGGGGCAGAGGCGTCGCTGACCGCCCCAGAGGGCGAGCGGCCCACCCATTTCAAGATCCTCCGAGAGGGGCGGGAGCTGCGTGGCGAGGAGCTGCCGGTGCAACGGGCGGCACGGGGTGCCGTCGTGAAGGACGCCGAGCTGGAGATCCGTCTGTCCGACGGCAGCGTGCGCTGCATCCTGGGCAATGCGACCCCGCTCCTGGACGAGCGCGGCCAACCCCGCGGGGCCGTCGCCGCCTTCGTGGACATCACCGAGCGCAGGCGCGCGGAGCGGGCCCTGCGCGAGAGCCGGGAGCGCCTGACTCTCGCGCTGGAGGCGGCGGGGGCGGGGCGCTGGGAGTTCGACCTGGAGAGCGGGCGCGCCGCCTGCGATACGGATTGCTACGGTCTCTGGGGTGTCGGGCCGGGACTCGACCGGCTGGAAGAATGGCTGGAGGTCCTGCACCCGGAGGATCGGGAGTGGGTCCATGGGGCCTGGCTCGATGCGGCCGGGAGCGGCGCGGAGCTTCGACTGGAGTTTCGCGTCCGGCATCCGCAGCGGGGGACCCGCTGGCTCATGGTGCTGGGCCGCACGGTCCGCGATGATGACGGCCGCCCGGTGCGCATGATCGGCCTGTCACTCGACATCACCGAGCGCAAGCAGGCCGAGGAGGCCCTGCGGGAGGCCGATCGGCGCAAGGATGAGTTCCTCGCCATTCTGGCCCATGAGCTGCGCAATCCCCTGGCCCCCATCCGCAACGCCCTGGAGGTCATCAAGCTCACGGAGTCGCCGGATCCGGTCACCCGAAAGGCGCGGGACATGATCGAGCGGCAGGTCGCACACCTGGTGCGGCTCATCGAGGACCTGATGGACGTGGGGCGCATCACCCGGGGTCGGCTCCAGCTGCGCAGGGAGCCCCTGGCGCTGGCGCAGGTCCTGGATCAGGTCGCCGAGTCGATCCGCCCCCAGCTCGAGCTGACCGGCCAGACGTTCGCCCTCACCCTGCCGCCCGAGCCCCTCTACGTCAACGCGGACCGGGTGCGGCTGACCCAGGTGCTGCTGAACCTGCTCGACAACGCGTGCAAGTACACGGGGGAGGGGGGTGCCGTCCATCTGACGGCCGAACGGCAGGCCGACGAGGTCGAGATCCGGGTCTCCGATACCGGCGTCGGCATCCCACCGGAGGCGCTCGGGGGTCTCTTCCAGATGTTCGCCCGGGTGGGCGCGCCGTCGCAACAAGCCCAGGGCGGTCTCGGGGTCGGTCTCGCCCTGGCCCGGGGGCTGGTGGAGATGCACGGTGGCCGAATCGAGGCCCGCAGCGAGGGTCTAGGCCGGGGCGCGACCCTCGTCGTCCGCCTGCCGGTCCTGCCGGAGGCACCGCCGGCGGCGTTGGAGACGGATCAGGGCGAGCCCTCGCCGGAGGCGAGGCCCCTGCGTATCCTGGTTGCCGACGACAATCGGGATGTCGTCGAGTCGCTGTCCCTTTTGCTCGAGCTGACGGGCTACCGGGTGTACAGGGCCTACGACGGGCTGCAGGCGGTCGAGGCGGCCGAGCGCTGCCGCCCCGACCTGGTGCTCCTCGACATCGGCATGCCCAATCTGGACGGCTACGAGGCCTGCCGAAGGATACGGCAGCAACCCTGGGGCCGAAACCTGCCGATCGTCGCCCTGACCGGTTGGGGGCAGGAGGAGCACCTCGCTCGCTCGAAAGCGGTGGGCTTCACCAACCATCTGGTCAAGCCCGTCGATCACGGGGATCTGCTTCGGCTGCTCGCGGACCAGCAAGCGGCCCGCCGATGAGGGGCGGATCGGGATGACCGCTCGGGGGTGTCCCTTGGGGCACTGGATCGGCCCGAGGTGCTCCCCCGGCCGAGCCCGCCGGATATCCGGGAGACGCCGGGGGAGGGATCGGGCTGGATCCGCTCCGCCCCGCGCCCGCATCGCTCAATGGAGATCCTCTCCGTAGTAGCTCTCGACGTAGCTTTCGAACTTGGTGTATTTGCCGAGGAAGGTGAGCTTGACGGTTCCGATGGGGCCATTGCGCTGCTTGCCGATGATGATCTCGGCCAGCCCCTTGTCCTTGCTTTCGGGGTTGTAGACCTCGTCCCGGTAGATGAAGACGATGAGGTCCGCGTCCTGCTCGATGGCGCCGGATTCACGCAGATCTGACATCACGGGACGCTTGTTGGGTCTTTGCTCCAGGCTGCGGTTGAGTTGCGACAGGGCGACCAAGGGGACCGAGAGCTCCTTGGCCAGGGCCTTGAGGGAGCGGGAGATGAGGGAGATCTCGGTGGTGCGGTTCTCGTTGGTCCCCGGTACCTGCATGAGCTGGAGATAGTCGACCACGATCAGCCCCAGGTCCCCTTGCTCCCGTTTGAGCCGCCGCGCCCTGGCACGCAGCTCCGTGGGGGACAGGGCCGGGGTGTCGTCGATGAAGAGGGAGGCCCCGGCGAGGATGTTGACGGCGGAGGTGAGCCGGGGCCACTCGTCGTCCTCCAGCTTGCCGGTACGCACCCGGTGCTGGTCTATCCGTCCCAGGGAGGACATCATGCGCATGGCGAGCGCGTCCCCGGGCATCTCCATGCTGAAGACCGCCACCGGACGCCCGGTCTGGATGGCGGCGTGCTCGGCCATGTTCATGGCGAAGCTGGTCTTTCCCATGCTGGGGCGGCCCGCGACCACGACCAGGTCCGAGGACTGCAGTCCCGAGGTCATCATGTCGAAGTCGGGGAACCCGGTGGCCAGGCCGGTGATGGGCTCGTCGCGGCCGTGCAGCTCGTCGATACGCTCCACCGCCCGGGTGAGCAGGGTCTTGATCGGCTGGAAGCCCCCGCCGCCCCGCTGCTCCAGCTCGGCGATCTCGAAGACCCGGCGCTCCGCCTCGTCGAGCAGCTCGGCCGCCTCCCGTCCCCCGGGGTTGTAGGCGCTGTCGGCGATGTCCGTGCCCGCGGAGATCATCTGGCGCAGCACCGAGGTCTCGCGGACGATCTTCGCGTAGGCCTTGATGTTGGCGGCGCTGGGGGTCTCGCTCACCAGGGTGCCGAGATACGCCAGCCCGCCGGCGCCATCGAGCTGCTCGGTGCGGTCCAGGGTCTCGGCCAGGGTGACGACGTCGAAGGGCTGGTCGTCCTCGGCCAGCTTGGCGATGGCCCGGAAGATCAACCGGTGCTCGCGGCGGTAGAGGTCCCGCTCCAGCACCTGGTCGGCGATGCGGTCCCAGGCGCTGTTGTCGAGCATGAGGCCGCCGAGCAGGGACTGCTCGGCGTGCAGGTTGTGGGGCGGCACCCGCAAGGTGCCGAGCCCCGGCTCGGGGAGGGGCTCCCCGTCGATCGGCTGGTACATGATTCCCCCTGGACGCGCGCGCTCCCCCCTTTGGGCCCCGGTGCGGAGGAGACGACAAGAACCAACCCGCGCCCCGATGCTCGGGACGTTAAGGGATCACGGAGGGCACGGGACAAGGTGGGAGGATTCTCGACCCTCGACTGCCCCGCGGGCAAGATTTCCGGTCGACGGGGTCACGCCAGGGACGGCCCTCGGCGCTTGGGCAAGGCACGCGACGGGCGAGACGCCGCGCGGGCCGCCAGCCGGTCCTGTGCCGGAATGGCGCCCGACCAGCGTCGTCCTAAACCTCCGGCACGATGGTCAAGGTGATCGCGCCATCCACGTCCGCGTGCAGGTGCAGCGTCACCTCGAACTCGCCCGTGGTACGGAAGGGTCCGGCCGGGAGGCGCACCTCGTTCTTGGCCACCTCCACACCGGCGGCGGTGATGGCCGCGGCGATGTCCTGGGGTCCAACCGATCCGAACAGGCGGCCCTCATCCCCGGCCTTGCGCGCAATGGTGATGCGCATATCCTCGAGGGCGGCCTTGCGCGACTCGGCAGCCGCGAGGGTGGTGGCGGCCTCCTGCTCGAGCTCGGCACGACGTGCCTCGAAGGCCTCCAGGTTGGCGGCGGTGGCGGGTACCGCGAATCCGCCAGGCACCAGATAGTTGCGGCCATAGCCGGGGCGCACCTTGACCTTGTCGCCGAGGGCGCCGAGGCCGCCGATGTTCTTGAGCAGGATGACTTCCACTTGTAAATCTCCTCAGATCTGCAGTAACGCTGAAGTATTGCCGGGTATCTGGGGTCCGTGAGCGCGCCTCAGGATGCTGTCCCCGCGCCTCGCGCGCTGCGCGCGCGCAGATCGACCCAGATGTCGACGAGCCCTACGCAGGCCACCAGCAGCGCGGCGTGGGGCAGGAATACGGCGAGCAGGGCATAGAGCCCGAACAGCCATCCGGCATGCAGGCCCCGGGCGCGACGCACCTGGTGGGCCACCGCGAGCCCCTGCAGCAGATACAGGGGCAACAGTACCACCAGGAGGTCCGGGACCAGCCCTGGCCCCCGAATCAGACCGATCAGGAGAAGCAGCGCCAGGCCCGCGATCCCGAGGATCCGGTGTAGACGCAGCTCCCGAAATTCCTGCCCGAACCCCCCCGGATTGTAGAGCAGGGCCTGCCACCAGCGACCAATGAAGAGCGCCAGCAGCCATTGGAGCACGAGCGCCGCGACGAAGGCACCCGTCATCCACCGGGCGACGGCCCCGAAGACCGCCTCCGCGGCCTGGGGATCCACCGCCCCATCCTCTGCCAGGACCTCCCGCAACGGGGACAGGAGCTCCATCCACGCGGCCTCGGTGTCCGGCACCAGGAGATGGATCAGCGCGACGCCGAGGCCCCCGATGACGCCGGCCGCCGTCACCGTCAGGGACAGGGAGCGGAAGGTCCGCAGCACCGCCGACAGCCCCCAGACCGGCAGCCACAGGATCAGCAGGGTCCCGATGGCCGGCCAGGGGGACCTAAGCGCCAGGGTCCCGAGCAACCCCACGCCCAGGGTGGCGAGCAGGCAAAGCAGAGCACCCTCGCGTACCCCGCGGCGCAGGGTGACGAGGGCGATGGCCGCCCCGCTGACCAGCCCGAAGGGCGGTAGCAGCAGGGACAGCAGGGCGCTCGCGGCCGCGACCAGGGAGGCCTGGGGATACCCCCGCATGACGAACGAGGCGAGGGCTTTCACGTCCCGGGTCTTGCTCTTAAGGATGGGTCCCGCGGCCCAGGGCCGCCGACGACCAGCGGCCGGACGGGCCGATCAGTGACCGTCCGTGTAGGGGAGCAGGGCCAGGAATCGGGCGCGCTTCACGGCCTCCGCCAGCTGGCGCTGGTACTTGGACGAGGTGCCGGTGATGCGGCTGGGCACGATCTTGCCCGACTCACTCACGAAGGCCTTCAGGAGGTTGAGGTCCTTGTAGTCGATCTCGGCGATGCCTTCGGCGGTGAAGCGGCAGTAGCGCTTGCGGCGGAAGAAGCGGGGGCTCTGGTCCATGGGGGTCGGTCCTCTCAGTCGTTCGTGGCGTCCCCGGCGGACTCGGCGCGCTCGCGCTCGTCGCCGGACTTCGCCAGGGGGGAGGGCTCGGTGACGGCCGAGTCCCGCCGGATGATCAGGTTGCGCAGCACCGCGTCGTTGAAGCGGAAGGCGCTATCCAGCTCATCGATCGCCTCCCGGTCGCACTCGACGTTCATGAGGACGTAGTGCGCCTTGTGCAGCTTGTTGATCGGGTAGGCGAGGGGCCGGCGTCCCCAATCCTCCAGCCGATGAACGATTCCGCCGCGCTTTTCCAGGTTGCCGCGGTAGCGCTCTACCATGGCACCCACCTGCTCGCTCTGGCTCGGATGAACCAGGAAGACCACCTCGTAATGTCGCATCTTGCTCCTCGTGGCTTGGCAGCCTCCCGACACGGCCCAGGCAGGGCTGGCGGTGAGGCAAGGAGATTTCCCCCGGAGTCGGGGAATCGCGCATTATACGCACCTCGGGCGGCTCGTCAAAGATCACCGATACTGGGCGGCGAGCCGGGTCGGATCCTCCGCGGCGCCGTCGGCGTCTCGCATGGCTGGCGATAGAATGAGCGGGAGGAGGCTGTCTCCCTGACACGGGTCATCAACGCGAAGCCGTATTCATGAACCATCGTGCACGCTCGGCGCGAGCGAGGTTTCTGGCCGCTCTGCCCGCGCTTTATCTGCTCTTCGTATCCGATCCGGGCCGCGCCGAGCTCAGGGTAGAGGCCCAGCTCTCCCCTAAGGAGCTGCCGGCCGTGCAGCCGGTGCAGCTGACGCTCACCGTGGTCTCGAGCGACGAATCCACGCCCACGCCGGACCTGTCGGTGCTCGAGCCGGACTTCCAGGTGCTCGACCGCCGAACCGAGCGCCGCGTATCGGTCACCAACGGGAGGCGTCGCGAGGAGCTGAGGTTGCGGTTGATGCTGCTGCCTCGCCGCGGGGGTGAGCTCGAGCTCCCCGCTATCCCCGTGGGGGGCGAGCGGACCAGTCCCCTGCGGCTCACCGTCAAGGGCGAGCCCGCGGCCGGGGACGTCTCCCCGAGTGCCGGACCGGGGACCCCGGCCCCCGCGGCGGAGCCGGGCGCGCTTGATCAGTTGATGCTGCCGCCGCCTGGTCCCTACGGTCCGGATTGGGGTCTCGGTCCCCTACACGATCCGGCACCCTCGACCGTGGCTCCGCCCCTGTCTGCCGGTGAGCCCTGGCTCGAGACCATGCCCTCGCGTGCACCGGAGCCCGTGCCCACGGCGCCCCCGAGGGTCTCCGGCGAGCCCCCCCCGGACGCGGCAGGAACCTTCAGCAATCCCTGGTTCTGGGTCAGCGTGGCCCTGGCCGTCGCCCTGGCGGGCGCCATCGGTTGGCAGAGGGGACGCCCGGGCTCATCCGGGTCAGTACCGGCGGCGGGATCGGCCGTCGAGCCCCCGCCCCCCGATCCCCTCGTGGAGGCCGCGGAGTCGGTCCGAGGGGCCTACCAGCGTGGCGACGGGGCAGGGGCGCGAGTCGCACTCCTCAACTGGGCGCGACTGCGCTGGCCCAAGGACCCGCCAGGGAACCTGTCCCGGCTCGCCGGACGCCTCCCGCCGCCGCTGCGCGATCACATCACGCAGCTGGAGAAGGCCTTCTTCAGCCCGGATCCCATCCATTGGGAGCGGGACCCGGTCCCGGAGGAGCTGCTCGCCGAGTCGACCGCACGGGGCCGGCAGGCCACCGGGGCCTAGGGAAGCGTTGCCTTGTTGGGCTTCCCCTGCGAGCCAAGGGTGAGCGGCGAGTGCGTGTAGCCGCTTGGGGGCTAGCCAGGAGGGCCGGTCCGTGCCGAGACGCGCTCGCCAGCCGGGGGCAGATTCCCCGCCGCGGTCCCGCCGCTCAGGGTCGTTGTCGAGGTATCTAAAGACTCTGACCCCATGTAATAGAACAGATCGAAGAGGCCAAAATTCTTAGCAATTGCCCCTGAGCCCACTGCTATACTCGGGCGCCATCGCGGTGCGGGCCCCGCTGACCGCGCCGAAACCGCCGAGGCCGTTTTCAGGGAACCGCCATGAACCAGAAGCCCGACATCGACCCCCAAGAGACCCAGGAGTGGCTGGATGCCCTGGAGGCCGTTCTGGAGAACGAAGGCGTCGAGCGCGCCCATTACCTTCTGGAGCGGCTCATCGACAAGGCGCGTCGCTCCGGGGCCTATCTCCCGTACAGCGCCAACACCGCCTATCTCAATACGATCCCGGTCCAGCAGCAGGATCGATTTCCGGGCGATCGGGCCATGGAGCGGCGCATCCGCTCCTTCGTGCGTTGGAATGCCATGGCGATGGTGGTGCAGGCCAATCGGCTGTCCACCGAGCTGGGGGGCCACATCTCTTCCTTCGCCTCGGCGGCGACCCTGTTCGACGTCGGCTACAACCATTTCTTCCACGCCCGCGACAAGGACCACGGCGGGGACCTGGTCTTCTTCCAGGGCCATTCGGCCCCGGGCATCTATGCCCGTGCCTTCCTCGAGGGACGCATCAGCGACGAGCAACTCTACAGCTTCCGCCAGGAGGTGGACGGCAACGGGCTCTCCTCCTATCCCCATCCCTGGCTGATGCCCGGCTTTTGGCAGTTCCCCACCGTATCGATGGGGCTCGGTCCCATCATGGCCATCTACCAGGCGCGCTTCATGCGCTACCTGAACGACCGGGGAATCCTGAACACCCAGGGCCGTCGGGTCTGGGCCTTCCTTGGGGATGGAGAGATGGACGAGCCCGAGTCACTCGGGGCCATCTCGCTGGCGGCCAGGGAGCGGCTGGACAACCTGATCTTCGTGGTCAACTGCAACCTCCAGCGGCTCGACGGCCCGGTCCGCGGCAACGGCAAGATCATCCAGGAGCTGGAGGCGGTCTTCCGCGGGGCCGGATGGAACGTGGTCAAGGTCATCTGGGGGAGCTACTGGGACCCGCTGCTCGCGCGGGACAAACAAGGGCTGCTCGTCAAGCGCATGGAAGAGTGCGTCGACGGGGACTACCAGGCCTACAAGGCCAAGGGCGGCGCCTACACCCGCGAGCACTTCTTCGGCAAATACCCCGAGCTCAAGGAGCTGGTCGCCAACATGACGGACGAGGACATCTGGCGCCTCAACCGCGGCGGCCACGACCCGGTCAAGGTCTACGCGGCCTATGCCGCGGCAACCAAGACCACGGGCAAGCCCACGGTGATCCTCGCCAAGACCGTCAAGGGATATGGCATGGGCGTGGCCGGCGAGGGCATGAACATCACCCACTCCCAGAAGAAGATGGGGGAGGCGGCCCTCAAGGCCTTCCGGGATCGCTTCAACATCCCGATCTCCGACGACCAGATCGGCGCGGCCCCCTTCTACCGCCCCCCGACTGACAGCGACGAGTGCAAGTACATCCACGAGGTCCGCGAGCGTCTGGGAGGGTATCTGCCTTCCCGTCGGGACGAGGCCCCGGCGCTCAAGGTCCCGGGGCTCGAGGTCTTCGAGCCCCTCCTGGAGGGCAGCGGGGACAAGGAGATGTCCACCACCATGGCCCTGGTGCGGATCATGACCATCATCCTGAGGGACAAGGAGATCGGCAAGCTGGTGGTGCCCATCGTACCGGACGAGGCGCGCACCTTCGGCATGGAGGGGATGTTCCGCCAACTCGGAATCTACTCCTCCGTGGGTCAGCTCTACGAGCCGGTGGACGCGGACCAGGTCATGTACTACCGGGAGGACAAGAAGGGTCAGATCCTCCAGGAGGGGATCAATGAGGCCGGGGCCATGTCGTCCTGGATCGCGGCGGCCACCGCCTACGCGAATCACGGCCAGAGCATGATCCCCTTCTACATCTACTACTCGATGTTCGGCTTCCAGCGGGTCGGCGACCTGGCCTGGGCAGCGGGCGACATGCAGGCCCGGGGCTTCCTGATCGGCGGCACCGCCGGGCGCACCACCCTGGCCGGGGAGGGGCTCCAGCACCAGGACGGGCACAGCCACCTGGTGGCGGCCACCATCCCCAACTGTGTCTCCTACGACCCCGCCTACGCCTGCGAGCTGGCGGTCATCGTCCAGGACGGACTGCGCCGCATGTACCAGGAGAAGGAGAACTGCTTCTACTACATCACCACGATGAACGAGAACTACGTCCAGCCCGCCATGCCCGAGGGCGCGAAGGGGGACGTGGCGGCGGGTATCCTGAAGGGCATGTACCGGGTCTATCGGGGCGAGGAGCGGGCCCATCGCGTCCAGCTCCTGGGGGCCGGTACCATCCTGCGGGAGGTGCTCGCGGCCGCCGAGCTGCTGGAAAAGGACTTCGACGTGGGGTCCGCCGTGTGGAGCGTCACCAGCTTCAATGAGCTTCGGCGCGAGGGCATGGACGCGGAGCGCTGGAACCTGCTCCATCCGGATCAGGAGCAGCGCACCACCTACGTGGAGGCCCAGCTCGCCGGAACCCGGGGTCCCATCATTGCCGCCACCGACTACATGCGCGCCTATGCGGACCAGATCCGCCCCTACGTGCCGCGCCGCTACCTCGTCCTCGGCACCGATGGCTTCGGCCGCAGCGACATGCGCAGTCAGCTGCGCAAGTTCTTCGAGGTCAACCGCTACTACGTGACGGTGGCCGCCCTCAAGGCGCTGGCCGACGAGGGAGAGATCCCCAGCTCGACGGTCTCGGAGGCGATCCAGAAGTACCGGATCGACCCGGACAAGCCCAACCCCCTCAAGGTCTGACCGATCGGTCCGACAGGCCCCGGCCCAGGCGAGCCCACACGAGGAGATCATAGCGTGGCAACCGTCGAATCAATCCTGCTGCCCGACATCGGGGACTTTTCCGAGATCCCGGTCATCGAGGTCCTGGTCGGTCCTGGGGACCGCATCGAGCCCGAGCAGTCCCTGCTCACCCTGGAGAGCGACAAGGCGACCATGGAGATCCCCGCGCCCAAGGGCGGCGTGATCTCCGAGGTCCTGGTCCAGGTCGGGGACAAGGTGAGCCGCGGCAGTCCCCTGTTTCGCCTTCAGGCCGAGGGGACAGGGGCCGAGCAAGCCACCTCCGCCGCCGAGCCAGCTTCGGTACCAGAGCCCGCTGCGCCCCCGCCGGTCCCTGCCTCCGCACCGGCTCCGGCGCCGGAGTCGCCCCCCGTCCAGGGGGAGCCGGTCGCCGTGACCCTGCCGGACGTCGGTGACTTCCGCGACGTGCCGGTCATCGAGGTCCTGATCTCGGTCGGCGACCACATCGCGGTGGACCAGTCGATCCTGACCCTGGAGAGCGACAAGGCGACCATGGAGATCCCCTCGCCCCAGGGCGGGGTGGTGGAGTCGGTCGCCGTCGCCGTCGGCGACAAGCTCAACCAGGGCGACCTGATCTTCACCCTGCGTCCCGAGGCCGTGCCCGCGGCGGACGAGGGGACCTCGCCCGAGGAGGTCGAGGCACCCCAGGCCCCCGCCGCGGTCCCCAAGGCCGAGGCCCCCGGCTCGCCGCCACGGCGCGCACCCGGCGAGGCGGAGCCCCGCCAGGCGCCGGTGCTGCCCCGTCCCGAGGACCTGGCCGCCATCGCCAAGGGCCGCAAGCCCCACGCCAGCCCGGCCGTGCGCCGTTTCGCCCGGGAGCTGGGTGTCGAGCTGGGATTGGTGAAGGGGTCTGGCCCCAAGGGTCGGGTCCTCAAGGAGGACGTCCAGGGCTTCGTCAAGCAGGCGCTGGCCGAGGGTGTGCCCGCCCAGGCCGGTGCCGGGCTGCCCTTCGCCCTGCCGGCCGCCCCCCAGGTGGACTTCGCGAAGTTCGGGCCGGTGGAGACCCGGGAGCTCCCGCGCATCAAGAAGATCAGCGGGCGCCACCTGCATCGCGCCTGGCTCTCGGTCCCTCATGTCACCCAGTTCGACGAGGCGGACATCACCGGGCTCGAGTCCTTCCGAAAGGGTCAGAAAGAGGCGGCCGAGCGCGAGGGTGTCAAGCTCACCTTCCTGCCCTTCCTGCTCAAGGCGGTCGCCACCGCGCTGAGCCGCATGCCGGTCCTCAAGTCGTCCCTCACCGCCGACGGCGAGGGGCTCGTGATGAAGCACTACACCCACATCGGGGTGGCGGTGGACACCCCGAACGGACTCCTGGTGCCCGTGGTGCGCGACGTGGACAAGAAGGGGATCTACGACCTGGCCCGGGACCTGATGGACCTGAGCAGGAAGGCCCGGGAGGGCAAGCTGCTGCCCGGCGACATGCAGGGCGGCTGCTTCTCCATCTCGAGCCTGGGCGGCATCGGCGGGACCAAGTTCACGCCCATCGTCAATGCACCGGAGGTGGCCATCCTCGGGGTCTCCCGCGCCGAGATGCGTCCCGCGTGGAACGGCGAGGCATTCGAGCCCAGGCTCATGCTCCCGCTCGCCCTCTCCTACGACCACCGGGTCGTCGACGGGGCGGACGGGGCACGCTTCACCACCCTGCTGGGTCAACTGCTCCGCGACATTCGCCAGCTCCTGCTCTAGTCGGCGCGCGCGCGGCTTGGGCATCCTTTCGGAGTCCCGATCGCGCAGGCATTGAGTAGACTGTTGGCCATGGCTCCGGAGCTGTCCCGGTGGCATTGAAGCTCAACCGCTCGACCACGCGCCTGCTCGCCCTGCTGGCGACCCTGCCGGCCGTCCTCCTGCTGCTGGCGCTGGCCTACAAGTTGGGCATGGACCACCTGGAGGGCGACCCGCGGGGTTTCTGGGAGAGCCTGGAGTGGGCCTCCGAGACCCTCACCACCACCGGCTATGGCCGGGACAGCCATTGGGACCACCCGGGGATGACCCTGTTCGTGGTCCTGGTGCAGTTCTGCGGGCTCTTCCTGATCTTCCTGATCTTCCCCGTCTACGTCCTGCCCTATTTCGAGGAGCGCTTCGAGCAGCGCCTGCCCCGGGCCCTTCCGCCCATGGATGGGCGCATCCTGTTCCATCGCTATGGCCCGGGCGTGGAATCGCTGGTGGAGGAGCTGCGGCGGGTAGGCGCCCCGTTCGTCATCCTGGAGCAGGACCCGGCGGTGGGGCGCGGGCTTGTGGACCGGGGCTACCGGGTCGTGTTGGGGCGGCTCGACGAGGACCCGGGTCTGCTGGCGGGGCTGGAGCGCGCCCGCGCCCTGGTTACGAGCGCGGACGACCATCTCGGGGCCACCTTCGTCATGATGGCCCGGGAACGGGGCTTCACCGGCCCGATCTACGCCCTGGCGGCAAATCCACTGCACCGCGCGCCGTTGCTCAAGGTGGGCGCCACCGGCGTCTACACGCCGAGCCATGTGCTGGCGGCGGCGCTCGCCGCCCACGCCAGCGCCCGCATCAGCCCCCAGGCGGAGGGGCTGCAATCCCTGGGGGGCCAGGTGGGGGTCGCCGAGTACCGGGTCCACCCCGAGAGTCCCCTGTCGGGCCGGGCCCTCGGTGAGATCCACCTGCGCGAGCGCCTCGGGGTCAACCTCATCGGCCAGTGGCACGGGGGCACCTTCGTCCCCACCCGGGGGCCGGGCACCCGCATCACCCCGGGGGCCATCCTGGTCGCGATCGGCCCGCCGGAGAGCCTGGTCAAGGTGGAGGCCCTGGCCGCCCCCATCCGCCGTGCCGGGGCCATCGTGGTGGCCGGCTACGGGGAGGTGGGGCGCAAGGTGGTGGAGATGCTGCAGGACGCGGGCGAGACCGTGGTGGTCATCGACGAGTGGGAGCAGCCCGGCGTGGACGTGGTGGGGAATGTGCTGGACCCCCGCACCCTGGAGCGGGCGCAGGTGCGCGAGGCAGGCACCCTGGTCCTGGCGCTCAACGACGACAGCTCCGGGGTCTTCGGCAC
>Ga0316576_10000355_pt1 | contig 20576 bp, 14 predicted proteins | sample S0NA_FD_203075 | JGI IMG/M metagenome (GOLD analysis project Ga0316576, IMG submission 203075) | Rhizosphere microbial communities from salt marsh grasses in Alabama, United States - S0-2_050615r3r5 | ecosystem: Host-associated > Plants > Roots > Rhizosphere | place: USA: Alabama | collected...
CAGTGGGCCCTGTACCCCCTGGTGGGGTTGGCGACGGCGGCGACGATCATCGCCTCCCAGGCCGTCATCTCGGGCGCGTTCTCCCTCACCCGCCAGGCGATCCAGCTAGGCTACTGCCCGCGGCTCCAGATCATCCACACCTCGGAGACGGAGCCGGGGCAGATCTTCGTCCCGGCGGTGAACTGGACTCTCATGCTGGCCACCGTCGCCCTGGTTCTCGGCTTCCGCTCCTCGAGCAGGCTGGCCGCGGCCTACGGCGTGGCGGTGACGACCACGATGCTCATCGCCACCGTCCTCTTCTACGTCGTGGCCCGTGAGAGGTGGCAGTGGACCCGACTCGCCGCCGCCGCCCCCGCGACCCTGTTCCTGCTCGTGGACCTCTCCTTCTTCGGCGCCAACGTCGTGAAGATCGCCCACGGAGCGTGGTTCCCGCTGGTCATCGGACTGGCCGTCTTCACTCTCCTCATGACCTGGAAGCGGGGACGCGAGCTGCTGGCGCAGCGGTTCCGCGCCAAGGGGCTCTCGTTCGAGCGCTTCCTCGAGAAGCTCGAGGAGGACGCGCCGGTGCGTGTCTCCGGGCGGGCGGTCTTCATGACCGGCAACCCCGGTCTGGTGCCCCCGGCCCTGCTCCACAACCTCAAGCACAACAAGGTGCTGCACGAGGAGGTCGTGGTCCTGACGGTGGTGACGGAGGAGATCCCCTATGTCGCCAGCGGCGAGCGGGTCGAGGTGGAGTCCCTCGGCAACGGCTTCCACCGGATCAGCGCACGCTACGGCTTCATGCAGGACCCGAGCGTTCCCCACATCCTGGCCGCGGCCAAGAGCAAGGGGCTCGAGCTGACGGTGGCCGAGACCAGCTTCTTCCTGGGCCGGGAGCGGTTCCTGGCCGGGGGAAAGGGTGGCCTGCCGCTCTGGCGCGCGAGGCTCTTCGCGTTCATGTCGCGAAACGCCGCGGGCGCGACGACCTTCTTTCGCATTCCCCCGGACCGGGTCGTCGAGATCGGGGAGCAGATACCGCTCTGATGTCCCTCCATGACGTGGGATCGGAGCCACCCGCGTCCCCCGTCGTAGCTCGGGAGGCTCACTTGAGCAGGATCCTTCGGTAGCTGCCGGCGACGAGCGCCGCGACGTCGGCCATGATACGGGGCAATGCGAGGCCCCCGGGGTAGACCAGGTAGCGCGGCTCCCAGGTCGGGCGGAACTTCTCCTTGTACGCGCGCAGGCCCTGGAAGTTGTAGAAGGCCTCGCCGTACTCGAACAGGAAGCCGGCGATCCGGTTCCACCACGGAGCCAGTGGCGATTCCTCGAGCCCCGACAGCGGAGCCATCCCCAGGTTGAACCATTGGTAGCCCTGCTGCTGCCCCCAGAGCATGAGGTGAACGAAGAGCGCCTCCATCACCCCGGGGGGGGCCGTCTCGCGGTAGCGCATCATGTCCACGGAGAGCTCGACCCGGCGCTGTCCCGTCCAGACGTTGGCGAACGCCTCGATGCGGGGGCCCCGTGCAAGGACCGCCACCGGCAGGCGGCGCAGGTAGTCGTCACTGAAGAAGCCCAGGGAGAAGCCCTTCTCCGCGGCGTCCTTCCGCGACAGCCACTCGTCGGAGACCGCCCGCAGGTCGGGGAGCCGAGCGACGACCTCGGGCGCATCGAGCAAGCGGAAGTCGCACCCCTCGCGCTCCAGCCGGCGGAGGCTCTGGCGCAGCTGCTTCGCCCCGCCGCCCTCGAGAGAGAAGCCTCGCAGCGGCACCCTCGCCTCCTCGCCCAGCTTGACGAAGGACAGGCCGAAGTCGGCGTAGAGATGCAGGCGGTCCCTGGCCACCTCGTAGAAGACCGGGGTGCCGTCGAAATCGTCGCAGCGCTCCAGAAACGCCCGCACCAGGCCCGGCCTGCCCTCGTCCGGACCGACCGGATCCCCGAGCGCCACCCAGGTCTCGCCCCGGACCCCGTACATGACGAAGCCGCGTCGGTCGGCGTCGAACAGGACTGCCTTGTCGCCCATGTACACGAGACAGGCCGACGCCGAGTCCTGGGTGGCGATCACCGCCGCGGCCGCGTCGAGGTCCTCCGCGGACGGCAGGCTCAGCTCCGGCGGGGCCGGGCGGAGCAGGCGCGAGGCGCCGAACGCCAGCAGCGCGACCGCCGCGCCCACGGAGGCGCGCAGGAAGCGTGAGGCGTCCCCGCGAAGCTCGAAGCTCCACCAGAGCTGCCGCGAGTAGTCCGCGTGACGGAACGAGAAGAAGCCCAGCCACACCGACGCTCCCACCACTGCCACCAGTGCCGCCACCCAGCCGGGGGAGAAGCGTCCCCCGAAGAAGGCCGCCTTGCGGTCGAACTCGCCCCGGGCCCGCACCAGGACCACGAGGAGCAGGGCGAGCAGCGTCGCCTCCTCGTAGTCGCCGCCCTTGAAGAGGGACGCGACCACGCCGAGGCCCAGGCCGGTCACCGCGAGATGCCAGGAGGCGTCCAGCCGGCGCGCGATGCCCCGCGACAGCAGCAGCAGGCCGACGCCCACGACGCTGCCCACGAAGTGCGACAGCTCGAGTACGCCGAGGGGGAGGAAGCGCTCGAGCCAGCGCAGGCGCGAGTGCTCGGAGGGCGTTGCCCCCGAGAACAGCAGCACCGCCCCGCCCAGGAAGACGAAGACCGCCAGGAGCCGCGGCGCGAGCTCGACCGTGAGGCTCCCGAACGCCGCCGTCACCCGGCGGGCCTGGTCGCGCCGCTGCAGCAGCTCGTCGCCCACGAGCAGCACGAGGGCCAGCGCCAGCGGCAGCAGGTAGTAGACGACCCGGAACAGCAGCAGCGCCGGCAGCACCTCGGCGGCCGGCAGGACCGGCTTCAACAGCAGCACCAGCAGCGTTTCAAAGACGCCCACGCCGCCGGGCACGTGCGAGATCATGGAGAGAAGCTGGGCCACCAGGAACGCGCCGACGAAGAGCGGGAAGGCCGGGCGCCCGGCCGGCAGCAGCACCCAGGCGACGGCGGCGGCCAGCATCCAGTCGAGGAGGGAAAGCGCGAACTGCCCGGCCACGATCGTCGGCGCCGGAAGCGACAGCTCCAGGCGACCCAGGCGCAGGGCGCCCCGGCGCCTCACCGCCGCCACCGCGTAGGCGAGGCACAGGGCGAGGAGCAGCGCACCGAAGGCGCCGGAGAGCTGGCGTCCCGGCAGCTGGTGCAGGGCGGGCAGCGGATCGAGGAGCAGGGTGAGCCCTCCCAGCACCAGCAGGCCGAGCCAGAAGGTGGTCGTGTAGAAGAAGACGATCCGCGACAGCTCCGCGGGAGTCACCCCCCACCGCGAGTAGAAGCGGTACCGCACCGAGGCCCCCGATACCCAGCCGAAGCCGACGTTGTGCTGGATCGCGTACGCCACGAAAGAGGCGAACGCGACCCTGGCCACCGGCAGGGGACGGCCCACGTATCGGAGGGCCAGCAGGTCATAGCCGGTCAGAACGAGGTAGTTGAGCGCCGTCAGCAGGACCGCCAGGGCGAGGACGGAGGCGTCACGGCTGAAGACGGCCGTCGACAGCTCGTGGTAGCCAACGGCGTGCAGCTCGCGGCGCAGCACGAGCAGGGCGGCGACGAACAGCGTGAAACCGACGGCGGGCGCGAGCCAGCGCTGGACCCAGGCCGGAAGGGCTCCCTCCATCGTCGCGGACGACTCCGGCGCGGTCATTGGTGATCCGGGTGTCGATTCTAGGCCCTCCCGGGCACCGCCGAGAAGGTTCTACCCGTACCCGAGGCAGGAGGGGAGAGGGGGACCTGCGGGTTCGGCGCGCCTTTCACCCGTTCCGAGAGAGCGGGTCGTGACTCAGCCAAGCGTGCCTTGCGACACCGCCACCAGGGCCACGACCGGCAAGGTCCAGATCGCCATCCCGATCTCCTCCCGTGAGTCGAAGCCCGCGGCGCGGATCCGGGCGGGGGCGTCGATGGGCCGGCAGTCCACGATGTGGGGGAAGTGGCGGTGCAGCCACTTGTAGGTGTGGGTGAGCGCGCTCTCCCGCTCACCCCGGGGACTGACGGCCATCGAGACGACTCCCAGCCTTCCCCCGGGCCGGAGCACCCGACGCGTCTCCGCGAGGAGCTCCGGGATCACGTCGTCGGGAAACAGCTCCAGGGTGAAGCTCATGGTCACGGCGTCGAAGCGGGAGTCCGGCCAGGGCAGCGGGGGAGCGGCGTCCACGCGCAGCTCGACGCGATCGATGAGGTCGCAGTCCTCGAGGCGCCGGCGGGCCAAACGTGCCATCCCCTCGGAGATGTCGATCCCGCTCACGCCGCCGGAGGGGCCCACCGCCCGCGCCAGCGGGACGAGCGCCTGCCCGGTGCCAAAGCCGATCTCCAGGATCCGCTCGCCCTCCACCGGAGCGAGCAGCTCGAGGCCGCGCTCGCGGCTCTCGTGCTCGCTGGAGTCGGACAGGGCATCGTAGACGTGGCTGATACGGTCGTAGAAGGCGCGGGCCGCCTCGACGTCCTGTCGCTCGGTGGCCACCTAGGAGCCCGCCGTCCGCACGACCCGCTCGTGGATCCGACGGGTCAGGTTCTGCACCTCCTCGGTGAGGGCGGTGTTGGCGGCCAGGAGCTCTTCCAGGCGCTGCGTCTGCTGGAGCGCGATGTCCTGGCGCTGGGCGGCGGCCGTGGCCAGCGCCTCCCGATGGGCGGCGTCCGCTTCGCTGAGCGCCTTCTCCCGGTCGGCCTGGCGGGTCTGGGCGAGCAGGATGAGGGGGGCGGCGTAGGCCGCCTGCAGCGAGAACGCCAGATTGAGCAGGATGAACGGGTACGGATCCCAGCGCAGCGTGGCCGCCAGCACGTTGAGCAGGATCCACACCGCCACCACGGCGCTCTGGATGAGGAGAAAGGCGGGCGTGCCAAACCACCGAGCGAAGGACTCGGCCTTTCGGCCGAAGGAGTCTGCGCCAAAGGCCCCGTGCAGATGCTGGCTGTTGAGGTGAAACGGAGATACGAACTTGACCATGAGCCCCTCCGATGGCCCGACGCCCGGCAAGCGCCCGGTCGGCCCGGCACAAGGCTACCATCGGCCGCTGCAGACGGCGTTGCGTCGACCCGTCCCGCGACGGACGTCGCCCCCCAGTTGACCCGTGCGGCGGGGGCGAAGTACGGTCTTCCCTGCGAGTCGCAGCTGGCTTCCATGATTCTCTCCGGTCCGCGGGCCACGTCGATCGGTCTTCTTCTGCTCGGCGGGTGTGTGCACTATCACGCGCAGCCGATCGATCCCGCGCGCACCGCGCAGGAGCATGCCGCGCGAAGCCTCACCGCCCCCGGCCTGCGGGCCTTCGTCGAGGCGAACACCGAAGGGCCCGGGAGCTGGCCGCCGCGGGCCTGGGACCTCAGGACCCTGACTCTGGCCGCCTTCTACTTCCAGCCCGATCTCGACGTGGCCCGGGCGCGGTGGTCGGTGGCGCAGGCGGGGCGAGTCACGGCGGGGGAGAGGCCGAACCCGGTGCTGTCGGCGAGCGTGGGCTACAACACGACCACGAAGGCGCCCTCGCCCTGGATACCGTTCGCCGTTCTCGACATCCCGATCGAGACGGCGGGAAAGCGAGGCCACCGTCTCGCCATGGCGTCGAGCCTGTCCGAGGCGGCGCGGCTCGAGCTGGCCACGTCGGCGTGGCAGGTCCGCAGCCGTGTGAGGGCCCGTCTCGTCGACCTGTGGGCCGCGAGCGAAGAGAGGGCCCTTCGGGAAGGGCAGCAGGACCTGCACCGGGACAACGTGCGCCTGCTGAAGCTCCAGTGGGAAGCCGGAGCGGTCTCGGCCTTCGAGCTGATCCAGGCCCGCCTCGCGGCCGACGCCTCCCGGCTCGCCCTGCGCGAGGCGGAGCGCCGGAGCGCGGTCGGCCGAGCGCGGCTGGCCGAAGCCGTCGGTGTCCCGGCCGGGGCGCTCGACGGCGTTTCCCTGTCCTTCGAGGGCCTGGACACCGGCCCGCCCGAGTCATCCCTCGCCGAAGCGCGCTCGCAGGCCCTCCGGAGCCGCACCGACATCCTCTCCGCGCTGGCCACCTACGCCGGCACCCAGGCGGCCCTGCAGCTCGAGATCGCGAAGCAGTACCCGGATATCCACCTCGGGCCGGCGTACGAGTACGACCAGGGCGACGACAAGTGGACGCTCGGGCTCGGGTTGACCCTGCCGCTCAACCGCAACCGCGGGCCGATCGCGGAAGCGGAGGCGAGGCGAGCCGAAGCCGCCGCCAGCTTCGGCGCCCTGCAGGCCCGCGTGCTCGCGGAGATCGATCAGGCCCTCGCCGGCTACCGAGGAGCCCTGAGCCAGCTGTCCGAGGCCGAGGAGCTCGTCGACAACCTTCGCCGCGAAGAGAAGACGGCTCGTGCGATCTTCGACCTGGGCGAGATCTCGCGGAGCGACCTCGTGGCCCTGCAGCTTCAGCTCGGTGCCACCTCGCTCGCTCGGCTGGACGCGATCGCGCGGGCTCGCCAGGCGCTGGGCGCCCTCGAGGACGCGCTGCAGAGCCCGCTTCCGGTCTCGGACGAGGCCTGGCAGAGCCCACCGCGATCGGCGACCGCCCACCCCCTCGAGGAGCAACCATGAAGAAGACCCTGTTGGCTCTCGCAGCGCTGGCGATCCTCGCGGGTCTGGCCTGGCTCGTCGGGGGACGGGACGACGGCGACGCGGAGCCCGCGGTCGAAACCGAGGTGGCGGTGCACGTCGGGACGATCACCCGGCAAACGCTCCGGGCCCGGGTGACGGCCTACGGGGTGGTGGAACCGGAGCCCCCCGGCGTGCGGCCCTCGGCCGGCGCCCGGGTGTCTGCCTCCGCGGCGGGGGTGGTCACCTCCGTGGCGTGCACCGAAGGGCAGCGGGTGGTGAAGGGGCAGCTGCTCTTCCAGCTGGACCCCCGCGCGGCCGACGCGGCCGCGGGAAAGGCACGCCGCGCCGTCGAGTACGCCGAGGCGGTCCTGGAACGCCAGCGCCGGCTCCTCGACGTGGAGGGGACGTCGCAGCGGCGGCTGCTCGAGGCGGAGCAGGCCCTCGCGGTGGCGCAGGCCGACCTCGAGGCCGCCGAGACCCAGCAGGCGCTGCTGCGCGTCGAGGCCCCCCTGGCCGGCATCGTCGCCCGCATCGGGGTCAGGGCCGGCGACGGCGTGGACCTGACCACGACCCTGGCCGAGATCGTGAACCTGGATCGCCTCGTGGTGAGCACCGGGGTCCCGAGCGCGGAGCTGGACGCGCTCGAGGTCGGGCAGCCGGCGGAGGTGCAGGGCGAGGAGCCCGGAGCCTCGCTGGCTGGCGAGGTCGCCTCGATCCGCCCCGAGGTCGACGCCGCGACCGGGACGGCCCTGGTGCGCGTCACCCTGCCCCCGGGTTCCGGGCTGCGCCCCGGCCAGCTCGTGACCGTCCGCATCGTGAGCGAGGAGCGGAAGGACCGGCTCGCCGTGCCCGTCGAGAGCGTGGTTCACGACGCGGAGGGGCGCGCGGTCGTCGCGGTCGTGTCCGGTGGCCGGGCGGTGCAGACGCCGGTGAAGGTCGGGCTCCACGACGCCGGGCGGGTGGAGATCGAGGGTGAGGGGCTGGAGGAAGGGCTCACCGTCGTCACCGAGGGAGCCTACGCCCTGCCCGCCGAGACGAAGGTGCGCGTGCTGGGCCCATGAGCTCCCGCCTCGGTCGGTTCGCCACCCGAAACCGGCAGGCGATCACCTTCATCGCGGTGGTCCTCTGCCTCGCCGGGCTGTACGCCGCCGTACGCACGCCCTCGTCCGTCTTTCCCCAGACCGACTTCCCCCGGGTCGTCATCCTCGTCGACAACGGGGTGATGCCGGCGGACGAGATGATGGCGACGGTCACGCGGCCGATCGAAGAAGCCATGAAGGACATCCCGGGCTCCGTCACCGTGCGCTCGACCACGGGCCGGGGGGCGGCGGAGGTCAGCGTGTTCTTCGACTGGCAGGCCGACATGATCCAATCGGAGCACTACGTGAACAGCCGCATCGCCCAGATCCGCGCCGACCTTCCGGGAACGGCGCGCACCACGGTCTGGCGCCTCACCTTCTCGGCCTTCCCCATCGTCGGGATCAGCCTGACCAGCCCCCGGCGCGACCCGATGGAGCTGTGGGAGACGGCCCGGTACGAGGTGAAGCCGCGGCTGCTTCGGATCCCGGGCGTCGCCCGTGTCGACCTCGTGGGCGGGCGCACGCCGGAGTACCACGTGGTCGTGGACCCGCCCCGGCTGCTGGCGGCCGGCCTGACCTTCGCGCAGGTCGTGGAAGCGCTCGACCGGAGCAACCTGATCGCCCCCACCGGGATGCACGAGGAGGACTACACCCTGTACCTCGCGGTCGTGGACGGCCGCGTCCACGGAGCCCAGGAGATCGAGGACCTCACGGTGGCGGCGGTGGGAACCCACCCGGTCCGGATCCGCGACTTCGCCCGGGTCGAGCGCGGGCCCGAGCCCGTCTTCAACGTGGTGACCGCGGAGGGCGTTCCCGCCGTTCTCCTCAACGTGCGCAGCCAGCCCGACGGGAGCACCCTGGACATCGCGAGCGGGGTCCGCGGCGTCCTCCGTGATCTGGAGCGGGATCTCCCGCCCGACCTGAAGACCGCCTACTACTACGACCAGTCGCTGTTCGTCCACGACTCCGTGGGGAGCGTCCGGGACGCCATCCTGTTCGGCCTGCTGCTCTCGGTGGTGGTCCTCTACCTGTTCCTGAAGGACTGGGGCGTCACGCTCACCGCCATCGTGGTCATCCCGGTAACGGTGCTCATCACGCTGGTGGCGATGAAGGTGGCCGGGCTCAGCTTCAACCTGATGACGCTGGGGGGCATCGCCGCCGCCATCGGCCTGGTCATCGACGACGCGATCGTGGTCGTGGAGGCCATCTACGCCCGGGTGGCCTCCGGGCTGGGGAGGCTCGAGGCGATCGAGACCGCCATGGGCGAGATCGTCCAGCCGCTGGTGGGCTCCACCCTCACGCCGGTCGTGGTCTTCATCCCCCTCGCCTTCCTGGACGGGATCACCGGCGTCTTCTTCCGCGCCCTGGCCCTGACCATGGTGGTGGCGCTCCTGACCTCCCTCGTGCTGGCCCTTCTCCTGACCCCCTCGCTCGCCGCATGGTTCATTCGGGACCGCGAGCAGCTCGATCGCGGCCACGGCGCGAAGGGCGAGGAGGGAGGTCCGGTCCTCCGGCGCGTGGTCGGCTTCTACGAGATCGCGGTGCGGCAGGCCCTGCGGCATCGCTGGATGACGCTCGGCGCGTGCTTTCTGCTCCTCCTCCTGGGGGCGGGAATCTACCGCAGCCTCGAGACCGAGTTCCTTCCTCCTCTCGACGAGGGCGGCTTCGTGATCGACTACATCGCCCCCTTCGGCACCAGCCTGACCGAGACACACCGCCAGCTCCTCCAGGCCGAGGAGATCCTCCGCGCGACCCCCGAGGTCGAGAGCTACTCGCGGCGCACCGGCGCCCGGCTGGCGCTCTCGATCGCCGAGCCGAACACCGGGGACTTCCTCGTGAAGCTCAAGCCCGACCGCGGGCGCACCACCGAGGAGGTCATCAGCGAGCTGCGTCACCGCTTCCAGGCCGCGGTGCCCGCCCTCGAGTGGGAGTTCCCCGGGATCCTGGGCGACCTCATCGGAGACCTGATCTGGGCCCCGCAGCCCATCGAGGTCAAGCTCTTCTCGACCGACACCGCCTTCCTGAAGAAGAAGGCACCGGAGGTCGCCGACCGGCTGCGACAGGTCCGGGGCGTGGTCGACGTGCTCGACGGCCTGGTCTATGCCGGACCCAGCCTGAGCCTGAGGGTGCGGCACGGGGACGCGGAGCGGCTCGGCTTCAGCGCCGCCGACGTGGCCGACGCCGTGAGCGCGGCCATGCTCGGCCAGACCGCGTCCTCCGTGCTCGAGGGCGACCGGGTGGTGGCCGTGCGGGTCCTGGCCGACCGGAGGAGCGTGGACCGGATGGAGGCCCTACGGGACTTTCCGCTGCGCACGCCGGGAGGGGGGATCGTGAAGCTGTCGCAGCTCGCCGATCTCGTGGAGACACCGGGGCAGCTCGAGCTGCGGCGGGAGGACCTCCGGCAGGACGTCGCGGTGACCGCTCGCCTGGAGGGCCGGGACCTGGGCAGCGCCATGGCCGAGATCCAGGACGTGCTGGGACGGGATCCGTCGCTTCCCCCGGGAACGCTGGAGTTCGGAGGCCTCTACGAGCAGCAGCAGGAGTCCTTCCGCAACCTGATCCTGGTCCTCGCGTTGGCGATTTTCCTGGTGTTCACCGTGCTGCTCGTCGAGTTCCGGTCCTTCTCCGAGCCGCTGGCCATCGTCTTCGGGGCGGTGCTGGCGCTGTTCGGCGCCGTCCTCGCGCTGCGGGTCACCGCCACCTCGGTCAACGTGGTGTCTCTCCTCGGCGCGATCATCGGTGTCGGGATCGTGGCCAAGAACGGGATCCTCATGCTCGACCGGGTCGAGCACCTGCGAGCGGAGGGGCTCTCTCTCGAGGACGCCCTGGTGCGCTCCGGACACCGGCGGATGCGTCCCGTGCTCATGACCTCCATGACCACGGCCTTCGGGATGCTGCCCCTGGCCTGGGGGATCGGCAGCGGGGCGGACATGCTGCGACCCCTCGCCATCGGCGTCATCGGCGCGCTCAGCATCTCGGTCGTGCTCTCGCTGATCGCGACGCCGACCGTCTACAGCCTCCTGCGGCGGCGACGGGCCGCGTCACCGGGAACCGACGTCGACCGGTCTACTTGAGGACGAGGTCGCCCTTGAGGAGCAGCAGCTCCAGGCGCTCGGCGAGGGTCTGGATTCGCGCCGGGGATTCCGGCGAGCTCTCCGTCAGCGCGACACGTGCCTCCTCGAGCAGATCGAGCGGGCTCCGGACCTCCCTCCCCATCTCGGGGCCTCCGGTGCGGGCCAGGCTGAGCAGCGTCTCCTCGATGCGGGCGAGCTCGTCCTCGGCCCGGCCGAGATCACCGCTCGCCGCGAGCTGATGGGCGTTGGACGCCCGGAGCCTCGCCTCGAGGAGGGGCAGGTAGTAGCCCTGGAGCCTCAGCAGAGCGTCCTCCGCCCGGTCGAGGGACTCGCCGGAGTCGACGCCCCCGGGGGGCAGGGTGTCGCGGGCTTCGCGGAGTGCCTTCAGGGCCCGGTCGACCTCGGATGACAGAAACGGAACCCCGGGGCTCGTGAGGGCCGCCGCGCACGATGGCTCCATCGGCTGACAGGCGGTGGCCCCGGCCACCGTCGCCAGGAGAGCAGATACGGCGATGGGTCCGCTGGCCCTCATGTCTCACCTTCCTTCGGTCGAGCGCCGAGCCGAAACGTCATGCTTCGCTGAGTCGATCCAGGTCACCGTCCCGTCCCAGCACGAAGAGGGCGTCGCCCTCCTGGATGACCGCCTCCGGGCCGGGGTTGACCGTCACCGTCGTTTCCCCGCCGTGGCGGATCGCGACGACCTGCACGCCAAAGCGGTTGCGCAGCTTCAGCTCGACCAGCGAGCGGCCGACGAACTCCGGGGGCGCGGTCACCTCTCGCAGGCTGTGCTCCTCGCCGAGGGGAATGAAGTCGATCAGGTTCACGTCGCTCAGACGGCGAACGAGCCGTTCCGCGGCATCACGCTCCGGAAAGACGACCTCGCTCGCGCCAATCATCTGGAGGAGACGGGCGTGGTCGGCCGACACCGCCTTGACGATGAGACGCCGGACGCCGAGGTCCTTCAGGTGAAGAGTCACGAGCGCCGACGCGTCCACCTGGGCCCCGAGGCTGAGGACGACCGCGTCGAACTCGTCGAGGCCGAGGGTGCTCAGGGACTCCCTTTCCCGAGCGTCGAGCACGACCGCCTGGGTGGAGTGATCCCGGATCCTCTGCACCTGGTCCGGGTCGATGTCGACGGCGAGCACCTCGTGCCCGGCATCGTGGAGCAGGGAGGCCGCGTGGAAGCCGAACCGCCCGAGACCGATCACCGCGACTTGAGCCATGTGCTCGATTCTAGCGCCCTTCAGCCGACCATCACGTCCTCTTCGGCGTGCTGCCAGTCGGGCTTCCGGGATCGGCGCGCCAGGGCGGTGGCCACGGTCAGGGGTCCCAGCCGCCCGACGAACATGAGAACGATCACCAGGACCCGGGCCGCCGGGGTCAGCCGCTCGGTGACGCCGACCGAGAGCCCCACCGTTCCCAGGGCCGACACGACCTCGAAGAAGGACGTCGCGAACTCGCCGTGGAGGTCGCGCAGGGCGGAGTGGGGGGTCTGGAGGAAGAGCATCCCGAACAGCCCCGCCAGGGTGACGAGGGTGCCGCCGATGGTGATGGTGACGGCGTTCTCGAGGGTGGAGCGTCCGAGGCTCCGACCGAAGGCATTCACGTGGGCGTGCCCCCGGATTCGCTCCCAGGTCGCCAGCGTCAAGACCCCCAGCGTCGTGCTCTTGATGCCGCCGGCGCACGACCCCGGCGAGCCTCCGATGAACATCAGCATCATCAGGATGAAGAGACCGGCGGGCGTGAAGCTGGCCAGGTCCACGGTGTTGAACCCGGCGGTCCGCGCGGTCACGCTCTGGAACGTCGCGGCGAGGATCTGAGACGGGACCGACAGGTCGTCGAGGGCGTCGCCGCGCTCGACGAGCCAGATCCCGGCCGCGCCCACCCCGATGAGCCAGGCCGTGGTGGTGAGCGCGAGCTTGGTGTGGAGGGAGAAGTGGCCGGGCCGGCGCCACGAACGCTTGACCTCCCGGACCACCAGGAACCCGAGGCCTCCGAGCACGATGAGGGCCATGACGGTGCCGTTCACCACCGGGTCGTCGCGCCACCGGCCGAGGGAATCCGCCCAGAGCGAGAACCCCGCGTTGCAGAACGCCGAGATGGAATGGAACGCGGCCGCCCACGCCGCGCGCGCGGGCCCCAGCGGCTCCTGCCAGCGCAGAAAGAGGACCAGAGCGCCCGCCAGCTCGGTCACGAACGTGAACTGGACCACCCGCTTCAGGAAGGGACGCAGGCCCTCGTGTCCGGCCATGCCCGTGAGCGTGTGGCTGACCACCGACCGCGAAGCCAGCGACAGACGGCGCCCGAGGGCGGACAGGATGACGATCGAGAACGTCATGATGCCGAGCCCGCCGAGCTGGATGAGCCCGAGAATGACGACCTGCCCGAACGGCGTGAAGGCCGTGCCGGTGTCCCTCACCACGAGCCCGGTGACGCAGGCGGCGCTGGTGGACGTGAAGAGGGCGTCCACGAAGTTGATGGAGTGGCCCGGGGGGGTGGCGGCGGGCAGGAGCAGAAGACCCGTCCCCGCCGCGATGAGAACGCCGAAGCTGCCCACCAGGAGCCGCAGGGGATTGGAGTCTTTCGCTTTCACTGGATCTGCCGTCCCCGGATGTCCAGACGACCCCGGGGCATCCCAGGCGAGAGGGAATCTATCACGGGGCCGACGGCGGGTGCCGATGGAGCTCCCGACGCCAGGACGAGTGCATGCCCGCGGCTACTCAGCGCCGGGGCGCCGCCACCTCTCCCCCGGACTGCGGGACCTCGCAGGCCGTCTGCTGCCAGCCGCCGCGGATGGCGGTCTTGCCGCAGTAGTCCTTGCCCTGGGACCGGGGGTTGTTCAGGTAGGCCAGGATCGTGGCGCAGGTCTCGTCCTCCGCCGGCTTCACCACGCAGACCCCCGAGAAGGCCCGGTTGTTGAAGCAGCAGTCCTCACGGGGAGACGGGTCCTGGGCCGCGGCGTCGTCGGCGGGCGGGGCCTTCTTCTCCCCCGCGGTCGCGGGCGGCAGGGCGGCCACCAACACGGCGGCGGCGATGAGGCAGACGCCCCGGCCTGCCCAGGACACGATCGCCATGGCGGAACCGTGACCTTGGCCAAGGCGTCCGGCCGCAGGCCGGTTCGGTCCTGGGACCGAAGATCGAGTGCGCATCGAGCCCCCCTTCTTCTCCCCCAAGTATCACCTCCGAGGGCCCCTGTCTGCTATCGTTTCGGGCCGGCATGCACGGAATCGCCCCCTTCTCCGCCCTGGCCGAGGCCATGGAGCGTGACCTCCGGGAGAACGTCCTTCCCTTCTGGATGGGCAGGGCCCCCGACGAGACCCACGGGGGCTTCCTGGGATACCTGGCCGACGACGGCACCGTGGACCCGGCCGGCCCCAAGGGTGGGGTCCTGAACGCGCGCATCCTCTGGACCTTCGCCGCCGCCTTCCACCGCTACGGGGAGCCCGCCTACCGGGAAACGGCCGACCGCGCGCTCTCGTTCCTTCTGGGCCATTTCTGGGACGAAGCCCATGGCGGGATCTACTGGATGCTCGACCACGAGGGGCGGCCCCTCTCGGACCGGAAGCAGACCTACGCCATCGCCTTCGCCCTCTACGCCCTCGCCGAGTACCACCGGGCCACCGGGAGCGACGAGGCCCTGGACCGGGCGGTCCGGCTGTTCCGCTCCATCGAAGAGCACGCCACCGACCCGGCCCACGGCGGCTACTGGGAAGCCCGGGCCCGCGACTGGACACCGCTCGAAGACGTGCGGCTCAGCGAGAAGGACCGCAACTCGCCGAAGTCGATGAACACCCACCTGCACGTCATGGAGGCCTACACGAACCTGCTCCGGGTGTGGGAGGGCGAGGACCTGCGCGCCCGCCTGCGCGCCGTCCTCGAGATCCACCTCGAGCGGATCGTGGACCCCGTCTCCGGCCACCTCCTCCTGTTCTTCGACGAAGCGTGGCGCCCGGTCGACCGGGCCATCTCCTACGGGCACGATATCGAAGCAAGCTGGTTGATGGTCGAAGCCGCCGCCGTCCTCGGGGAGGCGGGGCTTCGGGAGAGGGCGACGGGCGTCGCCGAGAAGATCGCCCGCGTCACCCTCGCCGAGGGCTTCGACCGGGAGCACGGGGGAGTCTTCGCGGAGAAAGCCGACGGCGGTCCCCTGGACGACGAGAAGCACTGGTGGATGCAGGCCGAGGCGATCGTCGGCTTCGTGAACGCCTGGGAGGTGATCGGGGACGAGGCCTTCCTGGAGGCTGCCGAGAGCAGCTGGCGGTTCGTGGACCAATTCCTGATCGACCACACGCACGGCGAGTGGCGGTGGCGGGTGACCCGCGCCGGGAACGAGATCCCGGGCCTGCCCAAGGTCGAGCCCTGGAAGTGCCCGTACCACAACTCCCGGGCCGCCCTCGAGGTCGCGGCGCGGGCGGCGCGGGCCCGCTAGGGAGGCGAACGTGGCCCTCACCACCCGCGTGCCGGACGTCTCCGAGCTGCTCACGGGCGCCGACCCCGGAGCGGTCCGAAGCCGCGCGCCGGGACCCCCGGGCCGACTCCCCCTGGACGAGGAGACCCTGCGCGAGGCTCCCAGTGGCGACCTCTTCGGCCTCACCCAGAACGCCGGCATGGGGTGGGACCCGGCCCATGCCGCCCGCACCCCCTTCCTCGTGGTGAGCACCCACGGCGGCCTGCGGGACCAGGAGGGACGTCCCGTCGCCCTGGGCTACCACACCGGCCACTGGGAGGTGGGCCTCCTGGTCCGGGCCGCCGCCGAGACGATTCGCGACTCCGGCGGCCTGCCCTTCGCGGCCTACTGCACCGACCCCTGCGACGGTCGCAGCCAGGGCACGCCGGGGATGATGGACAGCCTGCCGTTCCGCAACGACGCCGCCCTGGTGATGCGCCGGCAGATCCGCTCCCTGCCCCGCCGGGCCGGGGTCGTCGCCGTGGCCACCTGCGACAAGGGCCTTCCCGCCGCCCTGCTGGCCCTGGCCGGCTGTGGGGACCTTCCCGGCGTCCTCGTGCCCGGTGGTGTCACCCTTCCTCCCGAGGGGAGCGAAGACGCCGGGGCCGTGCAGACCCTGGGGGCCCGCTTCGCCCACGGCCTCGTGAGCCTGGACGAGGCGGCGGAGCTCGCGTGCCGGGCGTGCGGCTCCCCCGGGGGAGGGTGTCAGTTCCTCGGGACCGCGGCCTCGGCCCAGGTCGTGGCCGAGGCCCTGGGCCTGGCGCTGCCCCACACCGCGCTGGCCCCCTCCGGCGAGCCGGTCTGGCTCGAGGGGGCTCGCCGGTCGGCCCTGGCGGTCCTGCGCCTGGCCGCCCGCGAGATGCCGGTGCGGCGCATCCTCACCGCCGAGGCCGTCGAGAACGCCCTGATGGTCCACGCCGCCTTCGGCGGGTCCACCAACCTGGTCCTCCACCTGCCCGCGGTGGCCCGGGCCGCCAGGCTCGCCGCGCCGTCGGTGAAGGACTGGCAGCGGGCCAGCCGCGCCACGCCCCGCCTGGTGGACGCGTTGCCCAACGGGCCCCGGAACCACCCCACGGTGCAGGTCTTCCTGGCCGGCGGCGTCCCCGAGGTCCTGCTCCACCTCCGGCGCATGGGCCTGCTGAACACGGGCGTCCTCACCGTCACCGGGGAGACGCTGGGAGAAGCCCTGGACTGGTGGGAGACGAGCCCCCGGCGCCGTGCCCTGCGTGAGCTCCTGCGGCAGCAGGACGGCGTCGACCCCGACGACGTGATCATGGACCCCGACACGGCCCACCACCGCGGCCTGGGCGGCGCCGCCGCCTTCCCCCTGGGGAACCTGGCCCCGGGCGGCTCGGTGGTCAAGGCCACCGCCATCGACCCCTCGGTGGTCACCGACGAGGTCTACCACCACCGGGGGCCGGCCCGGGTCTTCACCTCCGAGGCGGCCGCGGTGGCTGCCATCAAGGGCCTCACCGACCCCCCGGTTCGAGCCGGCGACGTGGTCGTGATCATCGGCCTCGGCCCCCGGGGCACGGGGATGGAGGAGACCTACCAGGTGACCTCGGCCCTGAAGTTCCTGCCCTGGGGGAAGTCGGTGGCGGTGGTGACCGACGGCCGCTTCTCCGGGGTCTCCACCGGCGCGTGCGTGGGCCACGTGAGCCCCGAGGCACTGGCCGGTGGGCCCCTCGGCAAGCTCCGAGACGGCGACGTGGTGGAGGTCCACATCGACCGCCGCGCCCTGGAGGGCCGGGTGGACCTCGCGGGCACCGCCGAGGGCTCTCTCACCCCGGAGGAGGCCCGGGGCCTCCTGGACTCGCGCCCGCCTCACCCCGACCTCGCCCCGCGTCCCGACCTCCCGGACGACACCCGGCTGTGGGCGGTTCTCCAGGAGGCCAGCGGCGGGATCTGGGCCGGCGGCGTCTACGACGCCGAGATGATTGCCGACGCCCTCGAGCGGTCGAAGGACGAGTAGGGGCCTGTCTCAGAAGGCGAGCAGGCGGAACAGCCAGGCGCCGAGGACGCCTCCGAGGATGGGCCCGACGATGGGGACCCAGGCGTAGCCCCAGTCCGAGCTTCCCTTGTGGCGAATGGGCAGGAGCGCGTGCGCGACGCGGGGGGCCAGGTCCCGGGCCGGGTTGATGGCGTAGCCCGTGGGACCCCCGAGGGCCAGGCCGATCGCCCAGACGAGGAAGCCCACGAGGAGGGGGTTGATCCCCACGCTGTAGACGGCGGAGAGGTCCAGCGTGCCGTCGGTGAGCTCGCCGGCGTTGGCCCCGAGGGCCACCACGCCGAAGAGGAGCACGGTGGTGCCGATGATCTCGGTGACGAGGTTCCAGGGGGTGGAGCGGATCGCCGGGCCGGTGGCGAAGATGCCGAGGATCGCGTCCGGGTCCTCGGTGGCGTCGAAGTGCGTCCGGTAGGTGAGCCAGACCACCACCGCGCCGAGGAAGGCCCCGATCATCTGTCCGGCGACGTAGACGGGGACAAGGGCCCACGGGAAGGCCCCGGTGGACGCCAGGCCCACGGTCACCGCCGGGTTGATGTGGGCTCCCGAGATGCGACCGACGGCGTAGACGGCCAGCGCCACGGCCAGTCCCCAGCCGGTGGTCACCGCCATCCATCCCGCGTCCTTCCCCTTCGAGCGGGCGAGGGAGGCGTTGGCGCACACCCCCTCGCCGAGGATGATCAGCAACATCGTCCCGACGATCTCGGCCAGGAACTCCGGCACCGTCGCCTCCTAGACCTCGTCTCCGCGGGCCATGGCCTGCTCCGTCTGCTCCTTCACCCAGGGGTACGTCTTGGCGATGCCGTCCCGCAGGGTGTGTCGGTCGGTCCAGCCCAGCTCCCGGATCCTCGCGGAGCTGTGGTTGCGGGCGTGAACGCCCACCGGGCCGTCGACGTGACGGATCCCCACCGTCTTGCCGGCCACCTCGGCCACGAGGGCGACCAGATCGTTGACCGAGATCCGCTCGTCGCTGCCGATGTTCGTGGGCTGGGCGATGCTCGACCGCATGAGCGTGTAGATGCCGTCCACCAGGTCGTCGACGTAGGTGAAGACGCGCATGGCGGTCCCGTCGCCCCACACCTCGATGGTGCCGCCGTCCTCCACCGCCGCGATCTTCCGGCACATGGCCGCCGGGGCCTTCTCCCGCCCCCCGTTCCAGGTCCCGTACGGGCCGTAGCAGTTCTGGAAGCGAGCCACCCGCACCGTCATGCCCTGGTTCCGCTGGTAGGCGAGGGCCACTCGCTCGGAGTAGAGCTTCTCCCAGCCGTACTCGTTGTCGGGCTGGGCCGGATAGGCGTCATCCTCGGTGAGGTCGGGCTCGTCGGGCTGCTGGTCACGGTAGACGCAGGCCGAGGAGGAGAAGAGGTAGCGGGGCACACCGTGGCTCGCCGCCGCGTGGCTCATGTACGTGTTGATGAGCAGGCTGTTGTGCATGATCTCGCACTCGGCGGAGTGGATGAAGCCCATGCCCCCCATGTCCGCGGCCAGCTGGTAGACCTCGTCGACGGGCTGGCCGTCGACGAGGACCGCCTCCCCGCAGCTCTCGGGCTTGCGGAGGTCGAGCTGGAGAAACTCGTCCGCCGCCGTCTCCCGGAACTCGTGCTGCTTGATGTCCACTCCCCGGACCCAGAAGCCTTCCTTCTTCAACCGCTCGACCAGATGGCCCCCGATGAATCCCCCGGCGCCACAGACAACCGCTTTCTTCATGTCTCTCCTCAGCAGGCTCGATAGCGGTAGGGAAACTATCACACCCCGTGGCTCGGCCCATCACCGCCCCGGTGGCGGTCCCTGTGAGAGGATAGGCCCGCTCCGCACGCCCGGGAGGCCCCTTGCAGCTCTTCGATACCGTCCTGATCACCGCCGCCTCCGAGCCCCAGGCCGAGGCCTTCCGCCGCCTCATCGCCCGCCGTCAGGATCACGGCCTCTACCCGCGGGAGCTCGCCTTCGAGGTGGTGGCCGACCCGCCCGGCGGCCGCGTCGGCACCGGGGGCGGGACCCTCTGGGCCCTGGCCCGGCTCCTGGAGCGTCGGGGTCCGGCCGATCCCGGCGCGTTCCTCGAGAGCGAGCGCATCCTCTTGGTGCACGCGGGCGGGGAGAGCCGTCGCCTGCCCACCTACGCCCCCGAGGGGAAGCTGTTCGCCCCGCTGCCCCTGCCGTCGAGCGCGCTGCTGCCGCCGGTGGCCCTCGATGCCCAGCTCGGGCTCTTCTTCAAGTACCCCTGGCGCCGGGGCGAGACGGTGGTGACCACCGCCGACGTCTACATCGACTTCGACGTGGCCAGCGTGCCCGAGGCTCGCAGCCCGGTCTTCGGCTTCGCGAAGCCCGCGTCCCTCGAGCAGGGATCACGCCACGGGGTCTTCCGCTTCGACCAGCACCGCGAGCGCGTGGTCGACTACTACCAGAAGGCCCCGGTGGAGGTCCTCGCCGAGCACGCCCTCATCGAGGGCACGGGGGACTGTGCCCTCGACATTGGCCTCGTCTCCCTCGGCCCCGAGGCTCTCCGCGCCTTCGGGTCCCTCGGCGCGGTCCCGGTGGACGGGGGCTCCCTCGAGGAGGGACTCGAGGCCGGCCGCATCCGCTTCGACCTCTACCTCGAGGTGCTCACCGCCTGCCTGGAAGCCCTGTCGTTCGAGGCGTTCTGGAAGCGCGTCGGCTCCGCCAGCGCGCTCCCCGAGGAGCTCGGCCGTCACGTCTACGAGGCCTTCCACCCCTTCGGCCTCGGCGGCGCACTCACCCGGTCGACCACCTTCGTCCACCTCGGGAGCCTCGCGGAGTTTCCTGCCGCCTGTCGTGACCTTCTGGCCCACCAGGCCCGTCCCTTCTATGAGCTCGACGGGGGGGAGATCCGTCCCTCGGTGACGCCGGCGGCCGTCGTCCACAACAGCACGGCGGTGAGCGTCGGCGGCCACGGGCCTGCCCTTGTCGAGGCCTGCTCGGCGTCGTCGTTCCAGGCGCTCGCCGGAGACAACCTGCTTGTCGGCCTCGACAGCATCGACCTGCCCTTCGAGCTGCCCGAAGGGATCGCCCTCGAGGAGCGGCGCCTCGGGTCGGAACGGGTCGTCGTGGTCTTCTCGTCCCGGGACAGCTTCAAGGTGGCGGGCGATCACGCCGACCTCGTCTTCTGTGGCCGGCCCCTCGACTTGTGGCTGTCGGAGCGTGGGCTCTCGCGCGAGGACGTCTTCGATGCCGACGCCGCCCCCGACCTCTTCGCGGCCCGGCTCTTCTGCTGTGGCCCGTCGGCGAAGCTCATCGCGGGCTATGTCGCCGCTCCCGACGCCGGCTGGGCCGAGACCTTTCGGGCCGCGCGTCGGCTGTCTCTCTACGAGATCCAGTCACCCGACGACGTCGTTAGCCGGGAGGACCGGCGGGTGGAGCTGCGCCGAGAGCAGCTCCGGGACCTCTTCCGGCGCGGCCACGG
>Ga0316576_10000356_pt1 | contig 20546 bp, 15 predicted proteins | sample S0NA_FD_203075 | JGI IMG/M metagenome (GOLD analysis project Ga0316576, IMG submission 203075) | Rhizosphere microbial communities from salt marsh grasses in Alabama, United States - S0-2_050615r3r5 | ecosystem: Host-associated > Plants > Roots > Rhizosphere | place: USA: Alabama | collected...
AGGTTGACCACGAAAAAACCTCGCTGCCACCTCGGGAAACGTCCCTGCGCCGCCTCCCCAGGATTCGGGACAGGCCGACATCGACCACGCGACGCGTCGGTTGAGAAGGCGCGGGCTTCGGCGACTTGACTTTGCAGGGCGCCCATCACCGGGGCAGCTCGCGCTACTTGCCGTCGCTGAACGGATCATCAGACAGGAAGCCTGCAATGACCGGAGCGTAAGTCAACACCGCACCCTGCATCATTCCGAGGCCGTCAACGATCTCGGCGAGGCGGGTCAATAACGCGTCATCATCGGGATTCTTGGACAACTCCCGCAAAACGCGGAGCAATGGTTCAAGCGCTTCCGCGTCAAGAAACTGCTCAAGCATCGAGATCGATTCTTCAATTTCTAACGCACTGACGCTTTTATCGGTTTCAGTCATATTCCACGTTCGCAACTGCGCGCGCGCTCAACGACACTCGGCGTATCGATAGAATTCATCGGTCACCGCGGCGATGCCCGGCCGTTCGCAGCAGGTTATTCGACGCGACAAAGGAAAGGTCGAGAGACCACCGGACACAACATCACTGATATAGGACGCCATCCCGGCGACCCATCGCGTACGCTGTCTCCCCCGCCGCCGTGCGAAGCCGGGCTTCGATCCGGATCTCGTCCATCACGCCCTTATCGGCGATTTCTGGGTAGAGCGGATAGAAGCGCGCCACGTCCAGCGCGTTCGCCTTTGCCGCCAACTCCATCCGCCGCCGCTCCTCCCAGCCGATTCCGTGGAGCATCAACAACCGGGGCGCCTGGCGATGCAGATAACGCTGACAGAGATCCCGATGCTCTTGGCTCTCCCAATCCTCCCGAACCAGAAACGGTGGAAAGACCTCGCTCTCATTGAACCGCCGGGTAAACCAGCGCGCGCTCGGTTTGGTCCCTGCTCTCTCGGCGACGCATCGTTCCAACCGATAGTTCACCGGTCCATACGACCTGCTGCGCTCATCCTCGCTTGCATCAATCGGCATGACCGCTGCCGGGAGCGCCGTCCAGTCGGTCAGCTTGGGAAAGGATGCCATCTCCGACGCCTCGACACAGGAGAAAATCAGGGCCAGCGGCGAATTGTCCTTGGGGTCGAGAAGCCAGTACTCGTACCTGTCGGCAGCCTGGAACGGCAGGGACGCCTCGAGGAGGAACTGCGCCAGCTCCAGGATTCGCTCATCGACCTCACCTTCTTCGGTCGAAGGGTTCTCGATGACCCTTTGAAGGTCGCGGTGCCTTATGTGTGCCGCCCTGATGAAGCGGCCTTGCTGCCCCGAACCCCCGATGCCGCTGCGCCCGTTTGCATAGATGAATTGAAACTCCCACATATCGCCGTCCATCGAGAGCGCACGCGCATTCTCGGATTGAGCGATCTGCACTTGAGCCGAGTACGGCTGTAAGAGACGTTGAGAGTGAGCTTTGATCATCTATCCTGAATCGCGTCCAAAGGGATGTCTATGAGGAAGCAGCCTGTCTCGCGCGAACCAAGGCCCGGTGACAGTGGCGCCACGCATCTTCGAAGAATATAAGACTACTCGATGGCCCGGACTTTTCTACTCCACAGATGATGGGGATAACCCGCCGGGCGTACACGCAAGCGGCATGCCCGCTCAGGCACGACGGTGCCCAGGCCCGACGCAGCCGCGCACCGGCTGCACGCGCCTGCGCGGCGTATCCCTCGGCGCTGCTGGCCTACTCCGAAACACGCCTTGCCGCATGCCAGCGGCGAGGAATGCGGTCCCGGAGGCGACACGCCCCAGCAGGAGCACTTGACCCCGACCTGTCCGGCCCAATACTTTGCGGCCATGCAAGGCCCGTCGCGCCGCAAAACGTGTACCCTTCCGGAGACCTCCGTGACCAACACCAGCACAAACACCATTGCCGACGGAAAGTACGTCGAGCTCACCTACCTCGTGCGGGACAGCAAGACCGGGGACGTCCTGACGGAGATCTCGCGCCCCCTCAACTACGTCCACGGAGTGAATGAAATCTTGACGCCGACGATCACGCGGGAGCTCGAGGGCAAAACACAGGGTGAACGGGTCGATCTGCTTGTCGACTGCAATGACGTGTACGGCCCGAGAGATGAGTCCCTCGTCATCACCGAAAAGGTCGCTGTGGTGCCCCGCGAGTATCGCCACGTCGGCAGCCAGATCTTGATGGAGAACAACCTGGGTCAAATGAAAAGCTTTCTGGTAACCAAGATTGAAGGAGACACGATCACCTTTGACGGGAACAACCCGCTCTGCGGCAGGGAGGTCATCTACCAGGTCACGATCCTCTTGGTTCGCGATGCGACGGCCGAAGAGAAGGAATTCGGCAGTTAAGGCAGCGCTGCGTTATCGCGCATCCCGGTACGCGGGCTGATCGAATGCGGGACGGCATTTGGTCCGCCTCTCCTCAACTGAAGAGCTTGGACTTGTCGACCAGATCGACGTGGGCCCGCTTGAAGTTGACCCACATCTTCGTCTTCTTGTCATAGATGGAGTTGCCGAAGCACTTCCAGTTCTCTTCGTCGATGAAGTTGTAATCCATCCGGTAGTAGAAACCCGGATAACGGGACTCCGTACGGAACTGGATGTGCTTCATATGGGCCTCGGCCGTGAGGATGCGGTGGTAGTTCTCCCACGCACGCAGCAGCTCGTGCAGGTCCTTGGCGCGCATCTTCAGGGCGTCTTCCTTCAGCATCTCCAGCTTGGCCTCGGCCACGTCCATCAGGTGGGCGTTGGTCTGGTATAAGGTGGACACACCGGCCACGTACTCGTCCATGATCTTCTGCAGACGGAGCTGCAACATCTTCGGCGTGATGTAGTTGGGGTTGACGTCGATCGCGGTGGTGTAGTCCTTGTGCTCGAGGAAGTTGCGCACCGGCTGGTAGATCTCGGCGACGAGATCGTCGACGCGCTCTTCCAACTCGGGCACGAGGTCCTTGTTGTCCATGCAGTATTGGACCATCGCCTTGGCGGCCAGACGGCCCTCGGCGTGGGACCCGGAGGAGAACTTGTGGCCGGAGGCGCCGACACCGTCGGCGGCGGTGAACAGGCCCCTGACGGTGGTCATGGAGCGGTAGCCCCAGTTCCACCCGGAGGGCAGGTGCTCTGGAATCTGGTCGGCCTCGGGATGCTCCTCGGAGGTGGGGGCGCCCAGGTCCGTGGGACCGGAGACCCAGATGCCGCAGCAGCCTGAGTGGGAACCCAGCAGGTAGGGCTCGGTGGGCATCAGCTCGGAGTTCTTCTTCTCCGGCTCGATGTTCTCACCCGCCCAGACACCGGCCTGGGCGATGCACATGTCGAGGAAGTCTTCCCAGGCCTCGGACTCTAGCCGCTTGATCTCCCTGGGCGTCATGGTCTCGGCGAGCTTGCCGAGCGCGGTGACGGTATCCATGTAGACGGGACCGCGACCTTCGCGCACTTCGTTCAGCAAGACGTGGTTGCGCAGGCACGTGGGCGTGACGTAGGCCTCGTTGTAGGGCGAATAGCTCGCCAACAGGGCCTGGGCCTCGGGCCTCTTTAGGTACTCCCCGCCGTAGGCGTTGATGGCGCGCGACTTGAAGAGCAGGAACCAGGCACCGATCGGACCATAGCCATCTTTGAAACGGGTGGGCACGAATCGGTTTTCCATCATGGTCAGCTCGGCGCCGGCCTCCGCGGCCATTGCGTAGGTGGAGCCGGCGTTCCACACCGGATACCAGGCACGGCCGGTGCCCTCACCGACGGAGCGGGGGCGGAAGATGCTCGCGCAGCCGCCGGCCACCAGCAGGATGGCCTTGGCCTTGTAGACGAACAGCTTGTGCTCGCGCACCGAAAAACCGACCGCGCCGGCGACGCGGTTCTTGTCGTTCTTGTCGTTGACCAGCCTGGCGATGAAGACGTGCTCCTGGATGCGCTCGGCCCCCAGGGCCTTCCTGGCGGCCTCGGCGACGATCGACTTGAAGGACTCGCCGTTGATCATGATCTGCCACTTGCCGGAGCGCACGGGCTTGCCGCCCTCGACCAGGGGTCTGTCCTCGTCCCCGGGCTGCTTCCAGATCGGCAGGCCCCACTCCTCGAACAGGTGCACCGAGTCGTCGACGTGACGGCCCAGGTCATAGGTCAGGTCGTCGCGGGTGATACCCATCAGGTCGTTGGAGACCATGCGGGCATAGTCGGCGGGGTCGTTGTCGCCCAGATACGTATTGATGGCGGACAGGCCTTGCGCCACGGCGCCGGAGTGCTCCAGGGCGGCCTTGTCGACCAGCTTCACCTTGAGGTCCACGCCCTGGGCCCTGGCCTGCTCCACCCAGGGACCGATCTCGAAGGCCGCACCACAGGCACCCATGCCACCGCCGATGATGAGGATATCGACCTCTTCTTCGATGATTTCAGGCTCTCCGAATTCGGCAGCCATTCTCAAACCCCTCTGCGCTCTCGATTGATCGCCCGCGGGCGGAAGTCATTTTCGGATCAGCTGGCTGACATCGGCGGCATGCAGACCGTCGGGGCCAGTGGTGAAGTAGCCGGCCTCTTCGATGTTGGCGAGATCGGCCGCGGGCTTGTTGCGGTACGGGTCGATAGAACCTTCGGGAGTGGTGCGGACGGGGAACTCGAAGCGCTTCACGGTCCCGTTGCGGAACGCGATGGTCCACAGGATGGAGTCGGTGCCGCGCTGGGGCTGAACGGAGGCGCCCAGGGGCACGAAGTCGGCGTAGTGGCGGGTCTCGATGGCCTGCTGCGGGCAGATCTTCACGCAGGCGTAGCACTCCCAGCACTGCTCCGGCTCCTGATTGTACGCCTGCATGGCGTGGCCGGTCTCCGAGCCGTCCTGGTCGAGCTTCATCAGGTCGTGGGGGCAGATATAGACGCACGCGGCCCTGTCCCGGCCCTTGCAGCCGTCGCACTTGTCGGTACGCACGAAAGTAGGCATGTGTTGGATCTCCTCGCGTCTCACTGCGCCGAGTTGCAGCCGACGGGATACGCACACGCGGGGCGGCCCGTCGCTTCCTGGAGAGCTGAGTCCGCCGGAAATCGCCGGCTCCCGGGTTTGGCGACTCCGGCCTCGAACGGGCTTCGACCTGGCCGTGGCCGCGACTCTCGAACAACGGACTCGCAACGAGCCCTCGCGATAGGGATGGGAACGAGGACGGCGCCACTGGGGGCATGGTCACGCGAGGACCGCAGGGTAGTAACAGGGCCATCGCCCTGTCCAAATAGTATTTGGGCTTAGGTTTATAAAAGTGGCTTATTGGGAAAGCGGTGATTTTGCCGCGCTTCCCGTGCAGGCCAAGGATGGTCCGCCCAGTCCAAGGGCCGCGAGCCCTTGGACATCTCCTTCAGGGGATCCTGGTACCGGGAATGGAGCGCAGACGGAACGCCCCTGCCTGCAGTGCTCCGGGCGCTTGGCGCGGCCCACCAGCCGGGTTAAGGTTCGCCCATGCAGACGCCGGTCCCAACGGAGCCCACTGCCGAGTCGCCGGACGCTTTGCTGCTCATCGGCAGCCACTGCCCTCACTGCCGGTCCGTGCTCGAGGCCCTTGCGGACCTGGTCAAGGAGGGCGCGCTCGGTCGCCTTACCGTGGTCAACCTCACCGTCTCGCCCGGCGCGCCAGAGGCACGCGGCGTCCGCTCCGTGCCCTGGACCCGGATCGGTCCGTTCGAGCTCGGCGGGGCCCTGAGCGCCGCGGAGCTCAAGGACTGGGCCACGGACGCCGCGGCAGGCGGCGGTTGGGGACGTTACTTCGACTACCTGATCGAGGGGGGGCGCCTCGACAGCTTGGTCGAGCTCCTTCGCTCGAACACCACCGCCCTCCGCGACCTGCTTGATCTGTTCGCCGATCCGGACACGCCGCTGTCGGTGCGCATCGGGATCAGCGCCGCCGTGGAGCACCTCGCCGGTGACAGGCCGTTGCGGGACGCGATTCCCCAGATCCTCCCGCTCACCCGCTCCGAGAGTCCTCAGATCCGCGCTGACGCCTGCTACTTCCTGGGCCTGGCGGGAGACCCATCCGTCCTGCCGTCGGTGAAGCGCCTGTTGGAGGACGAGAGCGCCGAGGTGCGAGAGGTGGCCGCGGAGACGTCGGCCCTGCTCGTTGGGTCCGACTAGGGCGCTTCGGCGGGGCGCGGCCCTCACTGCGATCCTGAACCGCTACGATCCCACCCATGCAACTGCCTCGGGTCTACGTCGACGCGCCCCTGGTCCCCGGCGAGTCCCTACCGCTGCCCGAGGGCGCCCGCCGCCATCTCCTCCAATCCCTGCGGCTCCAGGCGGGGGCCCGGCTGGTCCTGTTCAACGGCGATGGCCGGGACTACCAGGCCCACCTGGCCGGTCTGGGGCGCGCGCTGACCCTGGCCGTCGAGAGCCCGGGAACGGTCGAGCCGCCACCCCCGATCCACATTCGGCTGGCGATTGGGGTCTCCAAGGGAGAGCGCATGGACTATGTGATCCAAAAGGCCGTGGAGCTTGGCGTCTCGAGGATCAGCCCGCTATTCACCGAGCGTAGCGTCGTTCAACTGGCGGGCGAGCGACTCGAGCGCCGCATGGCCCACTGGCAGGGGGTCCTGATTGGCGCCTGTGAACAGTCCGGTCGTCGCCGTCTGCCCCTGCTCGACCCCGCGACCCGTTTCGAGGACTGGATCATCGGATGCCCCGCGGATGGGCTCATGCTGGATCCCCGGGCCGGACAGGCGCTGGTGGACCTGCCTCCACCGGAGACCCAGATGACCCTTCTCGTGGGACCCGAAGGCGGGTTGAGTCCCCGGGAACGCCAGCAGGCCCGGGGCCATCAGCTCCGTGCGGTGCGACTCGGCCCCCGGGTGCTGCGAACCGAGACGGCACCGCTGGCGGCGATCGCGGCCATCCAGACCTTATGGGGGGACTTCGGACGCTGACCCCCGCCGGCACGACGCAGCCGGCCTGGGTCCGCAGGCCCTCAACCGATTCCGGAGCCAGCGCGTCGGTCGGCGGGGCGTGCGGCAGGTGCATCGATGATATGCTGCCCGCTCCATGCACGAAAGCAGCCCAGGGCGTCAGGCCTGATCCATGAATCTGCTACTCGTCGTGCTCCTCCCGTTCGTGGGGGCCGCGCTCACGGGTTGGGTCTCCCGATTCGGACGCATGCGCTCCGCCTGGACCGCGGGCGGCATCACCGCCCTGTCCCTGATCACCCTGCTCCCCTCCGCGGCAACGCCGTTCCGGGGGGAGATCGTCCTCGAGCGCTGGCCGTGGATCCCCGACGCCGGAGTGGCGATTGCGTTCCGACTGGACGGGCTGGGGCTCCTGTTCGCCCTGATGATCCTCGGCATGGGGCTACTGATCATCCTCTATGCCCGCTACTACCTGTCCGAGCGGGATTCCCTCGGGCGCTTCTACGCCTACCTGCTGCTCTTCATGGGCTCCATGCTAGGCATCGTCCTGTCGGAGAACCTGATCCTCCTGCTGATCTTCTGGGAGATGACCAGCCTGTCGTCCTTTCTGCTGATCAGCTACTGGGGGGATCGGGAGGATGCCCGCACCGGGGCGCGCATGGCGCTCACGATCACGGGGCTGGGTGGTCTGGCCCTGCTCGGCGGATTTCTTCTGCTGGGCGAGATGGCCGGGAGCTACGAGCTGTCCGACATCCTGGCGTCGGGCGACCACATCCGCGCCCATCCCCTCTACACGCCCGCGCTGGTCCTGATCCTCCTCGGCGCCTTCACCAAGTCGGCCCAGTTTCCCTTCCACTTCTGGCTGCCGCATGCCATGGCGGCACCCACGCCGGTATCCGCCTACCTGCACTCGGCCACCCTGGTCAAGGCGGGCATCTTCCTGATGGCCCGGCTCTTCCCGGTGCTGTCGGGGACCGCGGAGTGGTCCTGGCTGGTCATTGGCGCGGGGATCAGCACGCTCCTCATCGGCGCCTGGTTCGCCCTCTTCAAGCACGACCTCAAGGGGCTCCTCGCCTATTCCACGATCAGCCATCTGGGACTGATCACCCTGTTGTTCGGGCTCGGCACACCGCTCGCGGCGGTGGCCGGGGTCTTCCACATCATCAACCACGCCACCTTCAAGGCCTCGCTCTTCATGGCGGCCGGCATCATCGACCACGAATGCGGCACCCGTGATATGCGCCGCATCAACGGGCTTTGGCGCTTCATGCCCTACACGGGAACACTCGCCATGGTGGCGGCGGCCTCCATGGCCGGGGTGCCCCTGTTCAACGGCTTCCTCTCCAAGGAGATGTTCTTCGCCGAGACGGCCACCTTTTTGCACGAGCACGCGTGGGGCTGGCTGCTACCCGCGGTCGTCGTGATCGCGGGGATGCTCGCGGTGGCCTATTCGTTGCGCTTCATCCACGACGTCTTCTTCAACGGGGATCCGGTGGACCTGCCGAGGACGCCCCATGAGCCGCCCTTCTGGATGAAGGTGCCCGTGGAGGTGCTGGTCGCCATGTGTCTCCTGGTCGGCATCCTCCCCGCCTTCACCGTGGCCCCCTGGATCGAGGTTGCGGTGCCGGCGGTGCTGCAGGGGCCGGCGCCACGGTACAGCCTGGCCATCTGGCACGGCGTGAATGCACCCTTCCTGATGAGCCTCGCGGCCCTCATCGGCGGCACACTCTTCTACGCGGCGCGCCGACCGCTCTTCGCCACGGCCGCCCGGCTTGAGGGCCGACTGGATGCCAAGGCCGTCTATGAGCGCCTGCTGGGATGGTTGCTGGCCCTCTCCGGCCTGGTGACCAGCCGGGTGGATAGCGGATCACTCCAGCGGATGCTCCTGCTGTTCCTCCTGGCCAGCCTGGTGCTGGGCGCGGTCGGGCTGCTGGGCAGCGGCTCGCCCCTGACCGGTGGGGCGGTCCCGCTTCCGATCGAAGGCGCAAGCCTCCTGGGGGCCGGCGGCCTGATGGCGGTCGCCCTGGCCACCGCGGCACTCCATCGCCGGCGGCTGACGGCGGTCATCATCCTGGGCGCGGTCGGGCTCATCGTGTCCCTGATCTTCGTGAAGTTCTCGGCCCCGGACCTGGCCCTCACCCAGCTCTCGGTGGAGGTGGTCACCATCATCCTGCTGCTCCTGGCACTCTACTTCATGCCGCAACGGAGCCCCGCCGAATCCAGTCCGTGGCGTCGGCTGCGGGACCTCGGGGTGGCGGCCCTGGCCGGTGTCGGCGCGGCGGCCCTGACCTGGGCCGTCCTGTCGCGTCCGCTCGACCCCATCTCCGGCTATTTTCTGGCCAGTAGTGTCCCGGGCGGCGGTGGGGCAAACGTGGTCAACGTCATCCTGGTGGACTTCCGGGGCTACGACACCCTGGGAGAGATCACGGTCCTCGCCCTCGCCGGACTCGGCATTTACGGGATGCTGAAGGACCTGAGCCTGCGGGGTCCGACCCTGGATGCGGTGGGACGAGCCTGGGACTGGGACACCCACCCCACGATCATGGCGGCCCTGTCGCGGCTTCTCCTGCCCCTGACGCTCCTGGTTTCCACCTTCATCTTCCTGCGGGGCCATAACCAGCCGGGGGGCGGCTTCATCGCCGGGCTCATCACCGCGGTCGCCCTGATCCAGCAGTATCTGAGCAACGGGGTGACCTGGACCCAGGGCCGGCTCTCGACCAACATGCACCCGTTGATCGGTACCGGCCTGCTCATCGCCACCCTAACGGGTGTCGCCAGTCTGGCCTTCGGCTACCCCTTCCTCACCTCGGCCTTCACCCATGTACACTGGCCTGTCGTCGGGGACTTCGAGCTGGCCTCCGCCCTCGCCTTCGACCTTGGCGTCTATCTGGTCGTGGTCGGTGCCACCCTGCTGATCCTGGTGCACCTGGGCCGGATACACGGCGACAGCCACGAGAATCCCTCAACCTGATCGGACCCCTGACCGATGGAGACCTTGCTGAGCCTGATCGTCGGCGTGCTCGTCGGGTGCGGGGTCTACCTGGTGCTGCGCGGGCGCACCTTTACGGTGGTGCTGGGGCTCAGTCTCCTCTCCTACGCGGTCAACCTCTTCCTGTTCTCCACCGGGCGCCTGGTCATCGGCGCCCCCCCGGTCATCGCCGAGGGGGTATCGCAGTATGCGGATCCGCTCCCGCAGGCCCTGGTGCTCACCGCCATCGTCATCAGCTTCGCGATGACCGCCTTCGTCATCATGCTGGCGCTCAAGGCCCACGCGGAGCTGGGGAATGATCACGTGGACGGTCGGCCGGGACCCGGGGACGGGACTTGAGCCACCTGGTCCTGCTCCCGGTCCTGGCTCCCCTGCTGGGGGGCACCCTGCTGTTGCTGCTGCGCGACGCCCTGCCCTTGTCGGTCCGCCGCTGGATCAACCTGGGGACGGTCGCGGCGCAGGTGGGGCTCGCCCTCCTGCTGCTGGAGGCCGTCCGGGGCGGGGACATCCTGGTCTATACCCTCGGGAACTGGCCCGCACCCTATGGCATCGTTCTGGTCGCCGATCGGCTCGCCGCCTGGATGCTGCTGCTCACCGCCCTGCTCGCCTTCTTTGCCCTGTCCGCGGGAATCCAGGGGACCGACAGAGGCGGCCGGCACTTCCATTCCCTCTTCCAGCTGCAGCTCTTCGGACTCAACGGGGCCTTCCTGACCGGCGACATCTTCAACCTGTTCGTCTTCTTCGAGGTCCTGCTGTTGGCCTCCTATGGGCTCCTGCTCTATGGCGGAGGGACTGAGCGCACCCGAGCGGGACTCCACTTCGTGGCGCTGAATCTCGTGGGCTCGACCCTCTTCCTGTTCGCGGCGGGCACCCTCTATGGGACGCTGGGGACCCTCAATATGGCGGACCTGGCGATGCGGGTCGCGGAGACCCCGCAAGAGAATCTCGGCCTGGTGCGAGCCGGGGGACTCCTGCTCTTCGGCGTCTTCGCCCTCAAGGCCGCCCTGATTCCGATGCACCTCTGGCTGCCCGCCGCCTATTCCGCCACCTCGGCACCGGTAGCGGCCCTCTTCGCCATCATGACCAAGGTGGGGGCCTATTGCCTGCTGCGGCTGGGGACCCTGGTGTTCGGTCCCGAGGCGGGGCCCCTCAGGGACCTCTATGGCGCCTGGCTGCTGCCCCTGGCGTTGATGACGCTGGTCCTGGGTGCCCTGGGGGTCGTCGCGGCGCCGGGTCTGCGCCGCCAGGTCGCCTATCTGGTGGTGGTCTCGGTTGGGGTCCTGCTGAGCGCGTTTGGCCTCTGGAGCGCCTCGGGCATCAGCTCGGGGCTCTACTACCTGGCCCACAGTACCCTGGCCGCGGGCGCGTTCTTCCTGCTGGCGGACCACATCGCCCGGGCTCGCGGGGACCTCGGGGACCGATTGAACCCAGGGCCCCGGATCCCTCGCGCGGGCCTCGTTGGCGCCCTGTTCTTCGCAACCGCCATCCTGGTGGCGGGTCTGCCGCCCCTCTCGGGATTCCTCGCCAAGCTCCTGGTGATTCGCGCGGCCCTCGAGGGTCCCGCCTGGCCTTGGGTCCTCGGCCTGGTGCTGGCCTCGGGGTTGCTGGGCATCGTCGCCCTGGCGCGATCGGGAAGCATGCTCTTCTTTCGGGCCGACGGCGGCGCGCCGTCCCCAGCGGCCGGCGGGGGTCTGCTCGCCCTGGTCCCCCCGGTGGGCCTTCTCGCGGCCTGCTTGGTCCTGCTGGTGTGGGCGGGCCCCATCCTGAGCTTCAGCCAGGCGACGGCGGAGCAGCTGCTGCGCCCTCAAGACTACATCCGCGCCGTGTTGGGACCCCCGACCGAGGTCGATCGGCCATGACAGCCCGGCTCCTGCCCCATCCCCTGCTGACGGCCGTCCTCGCCCTGACGTGGATGCTCCTGGTGAACAGCTTCTCCGCCGGGCATATCGTCCTTGGCCTCCTGCTGGGCTGGGGCATCCCCCTCTTCACCCGGCGGTTTTGGCCGGAGCGGGTGCGCATCAGAAAACCGCTGGTGCTCCTGCGGTTGATCGGGATCGTCCTCTACGACATCCTGGTCGCCAACTTCAACGTGGCCTACCTGATCCTTCGCGGCCCGAGGCGACTCGAGCCCGCATTCGTCGTGGTGCCCTTGCGGCTCAGGTCCGACCTGGGAATCAGCCTGCTGGCCAATACGATCTCGCTGACCCCTGGGACCGTGTCCTCCTGGCTCAGCCCGGATCGGCGCAGCCTGGTCGTCCACGGGCTGGACGTCCGGGACCCGGCCGGGCTTGTCGACGCGATCAGGCAGCGCTATGAGGCGCCTCTGCTGGAGGTCTTCGAGTCATGTTGAGCCTCGCCCTCGTCCTGGCCCTGAGTCTGGTCTCGGCCGCCCTGGCGCTGAGCCTGTGGCGTCTGCTGCGGGGCCCGGACAAGCCGGACCGCATCCTGGCCCTGGACACCCTGTACGTGAATGCAATCGCCCTCCTGGTCCTGCTCGGCATCCACCTGAGCTCGTCCCTGTATTTCGAGGCGGCCCTGCTGATCGCCGTGATGGGCTTCGTCGGCACCGTCGCCCTGTGCAAGTACCTGCTCCGCGGCGACATCATCGAGTAGGCCCCGACATGCTGGAAGCCGCGCTCTCCGTCCTGATCGTCACCGGCGCCGCCTTTACCTTCATCGGCTCCCTGGGACTGGTGCGCCTCAGCGACTTCTACACCCGCCTGCACGGACCTACCAAGGCCACCACCCTCGGCGTGGGCAGCCTGCTGATTGCCTCCATGATCCACTTCAGCGGCCAGGACAACGGACTGAGCGTCCACGAGCTCCTGGTGACGCTCTTCCTGTTCATCACCGCGCCGGTCAGCGCCCACCTCCTATCCAAGGCGGCCTTGCACCTGCGGCTTCGCTCCCTGGCTCCTCCCCCATCGTTGATCGAGGAAGCGGACGAGGAGCCGCGGGATCACGGGAGGAGCCCACAGGACGACCCGTTGGGCTGAGCCGAGCGCGAGCCCGGCCGGGGACGCTTGTGTCCCAGGCTGAGGGGGACGAGATGACGACGCGTCCCGAGACACGCGGGTCTCGGGACGGGGGTCGATCAAGCGCCGCAATGGCGCTCGATGCGCATCGCGGAGGTTGGGATCCGCGCCGTACTCAGCGCGGGAGGTCGGAGCGCCCCATCAGCCACTCATCGACCGCGCGGGCACACTGGCGACCCTCGCGGATGGCCCACACCACCAGGGACTGACCCCGGCGCATGTCGCCGGCCGCGAAGACCCCGGGGACCGAGGTCTGGTAGGCCCCCTGGCCCTCGGTCGCGGCCTTGACGTTGCCGCGGGGGTCCAGCTCCAGACCCACCTCGGACTTCAGCGCGTCGATCATGCCCTCGTGCACCGGGTGCAGGAAGCCCATGGCGAGCAGCACCAGGTCGGCCTTCAGCTCGCCCTCGCTGCCGGGAACCTCGGACATCTGCCAGCGCCCGCTCGCGTCCTTGTCCCAACGCACCAGACAGTACCGCAGGGCCCGCACCCGGCCCTGGGCGTCACCCAGGAATTCCTTGGTGAGGACGTTCCAGTGGCGCTCGCAGCCCTCTTCCTGGGAGCTGGAGGTGCGCAGCTTGTTGGGCCAATCGGGCCAGGTGAGCCCCTTGTCCTCCTTGACCGGAGGCTTCTCAAGGATTTCGATCTGGGTGACGGAGCGGGCCCCATGGCGGTTCGAGGTCCCGATGCAGTCGGAGCCGGTGTCGCCCCCTCCGATCACCACCACGTCCCGGCCCTGGGCGCTGATGAAGTCCTCATCCGGGACATAGGTTCCCTGAACCCGCTTGCTGTTGCGGGAGAGGAAGTCCATGGCGAAATGAATCCCGTCGAAGCTTCGACCCGGGACATCCAGATCCCTGGGCTTCTCGGATCCGCCCGCCAGCACCAGGGCATCGTATTCCTTGTAGAGGCGGGCCACGGGGATGTCCGCGCCCACGTGCGCATGGGTATGAAACTCCACGCCCTCGGTGCGCATCTGGGCCATCCGCCGGTCGATGAGCTGCTTGGACAGCTTGAAGTCCGGGATTCCGTAGCGCAGGAGCCCGCCGATGCGGTCATGCTTCTCGAAAAGAGAGACCTGATGCCCCGCCCGGGCCAACTGCTGGGCGCAGGCCAGCCCCGCGGGGCCGGACCCGACGACGGCGATCCGCTTGCCCGTGCGCCGCTCCGGGACCTGGGGCTTGATCCAGCCTTCCTGCCAGGCCCTGTCGACGATGGCGCACTCGATGGTCTTGATGGCCACCGGCGTGTCGTCGATGTTCAGGGTGCAGGACGCCTCGCAAGGGGCGGGGCAGATGCGGCCCGTGAACTCCGGGAAATTGTTGGTGGAGTGGAGGACCTCGATGGCGGCCTGCCAGTCCCCCTTGTACACGAGGTCGTTCCAGTCCGGGATGATGTTGTTGACCGGACAGCCCTGGTGGCAGAAGGGGATACCGCAATCCATGCAGCGGGCACCCTGCTCGCTCACCTCCCTGTCGGCCAGTGGGATCACGAACTCTTTGTAGTGGACGATGCGATCGCCCGCCGGCTCGTAGCGGCGGTCGCGGCGATCGTACTCCAGAAATCCGGTGGGCTTACCCATGGTCGGCGACCCCCTTGGTGACCTTGTTCGGCAATGGCCTGGCGGGCCGCGGCGGGCGGCTCTGATTGGCCTCCATCTCCTGCAGGGCCCGCCGGTAGTCCACCGGCATGACCTTGACGAATCGCGGCAGGTAGCTCGCCCAGTCGTCCAGGATGCGCCGCGCCACGGCCGAGTTGGTGTAGTGGAGATGCCGCTCGATGAGCGTCCGCAGCCGCCTGGCATCGTAGCGCGTCATATCGCGGCTGATATCCACCAGCCCGTGGGTCTCCATGTCCCCCCCCTGGTGGTCCAGGGCCTCTAGGGCCTCGTCCTCGGCGGGGATCGGCTCGAGCTCCACCATGGCTAGGTTGCAACGGTCCTCGAAGGCGCCGTCGCCGTTGAGGACATAGGCGATGCCACCCGACATACCGGCGGCGAAGTTGCGTCCCGTGGGTCCCAACACCACGGCGATGCCACCGGTCATGTATTCGCATCCGTGGTCTCCGACCCCTTCCACCACGGCGGTTGCCCCGGAGTTGCGAACGCAGAAACGCTCTCCGGCAACGCCGCGGAAGAAGCACTCCCCGCCGACGGCCCCGTAGAGGACGGTGTTGCCGACGATGATGTTGTCTTCCGCCCGCTCCATGGCGGACTCCGCCGGCGGGTAGATGATCAGGCGCCCGCCGGAGAGGCCCTTACCCACGTAGTCGTTGGCCTCGCCTTCCAGCTCGACGGTGACCCCCCGGGCGAGCCAGGCGCCGAAGGACTGGCCGCCGGTACCTCGCGCCTTGATGTGGATGCAGTCGTCGGGTAGCCCCGCGTAGCCATGGCGCTCGGCCACCCGGCCCGAGAGCATGGCACCGACCGTCCGGTTGTAGTTCTTGACGCCGACCTCGATCTGAACCGGCTCGCTGCGGCTCAGGGCAGGCTCGGCGCGGGCGATCAGCTCGCGGTCGAGGGCCCTCTCCAGTCCGTGGTCCTGGGGCTCGCAGTTGTAGGTCGCAACCTCGGGTCCGACCTTTGGCTTTGCCAGCAGACGGGAGTAGTCGAGCCCGTGGGCCTTCCAGTGGTCGATGGCCCGCCGCATCTCCAGCCGGTCCGACTGACCGATCATCTCGTTCACGGTGCGGAAGCCCAAACGGGCCATGAGCTGCCGCACCTCCTCTGCCACGAAGAAGAAGTAATTGATGACGTGCTCGGGCTTGCCGGTGAAGCGCTTGCGCAGCTCCGGGTCCTGGGTCGCGACCCCGACCGGGCAGGTATTGAGATGACACTTGCGCATCATGATGCAACCCGAGGCGATCAGAGGCGCCGTGGCAAATCCGAACTCGTCGGCCCCCAAGAGCGCCCCGATCACGACATCGCGGCCGGTGCGCATGCCGCCGTCCACCTGCACCGCGATGCGTCCCCGCAGCCGGTTGAGGACCAGGGTCTGGTGCGTCTCGGCGAGTCCGATCTCCCAGGGGGAGCCCGCGTGCTTGATCGATGTGAGAGGCGAGGCGCCCGTGCCGCCGTCATAGCCCGCGATGGTCACATGATCCGCGTGGGCCTTGGAGACACCCGCGGCGACCGTGCCCACGCCCACCTCGGAGACCAGCTTCACCGAGATCCGCGCATTGGGGTTGACGTTCTTCAGATCATGGATGAGCTGGGCCAGGTCCTCGATGGAATAGATGTCGTGATGGGGGGGCGGCGAGATGAGGCCCACCCCCGGGGTGGAGTGGCGGACCCGGGCGATCTGGGCGTTGACCTTATGACCCGGTAGCTGGCCGCCCTCGCCGGGCTTGGCACCCTGGGCGATCTTGATCTGGATGTCGTCCGCGTTGACCAGATACTCGGTGGTGACGCCGAACCGCCCCGAGGCAACCTGCTTGATGGCCGAGCGCTCGGGGTTCCTGGAGCCGTCCGGCAGCGGCAGGAAGCGCTCGGGCTCCTCACCCCCTTCCCCGGTATTGGACTTGCCGCCGAGGGCATTCATGGCGCGGGCCAGGTTCGAGTGGGCCTCGTAGCTGATGGAGCCGAAGGACATGGCCCCCGTCGCAAACCGCTTGACGATCTCGCTGGCCGGCTCGACCTCGTCCAAGGGCACCGGGGTGTCCGCCCACTTGAGCTCCATGAGACCCCGCAGGGTCAGCAGCCGCTCGCTCTGCTCGTTGAGGAGCCGCGAGAACTGCTCGTAGGTATCCCAGCTGTTGGCGCGCACGGCGTGCTGGAGTCTCGCGATGCTGTCCGGGGTCCAGACATGGTCCTCGCCCCGCAGGCGGAACGCGTAGTCGCCGCCCACGTCCAGGTGCTTGCGATAGATCTGCTCGGTGCCGTAGCCCTGGCCATGCCAGCGCACGGCCTCCTCCGCGACCTGCTGAAGACCAACCCCTTCCACCGTGGTATGGGTACCGGTGAAGTAGCGGTCCACGAAGGCACTGTTGAGCCCCACGGCATCGAAGATCTGGGCCCCGCAGTAGGACTGGAAGGTGGAGATGCCCATCTTCGACATGACCTTGAGCAGGCCCTTGCCGACTGCCTTGATGTAGCGCTTCTGGGCCTCCTCGAAGCTCAACTTCTCGGGGAGGTCGGGCAGCAGGGACTGGATGGTATCGAAGGCGAGATACGGGTTGATGGCCTCGGCCCCGTATCCCGCAAGGACCGCATAGTGGTGCACCTCGAGGGCCGACCCCGTCTCCACCACCAGACCGGAGCTGGTGCGCATCCCCCGTCGGATCAGGTGATGGTGCACCGCGGACGTGGCCAGGAGGGCCGGAATGGGGATCTGGTCCCGGTTGGTGTTGCGGTCGGAGAGGATCAGGATGTTGTACCCGTCCAGCACCGCCTGCTCGGCCTCGTGGCAGAGCCGCTCCAGGGCGGGGCCCATTCCGGGGGCCCCCTCGTCAGCCGAATAGACCATATGCAGGGTGCGGGTGCGGAAGGCACCCCCCGAGTTGTCCTCGATGTGGCGCACCCGCTCCAGGTCCTGGTTGGTCAGCACCGGCTGATTGACCTCCAGTCGCCAGTTCCGTCCCGCCTCCTTGAGACCCAGCAGATTGGGCCGGGGACCAATGAGGGACACCAGCGACATGACCAGCTCCTCGCGGATCGGATCGATCGGCGGGTTGGTCACCTGGGCGAAGTTCTGCTTGAAATAGGTGGACAGATGCTTGGGGCGACGTGACAGCACCGAGGGCGGATTGTCGGCCCCCATGGAGCCCACCGCCTCCTGGCCCGTCACCACCATCGGGGTGAGCAGGAACTTGATGTCCTCCTGGGTGTACCCGAAGGCCTGCTGCGCATCGAGCAGGGTCTCCAGGTCCGGGGCCATAGGGGCCACGTTGGTAGGCAGATCGTCCAGGTGGATCTGGGTGCGGTTGAGCCACTCGCGGTAGGGCCTGGCACCCGCCAGCTCGGCCTTGATCTCGGCATCGTCAATGATGCGGCCCTGCTCCAGATCGATCAGGAACATCTTGCCCGGCTGTAGGCGCCACTTCTTGACGATGCGCTCCTCGGGCACATCGAGGACGCCCATCTCGGAGCCCATGATCACCATGTCATCGTTGGTAACCAGGTAGCGCGCCGGGCGCAGCCCGTTGCGGTCCAAGGTGGCGCCGATCTGGCGCCCATCGGTGAAGGCGACCGCGGCCGGTCCGTCCCAGGGCTCCATCAAGGCCGCGTGATACTCGTAAAAGGCCCGGCGCTCGGCATCCATCAGCTTGTTGCCGGCCCAGGCCTCCGGAATCAGCAGCATCATGGCGTGCGCCAGCGAATAGCCGCCCATCACCAGGAGCTCGAGCGCATTATCGAAGCAGGCGGAGTCGGACTGGCCCTCGGGGATCAAGGGCCAGATGGTATCGAGATCTTCGCCCAAGACCTCGGAGCGCATGGTGTAGCGACGCGCCGCCATCCAGTTGACATTGCCGCGCAGGGTGTTGATCTCCCCGTTGTGGCAGATCATGCGGAAGGGATGCGCCAAGTCCCAGGTGGGGAAGGTGTTGGTGGAGAAACGTTGATGCACCAGGGCGAGGGCCGAGGCGAAGCGCTCGTCCTGCAGGTCCCGATAGTAGGCCCCCACCTGATTCGCCAGCATCATCCCCTTGTAGACGATGGTGCGCGACGACATGGAGGTGACGTAGAAGGCCGTCTTGTCGTAACCGGCCGCGCGGATCTCGTTGTCCATGCGCTTGCGGACCACGAACAGCTTGCGCTCGAAGGATTGCTGGTCCGGGCAGTTACTGCCGCAGGCAACGAACACCTGGCGCACCACCGGCTCGGTGGGGATCACGCTCTCGCCCAGCACCCGGTTGTCGACCGGCACGTCGCGCCAGCCCAGCACCTGCTGCCCCGCCTCTGCCAGACGGCGCTCGACGGTGGACTGGGTCTCCTGGCGTGCCGTCTCTTCCTTGGGCATGAAGACCATTCCCACACCGTAGGCGCCCGCCGGGGGTAGCTCGAAGTCCACGACGGCTCGGAAGAAGGCGTCCGGTATCTGGACCAGGATGCCGGCTCCGTCGCCGGCCTTGGGATCCGCGCCCACGGCGCCCCGGTGAGTCAATCGCTCAAGCACCTCCAAACCCTGGAGGATGATGGCATGGCTCTGCACATTCTTGATGTTGCAAACGAACCCGACGCCGCATGCGTCGTGCTCGTGGGCCGGGTCGTACAGGCCCTGCGCGGGCGGAAGGGCACGAAGGCTCATCGCTGACCTCGTCTGAAGCTCGGCCCTAGGGCCGAGACGGAATTGTTCGAGATTGTGTCGCGGGCAAATCCGATCATCACCCGAGAGCGCTCAGGGGTATCAGGCCGTGACCGCCGACAGCCACGCCGAACCCCGGAAGTGCGGCCAGAGGCCGACCGGACCCCGGATTCACGGTCCGGGCATGCGCTTGCAACTCGCTGGGTCGGCAATCATAGCCCCCAAGCATGGGTCATGCCACGGCCTTGCCGCAGTTGGGGGACGTGCCTGACGTCGCAGACAGGCGCATGGGACCAATCAGCGACCGGACCAGATTGGGGCGCGACGCACCGAATCGGGGCGCGTTCGCGTCCATTCAGCCGAGATCTGCCCCCTCTTCGCCCAGAGTGGCCCGTAGCAGGGCGGGATCGAAGTCGTCCGCGACTTGCGCCTCTCCGATCCCCCTCAGAAGGACGAGTCGCAGGCGCCCGTCGAGCACCTTCTTGTCGACCGCCATGAGCTCGACGAAGCGGTCGGCAGAAAGCGCGGCTGGCGGATCGACCGGCAGACCCGCGGCGGCGATCACCCGCCGGATTCGAGCCAGATCGTCCGCCCGGATCCATCCGAGCCGGGCCGAGAGATCCGCCGCCATGCACATCCCCACGCCCACCGCCTCGCCATGGAGGCAGCTGCCATAGCCCATGCCGGTCTCGATGGCATGGCCGAAGGTGTGACCGAAATTCAGCAACGCCCGCTGCCCGGACTCCCGCTCGTCCGCCGCCACCACGTCGGCCTTGTTCTCGCACGACCGGCGGATCGCCTCCGCCAAGGCATCCGAATCCCGGTCCCGCAGCAACGGAAGATGGGACTCGATCCAGTCGAAGAATTCGGAATCGCCGATCAACCCGTACTTGATCACCTCCGCCAAGCCGGCGGAGAGCTCCCGGTCGGGCAGGGTATCGAGGGTCAGCGTATCAGCGATCACCGCCCTGGGCTGGTGGAAGGCCCCGATCATGTTCTTGCCCAGGGGGTGGTTGATCCCCGTCTTGCCACCCACCGAGGAGTCCACCTGGGCGAGTAGGGTGGTGGGGACCTGGATGAAGTCCACCCCCCGCTGATAGCAGGCGGCGGCGAAGCCCGCCATGTCCCCGATGACGCCGCCGCCCAGGGCAATCAGGGTGCAGTCGCGCCCGAAGCGACCCACGAGCAGCGCATCGTAGACACGATTCAGGACCTCCTGGGTCTTGTAGACCTCGCCGTCCGGCAGGATCACGACACCGAGCCGAAGCCCCTGCAGGGCCGCCCTGACCAGCTCCAGATACAGCGGCGCCACGGTCTCGTTGGTGACGATCATCGCCTGGTGGCCCCGGACATGGGGGCGGTACAGGTCCGGGTTGGCCAGCAGCCCGGTGCCGATATAGATGGGGTAGCTGCGCTC
>Ga0316576_10000357_pt1 | contig 20513 bp, 12 predicted proteins | sample S0NA_FD_203075 | JGI IMG/M metagenome (GOLD analysis project Ga0316576, IMG submission 203075) | Rhizosphere microbial communities from salt marsh grasses in Alabama, United States - S0-2_050615r3r5 | ecosystem: Host-associated > Plants > Roots > Rhizosphere | place: USA: Alabama | collected...
TAAAGTTTCGTAGGGATGACGGTCAAGCCTTTCATCGCCAATGCATCCAGTATCTTATTAATTTCCCGGCGATGTAAAAGGAGCTTGCGTGGCCGCGTAGAGTCATGATTTTCACGGTTCCCATGGGCATAAGGGGCGATATTGGCTTCAACCAGCCATAATTCCTCATCACGCGCCTGCACATAGCTGCGTTGTAAACTGACCTGGTGACTCCGTACCGACTTTATCTCAGTCCCGGTCAGTACCAGTCCCGCCTCATAATGATCCAGTAGGTGGTAATCGTGCGAAGCGCGGCGGTTTTTGGCAATAACCTTAATTCCTTGACCTTCTTTCATCGTCCTTCCAACAAATAATCAATTGCCCGCTGCAACTGTGCGTCATCCTCTCCACCTAGATCGTCCGGGGTAATCACCTCGATGTCAGGTGTAACTCCTTCCTCACTGATCGAACGGTTATCCGGTGTGAACCAGCGGGCGATGGTCACCCGAAGTTCCGATCCATCGGAAAGCGTATGTACATGCTGGACAGAGCCTTTGCCGAAAGTTGTCTCACCAATTAGAGTGCCACGGCCGTTGTCTTTCACAGCTCCAGCTACAATCTCCGAGGCACTAGCGCTGCCCGCATTAACAAGAACAACGAGAGGGATTTCTTCGGCAAGGTCTCCAGTCAGAGAACGAAATGTTTCATCGACGGTCCCCTCATCATTTCGTTCATAAAGTACAACGCCTTCAGGCAAGAAACGATCTGCCACGGCTACAGCCTGATCGAGGAACCCCCCTCCATTATCCCTCAAGTCCAGGATCAATCCATCTGGATTTTGAGCGAGAAGCGTATTTAATGCATTGGTCACTTCTTCATCGGCCGATCGGGTAAAGCTGCTCAATCGCAAATAGGCAATCGTCCCCAAATCCTCTTCAAATAACTGCGTTTCCACAACTGGGACTTCGAACTCAGCCCGCACCACGGTGAATTCCAGGGGTTCTTGCTCTCCCTCGCGAACAATTGTCAAAGAGACAGACTCTCCTTCGGGACCACGGATCATCAACAGCACTTCATCAAAGGTCATCCCGGCCACTGACTGCCCATCGACTGCAATGATCAAGTCCCCGGCCTGTAAACCGGCTAGATCAGCAGGCTGTCCATCAAGCGGACGTATAACTTCGATGATCCCATCATCCCCAGGCCGGACGATCGCGCCAATTCCGGATACTGACCCATCTAAATCATCACGCAGCCTCTCCGCGATTTCCGGCCGGATAAAGCGTGTATAATCATCATCCAGCGAATTTAAAGAACCAGCAATAGCCCCATAGAGTAGGTCTTTGTCTTCAGGCAGCTGGCCATCAAACTCATCATTGATGATGCCCCATACCTCATAAAAAGTATTCAGATTAAGTTCATCTTCCGAATTATCAGATACTTCACTATCAGGTATTGCTTCTGTATCAGTCGGTTCTCCTAAATCAGGTGCTTCCTCTGTTGCTGCCGGCGGCTCGACCGTCGGCACGGAAGTCTCGAATGCAGGCGGCATATCCTGAGGTTGAACCATCTCTACCACTTGCGTTTCGGTTGGCGTTTCAACGGCCGTAGAGGTAATGAGTTCTTCAATATCAATGGTTGGTGTTGCGGTTTCCGATACCGGGGTTGATGTAGGCGGCCGTGTTGCCGTATCCGTCGCTGAAGGCAGAACTTCGGGATTGGATGTTTCCGCTGCTAAAATTTGTGTTGGTTGTGATTGACCCAACAGGAAGCCGACATAGACGGCCGTTCCCAAAAGAAGAAAAGCAACGAAGATTGCGGTTACCAGGACAAGAATACGCTTATTTGAAGGCGGCTGCTGGTTATTTGATTGGCTCATAGTAAAAACCCGAAATCGTTAAGCAAGCTGATAAAAAATATGTTAGTTTAATTCTAACAGTTCGACTGCCCGATCAAGCACCTCATCTCGCCCATTGTCTAGCGCTTCTTGAGTAACTTCCACCACGACATCCGGTTCCAAGCCTTGACCATCAAGCTGGGTGCCATTTGGTGTCAACCAGCGCGCAGAAGTTACATGGACGGATGAACCATCGCTCAGATCAAAAACGAGCTGGACGGACCCCTTGCCGAAGGTTGCTTCACTTCCTACCAATTGGGCGCGATCGCGATCCCTGAGCGCCCCGGCAACAATTTCGGCGGCGCTGGCAGTTCCGCTATCGACCAGCACCATCAATGGTGCATTGGGAATCAACGTGTCATTCGTAGAATCAAAAATTCTCTGCCCTTCATCCTTACTCTGCTGAATCAATACTGGTCCTTTATCAAGAAACTGATCGGATATTTCAATCGCAGCATCTAAAAGACCACCTCTATTTTGACGCAAATCAAGAATATAATTCGTCGCACCCTGATCATTTAAATCAGTCAGAGCATCTATTACTTCTTGACCACTTTCAGCACTGAATCGCGATAATCGAACATAACCAATGCTCGGATCTTGTTCAAGAATTCGGTAGGTAACGGAAGGAATCAGAATATCATCGCGGACGACATCAATGTCAATTGGCTCGGTTTCGCCCGGATGTAAAACTGTTAGAACGACGGTCGTTCCTTTTTCTCCCTTTACCAAATCGGCGATCTGAGCTACAGTAAAATCCGCTTGAATAGATTCTCCATCTACAGCAATAAGGATGTCACCAAATAGGATGCCTGCTTTCTCAGCCGGATTGCCAGGGATAGGCTCTAATATGACATCTCCCCCATCTTCAGGGCGTGATATATAAGCCCCTATTCCGCCGAAACTACCTTGTAATTGTTCTCGCTCTCTTTCGCGAACAACTGGTTCAATAAAAACGGTGTAAGGATCATCAAGCGTATCCATTGAACCGCGAATGGCGCCATATGTCCGCTGCTGATCAACCGGCAATTGGCCAATATAGTTTTCATCAATGAGATTCCATGCTTCCCAAAAAACATCAAATTCCTCATCGGCATGGACCTGAATTTCTGTTGACCGTAATTCACTGACGAAATAACCTGCTGTAAATGCACCGGCAACGAGGAGAATAATTAGCAATAATGTAACTGTATTTTTAGTTCGATTTGACATAAATTTATTGATTCATTTGACTGTGCCGGTGATATACTCCTGACTACTATTAATCTGTTTGTATCAATAGAATGAGATGCAGGATCATATCGACTGCAAGCTAGAACTTACGCCAGAATAGCGTTATATTTATAATTACCATCTGACAAAAGCAGGGAACGTTGCAATTGAATCAAGTTTAACACAGGTGTTCTGGGAGGCAATCTGCGGTATACTTTGGTGGGCAAACATTAATCGATAATTCTAGAAACGCCGATATGATCTAGGATAATTGATATTAACTAATGCGTAGAAGAAGAAGTGAGAATCCGGGTGCCTTTCCCAGATAATTTACCCTTGGTTAAGCTTTGGTTCCAGCGTTTGATTTGGATAGCGTTGTTGCTTATCCCTTTCTTTTTTCTCGCTCCCGAATCAGGGCACACGCAAGATCAAGTTGATGTCGAACAACTCTTCGCAGAAATGACTGTCGAGGAGCGAATAGGCCAACTTTTCCTTATCTCGTTTGTAGGAGACACGCTTACGCTAGATAACGAGATTGTAGACCTAATCGCCAACTATAAAGTGGGCGGGGTTGTTTTAAAGCCGGATTTTGATAATTTCACAGGCTTTGGAAATCCGCAGGATACGCCACAACAGCTGCTGCAGCTTACAACGGATCTCCAAAAACTAGCCCTTCTAGGAGAACTGCCAGAAGCCATTAATGAAGAGTCTGTTATACCACCTCTGACCGATTCGCAAGAAATTCCATCTCCCGAACCCTCCCCGTCCCCAAGCCCGGTGGGATTACGCCTGCCTCTGTTCATTGCCATGCAGCACGAAGGGCAAACAAAAGATGGACAGCATATTCTTGGCGGCTTCACGGCAGTGCCGACAAATATGGCCATGGGTAGCACCTGGGAGCCTGACAACGCCCGGGAAATTGGACAGCTTGTCGGACAGGAATTAGAAGCCGTGGGTGTTAATATGCTATTTGGTCCCACGCTCGATGTTCTTGAGAATCCACAGCCACTCAATCCCGCCGACCTTGGAACCAGCACCTTTGGGGGCGATCCTTATTGGGTTGGCCTTATGGGCCAGGCTTATACGGACGGCATTCACGAGGGAAGCCAACAGCGCATCGCTGTAATAGCTAAGAGTTTTCCAGGTAAGGGGAGCAGCGATCGGCCTACCGACGAAGAAGTTCCCACCGTCCGCAAATCATTGGAACAATTAAAGCAAATCGAATTGGCACCTTTTATGGCTGTCACCGGAACAGCGCCAAATGACTCATCCATTGTCGATGGCTTGCTAAGTACTCATATCCGTTATCAGGGATTTCAGGGCAATATTCGAGCAACGACTGCGCCTGTTAGCTTTGACCCCCAGGCACTAAATTCGCTTATGGCCATGCCGGAATTTGCCGGTTGGCGCCAGAATGGGGGTCTCCTGGTTTCTGACTCATTAGGGGTTCGCAGCGTCGAATTATTTTATGATGATACGGAACAAGAGTTCCCACATCGTCGTGTCGCCAAAGATGCATTGCTGGCGGGGAATGATTTACTTTACCTTGGAGATTTTGCTCTGGGGCCAGCAACTTTTGAGCAAGAGGTCAGCAATATCAAGGATACAATTGAATGGTTCCGTGAGAAATATGAAACGGATCAATCTTTCCAACAGCGTGTCGATGATGCAGTAAAAAGAATCCTAGCAAAAAAACTAAGTCTGTATGGAAATGATTGGGCGTCTGCCAATGTGCTCGCGGATGAGTCGAATCTGGCGACAGAAGTCGGCAATGGCGATTCCGTGACTTTTGATCTTGCCCAGTGGAGCACCACTTTGATATCTCCCAGCCTCACTGAGCTGGCAGAGCGCATGTCCAGTCCGCCTGGGTTTGATGATTCGATCGTCGTTTTTACCGATGTTCGTGAAACGAAACAGTGCTCGGATTGTCCAGAAGATGCCGTTATTGGCATGACTGCAATCGCGGATCGACTCGTTGCCCTCTATGGCCCCCAAGGGAGCAACCAAATAAGAGCAAATCAATTGACGAGCTTTTCATTCACTGATTTAGAAGAATTTCTGGACGCTGGAGGCCAAACGATTGTTTTACCAACAATAGCCCCTACACCTACATTTGATCCTGACGCCACTGAGCTGGCGACACCTTTTGTAACCCCCACACCATTGGCGAGTTTCCTTGTTCAGGAAGCCTTGGTAGATGCAGACTGGATCGTCTTTGGACTATTAGATGACAATGCCAGTTCTCAACCACTGAATAGATTTCTTGCCGAACGTCCTGATATCCTACGTAATCGCCGTGTATTGGTGTTTGCATTCGATGTCCCATACTATTTGGATACGACAGAAATCAGTAAGTTAACCGCCTATTACGGTATTTACAGTACGATCGATATGTTTGTGGATACGGCCGTACGAACTTTATTTATGGAAGCACCCTTAGACGGTAAATCACCCGTATCAATCGACGGCATTGGCTATAACTTGTTTTTAATTACTCAGCCAGATCCCAATCAAATCATCGAACTGTACTTCGTCGATAGAGATGAAATACAATCTCCGCCAAGCCAGGAACCCCTGACGGCCGTAATCGGTGACACATTGCAGTTAGAAACCGGCATCATAGTCGACCATAACGGGAATCAAGTTCCTGACGGTACCCTTGTTCAATTTATTCGACAGGACCGTATCCAGGGAACGCTCAATATCATAGCTGAAGTGCCGACTAATAACGGCGTCGCGCGTTTGGGATATGTTCTAGAAGCCAGCACAGGACCCGGACAGTTCCGCATAACAGCAGCTGCCGGCGAAGCGACTATTTCTCAAGCTGTTGACATTACGATTGAAGATAACGCTGAGGCTGTCATCGTTGTCCCGACTTCCGCGCCTACGCCAACAACGACTCCAAGCCCTACAGCTACTACCACTCCTACATCAACGCCAACGGTAACACCAATTCCACCAACCATTACGCCGGCTCCTACACCGGAACCTCAAGAACCAAGTATACGGATTGCCCTTTCTGAGTTGGAGATGTTGCTTTCGATGGTGACTGGCCTGATGATTTTCACTGTCAGCGCGCTCTTCATTTCTCGAGAAAGCGCTAATCCCTCCAGGAGAGCAGGAGCGCTTCTTTGGGGGCTAGTAGGTGGGCTTGCTGCTTACGTTTATATGATACTGCAGATGCCAGGAAGCAACTGGGTTCTCTCTCTGGGCAGCTGGGCAGGTTTGGCCGCAACATTATTAGGGGCAGTGCTGGCCTGGATCCTGTACCAGTTCTTAAACAGCGCAAATCCCCACCTTTCATCATAATCATAAGGCCGGCCTAAGGTATATATTTACTGACCAGGAATCTTCCAGCAGCTAACCCACAATACTGTACTCGTATTGACCACGAACCGGTTCCCCATCCGCGAAACGGCCGGCCCTGAATAGCTTTGGATTAAATTCGGGATCCGGCTCACCTGTGATGAGATCGGCCGTCATCAGACCCACAGCGGGTCCTAATTTAAAACCATGGCCACTAAAACCACTGCAGATATAAAAACCACTGCCACCCGGAAATTCATCGATCACGGGATGCCAATCGGGCGTAATTGCATAAAGGGATGCATATCCCCCTGTTAACTGGCTTTGTTCCATTGCTGGGTACCGGTTTACAAGTCCATTGCCAACCGCCAGCACGAAATCATCATCTATACCCTGGCGAAAATGATCGGGGTCTACGATAGCATCTGCTTCCGCAGGATCTATCAAACCAACGAGCGTGAGCTGACCTGTTTCCGATCTGAAATAGGTGGCGTTAATGAAATCAGCCACCACCGGATGCTGCGCTTCCTGACCTGATGGCCGGCGGAAAAAAGACACCTGAACCCGGCAGGAATCAATAGGAACTTCGAGATCTGCCATCGCCGCGACTTGCGAAGCCCAGGCACCTGTTGCATTGACAACAATTGGGGCAGAAAACACGCCGGTGGCGGTTTCCACGCCGGAAACTCGGCCGCCTATTATATTTAAAGCAATGACCTTTGTATCTTGAAAGATAGCAGCCCCGGCTTTTCGAGCCGCCTGGGCATAGGAGGTTACGGTTAAATAAGGGTCCGCATATCCACTCTGAGGTTCATAAGCAGCGAGGACGATGTCAGAAATAGCCAGACCAGGAAACAGCTCCTGCAATTCCTCAACCGATATAATTTTCGTATCTATGCCGACATTCTGCTGCAAACTAACATTAGCCTTTAAGCCTTCAGAATCACTTTTAGGAGCCAAAGCGACAAACCCAGTGCGGGTAAAACCACACTCTCCTCCTACAAGATTTCCAAAATCCTGGAATACTCCCAAACTGTATAATGCCATTCGCGCAGTCAGCTCATTTGAATAATGCTGGCGAATAATGGCCGAAGATTTGCCGGTAGGTCCTGCCCCAATCGTCCCCTTTTCCAGCAAAGCAACATTCAGACCTCGCCTGGCTAACTGCAGTGCCGTGCTACAACCCATTATGCCGCCGCCAATAATGATCACATCAAATATCCTTGCCATTTACTTCCTCCAGGTATTATTAATTAGCCGCGCTATCCTCGGCATGCCACCGTGCCAGGGATGTCGCGTTTCAAATCCGCTGGTAATGCTCGCAAATCGTTGGAATTAGGTACTCATTAAAAGCCCGATCTACCCCATAATCCGGTGACCAACCCCAATCTCGTCTTGCCGCTTTGTCGCTCAGACCAGCCGGCCAACTGTCGACGATGCCCTGGCGGCGAAAATCGGGGTCAAACGTAATCTGGGCATCAGGAAAAGCAGCCAAGGTACGCTCCCGAAATTCGGCGGCAGATAAGCTAAAACTGGTTACATTGTATTCGGATCGGCGAAGAATCTCTCGAGGTGCCGCGGATATATTGAGAAGCGCCTTCACCGCATCCGGCATAGCCATAAAGGGCAAGATAGTATCTTCACGTACAAAACACGCATAGGGCTCTCCCTTTGCGGCTGCATGGAGCATTTCAGGGCCATAATCGGTCGTCCCCCCTGAAGGGACCGTGTAAGCGCTGATCAAGCCCGGAAAGCGCACGCTGCGAAAATCAAGCATAATGGGATTGGTTTTAGCCAACTGCAAATAATGCATGCTGTAATAACTTCCTAACATTTCACAATACAATTTATTGCAGCCATACATTGTCGTTGGCCTGTTCCAATCCCATTCTCTTACAGATTCATCGCGTGCTTTTGTTTCCAGATCAGGCAAGCCGTAGGCAGCAATCGAGCTGGGGAAAATAAATTTAACCGGCATCCCCCGCCTCTGGCTCTGGTCGGCCGCCAGCTGCAGCAGATTCAACGTACCGTTGACATTCACTTGATGGGCCAGATCAGGCGCGTACTCACTCCGCGTGGATAACAAAGCTGCCAGGTGTAAAATTAGATCAAAATCATATTCGGTCACCAATCTTGAGAATAATTTACTATCCAATACATCGCCAATAATATGGGTCGATAAACCTGCCAGATCGTCAGGTAATGGATATAGATCGAGAGTCAGCAAATGGGCACTGCCGGATGAGGCATATTCGCGTATAAGCGCTTGCCCGATCTCGCCGGAAGCCCCCGTGATCAGAATGACTTTCTTGCGCATAATTCTCCTTTGCAGGAATGCTACTTAATAAGCTGTTCAAGGATTAGGCGCCAGCAGTCTGCCGGCCGGCTAAGCCGATGGAAATAGTGTCTAATTAGTTTATCACGTTTACCAGGTGCGAGGAATTTGGGAGGCACCATACACGTTAAAGAAGAAATATTCGCTCAAGGGTCCGGCACTGGTATACTTTCCCCCCCTTGGGAATCGACCTTGCGATAAGAGCCTTGCCGCAAAGCCTTATTCAAAGGATGGAGAAACTTGGTGGAGAACAGCACCGGAAGCGGTGAGAATGTCGCCTTAAGCCAGCAAAAAATTTTTTGGTTTTGGCTGCCGCTATTTGCAAGCTGGCTGTTAATGACAGCCGAAGGACCTTTCGTCACTGCGGTAATCAACCGGCTGCCGGACGAAGTGATCATGCTAGCCGCCCAAGGCATAGTCGTTAGCCTTTCGGTATTAATCGAGAGCCCGATCATTAACTTACTGGCCACCTCAACTGCCCTGGCAAAAGACAGGCCAACATACCTACTGCTGCGCCGTTTCACGATTCATTGGGCTATATTCTTAACCATTGTCTCTGCGCTGGTGGCTTTTACACCTCTATTTGACGTGGTCGTCATCCACATGCTTGGAACCCCGGAACCGGTAGCCCATTGGGTCAAACCTGGCTTACAAATCATGACCTTTTGGAGCGCCGCGATTGCCTGGAGGAGGTTCTTGCAAGGTGTGCTGATTCACTTTGGCCAAACTCGACGAATCGCCTGGGGTACACTTATCCGTCTTAGCTCTTCAGCCGGAACGGCCGCAATTCTGGGTCTGTACAGCGGATTCCCCGGTGTGGTCATCGGCGCCTGCGCCCTCATGGCCGGCGTCATCACCGAGGCAGTCTATACAACCTTTGCCGTACGCCCCATTCTCAACGATCAACTATCACCCACGAAGCCGCATGCCGCAGAACCCACGATTACATACCAGGAATTGTTTCATTTTCATCTCCCGTTGGCAGGAACCTCCGTCCTGACCTTACTGGCACAGCCGCTGGTTACATTCAGCCTGGCCCGCCTTGCAAATCCGACAATATCCCTTGCCGCCTGGCCTGTCACTTTCCAGGTAACCTTGATGGCCCGCGCTGCCGCTATGGCCTGGCCGGAAGTTGTAATAGCCCTGAGCAAAGACCGCGAAACCTTTCTACCCATCCGTATATTCACATCTAAAATGGCCGTTATCATCACAGCGCTGATGGCCCTCTTTCTATTCACCCCGCTATCAGCATTTTACATATTTGTGGTTCAGGACATGACTCTGGTCGTTGGGGCGTTAGCGCGTAGCAGCCTGACCCTATTCTTATTCTTCCCCGCGCTGGCTGTGTTCACCAGCTGGCTGCGAGGACTGTTGATCAAACGCCGCGTGACGAGCCAAGTGAATATGGGTATGGCCATAAACCTATCACTAACGGCCGTCGTATTAGCCACTGGAATTGCCCTCCAATTGCCCGGATTGCCGGCCGCCGCAATAGCACTCAATATCGCCGCTTTGGGCGAAGTTATCTACCTGATCTGGCGCACCGCGAAGTCATTAGCGCCGGATATTCGTCTCCTGAGCCGGAAATATGCCCTGGCAGTTGATAGGGACGAAAACACGATCGGCACAATCACGTGATAGTATCGATTATGTGATTAAAAGAAACGGACGGATTCCTGCCACGGCCGTCGATCTTTCTCACGGTCTTCAGCCGGCCATCCCAACGTCAACAATCCCTGAGCTTGCCAATCCTCGGGCACGTTCAAGGTTTCTCGAACCAGGTGGGGAACAAACAAAGGCGCGCACAACCAGCAGCCGCCAAGTCCTTCTGCAGCCGCCATCAGCCACATATTCTGCACGGCCATAGCTACGCTCTGCACGGCCATTACTCTTTCAGCCTCACCGCGTCGTTTATCAGGATAACTATCCATATCAGCCATCGAAAGGAAAAACACGATAATGACCGGCGCACCAATGATTCGCCGGTATGATCGCAGGACATCTTGCTCAATCAAATGCTCACTATCACGATCAGATAGGCGATCCCGGCGCAGTTCCTCGCCCATCGCTCGCGCCAATTTATCCTTATAAAAAAACGACCGCAGTACGGCAAAACGCCAAGGCTGGCGATTATGGGCTGATGGTGCCCAAACGGCCGCTTCCAAGAGACGTTCCAGTAATTCCTCGGGAACAGCCCGCTCTTCATAACGACGAATAGCACGTCGAATACGTATTAAATGATAAATTTCTTCTGCAGACATCAGATTTCCTCTTACAGGCCTACCTGGGAGAGTGATAAAAAGGGTTCTTTGAGAAAGTTAATGAACCTTGTAAACTCTCCGAAGAGCATGAAACTGAAAGGATACAGGAATTTACCCACATTGTTAAACGGAATTTGACCATGACCAGAGACGCCTATATTTTCGATGCAGTTCGCACGCCCAGGGGTCGCGGCAGGGAGAGTGGCGCGCTCAGCGGTGTGCCAGCAGTAAACTTACTTCGCGGCCTGTTGAATGAACTTAAAAAACGAAATCACCTGGATACCGCACAAGTTGATGATGTGATTATTGGCTGCGTGACACCCATCGGCGAGCAAGGCGCGGACATTGCGCGAACGGCCGTGCTCTATGCGGATTGGGACGTGGATGTTCCAGGAATGCAGCTTAATCGCTTCTGCGCATCCGGTCTGGAGAGTGTTAATCTGGCAGCGATGAAGATACGCTCCGAATGGGAAGATTTAATTGTTGCCGGTGGGGTAGAATCGATGTCCCGGGTGCGCATGGGCAGCGATGGTGGCGCACTTATTGAAGATCCCCAGGTCAGCAGCAAGGTCAATTATGTCCCGCAAGGCATCAGCGCCGATCTGATCGCCACTCTTGAGGCCTTCACTCGCGAAGAACTGGATAAATTTGCCTTGCTGTCGCAGCAGAGAGCCGTCAACGCGACCCAAAATGGCTATTTCCAGCGCTCACTCATTCCCGTAGTTGATGAAAATGGCGCACTTATCCTGGCAGTAGATGAGCATATCCGCCCCGAGACAACGCTTGAAGGACTGGGCAAACTAAAACCGGCTTTTGCCACATTAGGTGAAATGGGTTTTGATGACCGGGTGAAACAGCAATATCCCCAGGTAGAGCGGGTCAACCACGTTCACACGGCAGGTAATTCGTCCGGTATCGTAGACGGTGCTGCCCTTCTCTTAATTGGTTCGCGGGAAAAAGGTGAAACCTTGGGCTTACTACCCCGGGCACGTATCGTATCGACCAGCCTGGTTGGCACAGAGCCGACGATCATGCTGATTGGGCCGGGACCCGCCTCAAAAAAGGCGTTAAATAAGGGGGGCATGAGTATTGAGGATATTGACCTGATTGAGGTAAATGAGGCATTTGCAGCTGTTGTGCTGCGCTTTATGCGTGATATGGGCATTGAAGACATGGACCGAGTAAACGTAAATGGCGGTGCGATAGCGCTGGGGCATCCACTTGGGGCCACCGGGGCGATGATATCAGGCACAGCCCTGGATGAACTGGAGCGGCGCGATTTAGAAACCGCCCTGGTTACGCTTTGTGTTGGCGGGGGGATGGGGATCGCCACAATCATCGAGCGCGTTTAGCAGAAGAGGAATCGATTATGAACGAATCAAAAGCAACGATCATACAACTGCCTCTGGGACCATTACAGACCAATTGTTATCTACTGGCCTGCAATGAAACGGGAATGGCGGCGGTAATCGATCCCTCCTGGGACGGCCGTTTGCTCTACGAAAAAGCTGTTGACGAAGGGTGGACAATCAGCGAACTATTACTGACGCACAGTCATTTCGATCACGTTGGCGGGCTGGCCGAGATCAAGGTCTTAAGCAGCGCGCCGGTTTCAATCCATCCTGACGCCGTAGGGATGCTAGAAAACGCGGTCATGGCCGCTAATTTATGGCAAATAACCATCCCCGAGCCGCCGCCTGCTGACCATTTGCTTGCTGATGGCGACAAAATACATATAGGGAACTTGCAGCTTGATGTTTTGTTCACACCTGGCCATGCCCCAGGTCACGTCTGTTTTTACCTGAAGGACGAAGGTGTCTTATTTGATGGGGATGTTTTATTCCGGCAGAGCATCGGCCGTACTGATTTGCCCGGCGGTGATTACCAGCTTTTAATAAACAGTATTAAGGAACGCTTACTCACATTGCCCGATGAAACGATTGTCCTCTGCGGGCATGGGCCGGCCACAACGATAGGTCAGGAACGAGAGACGAATCCCTTCCTACTTCAAGTATAATAACACTTACAACCGTTGACTCATTATTCTGCAGGCTGCGGCGTCGGCGTGGGTGTCATAGTAGGCGTCGCGGTTGGCTCTGCGCCTAGCCAGAAAAAGAACCCTTCTTTACTGCTGCGGCCACCGTATTCGTAAATAATGCCGCCATCAGAACGCTCTCCCGTAACTTTCACAATACTCACACGCCACTGCATTTCATGCGTCTCTGAGACATCGGGCCGCCATTCGTCGGGCAAGCGTAAAGAACTGTCGCGCGTAAATGCTCGATAAGGTAAGCTATCCGGATTGTCCAGGTCCTCAAGCTCGACCATGTACCATTCATCCTCTTCAAGGTCCTTCACAGCCACCCATTGCAGGCGAATCAAGCTCTCCGGAGGTTCATGCACCATTCCTTCCACTGGGTAGAGTAATGAAGGTCCCGCGGGAAACGCCGTACTTGTTGCCGTCGGCTGCGAGCCTGCAGTCGGCGGCAAACTTTCACCCGGATAAACGCGTGGAATACAAAGGGCGTCCCCAGGATGGAGAAGCTGTATGGATTGTTCCGTTAATCTGTTAACGGCAATGATAGCCTCCGCCGGAACATCGTGCTGTGCCGACAGGCCATAGATCGAATCCCCCTCCTGGATGTTGATAATCTGGCAATCTGTTACATCAGTGACAACCTTTTCATCCCCAATCTCCAAGACCATAGATTCCAGAGGTGGGGTGGCTGTAGGCCAGGGAATGAGCAGCTGCTGATTGACCTGGATTTGAGAATTAAGCGAAATGCCATTTGATTCGGCAATGCTGTCCGGTGAAATACGGTAAAACAAGGATAATCCAAATAAGGTTTCGCCACCGGCCACCGTATGGTAACGGGGCGCTTGAGGTGTGTCCGTGGGCACCGGCGTTGCGCTTGGAATAGGTGTTTCAGTCGCCAATGGTATTTCGGTCGCCTCAGGGGTATGCGTAGGCGTTAAAGAAGGCGGAGCAGGAAGCGGAGTAAACGTTGGTTGCAGGGCGAGAATAACCTCAGAATCACCGCCACGAAGGACGAAGAACCCAACAATGCAGGTCAAGATAATAATAATGCCCGTCAAAAGCCAAAGGGCAACAGATTTCCGTCTTTCCCGAAAGCTAGACCGGGATACAGGCCCCATGTCCATTGTCATCGAGGTAAACGGCCGCCCAGAAATCCCATCTACATCATGAGCGACATCCGCGGTCCCATCCGCCGCCTCAGTGATATCCGCTCCATCGGTGGTCCTATCCGCGCCATCAGCGTCATCAGTGAAACCCGCGGTCCCATCTGTGGTCGCGGACCACCCACACATAATACAACGTGTAGCTCCATTGGGAACAACACTATCACAATTGGGGCACCGCAAATCTTCCGATTCAGGCTCCGTCTGAGGTGGTATGCCGGGTTCTTCTTCCATTCCTTCCACAGGCATTCTTAAAATCGATGCATTATACCAATCCCAATTTTCTACACAAAACGCCCTCATAAGCAACACAGCCATTGCTTTTCTGTTACAATTGATAAGCTAAAGGGTTGCTTAACGAACCCACTTATTAATACTGACGCGAACCTGGAGAGCGTGAATGCCTATCTTGCAAACTGAATATCTTGGCCTCCCCCTACAAAGTCCAATTGTCGTCTCTGCATCTCCACTTTCAGAGGACATCGATAATCTGAAAGCCATGGAGCGTGCCGGTGCAGGTGCCGTGGTTTTATTCTCATTATTTGAAGAACAGATTGAATTGGAGGAGATGGGGCACAAGGAGTATTACACGAAGCATGTCGAAGCATTACCGGAAGCACTGCGAGACATTGCCACGATGACAGAATTTAGAGTTGGTGCCGGCGATTATATTGCTCATATTTACAGGGCAAAGAAAGCCGTATCCATCCCAATCATAGCAAGCCTGAATGGTTATTACAGCGGGGGCTGGGTCCGTTATGCAAAATTATTAGAAGCGGCTGGGGCTGATGCTATCGAATTAAACACCTATTACCTGGCAAACGATCGCAATACAACTGGTTCTGAAGTCGAGCAGATGTATATTGACCTAATTAAGAGTGTATCATCGGAAGTGAACATTCCCATTGCCGTAAAAATCAGTCCTTTCTTCACTGCTATGGCGCACATGGCTCATGAGCTGGCTGGAGCCGGAGCAAATGCCCTGGTCCTCTTTAATCGCTTCTACCAGCCGGATTTTGACATTGAGGCTGAAACGGTTGCGCCAACCATTGATTTGAGCGCTCCGCAAGAATTACGCCTTCGCCTTCGCTGGACAGCGCTTTTGTACGGGCATCTTCAGGCGGAATTGGCCATTACCGGTGGCGTTTATGGATTTGAAGATGTCATCAAATGTATTATGGCCGGATCGCAGGTGGCAATGATGACGTCAGCCCTTTTTAAGTACGGCATAGACCATATCGAAAAGACACTTGCAGACCTGGATGCCTGGCTTGAGGCACATAACTATCGTTCAATTGATGATATTCGCGGCCGTCTGTGTGTTTATACCGGAGCGAATGCCGCCGCCTTTGAACGAGCAAATTACATGAGAGTGCTTAAGTCGTATTGAGCCACCATCAATCTTCTCAGCAGTTAGAAACTGTTTAAGCTGATTTTCGGAGTAAACAATGACGATTTCCTTACTGATCAATGGACAAGAAGTAGCGGTACCTGCCGCCGCTACGGATAATCTACGCGATGCGCTTCGCCTCGCCGGTTTTTTTAGTGTTCGATTCGGAAGCGATGATGGTACAACCGGCGCTTCTGCCATCCTCATCGACGATAACCTTGTTAACAGCGATACCATGCTTGCCGGGCAGGCTGTAGGCCATGAAATTGAAACCATTGAAGGCTTGATCCACCAGGTTGGTGAACTGCATCCCATTCAAAAAGCGTTTATTGAGACAGGGGCAATCCAATCGGGCTATTCAACGCCGGCCATGATCCTGGCCGCCAAAGCACTATTAGACCACAATTTAAACCCTACCGAAGCGGACGTGCGCGACGCGCTTTCTGGTGTTCTGTGTCGCGAAACGGGGTATGTCAAACCTGTTGAAGCGGTTCTGCGAGCGGCTCGCTACTTGCGTGGTGAAGAGGTAGAGCCTTATGACGGACCCCAAATTGTCGATGCAAGTTATTGGGTCGATTTACCCCCTGCTGATGATTCCGCTGAGGATGCCGGGCTTGATGATCCATCATTGGCCGGTGGAACTGGCGGCGTGAAAACTGATCGCAGAACACAAACCAATATTCTCTTACAGAGCCAGGTACCGGAAACGGCTGTAGTAGGTAAGCCGGAAATCAAAGTCGATGCTGTCAAATTGGCCAAGGGCAACCCTGCCTTTGTAGACGACATTGAGTTACGCGGCATGTTACACGCTAAACTACTCACCAGCCCCCATGCCCATGCAAATATTCTTGACATCGATGATACCGAAGCAAAATCCTTGCCCGGCGTTCGAGCGGTCATACACTACAAAAATATAGAACGTGTTAAGTATGCTTCAGGTGGCCAGAGTTACCCGAATCCTCCACCATACGACCAGGTCAGTTTTGATAATAAGGTACGTCATGTTGGAGATCGCGTCGCTGCCGTTGCCGCTGACACCCTAGAAATCGCCGAGGAAGCGATTAAATTAATCAAGGTGACTTATGAGATACTGCCGGCCGTTTTCGACGAAAATGAAGCAATTAAGCCTGATGCACCAGTGATTCATGATGAGTCCGACAGCGAGGATATTCATGATGCAGCGCACAACATTGTCCATCACATCGAGGCCGAGGTAGGTGATGTTGAAGAGGGTTTTTCGCAAGCGGACCATGTCTTTGAGAAAACCTACTATGTTCACCAGGTGCAGCAAGCGCCAATTGAACCCCACATAGCCATCAGCTGGTGGGACAGCGACGAACGCCTGGTTATTCGCACCTCAACCCAGGTACCCTTCCATGTCCGGCGCATGGTAGCACCCCTCCTTGGTCTACCGGCCAGGCGAATACGGGTAATCAAACCACGAATCGGCGGTGGGTTCGGCGTCAAGCAGGAGATGCTTCTGGAAGATATCGTCGGCCATTTAACCATCGCCACGGGACAGCCGGTTCGCCTTGAACTCAATCGGACCGAAGAGTTTTGCAGCAGCCGCACACGACATCCGCAAACCATTACCTGGAAGACGGGCGTCATGGCCGACGGCACCTTGCACAGCCAGAAAATGACCGTCATCGGCAATACGGGCGCTTACGGCACTCATGGCCTGACCGTGCAAACTGTTACCGGCCTGCGCGGTCTCAGCAGCTATAACTGCCCCAATCGTATGTTCGATTGTTACGTGGTCTATACGAACATCCCGGTCCCTGGTGCTTATCGTGGTTATGGAGGACCCCAGGCTTTATTCTCGCTTGAGGTACACATGGACGAGATCGCCGCCGAGATGGGGCTAGAACCGATCGCCTTCCGCAAGAAAAACTGGGTGCAGGCAGGGGATCCTATGCCAATCGCCCCATTATTGGGTGAAGGAGAAAAGGACACTGTTGTCACCGTGCCCATCATTCTTTCATGTGGATTGAATGAATGCTTCGAACAGGGTTTAAAAGAAATCAATTGGGAGCGCAAGCTCGATCCAGAGTTCCATACGGTTCCCGGTAAACCATACCTCCGTCGTGGTTTGGGAGCAGCCATGTCCATGCACGGCACGGCGATCCCTGGTTTGGATATGGGTGGGGCAAGCATCAAGATCAACGATGATGGCTCTTTTAATGTTCTCGTCGGCGCAACAGATCTGGGCACGGGATCGGATACGATTCTGGCTCAAATTGCGGCAGAGGTCCTTGGCGTCTTTCTGGAGGATATTATCATCTATTCCAGCGATACCGACTTCACACCTTTTGATACCGGCGCCTATGCCAGCAGCACGACCTATATTTCAGGCACGGCCGTTAAGAAGGCAGCCGAGGAAGTCGCCAAACAGATACGCGAACGCGCCGCCTTAATGCTCGACCTGGATGAATGGCGGGATGTCGACTTGCGTAACCGTCATGCATATGCCACAGATGGGCGCTCGGTGAGCATCGCTGATATCGCCCTGCACAGCCTCCATCAAGATCAGCAGCGTCAAATTATGGCTACAGCCTCTTTTGTCAGCATGGACTCCCCGCCGCCATTTGCAGCTACTCTGGCTGAAGTTGAGGTTGATATGGAGACAGGCCAGGTTACGGTAACCAAGCTGGTTATGGCCGTGGATGCCGGCGTACCCATTAATCCCATAACAGCAAGCGGGCAGGTCGAAGGGGGTATGGTACAGGCCCTGGGTTACGGCCACGTGGAAGAGATGGCTTATGACGAAACCGGCAAGATGGTTAACAGCGCGTTTGGACCTTATCACATATACCGCGCCGATGAAATGCCCTGGATGAAAGCAATCCTCGTCCTGACGAATGAGCCCACGGGACCTTTTGGAGCCAAGGCAATTGCCGAGATTCCAAAGGATGGCGTGGCACCGGCGCTGGTAAACGCGGTATTTGATGCCACAGGGATTCGCCTGCGTAGAATTCCGCTGACACCGCAGCGTGTTTATGAACAGCTGACAGCTAACAGCTGATAGCTGACCAGGCAACATAGTCGCCCCTGACAACTATAATGCGTGCATGGGATCAGAGTACGCGGCGCAATCACGTTCTGGTCTTTATCCTGTTCGTCATTCTGACCGTAGTTATGACCTGGCCGGTCATTGCCAGGTTGGGCACTCAGTTGGCCGGTGGGCGGGATGATTTATGGGTCCATCAATGGACTTTTTGGTGGGTACGTGAAGCGCTACGAGAGGGCTTGAACCCATTTTTCACCCCCTATCTTTATGCTCCTTTAGGTGCATCTCTCACCTCACATAACATCGCCTGGTTCAATATCGCCTTATGGCTACCACTGCAGGCACTGTTCGGCCGTATAACAGCTTACAATCTGGTATTCCTTGCCGTTATCGCCCTTAACGGCTTTTGCATGTACGTATTTGCCTGGCAGGAAATTCGTTCTTTTGGGGCAGCCCTGATTGCAGGCATTATTTTCGGCTTCTGGCCCTACACCTTGTCTCATTACGACCATGCGAATATGATGGTCCTTTTTTGGGTGCCCGTAACATTGCTACTCCTCAACAAGATAATTTCGCGCAGCAGGCAGCAAAAAGAGGGACAGGCACAGCCCTTTCAATGGTGGTTAGTCCTGGGATCTGCGTTTTCTTTGGCAATGATTGGCATTACCCGCTGGCAGCTGCTGATCATGAGTGGACCGATTCTGATAGGATACCCACTTTATCTATTGTGGAAGTTTCCTGGGGCACGTAACAGAACGACGCTGCTCGAAATGCTGGCTGTATCAGGGATCGCGCTGGTTATCATGGCGCCCTTAGCCGCTCCACTGGTGATCGATCAATTCACCCGCGAGTTTCCTGAGGATGTTTTTCTGGACGAAGCGATATGGGGTAGAACCGATCTATTGGCCTATTTTGTTCCCAGTATCCAAAACGGACTCTGGCATGGACGGGTAGCGGCAATCTATGAGAAGTTTGTTGTCAACCAATTCTATACACCTTTTCTTGGCTTTATCACACTCATTCTTTCAGCTGTCGGCATATTCCGCCGCTGGCGTCAAGCCTGGATTTGGTTAGTCCTGGCCTTACTCTATTTCATCCTGGCATTAGGGCCAGAACTGGCGATAAACGGCCGTTCTTATCCGGGAATTCCGATGCCTTATCGCCTGATAGAAGATTTCTTTCTCCTGCGCCTTATTCGACGGCCGGACCGGTTGAATCTCTTTCTTAGTCTTCCCTTGGCTATGCTTGCCGGCTGGGGGATGGAGGTGGTTATGAGCGCACTGTCCAGAAAAAAAGTCCGTTTATTGGTGCTCTCTGCTGCTGCTTTGTTAATCCTCCTGGCTTACAATCCGGTTCCCTTCGTAACCACTGCCCCGGTAGTTCCTCAATGGCTGGCACAGAAAGCCGGTGAAGGTGAACAGTACACAATTCTGGATATTCCGATCGACGATCGCTCTTATGATAAATGGTATATGGCGTATCAGACCGTGCATGGGCTGCCCATAGCCACCGGCCACGTCTCCCGGCTGCCTCGAGAATCCATGAGTTTTCTTGACAGCATACCATTCCTGGCAAACCTGAAAAATAATGATCAAATTCCCGATCCTGATACAAACGATATCGGCCGGCAGCTGGCGCTTCTTGCCGATGGCGGCGTGAAGTATTTGATTTTACATAAACAATTTGCTAACGAAGGCCTCCAGGCTGTGTGGCGAAATTGGCTGGTGATTGATCCAGCATTTGAGGATGATGAGCTAATTGTTTACAACACAACGCTAAAAGCCGGTCGTGATTTTAATTTTGAACATCAATTAACCGATGAAATAGGACTTGTGAGGACGGAGCTGTCACCAATCGAAGGCGTTCAGGGAGGTGTCATAACGGTCAATACCATTTGGGGGACAACGGCCGTTCCCCAACAA
>Ga0316576_10000358_pt1 | contig 20503 bp, 15 predicted proteins | sample S0NA_FD_203075 | JGI IMG/M metagenome (GOLD analysis project Ga0316576, IMG submission 203075) | Rhizosphere microbial communities from salt marsh grasses in Alabama, United States - S0-2_050615r3r5 | ecosystem: Host-associated > Plants > Roots > Rhizosphere | place: USA: Alabama | collected...
ACGCGGAGCGATTGCTGACGTCCGAATACGTGCCGGGCCCGCTCACCCTTGCGCTCGGGTTTCGCGATCGGCCAACGGTATCCTGGCTGAACGGTCGCGTCGAAGTCGGGGTCCGCATTCCCGACGATCGTCGTATGCTCCGGATTCTGCGGGAGACGGGGCCGCTTCTGGTGACTAGCGCCAACAAGCATGGCCATCCTCCCGGCGAGACCGTTGAGGAGGTCTTGGCGCAGCTCGATATTCTTCCGGATGTCATCATCGACGGCGGCAGGCTGCGCACGGTGCCCTCTACCCTCGTGAACTGCCGTTGCCAGCCACCGATCGTCGAGCGGGTGGGCTGTGTTCCGGAAGACGAAGTGCAGAAGATCCTCGGTCTCCGATAATGCAAGATCTCGTCCTGGGCATCGAATCATCCTGCGACGATACGGCCGCCGCGCTCGTGGATGCGAACGGCGTCGTGGTTGCATCTGTCAAAGTCACGCAGACGGAGATTCATCGGCCGTATGGAGGGGTCTATCCGGAGCTCGCGAGCAGGGCGCACGTTGCGGAGATTGTGCCCGCGCTCCACCAGACCCTTTTGGATGCCGGGGTCGGACCGGAGCGCATCCGCGCCATCGGCGTGACGCGGGGACCAGGCCTCATAGGCCCCTTGCTCGTCGGACTGAACACCGCAGCCGGACTTGGCATGGGGTGGAGCCTGCCTGTCATCGGCATCAACCATCTGCGTGGTCACCTGCGCAGCGCCGACCTCGAGGCGCCGCGGGTCAAGTATCCGGCGACCGTGCTGCTTGTCTCCGGGGGGCACACGATCCTGGCGTACATGGAGCATCCGAGCGCTATCCGCCTCCTCGGCACCACCCGGGATGACTCCGTCGGCGAGGCCTATGACAAGGTTGGCAGGATGCTCGGGCTGGGCTACCCGGGCGGCCCGCCGGTGGATCGGCTCGCCAAGACCGGGCAGGCATCGATCCCGTTCCCCCGGCCGATGCTCCATAGCGGGCTGGACTTCTCGCTCTCGGGGCTGAAGTCTGCGGTGTCACGCTATCTGGAAGACGCGGTCGAAGCCTCGTACGCGGACGTGGCGGCGTCCTTCGTGCAAGCGATCCTGGAGCTCCTGGTGGTGAAATGCCGCCGGGCGTTGGCCGAGAATCCTTCGGCTTCACTCGTCATCGTGGGTGGGGTTGCCGCGAGTCCGCAGATTCGCAGCGCCGCGGCGGATCTTTGCCAGGAGCTGGGCGTGGAGCTCTGTCTGCCGCCGTTGCGCTGGGCAACGGACAACGCCGCGATGATTGCCTTCGCGACGTGGGATTACATCCGCGCCGATCAGCACCCGCGCCCCGTCCCGGACGTTCGGCTGTCCATTGTCGACTACTGAGCGGGAATCGACCGCGCGCTTAGGCGCGGTCTGCGCCGGCCGTTCCCGGACTCACGAGGCTGCCTCCACCTCGGTCTCCTCCGCCGGTGCCGTATAGCCACACTCCTTCTGTGGGCACACCTTCTGCGCCCCCTTGGTCTTGGTGACCTTCAAAGTCAGGATGGGCCAGCCGCACTGGGGGCAGGGCTCGGCGAGCGGCTGGTTCCAGACCGCGTAGTCGCACTTGGGGTAGGTGGAGCAGGAGAAGAAGACCTTGCCGCGCCGGGACTTCTTCTTCTGCAGCGTGCCGGCGTTGCACTTGGGGCACTTGACGCCCGTGTCCTCGGGCTTCTCCAGGGGCTCGATGTAGCGGCATTTGGGATAGGCCGTACAGCCGATGAACTTGCCGTAGCGCCCGCGCTTTATCGCCAGCTCCGAGCCGCATTCGGGGCAGCTGCGGCCCTCGACGATGGTGGGCTCGTCCTTCTCGCCCTTGCTCTCGTCCAGGTCCCGGGTGTACTTGCACTCGGGATAGTTGGTGCAGCCGATGAAGAGTCCATTGCGCCCGAGCCGCTTGGCGAGTTGTCCGCCGCACTCGGGGCACTGCTCGTCGATGGTCTCCTGTGTGACGTCCTTGCGCTCGACGTTCTCCTGGGTGTGGTCCAGGCGGTCCTTGAAGGGGCGCCAGAACTGCTCCAAAAGCGGGATCCAGTCCTCCTCGCCGCGGGAGACGGCGTCCAGCTCGTCCTCCAGTCTGGCGGTGAAATCGTAGTCCACGTAAGACGTGAAGTGCTCGGTGAGGAACTTGTTGACGATGCGGCCCACATCCGTCGGCGTGAAGCGCTTCTTCTCCAGCAGCACGTACTCGCGCTCCTGCAGTGTGGAGATGATGGACGCATAGGTGGACGGTCGGCCGATGCCGAGCTCTTCCAGCGCCTTCACCAAGGATGCCTCGCTGTAGCGCGGCGGCGGCTCGGTGAAGTGCTGCTCGGGGCGGATGGCGAGCAGGTCCACGAGCTGACCCGTGGTCATGTCCGGCAGCATCCGCTCCTCGTCGTCGTCGGCACCGGTGGCGTCGTCGCGGCCCTCGAGGTAGACGCGCATGAAGCCCGGCTCGGCCACCGTGGAGCCGGTGGCGCGGAACAGGTTGCCTTCGCCGGCGGACAGGTCCACCGCGACCTGGTTGATGAGCGCCTGCGCCATCTGGCAGGCCAGGGTACGCTTCCAGATCAGCTCGTAGAGCTTGGCCTGGTCGGCGGTGAGGTGCGCCTTGATGGTCTGCGGAATATTACGGATCGAGGTGGGGCGGATGGCCTCGTGCGCCTCTTGGGCATTCTTGGACTTGGTCTTGAAGGCTCTTGCCTGCGCCGGCAGGTGATCGGTGCCGTAGCGCTCGCCGATGTAGTCCCTGAGCTCTGCGATGGCCTCCTGGGCCAGGTTCACGGAGTCTGTGCGCATGTAGGTGATGAGGCCGACAGCACCCTCGCCGATGTCGACGCCCTCGTACAGCTGTTGGGCGGTGCGCATGGTGCGCTGCGTGGTGAAGCCCAGCTTGCGCGCCGCCTCTTGTTGCAGGGTGGACGTGATGAAGGGCGGGGCCGGATTGCGCTTGCGCTGCTTGCGCTCGACTTGCTCGACACGCAGCTTGCCGTTCGCGGCCTGATTGAGTGCGCCCTCCACCTCGCGGGCGCGGGTCTCGTCGGTGATGCTGAACTGCTCCATCTTCTCGTTGCCGAGTTGGACCAGCTTGGCGGCGAAGGGCTTATCGCCGAGCTTCTCGTCCGGGGCGCGTGCGTCGGCTTCGACGGTCCAGTACTCCTGGCTCTGGAAAGCCTCGATCTCCAGCTCGCGCTCGACGATGAGCCGTAGCGCCGGACTCTGCACGCGGCCGGCGGAGAGCCCGCGGCGCACCTTCTTCCACAACAACGGCGAGAGGTTGAAACCCACGAGGTAGTCGAGCGCCCGACGCGCCTGCTGGGCGTTCACCAGGTCATACGACAGCTCGCGGGGGTTGGCGACGGCGTCCTTGACGGCGCGCTGGGTGATCTCGTTGAAGACGACGCGGTAGACCGGGCGCTCACCGATCAGCTTGCGGTCGTGCAGCAGCTCGTAGAGGTGCCAGGAGATGGCCTCGCCCTCGCGGTCGGGGTCCGTGGCGAGATACAGGGCATCGGCCTTCTTCAGCAGCTTGGCGATGGTGGAGACGTGCTTCTCGTTGCGGTCGATGACCTGGTACTTCATCGCGAAGTTGTGCTCCGGGCTCACCGCGCCCTCCTTGGGCACCAGATCGCGCACGTGTCCGTAGGAGGCCACCACCTCGAAATCGGGGCCCAGGTACTTCTTGATGGTCTTGGCCTTGGCGGGAGATTCGACGACGACGAGGTGCATGACGGTTCCGGAGCGGGGTCGAAAGGCGGCCTAGGAGATACGAAAGGCCGCGGCCGCGTCAAGGTGGGGGTCGTGGGCGCACGGCGTCAAGGTGCGGAGCCGTGCAACGACCGACGGCTCCCGAGCCAGGCCCGCGGCGGCAGGGCACCCGGGTGCTTCAGCCGGATTGGCGGTCGGCGACGACCGCGGTGCCGCGCACTGCGGCTCAGAGGTTGCGAAAAACCCGCAGTCGGTCGGCGGATTTCTGCGCACGCTCTCAGTGCAGCTGGGCCGGCGCGTCGCTGTAGATGAGCTCTTCCATCTGGCTGTGAGCGGACTCGCGGCCGGGACGGCCCATCAGCACCAAGAGCACCACCCACTTGAGCTCGTCGACAGAGACGGCGGTCTGCTGGATGGCCATGGCGCGGTCGATGACCAGCTCGCGGCTCAGCGGATCGAGGATGCCGCTTTGCTCGAGGAACAGCAGCAGGCCCCGCGCCTCGATGTCGAGCTTGGCGCACTCGCCGGTGGTGTAAACGCGCACCGAGCCCGCGGTGCGCGGCGGATATTCGGCGGTGTCGATGTGGCTCGCCAGCTCGTCGAGCCAGGTCAGCGCATTGCGGATGTCGCCGTTACCGAATCCGGCGCGGGAGAGCTCGGCCTCGAGCTCGTCCTCGTCGATCGGGGCGCGAGCCTCGCCGTCCAGATAGTTCTCGTAGAGGTAGATTAGGACGTCGACCATGTTTTCAGTCATGCTGACTCCTCGCGTTACAACAGGCGACCCGATCGGGCTGGCGCCGTGCTCGCCGGCGCATCGCTCCGCTCAGGGTTCTCTTTCCCGCTCGAGCTGGACGGGGTTGCGTCCCCTATCCTTGCCCGCGGTTACCCCGCAGGCTGTAGCGTCCGCCCGGATGGGAGGCGACGTGTCCCTGCAGCTCGAGCAGCAGGAGCATGGAGGCGATCTCGAACGCCGGCAGCCCGGTGCGGGCGATCAAATCGTCCGGTGCCAGGGGATCATACCCCATGCACTTCAAGAGCCGGCGATGATCATCGTCCAGATCCACGCTGCTCGGCGGTCCGGACTCGACCCGGACGGCGCCATCGCCGGCGTCGTCGAGAAACTCGCCGAGCTGGGCGCCGAGCTCCTCCAGGATCTGTGTGGCGCTGTCCACGAGCTTCGCGCCCTGGCGGATCAGCGCGTGGCAGCCTCGCGCCAGCGGATTGTGGATGGAGCCCGGAATCGCGAAGACCTCTCGCCCCTGTTCGCTCGCCAGGCGCGCGGTGATCAGCGAGCCGCTGCCCACGGCCGCCTCCACCACCAGGGTCCCGAGGCTGAGCCCGCTGATGATCCGATTGCGCTGCGGAAAATGGCTGGCGTGCGGACCGGTACCCGGCAGGAACTCGCTCACCAAGGCGCCCTTGTCGGCGATGCGCCGGGCCAGATCCCGGTGCGAGGCGGGGTACACCCGGTCCGGCCCGGTGCCGAGGACGGCGATGGTGCGCCCGGTGGTCAGCGCGCCGTCGTGGGCGGCGGCGTCGATGCCCAGGGCGAGCCCGCTGGTCACGACGAGGCCGAGCTCGGCCAGGTAGCCGGCGAAGTCACGAGCCGTCTCCAGGCCGCCGGCGCTGGGGTTGCGGCTGCCGACGATGGCGATCTGCGGCTCGTGTAATAGGGCCAGGTCGCCGCGCACGAACAATAACGGTGGCGGGCTGCCGATCTCGCGCAGGCGCCGCGGGTAGTCTTCCGCGTCCAGAGTCAACAGGCGTGTGCCGTCGTGCGCGAGCCAGGCGAAGGCCGCTTCCAGCTTGTCGCGGTCGGGCGCCGCGATGGCGGCGATGGCCGCATTGGACAGGCCCGCGTCGGCCAGCGCCGAGCGGCCGGCCCCGCGTACCTCAGCCGCGCCGCCAAAGCGCTCCAGCAGCCGCGCGATACGTCGTGCGCCGAGGCCCGGGGCCAGGGTCAGCGCCAGCCAGTGCGTCAGCCGCTCGCGCTCTGCGGGGCTCACGGGCGGCGTCCCAACACCCCGGCTGCGGGGTCGTGCGTCCGTTCAGTGTCAGCTGTCATCCACCCTGCCTTCGGCGCATGCGCTTCAGAGTATGTCCGGCGGGGCCACCACCTCGCCCACGTGCATCGCCTTGTTGGCGCGCATCACCAGCGCGAAGCTGACCTTGGGAAAGACGCGGAAGACCATCACGACACCGGAGCGCGAGCTCGGCACGATGTATTGCTCGTCGGGGCGGGAATAGCGGCGCCGGATGGGCAACGGGTTGTTCGGGTCCGGTCCGGTGCGCTGCCAGCCGTCCGGCTCCCAGTCGCCGTTCCAAAAGGAGATGTCGGCCGGGGACTCCTGGCGCCAGTTCCAGGCGGATCGGCGTCCCCGCACCGGGTCGTGTCGCAGCTCACCGCCGCGATAGACGGCGAGCACATGGCCGACCTCGATCCGGTCCCGTGCGCCACGATTCAGCACCACCACGTCGTATTGGCCGATCTGCGAGACGCTGTTCAGCACGGAGATAATCTTGCCGCGTGTCCCCGCAGGACTCGGCGTCGGGAAGAAGCTGCGGACCGGCTCCTCGTCGCGCGCCGGGCGCACGCGGTCGCCGATCTGGACCTCCTTGTCGGCGCGGGTGATCACGAGCGTCGCTGGGTCGCCCGGTCGCTCGAGTCGCGCCGTGGCCACGGACGAGGCCTCGAAGCCCAGGAGCTCGTTGGTGTCCGGGTCGCGGTAAGCCTCGCCAGGCCGCAGCACCTCCCAGCGGTCGCTGGTGGCGCCGAGGATGCTGCGCACGAATAGGGTGTTGCCGACGCCACCGAGGATCTGCTCCTCCGGAAAGCCCGCGACATAGGGCGCGTCGTCGAGCTCGCGCGCCCCGGTCACCACAGGGCGGGACAGGAAAGGCGCCACCGTGTTGAGCGGGATGGTGGGGATCTCGCGGTCGAGCTCGGTCACCCGCACCCGCGGGCTCAGCTTGACGGTGCGCAGGCCGGCGCGGTCGGCACGCCGGATGCGTGGACTGCCGCCGCTGTAGTCCACCATCAAGATGTCGCCCGGGAAGATGCGGTTGGGATTGGCGACGTCTGGGTTTGCGTGCCAGACGTCTGGCCAGCGCCAAGGCTCCCGTAGGAACCGGCCGGCGATGCTCCAGAGTGTGTCGCCAGGCTGCACGACGTAGGTTTCGGGGTGATCGGGTCGCAGCAGGGCTTGTGTCTGGGCACCCGTCGGCCCCAAACAGAGGAACACGCCCAGCAGGGCAAAGAGTCGCGTGCGGGTACGGTGCTGGGTCCACATGGCAGCTCCTCCGGACACGGTCGACGGGTCCCGCGCGATGGCCGGCGGCAGGGCGTGAACCTGCCCCGGCGCTACTGCGCAACATCGCCCAAGCGCTTGGCGCGGGGGTGTTTTCCCTGTCAGGGGCCAAGGCCGGACGAGCGCGTCGATGGTGTATCATCGAAATAGTAGCCTAAACGATGAATGTTGTATTCCAGAATTAGCAAGTTTCGGTAACATCATGGCCAAAATGGAAATCCTGACTTTCCCGGACGAACGCCTCAGGCGTCGTGCCGAGCCGGTGGAAACCGTCGACGAGCGTGTCCGTCAACTGGTCGACGACATGCTGGAGACCATGTACGCGGCGCCTGGTATCGGCCTGGCCGCCATTCAGGTGAACGTGCCCAAGCGCGTCGTCGTCATCGACACCTCCGAGGACAAGAGCGCGCCGCTCTGCCTGATCAACCCGGAGATTCTCGGGCGCGACGGTGAGGAGCAGATGGAAGAGGGCTGCCTGTCCGTGCCCGGCTTCTACGAGACGGTCACCCGCGCGGAGCGTGTCAAGGTGCGAGCCTTGGGCCGCGACGGCGAGCCTTTCGAGCTGGAAGCGGACGGCCTGCTGGCGGTGTGCATCCAGCACGAGATCGACCACCTGGACGGACGGCTCTTCGTGGATCACATCTCGGCGCTGAAGCGCCAGCGCATCCGCAAGAAGCTGGAGAAGGATCGCCGCCAGGCCGCACCCGCGCCCGCGGAGCGACGCCGCAAGGTCATCTGACGACCTGTGACCAGCACGTCGCCGGCACGGATCCTCTACGCGGGCACGCCCGAATTCGCCGTCCCCGCCCTGTCTGCGCTGATCGAGAGCGCCCACGAGGTGGTCGCCGTCTATACGCAGCCGGACCGCCCCGCCGGGCGCGGCCGGCGGCTGACGCCGTCCCCGGTGAAGCAGCTCGCGCTCGACGCGGGCCTGCCGGTGCGGCAACCGGCGACGCTCAAGGACGCCGCCGCGGCGGCGGAGCTGGCGGCCTGGGATGCGGACCTGTTGGTGGTGGCCGCCTATGGGCTGATCCTGCCGCCGCCGGTGCTGGACGCGCCCAGGCAGGGTTGCGTCAACATCCATGCCTCGCTGCTGCCCCGCTGGCGCGGTGCCGCACCGATCCAGCGCGCGCTACTGGCCGGTGATACGCACACGGGCATCAGCATCATGCGCATGGAAGCGGGGCTCGACACAGGGCCGGTGTACAGTCTGACGCCGCTGGCCATCGACGCCGCCGACACGGGCGGCAGTCTGACCGCACGACTCGCCGCGCTCGGCGCCGAGGCCCTGCTGGCAGCCCTGCCCGCCATCCTGGACGGCTCTGCGCCACCGACGCCTCAGGACGAGGCCGCTGCCACCTATGCGTGCAAGCTCACCAAGGACGAGGCGCGCATCGATTGGGCGCGGCCGGCGCTGGAGCTCGAGCGCGCCGTGCGTGCCTTCGACCCCTGGCCCGTGGCGCAAGCCCAGCTCGGGGATGAGGTGTTGCGCATCTGGGCGGCGTGCGTGCCGGTAGATGCCTCCACGGGCGGTGAGCCAGGCCGCGTGCTGGCGGCGGGCGCCCGCGGCATCGATGTCGCCACCGGCGACGGCGTGTTGCGCATCACCGAGCTGCAGCCGCCCGGCAAGCGCCGCATGGCCGCCCGCGACTTCCTCAACGCCCGCCGCCTGGACGGTGCCCTGCTTGGCTGAGCCGGCGCGTCCGGCCGGTACTAGCGCGCGCCGGGGTGGCGAGCCCGGCCCAGGTGCGGGGGCCGACGTGCGTGCCGCTGCCGCGCGCGTCGTCCATGCGGTGCGCTCGGAGGGCCGCTCGCTGACGGTCGCGCTCGCCGCCGCCGCCGGCAAGCTCTCGGCGCGCGACCAGGCCTTGCTGCAGGAACTCTGCTACGGCACGCTGCGCCTGCTACCGCGTCTGGAAGCCCTCGTCGCTATACTGCTGTCGCGGCCGCTTCGCCGCGCCGACCGGATACTGAACGCGCTCATGGTCGTGGGCCTCTACCAGCTCGTCTCGACCCGTATTCCGCCACATGCCGCGGTGGCGGCGACGGTGGAGGCCACGCGTGCGCTGGGCAAGCCGCGGGCAGCCGGCCTCGTGAACGCGGCCCTGCGCCGCTTCCAGCGCGAGCGCGACGAGCTGCTGGCACGGGTGGGCACCGACCCCTCCGATCCGGCGCTCTTTCCCGAGTGGCTGGTGGCACGGCTACGGGCCGCCTGGCCCGCGCATTGGCGCCGCATCATCGCCGTCAGCAACCAGCGCCCACCGATGGTCCTGCGGGTGAACCGTACCCGAATCGAGCGCGCCGCCTACGCCGTCGAGCTCGCGGCCGCCGGCATCGCGGCCCGCCCGCTGCCGGGCCTGCCCGCAGCACTGCTGTTGGACAAGCCCGTGCCGGCGCAGCGTTTGCCCGGCTTCGCCGGCGGTCTGGTATCGGTGCAGGACGCGTCCGCACAGTTGGCCGCGGTGCTGCTCGACCCGCGGCCTGGCGAGCGCGTGCTCGATGCCTGTGCCGCACCCGGTAACAAGACGGCGCACCTGCTCGAGCACGCCGGCGGCGATCTGCAGCTGACCGCGGTGGACGTGGACGCCGAGCGTCTTGGGCCGCTGCGAGAGAATCTGGCGCGGCTTGGTCTCACGGCGTCCGTACTGGCGGCCGACGCCCGCAAGGTGGGGGACAGCTGGCCCGGCGCGCCCTATGATCGCATCCTGCTGGACGCGCCCTGTTCCGCCACCGGCGTCATCCGCCGGCACCCGGACATCAAGTTTTTGCGCCGCGAGGCCGACATCGCCGCGTTGACGGCAACCCAGGATGCCATCCTCGCGGCGCTCTGGGGCCGGCTCCGTCCGGGCGGCCGGCTGCTCTATGCCACCTGCTCGGTGCTCCCGGAGGAGAACAGCGAGCGCATTGCAGCTCTCCTGGCGGCGCACCCGGATGCACGCGAGCTCACCCTGACGCCGCCCGCGGGCATCGCCGACGCCGTGCCCAGCACGCGGGGCCTGCAGCTCTTGCCCACCGCCGCGGGCGGTGATGGCTTCTACTACGCCTTGCTGGAGCGGGCCTCGTGAGGCGGTATCCCCCGCGCAAGGTCGTTGCCGGGCTGTTGGCCATGCTGCTACTCGTCATCGCCGCCGCGGTGCCGGCGCGGGACTTCGAGGTGGAGCAGGTCACCACGCGTCTGGATGACGACACCTTCTTCATGGACGCGAATATCCGCTATGGCTTCAGCGAGAACGCGCTGGAGGCGCTGGACAATGGCGTGCCGCTGACGGTGGAGATGCACATTCAGGTGCGCCCCAAGGACGACTGGATCTGGCAGGAGAGCCTTGTGGACCTGCGGCTGCGCTATCGCATCCGCTATAAGCCGCTGTCGGAGCGCTACCTGGTCTTGCAGCTGCCGGGCACGCAGGGGCGTACCTACGTGACGCGCGATGCGGCGCTGACAGCGCTTGGCGAGATCCGCGACCTGCCGCTCGTCAGCCGCGATAGCCTGGACGCCGATACGGCCTACGAGGTCCAGGTTCGGGTCTCGCTGGACATCGAGGAGCTGCCGCTGCCGCTACGCCCGATGGCCTATTTGTATCCTTCCTGGAAGCAAGCCAGCAAGTGGACCAAATGGCCGCTGACGCCCTAGGTCCGTCGAGCCAGCGATCGCGGCGCAAGGTCTGGCAGCACCCGGGCGCCTTCGCCGTCGGGATCCTGCTGCTGGCGCTGCTGGTGGCGCTGCACCTGATGAGCAGTGCGGTTCAGAACTCCGACGCTCTGAGCCGCGCCTTCGTGCCGCTGCTGTTGCTGGTGCTGGCGGGGCTGCTCGTGCTGGTGTTGATGGTGGGCTTCAGCGTGGCCCGCCTGGTGAACCAGCGCCGTCGCGGTGCCCCTGGCTCGCGGCTCACCGCGCGCATCGTCGTGCTCTTCGCGCTGATCTCGCTGCTGCCGGTGGGGGTGGTCTATTACTTCTCGCTGGGCTTCCTACTGCGCGGCATCGACAGTTGGTTCGACGTGGAAATCGACAGTGCCATGGCGGATGCCCTGGCACTGAACCAAGCCTCCTTGGACCTCAACCAGCGCGTGCTGCTCAAGTATAGTCAGCAATTGCTTGCCGGCATCGATGATCGTTCCGCCACCGCGCTGACCTTGACGCTCGACGACCTGCGCCGCCAGGCCGGTGCGCTCGAGCTGACGGTGTTCGAGCCCAACGGTCAGGTGATGGGTACCGCCATCGACGACCCAACGCAGCTGGTGCCCAACCACCCCGGCCGCGAGGTTATCCAAGGCGTGCGCATGGGCGTGGACTACGTGGCGCTGGAGACCGCCGAGGACGGCGCGTTGGTGGTGCGGGTGCTGGTGAACGACCCGCGTGCGCGGCGCATGATGCTGCAGGCCATTTTCCCGACCTCCGAGCGCATCGGCGACCTGGCCAGCAAGCTGGAGAACGCCTACAACCGGTACAGGGAGCTTTCCTACCTGCGCCGCTCGCTGAAGCTCAGCTTCTCGCTCACCCTGTCGCTGGTGCTGGTGTTCGGCCTGATGGCGGCGCTGCTGGCGGCCTTGGGCATGGCGCAGCGGCTGGTGGCGCCGGTGGCCGACATCGCCCGCGGCACCCGTGCGGTGGCGGATGGCGACTACGAGCAGCGTCTGCCGCTGCCCTCGCAGGACGACGAGCTGGCCTTCCTGGTGGCCTCGTTCAACGCCATGACCCGGCGCATCGCCCAGGCCCGCGACCAGGCCGCCCGCAGTCAGCGCGCGGCGGAGGAGCAGCGCGCATATCTATCGACCGTGCTCGGGCGGCTCTCCAGCGGTGTCATCGCCTTCGACGAGCGACTGCGACTGGTCACCATGAACCCCGCCGCGCGGCAAATCCTGCGCCTCCCGGAGTACGAGGAGGAGGGCCTGGAGCTGGACGCGCTGGAGCAGTCCTACCCGCGACTGGTGCACTGGGGCGAGACGGTCCGCCGGCACATCGCCACCGGCACCGACTGGCGCGAAGAGGTGACGCTGCTCGGCGCCGACGGCCGCCAGGTGCTCATGTGCCGCGGCAGCCCGCTGCCGGCGGCGGCCCCCGATCCGGACCAGGACGGTGAGCGCGCCGGCCACGTCGTCGTGTTCGACGACATCACCACCCTGATCCGCGCCCAGCGCGACGCCGCCTGGGGCGAAGTGGCGCGGCGCCTGGCGCACGAGATCAAGAACCCGCTGACGCCCATCCAGCTCTCCGCGGAACGCCTGCGTCACAAGCTGCTGGCCAAGCTGCCGGAGGCCGATGCGCGGGTGGTGGACCGTGCCACCCACACGATCGGCCAGCAGGTGGAGGCGATGAAGGCGATGGTGAACGACTTCGCCAACTACGCCCGCTCGCCGCAGATGCAGGACGAGCCCTTCGTGCTGGACGCCCTTATCACCGAGGTGCTGGAGCTCTACCAGGGCGCGAAGGTGCGCATCGACGCCGAGCTCGGCGCAGCCGAGGCAAAGGTCCGCGGCGATTCCAAGCGCCTGCGGCAGGTGATCCACAACTTACTGAAAAACGCCATCGAGGCGCTGGACGGCCGCGCCGACGGCCGCGTGCAGGTGACCACTCACTATGCCTTCAGTGACGAGACGCCCTCCATCGAGATCGGCATCGAGGACAACGGCGGCGGCATCGATCCCGGGCTCATCGACCGGTTGTTCGAGCCCTATGTCACCTCCAAGGCGAAGGGTACCGGGCTGGGGCTTGCCATCGTCAAGAAGATAATTGAGGAACACGGGGGTATCATCACGGCGGAGAACGTGGAACAGGGGGCACGCTTTACGGCCAGACTGCCGGTCTGGCGTGAGGCGCCCACCGCGTCACTGAGGCCGCTGCGCCGGGTAGGAGAGACATGAGTGCCACCCATATCCTCGTCGTGGACGATGAGCCGGACATCCGTGAGACGGTGCAGGACATCCTCGAAGACGAGGGCTACGCCGTTACCAACGCTGAAAGCGGCGAGTCCGCGCGCCATGCCCTGCGCGAGCGCAGGCCGGACTTGATGCTTCTCGACATCTGGATGCCGGACCTCGACGGCATCAGTCTGCTGAAGGAGTGGGACGAGGACGAGGGCTTACCCTGCCCGGTGATCATGATGTCCGGCCATGGCAACGTGGAGACCGCGGTGGAGGCGACGCGCCTCGGCGCCTACGATTTCCTGGAAAAGCCGCTCTCCATGGCCAAGCTGCTGCTCACCGTGGAGCGGGCGCTGGAGGCGGACAAGCTCGTGCGCGAGAACGTCGGGCTGCGTCGGCGCGCGCCGTTGGTGCAGGAGCCTGCCGGTCGCTCGGCCGCCATGCAGCGGTTGCGTGAGCAGGTCAAGCGCATCGCCCAGCACGACACCTGGGTGCTGATCACCGGCGAGCCCGGCAGCGGCCGGGAAACTTTCGCACGCTTCCTGCACTCGCAGAGCGCCCGGCGCGAGCGCCCCTTCGTGGACCTCGGCGTGTCCGCCATTGCCCGCGGGAACGCCGCCCGGGAGCTTTTCGGCAGCGAGGAAGACGGTCACGTCCACTACGGCAGTCTGGAGCAGGCGGCCGGTGGCACCCTGCTCCTCGACGAGGTGGCGGACATGGACCTGGAGGCCCAGGGCCAGCTCTTGGGCGCGCTTGACACCGGCTCTTTCCTGCGCGTGGGCGGAAGCGAGCCCGTCACCATCGATGTGCGCATTATCGCCGCGACGTCGCGGGACCTGAAAGAGGATGTCCGCGCCGGGGGCTTCCGCGAGGACCTCTTCTACCACCTCAACGTGGTGCCGCTGTTGGTGCCGCCGTTGCGTGAGCACGCCGAGGACATCCCCGACCTGCTCAACTATTACGTTGACTATTTCGCCACCCACGAAAAGCTGGCTTACCGACGCTTCAGCGTCGGTGCGCAGAACTTCCTCCGCAACTACAGCTGGCCCGGCAACGTGCGCGAGCTCAAGAACCTGGTCCAGCGGGTGCTGATCCTGGGCGCCGGCGACGAGATCACCCAGACCGAGGTGGAGGCGGCGCTCGGCTCCACACCGCCGCTGCCGACCCAGCCGCTGGAGGGCCTGGTATCGTTCGACCAGCCCTTGCGCTCAGCCCGCGAGCAGTTCGAGAAGGCCTATCTGGAATACCAGCTGGAGAAGCACGCCGGCAACGTCTCGAAGATGGCGAAGGAGGCGGGCATGGAGCGGACGCACCTTTATCGAAAATTGCGCTCGTTGGGCATCGAGATCAAGGAACGCCGATGACGCGGCGCGGCGTTTTAGCCACTCAGCGCCGAGGGCCGGGGGCCGTGGGCCGGGCGGTTGCCCGCGCGCGGTGCTCGGCCCTCGGCCCTCGGTCGTTCCTGCTTGGCCCTGCTTCATGAAAATCCTCATTTTGGGTGCCGGGCAGGTCGGCTCCTCCGTCGCCGCAAACCTGGTGAGCGAGGCCAACGACATCACCGTCGTGGACACAGACGTCGGCCGGCTGCGGGAGCTCGCCGACCGCTTCGATCTGCGCACCATCCAGGGTCATGGTGCGCACCCGGATGTGCTGCACCGCGCCGGGGCCGAGGACGCGGAGATGATCATCGCCGTGACCAACAGCGACGAGACCAACATGGTCGCCTGCCAGGTGGCCTACACCCTGTTCCACACGCCCACCAAGATCGCGCGGGTGCGCTCACCCGGCTTCATGGAGCAGGAGGCGCTGTTCGGGCCAGGCGCGCTCCCCATCGACGTGCGCATCAGCCCGGAGCAGCAGGTCACGGACTACATCCTGCGCCTCATCGAGAACCCGGGCACCCTGCAGGTGACGGACTTTGCCGGCGGGCGGGTGCGCCTGGTGGCCGTGCGCGCTTACTACGGTGGTCCGCTGGTGGGGCACGAGCTTCGCACCCTGTACGACCACATGCCCCAGGTGGACGCGCGGGTGGCGGCCATCTACCGCCACGACCGCGCCATCCAGCCGGAAGGCAACACCGTCATCGAGGCCGACGACGAGGTGTTCTTCGTCGCCGCACCCAAGCACATCCGCTCGGTGATGAGCGAGCTGAGGCGTCTGGAGAAGCCCTACAAGCGGCTCATCTTCGCCGGCGGCGGCAACATCGGCACGCGGCTCGCGCGCGCCACCGAGAAGCGCTACCGGGTCAAGGTCATCGAGCATGACCTGGAGCGCTGCAAGCACATCGCAGAATCCCTGGAGCGCACCATCGTGCTGCACGGCGATGCGGCCGACGAGGAGCTGCTACTGGAGGAGAACGTCGAGGACACCGATGTATTCTGCGCCGTCACCAACGACGACGAGGCCAATATCCTCTCCGCGATGCTGGCCAAGCGGCTTGGCGCGCGCAAGGTCATGGCACTCATCAACCGCACCGCCTACGTAGACCTGGTGCAGGCGGGGCCCATCGACATCGCGATCTCGCCGCAGCAGGCCACCATCGGCAGCCTGTTGAAGCACGTTCGCCGCGGCGACGTGGTGATGGTGCATTCGCTGCGTCGCGGCGCTGCCGAGGCCATCGAGGCCATTGCCCATGGCGACGAGGGCTCCAGCAAAGTGGTCGGTCGCCCCATCGAGGCCATCAACCTGCCCAAGGGAACCACGATCGGTGCGATTGTGCGCGGCGACGAGGTCATCATCGCCCACCACGACACTATCATCGAGTCCGAGGATCACGTCATCCTCTTCCTGCAGGACAAGCTCAGGGTGCCCGAGGTCGAAAAGCTGTTTCAGGTCGGCGTGACCTTCTTCTGACCTGTGGCCGCCGGTCGGATGCGCCTCTCTTGTCGACACCGCCCGGGGCCGAGGGCCGAGCGCCGAGTGTCCCGCTGCAGTGCCCCGGCCCTGGGCTCTCGGCCCGTGGCCCTCGGTCCGTCCCGTCACGCCTGCGACGCTTGCTTGCGCGCGCTGTTGCCGTGAAGCGTTTCTCGTCGGTGCAAAAGGTGCTTGGCCTGCTGCTGATGGTGTTCAGCGTCACCATGCTGCCGCCGGTGGCGGTGGCGCTGATCTATGGCGACGGCGGCGGGATGCCCTTCTTCTACTCCTTCCTGGTGATCTTAGGGGCCGGACTCGTGACCTGGCTGCCGGTGGCGCGGCAGCGCCAGGAGCTGCGTCTGCGCGACGGCTTTCTGGTGGTGGTGCTGTTCTGGGTGGCACTGGGCCTCTCCGGAGCGCTACCCTTCCTGCTGTCGCCGGAGCCGGACTTGTCCACCACGGATGCGGTGTTCGAGTCCCTGTCCGGGCTCACCACCACCGGCGCGACGGTGGTTCTCGGCATCGACGAGCTCCCGCACTCGGTGCTCTGGTACCGCCAGCAGCTGCAATGGCTGGGCGGCATGGGCATTATCGTGCTCGCGGTGGCGGTGCTGCCCATGCTGGGTGTCGGTGGCATGCAGCTCTACCGCGCCGAGACGCCGGGTCCCATGAAGGATTCCAAGCTCACACCGCGGATCACCGAGACGGCCAAGGCGCTCTGGTTCGTCTACCTCTGGCTGACCATCGCCTGCGCGCTGGCTTACTGGGGGGCCGGCATGTCGCTCTTCGACGCCATTGGCCACGCGTTCAGCACCGTGGCCATCGGTGGCTTCTCCACCCACGACGCCAGCATCGGTTATTACGACAGCACCCTGATCGAGATGATCGCGGTGGTGTTCATGCTGCTCTCGGGGGTCAACTTTGCGCTGCACTTCGTCGCGCTACGTCGGCTCGATCCGCGTGTCTATGCACAGGACAGCGAGTTTCGCTTCTACCTGTTCCTGATGGCGGCCAGCACGGCCATCGCCACCGTGGCGCTGTACCGCACCGACACCTACATCGACTGGGGCGAGGCCTTCACCAAGGGCCTGTTCCAGGTGGTCTCCATCGGCACCACCACCGGTTTCACCACGGCGCAGTTCTATACCTGGCCGCCGTTCCTCGAGATCATGCTGTTGTTCCTGGCCTTCGCCGGGGGCTGTGCCGGCTCCACCGGCGGCGGCATCAAGCAGATCCGCGTCCTGTTGCTCATCAAGCAGGGCGTGCGTGAGATCGGCCGGCTCATTCATCCCAATGCGCAGCTACCGGTACGCATCGGCGACAAGGTCATCAACCACCGTATCATCGACGCCGTCTGGGGGTTCTTTTCGCTGTACGTGGCCACCTTCGTGATCATGTACCTGGCGCTGGCAGCCACCGGGCTGGACCTGCTGACCTCGTTTTCGGCCGTTGCCGCCTGCATGAACAACCTGGGTCCCGGGCTCGCCACCGTCGGCGCACACTACTTCGACATGCACGACGTGGGCATCTGGATCCTGTGCTTCGCGATGCTCTTGGGCCGCCTCGAGGTCTTTACGCTGCTGGTGCTGCTCACGCCGGCGTTCTGGCGGCGCTAGGCCGCGTGCCGCTCCCACCAGCCCGCTAGATCGCCCACGCTATCCAGCACCGCATCGGGGCGGATGTCTCCGTGCAGGTCACTCGGCCGGAATTTGCCGGTGCGCACCAGTGCCGCCTTGAGCCCGGCGCGCTGCGCACCGCCCACATCGCCTCGGATGTCGTCGCCGATCATCAGCGTGCGCGCCGGCGTACTGTGAACCGCCGCCACCGCCGCGTCGAAGAAGGCAGGCGCCGGCTTGCCCAGCACCACGGGCTCGACGCCTGAGGCATATTGCAGCGCCATCACGAAAGGCCCCGCGTCCAGTTGTAGCCCACTCTCGGCGTGCCAGTAGCGGGTCATGCCGAGTGCCAGCAACCGCGGCAGCGGCTTGGCCACCAGCAGCCGGAAGGCCCGGTTCAGGGTACGGAAGTCCCAGCCCTCGGCGAGGTCCCCCACGACCACAGCGCCGGCGCCGCGCTCGGCGTCTGCCGGCAATAGGTCGAGACCGGCAAAGTCGGCCGCGGTGGCGGCGGGCGCGAACAGCGCGATACGCTCGATGCCTTCCGCTTGCAGCCAAGCGCAGGCCGCCGCCGGCGGCGCGAGGATCTGTTCAGGCGCCACCTCGATCCCGAGCCGAGCGAGCTTCTCGGCGATCGCCGCCCGCGGCCGCGAGCTGGTGTTGGTGAGGAAGAGGTGTGGGATGCCTTCGGCCCGCGCCCAGGTGACAGCCTCTGCCGCGCCGGGTAGCAGCGCATCGCCCTGGTAGAGGACGCCATCGAGATCGAACAAGATCGTCTGCATTGATACCACCTCCGACTGCCGCGACGTGTTGCGGGAAAAATTGGTGGCGGGCGCGCGTTTCACACCGTCAGGTGGGCGGTAGTTACCAACGTGCACCCGGTTGCGGCGATCCCGGTTCCGAAAGAGTCCCACAATCCGTCCTGGGACAACGTGCCCTGGGATCTCCTGGTGGGGCTGGTCCTGGGGGTGGTTGAGGCAGGGCCACCATGGCCAGCCCCGTGAGAGGCTCATCCGGGATGTGATGCAAAGCAGAGTTGCCAAGGTCGTTCTCGGTCTGCATCTTCGGACCAACCCGGTTGGCCGATGGACCCAGTTCTGGCAGAAGAGCCATCAGTTTTGTGGGCAGTGCTTGTATGGGTCAGACTATAGTGAGGCCGACCCCCTTTTCGGCGAACGCAAGCTGCGCTATCGGGCACCGAAGAAGAACCGGTTACAATTACTAACCGTCCATTAAGTAATGTCATGCCGAAGCGTCGGCATCGAGGATATAGCGACAGTGGGGATGGCGAAAGAAACCGGCGATGACCTTGGGCAGGGCGCGCAGGCGTTCCAGGGCGCGCTGTATCTTTTGCTTGAGATCAAACTTGTTGGCAACGGTCTGTTTCGCCACGTGCCCCTTGACGTTGCCCCAGACTTGCTCGTCGGGATTGAGGTGCGGGGAATAGGGCGGCAGGATGAACAGCTTGAGCCGCCCGACCTGGGCCTCGACGAACGCTCTGACGACGCGTGCTTTGTGCGTGCTGTGGCCATCGACGACGAGGAACACCGGACGGTCGCTGTCGTGCAGCAAGCCTTCGAGGAAGGTGATGAAGACCTCCGCGGTCACGCGCCCCTCGTGCAGCATGAAGTAGAACTGACCATCCGCAGCCACCGCCGAGAGCATGTTGACGCCGAAGCGCTGGCCGGTCGTCACCACCGTCGGGGTGCGGGCCATCGGCGCCCACGTCGTGCCGGCGTGGTGATCCGAGCGCATGCCGGCCTCGTCGCCGAAGTAGATCCGCGCACCCACCCGCTTCGCCTCCGCGGCAATGGCCGGGTACGCCTCGCGCTCCCAGCGCGCGACCAGCACCGGATCGCGCTCCCGCGCGCGGCGCAGCGGGCGCTGCGGCGTGAAGCCCAACATCCCCATCGCCCGGCCCACGGCCGAGCGCGACAGCTTGATGCCGAACTGCCGCTCGATCACCTCGCCAATCAGATTCAGCGTCCACAGCGCAAACTCGAAGCAATGTTGCTGCGGCGTGGTGTTGCGTACCGTGCTCGCCAACCAGCGCAGGTGCTCGGCTTTGAGTATTGTCGGTCGTCCCGGAATCGGTTTGGCTTGCAGCGCCTTCTGCCCGCCGCTGGCGTACGCGGCCAGCCAGCGATACACCGAGCGCTCGTTGACGCCGAAGGCCGCCGCGACCTCCGCCACTGGTTGGCCTCGCTCAACGGCTTTCACCGCCTGAATGCGCATCGTCTGCAATGAGACGTGGTCGAGCTTGCGGCCGTCTGAATCGCGTTTGCATTTCATTCGGCCATTATAACATACCTGACTTTACCTTCGAGCAGCTTAGTAACAGCAGCAACGGCCCGCAGATGAAGCTGGCCAGCACCGCCTCGGATGAGGGCCATTCGCTCAGATCCGCTGTCCGTTACTTGTCGCCCAGGCAGCGGCGGCGGTTGGGGCGCTCGCTCGTCTAGTGCGCGCGAGCGCAGCAGCGCTCGGGCACCTGTGCGTACTGGGCACGGATTGCTTACAGCTGTGTATCGGCGCGCGCCCCGATGCCGCCCGTGACGTGGCTTCGCCGCTTCGCATGAATCCGCCGCCGCGCTCCGTGCACCGCCTCGGCGCTAGGGGGTGTCTCCTGCGAAGCCTCATCTGCAGTCGCTGCCCTCGGATCTGTGCCCCCCTTCCTCTCGGCTTGCGCCGCCTCCTTGCCACCGTCCGACACCGTCTCGTTTTGCTTCTACCAACGTGCCTGCGGCTCGGGGAACGCGAGCTGTTTGCGGGGCTCTCCCCAAGCTGCTCCCGCGCCGCCTTCAGATCCGCCAAGGCCGGGGCCAACACCTCCTGCGCCGGCTTCGGCCTGCGCCAAGCCAGCTAGGCACCGTTGACCCGGCGCAGATCCAGGCTGCTGAGCACGATGCCGACTTCGGCACGCCGCCACAGCGCGGCTCGTCAGATAGAAGCCGCCGAGTTTGATAATGCGCCTAGCCTGCTTGGGGGAAATTTTTCTTCGCAGATGCGTCAAGTTTCGTGCGGCAAGTTTCGCTTGAGCGATGAGCTTGTCAAACGCGGTGTCGAGTCGTTTGGCGGCGTCTGCGAGCGGGCGGTCAGGTGCGTTCGGGCACCCATCGAAGAGCTGGGAGAAGCCGGGGCGCAGG
>Ga0316576_10000359_pt1 | contig 20494 bp, 13 predicted proteins | sample S0NA_FD_203075 | JGI IMG/M metagenome (GOLD analysis project Ga0316576, IMG submission 203075) | Rhizosphere microbial communities from salt marsh grasses in Alabama, United States - S0-2_050615r3r5 | ecosystem: Host-associated > Plants > Roots > Rhizosphere | place: USA: Alabama | collected...
GCCCAGTGCAACGGTTACACCTGCAACACCTCCACCGGCGTCTGCCGGGTCTACTGCACGTTCAACTCTCCCTGCGCCGCGGGCTATATCTGCGACAACAACGTTTGCCTCCAGTCGAAGACCTGCAGCGCGGACGCCGACTGCGGCGGCTACGAGTGCAACAACGGGACTTGCCGTTTGAGCTGCAACTCCTCCAACGACTGCGATCAGGCAAACAACTACCTCTGCGACTTCACAACCAACACCTGCGTCAAGGGGACCGCGTGCACAAACGACGCCCAGTGCAACGGGTACGAGTGCTACAACGGGGCCTGCCGGACCACCTGCACCGGGCAGAACCACTGTGCCAGCGGGTATGACTGCAGCTATGCCACCAACACCTGCGTGCAGCCCACGTCGTGCAACTCGGATGCCCAGTGCAACGGCTATGAGTGCAACGGCGGTGAATGCGATGTCTACTGCACGAACTGGGGCGGCTGTGCTCAGGGCTACTCCTGCCAGAGCGGCATCTGCGTCGCCAGCCCGTAGCCTTCAGTCCCCACCTCCCTTCTTATCTACGATCATGAAATAATGAGCATTTGCAGGGCTCTTGACGCGTCGTGTCCCGCCTGCTAGAGGCCCGCTCCAGCAGGAGGTCCCGCCGTGGACTTCATCAACCAGCTCCCGATCTGGGCCGTGGCCCTCGTCATCTTCTCGCTCCGCATCGTCGACGTCTCCCTCGGGACCATGCGCACGATCGCGGTGGTCCACGGGCGGATGTGGCTCTCGGTGGGCCTCGGGTTCTTCGAGATCCTGATCTGGCTCGTCGCCATCGCCCAGGTGATCACCCGCCTCAACGAGAGCCTGTTGCTCATGCTGGCCTACGCCGGCGGGTACGCCGCGGGCAACGCGGCGGGCATCGCCCTGGAGCGCCTGGTCGCCCTCGGCTCCTGCGTGGTGCGGATCATCTCCATGGAGCGGGGCGGGGAGATCGCCCACACCCTGCGCGACCTGGGGCAAGGCGTGACGACCTTCGAGGGGGCCGGGCGCGACGGGCCGCGCACGTTGATCTACGCCATCTGCGGCCGCAAGGACCTGCACAAGGTGATCGAGGCGGCCCGGGCCATCGACCCGCGCCTGTTCTACGCGGTCGAGCGCGTCTCCGAGTCCAGCCGTGTTGGCCCGCTGGCCCACCACACCAGCTGGCAGAACATCCTGAACCGCAAGTAGCGACGGCGGTCAGTAGTCGCCGAACAGATCCGTGATCTTCACGTCCAGGGCGGTGGCGACCTTGAACAGGGAGGAGACCGAGGCCGAGCTCTCGGCGCGCTCGATCTGGGAGAGCAGGCTCACCGACAGCTTGGTCCGCCGGGCCATCTGCTTCAGCGTCAGGCTGCGCTCCTTGCGGAGCTGGCGGATGTTGCGGCCGATGGTCGCGTGCAGCTCGTCCTCCCGGCGGAGCACGAGCCCCTTCTTCTTCGCCACCCGCTGGATCACGTCGCGGAAGTCGTCGGAGGAGAAGGGTTTGGTGATGTAGGCCGACACCTCGTGCTGGATCGACGCGGTGGCCGTCTCCAGAGAGGGGTATCCGGTGAGGATCACGACGGCGATGTCGTTGTCGATCTTGCGGATGTGCCCGAGCAGGTCGATGCCGCTCAGCTTTGGCATCATCAGGTCGAGGATGACCAGGTGGTAGTCATCCTGCTTGAGGGCGTCGACGGTCTGGGTCGGGTCCGTCAGAGTGGTGACGTGATACCCCTCGTGACTGAGGAAGTCCTCGAGATACTCGCAGACGTCCTGGTCATCGTCGACTACCAGGATACTTAGCTGTGGCACCGTCCCCTCACGTCACCGTTTGCAGTATGGGTCGGGGCGAGAGGATTTGAACCTCCGGCCTTTCGGTCCCGAACCGAACGCGCTACCAGGCTGCGCTACGCCCCGAGTCGGCGCTATATTTGACCACAGGCCACCACCTGTCAACAGCAGAAACTCACAAGTTGTCGGCACGATAGCCGAAAACCCGGATCCGCCGCAGGGCCACGTCGAGCAGGAAAAGTCCAATAATTACATAGACAAACCAGGGCCAGAGATCCTTGTGGTAGCGGATCCGCTCCTTGCCGGGGTCGAAAATGGTCGACGGCTTGGGATCCACGGCGCCGCCCGTGACCTGGGCCGCGCGGGCCAGCAGCGCCTGGTCCTGGACCAGATCGGTGTATTCCTTGGGGTACGGCACCGAGAGGGAGGTCAGGCTCTGGGCCACGACCTTGCCGTCCACCCGGTGCGTGGCGCGGAGCAAAAACGCTCCGTAACGCCGGAGCGGGAGGGTCGCCTCGTAGCGACCCGCGGCGCGCTGGTGCAGCGGCACTGTTTGCTTGAACCCCGGCACGCGCGGGTCGAGGACGGTGACGGACGACTCCAGGCCGTTGATGAAGCGATCCGCGCGATCGATGGCGTCCACCGAGACCCGGACCTGACCGTGCCGCATCCGGGCCTGCATGTCGAAGGAGCGCTGGATCCGATGTCGCATCACCTCGCGGACCAGCTGGCTCCAGAACTGCCCGTAGCCCGGCCAGCGGAGCCACTCCACCGCCCAGCGGTTCTTGACGTCGCTGGTAAACGCCGCCGTCTTGCCCAGCCCGAGGCGCCAGATCGCGAGGATCGGCTCGCCGTAGTCCGAGACCAGCAGCACCTCGCTCGTCGGCTTGGCCTTGGTCGCGACGTAGCCGCGCAGGTAGGGCGCCGAGCCCCAGTCGATGCCGCGAAGCACGCTGGCTTGCTTGGCCACGCGCACCATCACCGCCTCCTCGACGAGGGCGGAGCGAGCGACCTGGGTCGTCTCCTTGGTGAAGATCTTGGGGATGTTGTTGGCGTCGTCGGTGTGATAGAAGCGCCCGTTTCCGCGCTCGGCGATCATCTGCAGCAACGTGCGATCCGCGCCGCCGCCTACCCCCACCGCCGAGACGGTGATCTTGTTCGCCGCCATCTCGTCGACGAGCTGCGGGATCCCGGAGTAGGACGACTGGCCGTCGGAGAGCAGGATCACGTGCTTCACCTTGGCGGTGGCTGCCTGGAGCTGAGTGTAGGCCTCCTGGAGCGCGGGCCGGATGCTTGTCCCGCCGCCCGAGCGGAGCCGGGCGATGTCGTTCAGGATGCGCAGGCGATTCGCCGCGCGCTGCAGGCGCACGACCACCGTCGCGGAGCTGTCGAAGGCGACGACGCCGATGAGGTCCGAGCTCCCCAGGAGCTCGGTGGTCGCCTTGGCCGCCTCCTTGGCCAGCTCGAGCTTCTGGCCGCTCATGGATCCGCTGCGATCGATACAGAGCACCATGGCGAGGGAGGGCTGGTCGCGCTTCTTCTCGGTGTCGAAGCGCACCGGCAGGATCTTCTCGATGCGCGTGCCGTAGTACCCCCCGGCGCCGAAGGAGTTCTGGCCGCCGGCCATGATGAAGCCCCCGCCCAGGTCCTGGACGTAGGCGTTGAGCGCTGCCATGTGCCCCAGCCCGAGGTACATCGCGGGGACGTCGCTGAGGATGACCAGGTCATACTTCTGCAGCTGGTTCACCGATCCGGGCAGCCCGTAGGGCCCGCGGACCTCGACGTCGATGCGCTCGGCCTCGAGCGCCTTCTTGAGGAAGCCGGCGTACGCCGGCTCGCCCTCCACGTACAGCACCCGCGGCCGTCCCTGGACCGCCAGGATCGCCGAGGCCGTGTTGTTGGAGCGCCAGGTGTCCCGCTTCACCCCCCCCATGGTCAGCCGATAGCTGACGTGGCCCGCCTCGCGCACCATCGACTTGAACTTCACCCGGTTGAGGCCCGGCTTGAGCTCCACCGTCTTGTGGCCGTCGAGGCCGTTGATGAACTCGTCCTTGTAGAGCGTGAGCCCGACCTTCTCCGCGTGGGTCGAGTAGACCTCCGCCTCGAGGTCGAAGGGCGCCCCCATCCTGACCTCGCGCGGCAGCGACAGCCGCTGGACCAGCACCTCCTTTTGCTCGCGTTCGGGCAGGCGCTGGACGTGGATCGGGACGTGGCGGCTGGCCGCCTTGTAGCTCTCGGCCAGCAGGTCGCCGTCGGTCTCGTTGCCGTCGGACAGCAGCACGATCCGCTTGAGCATGTTGGGGGGGAACAGGCCGTAGGCGTGCTGGATCGCGGCCTGGATGTCCGAGTGCTGGCGCGCCTGCGCGCCCTCGTGTCGCTTCAGGCGGGGCACCTCCGGCGCGTCGTCGGGGATCGTCACCGCCCGGGGGCTCGCCGCGAAGGTGACGAGCCGGACCTGGTTCTCGCCCCGCGCCTTCCACGCGCGGTCCACCGCCCGCCGCGCCGACTCCAGCTGGTCGTCGGACACGCTGTCCGAGACGTCGACGACGTAGACCGTGCAGATCCGCTGCTCGAAGCTGGTCACGGACGGGCGGGCCAGGGCCAGACTGATGCCGAGGAGGACCAGCGCGCGCAGCAGGCCGGAGAGCGCCTGCTGGGTCCGGGACATGTCGACCAGCGTCGACGAGCCGAAGATCCAGAGCAGCGGGAGGAGGCAGACCAGCCCGAGCCATCGAGGAGCGAGGATCTCCACCTCCCGCCCGAGCACCTTGAGGCCGACGGTGTCCATGCCTGGTCGGACGAGCAGAAGGTAGAAGGCGACGGCCAGGCCAGCAGTCAACAGGGCGGCGACGACGATGCGCAGCCAGAGTCGCATGGTCAGACCGTCACCCTTCGGTTGTAGGTCAGCCACTCGACGAGGGAGAGCAGCACCGCGGCGAGCAGCAGGTAGATCCAGATCTCGCGGCGAAGCCCGGCGCCGAAGCCGCTGGGGCGCTCCAGGGTCCGCCCGCCGAGCACCAGGTCGCGCCGGGGCCCGACCTGCGACTCCACCGGGTCAGCCAGGTTGGCGGCGATCTGCCGCGTGGCTCCACCATCGCCCTCGACGCGGTAGACTCCGGCGAGCACGCCGTGGACCAGCGCCCGACCGTCGGAGACCGGGGCGACGACCTGCCCGCCGTCAGGGCGCGTGACCCGCACGGTCTGGGCCGTGGGTGGCCCGGGGACCGGCACCTCCCATGTCTCTCCCGTGCGGTAGCTGGTGACCAGCCCCTCGCTGTCCCCGGCGAACCAGTCCAGCGTGTTGAGGATCAAGATCGGGAAGGCGACCCGCAGAGGGAGGTCGCTCCGGGTGAGGTCGAAGCCGAAGGCGGCGATCTTGGTCCCGCCTCGCCGACGCGCGACGATCACGGGCTGCTTGAAGCTCGCGGCGAGCACCTTGACCCCCGGCTCAGCGGCGAAGCTGGCCGAGTCGGAGATGTTGACGTCCTTGAGCGTGACCCAGCGCATCACCGGGTGCGACGTGTCCTGATCGGTGATCAACGGCAACCGCAGCCGTCCCGTCACCTTGAAGGGGCCCCCGCTGGCGGGCGGGTTGATCACCAGGAAGTGCGTCGTCGGCGTCGTCGCCGGATAGCTGCCGTCGAAGATGATCGCGTCCACCTTGCGGGCCAGGGTGTCGCTGTAGGCCCGGGGGGCGACGCGCAGCACCTCCAGGTTCGGCTCGAGGAGCATCGCCCCCTCGAGGAACAGGTTCCCCTTGGTGACGAGCAGGACCTTCTGCTTCTTGCGCTGAGGCAGCAGGGCGAAGGCCCGGTCATCGGGCGGGAAGGCGTCCAGCGCCCTCGGTTTCTCCGCCGTCGATCCCGGGGCGACGAGCCGGGCCTCGAGCATCTCTCCGGTGGCGGCGAGGTCGCACCACGCCTTGCGCTTGCGCTGCCTGGCGTCGGGATCGCAGGTGTAGCGCGCGGTCTGCTCGGGACCCAGCTTGAGCCGCTGGACGTCGATCAGCTGATCGTCGGCGTAGAGCTGCAGGTCGACCTCGGTCGTCTGCTTGCGATAGTTGACCACCTCGAGGAAGACCTCGAAGCTGAGCTTGTTGCGGACGTAGCGCCGGGCGTTGAAGGCGACGATGCCCACGTTGTCCCTCGAGCGCCCGACCGGGATGAAGCGCGCGGTGATGCCGCGCAGGTCCACGCGGGCAAGCTCGGGCCCCGCGGAGGCGGTCTTCTTCTTTCGCCGCGTCTTGGCCGCCGGCGTCTTGGGCGGCGCCTTGGCCCGGATGCGCTGGCCGCTCTTGTCATCCAGGTCCACGAGGCCCACCAGCTCCTCGGGGTAGGCGCCGTCGCCAACCAGGATCAGCAGCGGGTTCTTCTTGCCGCGCAGCGCGTCTCCCGCGAGCTTCAGCGCGCGGAGCAGGTCCGCGCGGGTGTCGGTGGCCTGGATCTCCGAGAGCACGTTGAGCAGCGCCTTCTCGTCGCTCTCGAAGCCCGAGAGCGGAGTGACCTGGGCGTCCATGCGCACGACCATCAGCACATCCGCGCCGTTCATCCCGCGGATGATGCGCCGCGACTGCTCGAGCGCCTCCTCCATCCTGGTTTGGCCGCCTTCGGCGTCCCGCGCCTTCATCGACGCGCTGGTGTCGAGGAGCAGCACGATGTTGCGCCCCTCGAGCACCTCCGTGCTGAGCCGCGGGTCGCCGAGCGCCGCGGTGAGCAGGAAGAGGAACAGGAGCTGGAGCAGCAGGGAGAACAGCCGCTTCAGCCGCCGGAACAGGCTGGTCGACTCCTTCTCCCGCAGCACGCGGTCCCAGAGCTTGGAGAAGGGGACGCGGACCCGCCGGCGACGGAGCTTGAGGATGTAGAGCACGGTGACCGCCGCCCCGACGACGCCGAAGATCAGCGCCAGCTTCTGCAGCGACAGGCCGAGCAGGGTCATCGCAGGAACCCGCCCTTGCGGAAGATGCGCAGGATGAGCTCGTCGAAGGGGACGCTGGTCTCGGCGCGGAACAGCGGGACCTGCTTCGCGGTGCAGAACTCGGCGAGCTCCTGACAGTAGCGCTCGTGCTCGCGGATGTAGGCCGCGAGCAGCCCCTGGGACACGGTGATCTCCCGGATCTCGCCGGTCTCACAGTCGATGAGCTGCAGGTCCCCCTTGAGGCGCGGGCGCATCTCGGCCGGGTCCACCACCTGGATCGCGAACGGCTCGTAGCGGTTGTAGCGGAGCATGTTGATCGCGTCCTCGTAGCCCCCGGGATCGTAGAAGTCGGAGATCAACACGGCCAGCCCGCGGCGCTTGTTCTGGTGCACGAAGGCCCGGAGGGAGCCGGAGAGCTGGGTCGTGCCGCCCGGGGCGACCGAGCGCAGGAAGTCAAAGACCTTGAAGATGCGGCCCTTGCCCCGGGCCGGGGGCAGGCGCTCCTTCAGACCGTCGGCGAAGGTCACGATGCTGACGCGGTCCAGGTTGGCCAGGCCGACGTAGCACAGCGCTGCCGCGATCTGCATCGCGTAGTGCAGCTTGGGCGGGCTGCCCATCTGCATCGAGTCGCTCGCGTCGACGATCAGGTAGATGTAGAGGTCCTCCTCCTCCTCGAACAGCCGGAGCAACAGCTTGTCCATCCGGCCGTAGATGTTCCAGTCCAGGTAGCGGAAGTCGTCCCCGGGGACGTACTCGCGGTAGTCGGCGAACTCGATCCCCGACCCGACCTTGCGCGTGCGGCGCTCGGCCCGGGTCCGGCCGGCGAAGACCTTCTTCGACACGATGTAGAGGTACTCGAGCTTCTTGAGGAACCCCTCGTCGAAGAGGGCGGCCTGGCTCTGCGTCGCCTCCGCTGTGCTTTTGACCGGGCGGGCCAACTCAGGCGGCCTCCTCTGGCACCTTCTCCAGGATCTCCGCCAGGACGTCGTCTGTTGTCACGCCCTCCGCCTCACCCTCGAAGTTGAGAATCACCCGGTGGCGCAGGGCCGAGTGCGTGACCCGGCGGATATCGGCGCAGGACGCCGAGAAACGACCGTCCAGCAGGGCGAGGATCTTCGCCCCCAGCAGCAGGGCCTGGGCGCCCCGGGGGCTCGAGCCGTACCGCACGTACTTGCGGCTCGCCTCGGGGGCGCCGCCGTGCTCCGGGTGCGTGGCCTGGACGATGCGGATGGCGTAGTCCTGGACCACGCGGGCCACCGGCACGCGCCGGACGACCTCGCGCATCTCCAGCACGCGGTCGCGGCCCACCACGGGGCTGGCCTCGGGCTCCTCCTGCGACGTGGTCCGCTCGAGGATCGTGTGCAGCTCGCCGCGGTCGGGGAACTCGACCTTGAGCTTGAAGAGGAAGCGGTCCAGCTGAGCCTCGGGGAGGGGGTAGGTCCCCTCCATCTCCAGGGGGTTCTGCGTCGCCAGGACCAGGAAGGGCGCCTCGAGCCGGTAGCTCGTCTTGGAGACGGTGACGCTCTTCTCCTGCATCGCCTCGAGCAGCGCCGACTGCGTCTTGGGGGTCGCGCGGTTGATCTCGTCGGCGAGGACGATGTGGGCGAAGATCGGCCCGCGCTGGAACTCGAAGTGCTTCCCCCCGGACGGGGACTCCACGAGGACGTTGGTGCCGATGATGTCGGCGGGCATCAGATCCGGCGTGAACTGGATCCTGGAGAACACGAGGTCCAGGGTCTGGGCCAGGGTGCGCACGAGCATCGTCTTGCCCAGGCCGGGGACTCCCTCGAGCAGGCCGTGACCCGCCGCGAGGAGGCAGGACAGCACCCCGTCGACGATGGCGTCGTTCCCGACGATCACCTTGCCGATCTCGCTCCTCAGCCGGTTCACGTCCTCGATGAAGGCGGCGACCAGTTGCTCGGCCTGGGCCGGATCGTTTGCGGGATCGGTTGCGGGATCGGTTGCGGTCATAAAGAGCTCCTCCGGGGCGATGCTTGGTTCGCGGCAAATGGCCGCGGGACGGCGGGCACCGTCAGCGTGGTTTGATCAGCTGGAAGTACCGCTTGACGTAGTACTTGTAGCCAAGCGGAACCTCCTCCCGTTTCAGCACCTCTTCGATGATCTCCGTGTACTCGCGATAGACTCGCCGGTAGTGGCTGGTGGCGAAGCCTTTCTCCGACGCGCCGAGGATCACCTCGCTGCGGGTCGGACCGGCGCTCTCCTGCCCCTTGACCATCAGGTTCTTGTGGCGCGCCTTGAGCTTCGTCGCCTGGCCTTTCAGGTTGGGGTCGCTGCTGTCGCCGATGCCGTCGCCGGGCGGGCCGTTGGGGTCGTCCTGTCCAGCCCCGGGCGGGCCGGGGAGCGGCATGATCAGCGTGCCCCCCTGGCCGTTCGGGTCGAGCATCAGCCCCTTCTTGCCCTTGCCCTTCTTGCCCTGGCCGGGCTTGAGCCCCTTGGCGCGGGCGAGGAAGTCCTTCAGCTTCCCCTGCTTGCCCTTTCCCCCCTTGCCCAGCCGACGCAGCAGCTCCTTGAGGTCGACCATCTGCCCCTGAGCCTTGCCCATCATCCGCAGCTTGTTCCGCTGGTTGGCGAACCGACCCATCTGCTGGGCCGCTTGCTGCAACGCCTTCATCGCCTCCGGGCTGAGCTGGTTGCGCAGGTTCTGGGCCGCGCGTTTCATCTGTTGGTTGAGCCGCTGGAGCTGGCGCCGCTGCTGCGCGGCCTGTTGCTGCTGGCGGTTGAGCCGCTGGAGCTGGCGTTGCTTGCGCTGGAGGCGGCGGCGGGCCGCGGGGTTGTTCTTCTGCTGTTTGAGCTGGCGCTGGAGCCGGCGGATCTGGCGGTTGAGCTGGTCCAGCTTGCGCTTGAGCTGATCCTTCTCCATCTTCTGACGCGAGGCGCGGTCCAGCGACCGGGCCAGGCGGCGCTTCTGTTCCTGCTTGAGCCTGTCGACCTTCTTCGCCAGGTCCTCGAGCTCCTTCTTGGCCTTGTCGAGGTCGGCCTGCTTCAGGGCGTTGCCGGCCTCCTTGGTCAGCTTCTCCTTCTGGAGCTCGCCGCCCATCTTCTTCAGCTTCTTGAGCAGGTCGTCGAAGTTGCCGTCGAGGCCGTCCATGTACTTCTTCTCCAGCTCGGCGAGCTTGGCGAAGAGCTCCTTGCGGGTCAGCTCCTTTTTCTGGATCTGCTCGAATAGCTTGTTCAGCTCCTTTGCGAGCTCGCTGACCTCGGGCAGGTCCTGCTCCAGCGCCTGCCGCTCCAGCTCGAGGGCGAGCGCCTGGTGCGGCTCCAGATCCTCGGGCGCGATGGTCAGCCGGGCGAGCGGCGGGGGCTTCGGCGCCACGACGGTTGTGGAGGGGAACTTGAGCAGCAGGACAAAGACCAGGCAGAGCAGGGTCAGTCCCAGCAACCCGATATCGCGCGGACGGCGGAACGGCGCGGCCGTGGAGGGGACCACTCTCGTGGCGCATCGCTCGGCGTCGCGCACCTGGGCCGCGTGGAAGCACGTTGCCCTCTCGAGCGCGGCGAACTCCACGGCGGTGACCAGGCGGTCGTGGAGCTGGTGGGTCCGGTCGATGCGCTTGGCCACCCGCGCGTCCGAGAGCCGACGCGCGGCGGCGAGGAGGGCGCCGAGCGCCGGGAGGGCGGCGGCCAGCGTCAGGCCGATCCACACCCCACGAGACCCCAGCGCGCCGGCTTTCGACAGGTAGACCGTCGCTGTCGCCGCGAGCAGTCCGACGATCCCCGCGGTGGTTGCTGCCTCCAGCGCGCGCTGGAGCCGGAGCCGGCGCCGGGTCCCGGCCAGGGCCCGGAGCACTGTGGTGGGGTACGACTGCGCCATGACTCTAGTACGAAGGGCCTCTCTCCAAACCTCCCAGAGCATAGCACAGTCGCTCCCGGGGGTGTTGTCGGCGCGAGCCAGTTGCCCTCAGGTTTCATCATGTTATAGTGTTTGACCGCGTTTGGGCCACGCAGGCAGAGACAAGGACAGAGCATGGGCACTGGATGGCGTGAGGTAGCCGGGCTGGCCGGCAGGGCGTTTGGGGCCCTGGCTGTGGTCGTTCACTCGAGGGAGGAGGGGCGCTGGGGCGCCCACGGATGGACCGCCCAGGGTGATCTGCCCGCCCCGGCCATCGTCAGCCTGGAGGGCAGGGACGCGCTGGTCGAGGAGGTGATCGAGCGCAGGGTGATGCGTGTCGAGCGGGGCGAAGGGCTTGTCGAGGAGGCGCTGCCGGCGTTGCCCGAGAGCGCGACGGCGGTCTTCGTCGGGCTCTACGTCGAGCCCGGCGACCCGCTCCTCGCGTTCATCTGTCTGCCCGACGCCCTCCCGGAGGATCGCCTGCAGGCGCTGGCAGAGCTCGTGGGGCGGGCTGCCTGTTCCTCTTGCCGCTACTTGCAGTTCCTCGAGCGCTTCCCCGCCGCCTTCCTCGTGGTCGACGAGCACGACCGGATCAGCTACTGCAACCCCTTTCTCGCCAGGCTCGGCTACGATCCGGGTGCGCTCGTGGGCGACGAGGTGACCTCGATCTTCCCCTCCGGCGAGTGGGAGCGGCTGCGGCAGGGCGCGGAGGAGCGGAGCATCAACCGCTTCCAGACCGTGGTGCTCAGCGCCTCGGGCGGGCTGGTCGCCATGGACTTCATGGCGACGCTTAGCCGGGACCCGGCCGGTGGTCGTGGCCGCTGCCTCGCCGTTGGCTGCGACGAGCGGATTGACCGTCAGCTGGGACACTACCGACGGCTCGAGGCGGTCGACCGGATGGTCTCCGGCGTGGCCCACGAGCTCAACAACCCGCTCCAGACGGTGGTGGGCAACGCCGAGATGCTCAGCGGGATGAAGCTCTCCGACGCTGCCCATCGCCGGGCCGGACGCGTCCTCGCCGGCGCCCGGCGCTGCCAGGAAGTGGTGGACGGCCTGCTCAAGCTCAAGCGCAGGCGGCGCGGGCTCGCCGGCCCCGTTGCCCTGGAGGATGTGGTCCGCCGGGTGGCGCGGAAGCTGGAGGACGAGATCGCCGAGCAGGGCGCGTCCCTCAAGGTCCAGGTGGTCGACCCGGTGCCCGACGTCGCTGGCGACGCGAACGAGCTCGAGCAGGGGCTGGAGAACGTGCTGCGCAACGCGCTACAGGCGGTGGTCGATCAGGACGACGGCGAGGTGGAGCTCGCCGTCGAGGGCGCGGGGGGGGAGGTCCGGCTGACGATCACCGACAACGGAGCGGGGATGTCTCCGGACGTGCGCGAGCGCGCCTTCGAGCCGTTCTTCACCACGCGCGCGGTGGGGGCGGGCAAGGGCCTCGGGCTGAGCATCGCCCTCGGCATCATCGAGGAGCACGGCGGTTTGATCGAGCTGCAGCCCCGGTCAAGGGGCACGCGGGTGGTGGTGACGTTGCCCGCCGCGGCGTAGGGTCAGCCGCTGCGCTGCTGCTGGCGCCCCGGCGCCTGGGACTGACGTCCGCCGCCGCTCCCGCCCTGAGTCGCGTTGGCGATCATGGTCTGTAGCTCGTCGGGGTCGGAGCTGCGGCCGATCGCCTCCTCGAGAGTGATCAGCCGCCGGAGGTAGAGGTTGCAGAGCGACTGGTTCATCGTCTGCATCTGGTGCTTGGCCTGTCCGATCTGCATCTGCGAGTAGATCTGGTGCACCTTGTCCTCGCGGATCAGGTTGCGGATCGCCTGGTTGGGGATGAGGATCTCCACCCCGAGCACGCGCCCCTGCCCCGTGGCCTTGGGCATCAGGGTCTGCGAGATGACGCCCTCCATGACGAAGCTCACCTGGGCCCGGACCTGGGCCTGCTGATAGGGCGGGAAGACGTCGATGATACGGTTGATGGTCTGCACCGACGAGTTGGTGTGCAACGTCGCGAAGCAGAGGTGACCGGTCTCCGCCGTGATCAGCGCGGCCTCGATGGTCTCCAGGTCACGCATCTCGCCGATGAGCACGACGTCCGGGTCCTGGCGCAGGATGTACTTCAACGCGCGTTTGAAGCTCTTCGTGTCGGATCCGACCTCGCGCTGGTTGACGACACAGCCCTTGTGCGGGTGCAGGTACTCGATGGGATCCTCGATGGTGATGATGTGCTGCCTGCGCTCGCTGTTGATCTTGTCCACCATCGAGGCCAGGGTGGTCGACTTGCCCGAGCCGGTGGGGCCGGTGACGAGCACGAGCCCGCGAGGTTTCTTGCACAGCTCGCCGACCACCGGGGGCAGGCCGAGCTCGGAGAACGACAGGATCTTGAACGGGATGACACGGAACGCGCCAGCCACGGCACCGCGTTGCATGAAGATGTTGGCGCGGAAGCGCGCCAGGTTCTTCACGCCGAACGAGAGGTCGAGCTCGAGGTCCTCCTCGAACCGCACCTTCTGCGCGTCGGTGAGGATGCTGTAGCAGAGCTGCTTGGTGTCGACCGGCGTGAGCGGCGGCACTCGGAGCGGAACGAGGTTGCCGTCGATCCGCAGCTGTGGGGGGGAGCCCGTCGTGATGTGCAGATCGGACGCCCCCTTGTCGATCATCGCCTTGAGCAACTGGTGAAGATTGGCCATCTCTTTTCTACCTGTCTCCCGCGAGCAGGGCCCGCGAGATGTTTCTCTTGTGGTCCGGCTAGTCCGACGCGGTGACCCTGACGATCTCCTCCGGGGTCGACACCCCCTCGACGATCTTGCGCAGGCCGGCGCGGCGCAGGGTCTGCATCCCGAGCCGGATCGCCTCTGCCTTCAGCTCTGCGGTGGACGCGCCCTGGAGCACCATCTCCTTCAGCTCCTCGGTGAGCGGCATCACCTCGTAGAGGGCGACGCGCCCGCGGTACCCGGTGTTGTTACAGTTGCGGCAGCCCCGACCGGCCTGAAGCGTCACCGACGCGGCCTCCTCCGGCGCCATCCCGATGTCGATGAGCATCTGCGGGTTCGTCGGCTGGTCCTCGCGGCAGTCCGGGCAGATCTTGCGGGCCAGACGTTGGGCGAGGATCAGGTTGACCGACGCCGTGACCAGGAACGGCTCGACGCCCATGTTCAGCAGGCGGTTCACCGTGGAGGGCGCGTCGTTCGTGTGCAGGGTGGAGAGCACGAGGTGGCCGGTGAGGGCCGCCTTGACCGCGATCTCCGCCGTCTCGAAGTCGCGGATCTCGCCGACCATGATGATGTCGGGGTCCTGTCGCAGGAAGGACCGCAGCGCGGTGGCGAAGTTGAGCCCGATATCGTCGTGCATCTGCACCTGGTTGATGCCGTGCAGGTTGTACTCGATGGGGTCCTCGGCGGTCGAGATGTTGGAGGTGGTCTGGTTCAGCTCCGAGAGCGCCGAGTAGAGCGTTGTCGTCTTGCCCGATCCGGTCGGGCCCGTGACGAGAACCATGCCGTAGGGCTGGTAGATGGAGTACTTGAACTGCTCGAGGGGCGTGTCGTCGAACCCCAGCTTGGTCATGTCCAGCTGCAGCGCCGACTTGTCGAGGAGGCGGAGCACGACCTTCTCGCCGAACATCGTCGGCAGGACCGAGACGCGGTAGTCCATCTCGCGGCCCTTGCCCAGCTTGAGCTTGATCCGGCCGTCCTGGGGCAGGCGGCGCTCGGCGATGTCCAGGGAGCTCATGATCTTGAGGCGGCTGACCAGGGCGCTCTTGAGCCGGAGCGGCGGGTTCATCTCCTCGTAGAGCACGCCGTCGATGCGGTAGCGCACCCGCATCTTCTTCTCGTAGGGCTCGACGTGGATGTCGCTCGCGCCCTTCTTGATCGCGTTGATCAGGATCATGTTGACCAGGCGTACGACCGGGGCCTCGCCGGAGGCCTTCTCCAAGTCGACGATGTTGAACTCTTCGCCATCGTCGCTGAAGTCGATCTCCTCCTCGTCGAAGCCCTCCATCACCTCCTCGTAGCTGACCTTCTCGTAGTGCCGGATGAAGGCCTCCTCGATGGCGGCCTCCGAGGCGACGACCACCTCGATGTTGTATCCCGTGATGAACTTGAGGTCGTCGATGGCATAGATGTTCGACGGGTCGCTCATCGCGACGATCAGCGACGCGCCGGCCCGGTTGATCGGGATGCAGCGGTGCCGCTGCGCGACGTCCTTGGGCACGATGCCGATGACGTCCTCGTCGATCTCGAAGTCGCTCAGGTTGATGGAAGGGACGCCGTACTGCTTGCTGAGGAAGTTCGTCAGCTCGGACTCGGCGATGTAGCCCAGCTTGGTCAGGCTGTAGCCGAGCCGGCCGCCGGTCTGGGACGCGTCCCTCTGGGCGTCCTCAAGGTCCTTGGTGCTGATCAGGTTCTCACGGAGGAGAAGCTCGCCAAGACGTGACATGTATTGCGCCTCCCGCGGGATCCACCAACAGGACCCGCGGACTACCTGGTGTCTGGGGTTCGTTGCCGGTCTGCCCCGACAATCGCGTAATGATACCACGACGCTAGCAGTGATGTACGGTGCGTGTCAACGCGCCGGCGATCGTGGGCCAGATCGGGGGAAAGGCGGGCTAGAACGTCAGATCCAGGTCGTAGCTGTTGGTGGCGTCAGCAAAGCCGTACACGCCGACGGTGTAGGTGCCCGCCTTGGCGACGGTGCTCAGGCTGAGCTCCTCGTTGTCGGTCTCGCTGCGGGACTGGGCTATCACAAACCCGTCCGGGTCAAGGAGCGCCGCGTCCAGGTCTCCGTTCTTGTTGAAGAACTTCACCTTGACGATGAGCTTGTCCCCCATCTCCAGCTCGATCGCGAAGTGGTCCACGTCGCCGGGGTAGCAGATCTGCCAGTCCGGGATCAGGCCGGGCGCCGGGATCTTCGTCGCCGTCTCCATGGTGTTGTTCGGCTCGCTGGACTTGTCCAGGCAGCCTTCCGAGGACTTGGCCGGGTGGCCGTCGAGGTAGACCGGCCCTTCCTTCGAGGGCTCGAGCTCCCCGTCGGTGAGGATGTGCGCCTCGGGCCGCGCGGCGTCCAGTTTCTTGTCATCGGGGATGCAGATCTGCTTGTCGCTGCAGCGGTAACCGTCCGGGCACGCCTTGCCGGTGGGCGCGCAGCGGAACGGCGTGTTGCCCAGGTCGGGGTCGTAGCAGCCGGCAAGGAGCGCGGCCGCGAGGGCGATGTGGATCCATGTGAGATAGAAAACGCGCATGAGCTGTCTCCGCTAAAACTCCAACCGTCCCATCAGTCCGGCACCGGTCTGTCCGGCCCACGGGGCCGCGAACATCCGGGGGCCGTCGTCGGGGCGCTCGGCCATCAGCCGGGCCCGCTCCTCCTTGACATACTGGTGGTCCTTGTACCAGAGGTAGGCCGTGGCCCCGGCGGCGGCGATGCCAAGGCCGAGGAAGATCTGGCTCATCAGCGCGAACGACTGCCCCTCGCTCTCCCAGTCGCGGGCCTTGTTGTCAAAGGTCAGCTTGGGCGGGGCCCTGCCGTCCTGGCAGGTGCTGTCGCAGCTCTTCTCGTCGGCCCAGCGCTCGATGGCTGACTGCCGGTCCCGCGCGAGGAGCTCGGTGGCGAGGCTGCCGCCGAGCAACGCCACCGCCACGGCCCCGCTGACCCAGACCCAGGTGCGGTAGGGCGATCGGACCTCGATCTCCTGCACCGGTCCGATGGTCGGCGCGCGGCCTCCCTCGATGACGACGATGTTCGGCGTGGTCTTGCCGCCGGCCTCGGCCTGGACCGAGTCCCGTCCGGTCCCCTTGAGCGCCTGCATGTAGTACTGGAGCGAGGTCGAGGTGACGAACCGCGCGGGGATCTTCGCGACGTAGGTCTCGCCCTGGAGCTCCATCGGGAGCTCGTGGAAGCGGGTCTCGCCGCCGCGTCGGATGTAGAGGATCACCCGATCCACCTCCACTCTCGGCGGGAGCTCGGCCATGATCGTGATCGGCTGGTTGACCTTCGCGCTGTCCACCGGCGTGTGGATCAGCTGGAGCTTGCGGCGCGCCACCGGCACTCGCCCCTCCTCGCCGGTGCCCGCCTCGGGCGTCTCCGTGCCGGCCGCCGAGGTCACCGCGCCGGTCTTGACCTGCACCTCCTGCTCGAGCTTCTTCACCACCTGCTCGACCTGGGGGCGGTTGGGGTCCACGAGGCGCGCCTTCTGCAGAAACTCCTTGTAGTACTTCAGGGCGTCGGTCTTGTTGCCGAGCTTCTCGTAGGTCCGCGCGATGTTGAGCAGAATCGGCGGGGCGGGGCGCAGCTCGTAGGCCTTCAGCAGCTCTTCGATGGCCTCCTTGTACTTCGCTTCGCTGTAGAGCTTGCGCCCGGCGGCGAAGTGCTTCGCCGCCTGGTCCTCCTCGTCCTCCGCGGGCTCGTCCTGGGCCCAGCTCACCGGGGAGAGGATCACGTTCGACAGGCCGATGACACCAATGAGCAACAGTGGGAGAGATCGGTTCATTGCACAGTCCCGGCTTCGTGGTTGGCTATTGCGAGAACGGGTCGACCCAGTCGCCCTTCTTGCCGGTGTCCTTCTTCGGCTTCGGCTTGACAGGCTTGGCGGCGGCCGGCTTGCGCACGCGCGGCTTGCGCACACGCGGCTTGCGCACGCGCGGCTTGCGCACGCGCGGCTTCGCCTTGGGCTTGGCGGCGATCGGCGCAGCATCGGGGGTCGTCGCCGCCGTCGGCGGAGCGCCCCCATCCGCGGCCGCGGCCCGGGGTGCGGCGTCGGGTGCGGTGGCGGCGAGAGGTGCGGCGTCGGGCAACGGAGCCGCCATGGGAGCGGCGGCGGCATCGGCGCCCGGCGTCGCCGCGGCCGGCTCGGCCGGCTCGTTCGGTGTCGTCGGCTCTGTCGGCTCTGTCGGCTCTGTCGGCAGCGTCGCCGTCGGGGGCGTGGGCTGGACCGGCTCCGGCTTGGGCGCGAGCAGCTTCATGCCACCGAACACCAGGGCCCCGCCGACGACGAAGGACAGGAGCACCGGCACGGCAACGCTGCGGCGCGGCGCGGGCTCGTCCTCGAACGGGATGGAGAGCGGCTTGGGTGGCGGCGCGACCTCCGGCTCCGGCTCGGGCTCCGGCTCCGTCGGCACCTTGGCCAGCTCGGAGAGCGCCCGGTCATCCACCACGGGCGGAGGAAGCGCCGAGCTCCAGGCCTTGGCATCCTGCACGAAGCTGTCCAGGGCGAGATCGAGGGACTCGCCGTTGCCTCCCTCCGTGCGGGGCTGCACCGGCACGGAGGGCGAGATGTTGGCGACGAAGGCCCGTACCGAGCGCTCGAGCGGCAGCTCCACCAGGTCGCCGTCCTCGTCGAAAAACGCCTCCACCTCGGTGGGCTCCGCCCTCGGGGCCGGGGGCTCGGGCTCGGCAGGGGTCGGGCGCTCCTTGCGGAGCGCCGCGCCGGCCTGCTCGGCGATGGCCGCGAGCTCGTCGTCCTGCGGCACGGCTTTCTGATCCGCGGCGTCCCGACCCTTCGCCTGCTCCTGCTTCGGTCGCGCGGGTTGCTTGTCTTGCACCTTGGTGGGCTCCTTTGTTTCTACGACCTCGGGCTCGTCCTCTTCAAAGACGGCCTCGATCTCCTCCAGGGGCACCCTGACGGTCTGGGCGTTCTGGACGTCAAGACCGACACCGGAAACCGCCCCGTCCTTGGGGAACAGGATCCGGGGCTCCAGCTCCAGCTCCTTGGGTCTGTTGGAGGCCCACTGCTCCAGCGCCTCCCGCAGGGCCGCCACGCTGGGGAAGCGGTCCGCCGGGCGCTTCTCCAGCGCCTTGAGCACGATCTGGGCGAGCTCGGCCGAAACGTTGTCGAGCGGCGCGGGCTTGGCCTTCTGGTGCCGCTCCGCCAGGTCCTCGTAGCTGTCGCCGGCGAAGGGCCGGCGGCCGCTCAGGGCCTCGTACAGGATCACGCCCAAGGCGTAGATGTCCGAGGCGGCGCCCCCCCTGCCGTTGAACTGCTCCGGCGCGAGGTAGCTCGGGTCCGCTGCGCCAGCGCTGCCGATTCCGCCCGAGGGGACCCGGGAAGCGTCGACCAGCCGCATGGTGGCGAAGTCGGTGACCCGCGTGGAGAACCGCCATTCTTCCCCGGGCTTGGCGAGGAGATAGATGTTTCGAGGCTTGAGCGCGCCGTGGTACAGGCGAAGCTCGTCGTGGACCGCCTCCAGGGCGAGGCAAACCTGGCCGGCGAACAGCAGCACCTGCGCCGGCGACAGCCTGCTGTGCTGCACCAGCGCCTGGTTCAGGTCCATCCCCTCGAGGTGGTCCATGACCAGGAAAAACCGGCCGGCCTTGGACCAGTCGCTGCTCCCGGCGACCTCGATGTGTGGATGGGAGAGCTCGCCGATTCTCTGCTGCTCCTCCCAGTAGGGCTGGACCTTGGTGAACAGGCTCAATCCAGGGTGCAGGACCTTGAGCGCGGCCACGCCACCCACCGAGTCATGGGCGACGAACACCTGACCCGTGGTGCCAACTCCGACCATCTGTTCCAACTTGTAGCCGCCGATGGTGGTCCCGATCAGCGATTCCACGCTGCCCTCCAGTGGGTTGTCGAGGCAGGATCCCAAACAGCGCCCCAAACGGGCTTCGGCCCCGGTCCTGCCACCCCTTGGTTACCGGACGTCTCGCACACCTTTCTCCGTTTTGTCAAGCAAGTGCGCGGGAAGAGGCTTGTCTCGCCCCACCCGAATCATTATCATGCCACCTCAATGATTTCCAGAAGAGGCCGAAGTCGGTCCGGCTCCCGCTCGGGCCCAACTCGTCGCCCGGGTACGGTGCGGCTTCCTGCGGATGTGGCCAGACGCGTGGCGGATGGGCACCCCTGGATCTTCAGCGATACCTTGAGGGGCCGGCCGGTGCCTGGGCAGGCCGGGACGGCCCTGGATCTCGTGGATCCAGACGGTCGTTTTCTCGGGCGTGCGATTGCTGACCCCAAGGGAAATCCTGCGCTTAGGGTGTTTTCCGGGGTCGAGGGCGAGGCCTTCGACGCGGCGTACCTCCGGCGTCGGATCCAGGCCAGCCTCGCGTTCCGCCACCAGCTCGGCTACGGTCCCGGTGACGGCTACCGGCTGCTGAGCGGAGACAGCGAGGGGGTCCCGGCGGTCACGGTGGACAGCTACGGAGGCTACCTGGTGGTCTGCGCCTACAGCGACGTGGTCACCGCCTTCGAGGAGCCCCTCGTCGCCGCCCTCGCGGACCTGGTGCACCCGCCGGCCATCTACGTCCAGCGCCGCGCCGCCCCGCCTGCCGCGGGGCGACCTCGACCCGGGGCGGAGCTGGTGTACGGACAGGCAGCCTCCCCGGAGGTGGTGCTCACGGAGGGCCGCTGCCGGTTCGTCGTCGACGTGAGCGCCCCGGCCAGCCCTGGCCTGTTCCTCGACATGCGGCGGGGCCGCGAGGCGGTCTCCCGACTGGCCGGGGGGCGGCGCGTCCTCAACTGCTTCTCGTACACCGGCGCCTTCTCGGTCGTCGCCGCGGTCCACGGCGCGACAGCGGTGGTCAGCGTCGACAGCGCATCCCGGGCCCACGGCCGGGCGCGGCGCAACTTCGACGAGAACCGGATCCCGGTGGAGCCGCACGAGTTCATCACCGGCGACACCTTCGCGGTGCTCGCGCAGCTCGCCGAGCGCAAGCGCGTCTTCGAGATGGTGGTCATCGATCCACCGACCTATTCGACCGGCAAGGGCCGAGCCTTCACCGCGCTCAAGGACTACGCCGAGCTGGTCCAGGCGACCCTGCCGGTGCTCGCGCCCGGCGGGTTCCTGCTCGCCTGCTGCAACGCGGCCAAGCTCTCCGCCGCCGAGCTCGACCGGGCGGTGGGGCGCGGGGCGTCGCAGGCAAACCGTCGGCTGGTGGTCGCCGAGCGCCTCGGCCTGCCGCCTGACTACCCCGTGCTCCCCGCCTTCACCGAGGGGGACTACCTGAAGATCCTGGTCGCCCGGG